>Ga0315288_10003192_pt1 | contig 20927 bp, 10 predicted proteins | sample YL17G11_20_MG_FD_203454 | JGI IMG/M metagenome (GOLD analysis project Ga0315288, IMG submission 203454) | Sediment microbial communities from Yellowstone Lake, YNP, Wyoming, USA - YL17G11_20 | ecosystem: Environmental > Aquatic > Freshwater > Lake > Sediment | place: USA: Wyoming | collected...
AGTCCATCCCGGCCTCCCCCCATATGGAACCCGGTTTATGAATAATGCAGGCTAGCTCTTCCCTTCCGATTTGACAGGCTGGCCGTGTCTTTGATATAGATGGCCCATATCCCATGAAGTGGTGGTTTCGAAGGCCGCTTTACCTGCAGATCGTCGTCGGCATTGCTGTTGGCATAGGCCTGGGATTAGCCCTCGGTCCTCGCGCCTCCATCCTAAAACCCGCCGGAGACATTTTCCTCCGCCTCCTGACCATGCTCATCGTGCCGCTGACGTTCTTCACGCTGGTCAGCGGCATGACCAAGCTGGGAAGCCTCCGCTCACTGCGCCGCATCGGCGGCTGGATCGTCCTCTATTACGCCATATCTTCGACGATCGCCGCGGCCCTGGGGGTCGCCGTCGCCCTCCTCATCCAGCCCGGCCGGGAGGCGGCCGGCCTGCTCGACGCAGGCGCCCGGGTCGAGGCCGGAACGTTCAGCCTGGGAGATCAGATCGTTTCCTGGTTTCCCTCCAATCCGTTCGAGGCATTCGCCCAAGGGAACCTCTTCCAGGTCATCGTCTTCGCCTTGATTGTCGGCATCGCCCTGCTGGCCATGCGCGACCGGGCCAGGACGCTCATCGCGTTGGCTGACGACGCCGCCTCGCTCATGATCACGGTCACCGACCTGGTCATGAAGGTCTCGCCGTACGGGATCCTAGCCCTCGTCGCCAACATGGTTGGGTCCCTGGAAGTCCGGATGCTGAAAGATGTGGCCCGCTTCGTCGGCGCCGACATCGCCGGTCAGATCATTCTCTTGGCCCTATTCTACCCGCTTGTCTTGCGGAGTATCGGACGGCTCTCGTCTTGGTGGTTCTATCGTCAAGTCTCCCCGGCCCTGCTCGTGGCGGCGAGCACGACATCGAGCGGGGCGGCGCTCCCCGTGGCCATGCGCGTGGCCGACGAGAATCTGGGCGTTCCCGAAAATGTGTGGGGATTTTCGCTTCCGCTGGGCGCGACGATGAACCAGAACGGCATGGCCGTGGCTATCGGCGTCATCGCCGTTTTCGCTTCGAACCTCTACGGAGTCGCTCTCACGCCGCCGCTTCTCCTCAAATTCGTCCTGCTCGGCCTGATCCTATCGGCGGGAACGGCGGGAGTGAAGGGCGGCGGAATCGTCATCTCCGGGATGCTGCTCCGAACGCTCGGCATGCCGCTCACGCTCATCCCGCTCCTGGCCTCGCTTTGGCCCGTCCTCGACGTCGGCCACACGACGAACAACGTCGCCGGCGACCTGGTCGGGACCTCCGTTGTCGCCAGCCGAATGGGACTCCTCGATAAAGCCAAGCTTCCTTTTCGTTAAAATTCTTTAAGAAGAGAAAAATTAATGTCGGGGCGGTCCGCGGTCCGTGTTCCGGTGATCTGGTTGGTGAAATCCCGCCTCCAGTAGTAGTTGTGTCCGGACTCGACTTTCCAGGTCTCCCCCGTCTCCGGGTCGGCGACATCGGTCACGCCCAGAATGTAATTCGAGAACTTGCGGTTGATATCGTCCATGACGCCCTGCCTGGACCAGTAGGACTGGTCGATAATGCGAGAGATTTCCTGGCTTGTTTGGGTCACGATCTGCGATACGTTGGCGGTGAGCTGCTGCTGGGACGCGACCCACTGCGGGTTCATCCGCAGGCTCTGGAACATGTGAGTCGAGATCTCGCGCACCGTGTTGACCTCCGGCTCGGGGCAGGTGGTGATGATGAGCAGCGCGACCGTCCAGTTCCCTCCTTGAATGGCCGCGTTATGGACGACCTGGGTTAGAGCCAGGCCGTAGCCGACAAACGGTTCGCCGGCTTGCTGGAAGCGGAACGCTTCCTCACCGGCGTGCAGGGTGAACGAGATTCCGTAGTTCTGGAGGCCGCTGTAGATCCGGTTGAACTCCTGGACGATATCGGGCCGGTCCTGACGGCTGACGGCCTGAAAATCCTGGAGCTGGGGGGCATAATTCCGCTGGAGGTAGTCATCGAGAAATGCCTGGCCGGGCAGATAGCGCATGACCATGAACCGCACGCCGTAGCCGGGCGAATACCAGGAACCTTCCCGGAATCCCGCGAGGGCCATCATCTGGTTGGGGATGGCGAAAACAGGGATGTTCGAGTCGTTGAACTTTATTTGGATACGGCCGTCCGGCGAGGTCGCGAGGAGCACGTGGACCAGGTCCACCGAGGCCCGGCGGTAAGTGCCTCCTTTGACCTGCCAAGACCGAGGGACGTCCAGGCTGAAGGCACCCTCCTGAGGATCCTGCCAGGGCGCGTATTCTGCGGCCGGCCCGGGGACGGCGCCCGCGGCGCCTGGACCGGGCTGCTCGAAGCGGAAGGACTGAAGCATGGCGATCAGCCGGGGCTTTTCCTTCTCGAAGCTCTCCTCGGCCGATCCGGCGATGTAGACGATGCCGCTCCGGTCCTGGATGGAGCAGAGGGCCAGGCCCAGGCCGGGCTTCCCATCCCGCTCGAAGCGGAAGCGCACGGCGGATTCGTCGGGCAGGGGCCTGACGCGGCTTTCTTTTTCGATTGCTGTCTGGCTGAAGTGGGGAGAGAAATTCGGAAGATTCTGCTTCAGCCATGCCAGGCTGTCGACCGGGGTCTTAAGAAAAAACGGATAGACAAGGACGAAGGCGGGATCACTCGCGGTACGGGGTGCGGCGATCAAGATGTATTTTTTGTCCGCAACCTGTGCCTCCCAGCCGGCGGGTTGGCGGAGGGAGAATCCTTCCGGATATTTCTTCTGCAGCATATCCTTCGGGCTGCGGGAGCAGCCCGCAGCCGCCGCCAGAAAAAGAAGAGTCAGGCCGGGAAACCAAAAAAACCTGCGTTTTGAATTTTTCATAGAGTTCCTCACCGTATCAATTTTACAACTTTTTTTTCGCCCACGAAACAATGATTACCGGATATGCTACATCTCCTGAGGTTAAAACTTGGCGGATCTGAGTTCGGAGGGACCGAAAGTCGAACTCCCCAGACAATCGAAGTGGTGCGGATGTTTAGCCCACAAGACGCAATTGGCTGAAAAGTCCTGGCCTACAGGATTCTTAAATGTTGATTTGGGAGACAAACCGTCGCTTCTTTCAAGGGAGAAGGCCGGAAGTGTTCATTTTGAGACAGTCCGGACAATCTGGGACATATTTTGGCGAAGTTGGGACATAATTCGGAAACAAACACCATATATCGCCTGAATCATGCTTCTTGTTTATCGACTGGGCATAATTCGAGATGTGTGTCCGGATTATGGTTAATGGTTCCGAATTATTCAATTCCCGCCTTATTCTGCGGTTGACAGGAAAAAAGTCTTTTAAAAAACGACTTGAGCTTCCTAAAATAGACAATTTGGCACGTATTTTGCATATAATTTTCCCGGAATAGGAGAGATCAGATGAACAGAGACAAGATGATGGCCCTGGTTTTGCTGGATGCCTGCGCCTTTGCCTGTGCCCAGGACAACCGTAAAGAAACGCTAAGAGAATTCGAGATGGCCTGCGAATTTGCAGAGAAGCTATTACTGCCCGAGGTGAAGACATACAGGGATTTTGTCGCCAGCTATGAGCGTGAAACCCCCAGGCGGAAAAGGCCCGGCTCAAAGCGGCCGTATCGAATTCATGCGGGAACGGCTTCATCGGCGGCTTCGCTGTAATAATAGGAACGTCCACTCGGTTTGTCGAGCACCGGTTGCTTCGAGTCTCACATGGGAGGGACTACGAAGGTGCGGGGGTCCGGTGTAAGAAACTTTACATTCTTACGATGACGGAGCGCTAGAAATTCGCGTTGAGAATGGGCAGCACTTTCCGGCCTTTGGGATTATCCCGGACGATATTGATGAGGCCGATTTGGACGCCTTTCAGGCTCCAGGCATAATTCACGATCCCGATGCTCAATCCGACCTGAGTCCCTTTGATATAATTGACCGCGCTCGCGGCGAAGCCGACCATCCTTCCGTTGTCTGTCACCATTATGGTCCCAAGCGCCAGGTGGATGCCCTTGAGAACCTCTCCGCCGACGCCGATTCCACCGATGGTCAAGCCCTGGACTTCGGGAGCTCCGGCACCAATACCGCCGATTGTTAAGCCAACGAGCTTTTCCCCGGCTCCGGCCCCGATTCCGCCGATATTAAGCCCGACCATGCGGCGGCCCGCGCCGACGCCGAGGCCGCCGATATTGATGCCGGTTATATCATGACCCGCCCCGGCGCCAAAGCCGCCGATGCTGATGCCCACAACATCCTCGCCGGCGCCGACTCCAAATCCGCCGATGTTCAGACCCTTCATGTTTTTTCCGGCGCCTGCCCCGAATCCGCCGATATTAATGCCGATAAGATTATCGCCGGCACCCGTTCCCAGGCCGCCCAGGTTCAGGCCCGTCATACTTCTGCCGGCACCGGCGCCGAGCCCGCCTATGTTCAAGCCGGTTACGTCGCCGCCGCTCCCCGCGCCGAGGGCGCCTAGAGAAATCCCCCACAAATCTTTTTCGGCGGCTACGCCGAGAAGGCCGACCTGGATTCCCCGGAGATATCCCCCCCCGGGGATTACACCCAGGGAAAGCCCTTGGACAACGGCTTCTTTATTGTCTTTCCGCGGGTGCCAGAGGGTTACGTTGATCCCGCAGATACGTTGCACCCGGCTGTCCCGAAAATTGAACCGCAATCCCGTGAATTCTTTGGAGTTACCGAAGCTGATCCCCCATCTTTTAGAGGGGATATCAAAGCTCTGGCCGGACAACGCTCCGCTTCCGGCGATGAGCTGGAACATGGTCAGCCCAACGGCAGCTATAGATCCCGGCTTAAAATATTTGCGTTTTATCATCAAATGCCTCCCATCGGTAAATGAAGTCATTAACATGCATTACTCATAAATCTTGATTTGGAGAGACAAAATCGTGGTTTCTTTCAAGGGGGAAGACCGGAATGGACGGAGCGACCATAGCGGGACTTCGGGCGCGAATCCATTCCGGTCTTCCCCCCATATGGAACCCGGTTTATGAATAATGCAAGTTAGACCGATCACTCTTCTAAATACGTTTTTTGCCGGAAATAAGTTCCCGGTGTTGACCAGCGGCGATCATGCCCCATCAAGTGGGCATTTATTCGAGCGGGGACGGTTTTCCGGAGTAGCCGCGATTCAGAAATGATTCCGGACGGAGGAACAAAACGGGCCCGGCCTTCGTATACACTTAAGGAAAAGAAAATACTCGGCCCGGTGATAGAGGGCCGTGGAGGATCGTGTGATGAAAGTTAGGTGCTGCCCGAATAGAATACTCACCATCATAATGGCTGTTTCTGTTTTTACAACAGGCCTTTTCGCCCTCAATGCTCTCGATATCGCGCCGGCCCCGAAAGCGCCCGTCATCGACGGGAAGCTGGACCAGGGTGAATGGGATGCGGCGTTCAAGATGACCAATTTCAAGACATTCCAACCTGACTTCAACAAGGACCCCAGCCAGAAAACCGAGGCCTATATGCTCTACGATGCGGATAACCTCTACTTCGCTTTCCGCTGCTATGACAATGATCCCTCCAAGATCAAGGCCTCCATCAGCAAGCGCGATGCCATGTTCTCGGACGACTTCGTGGGCATCATCATAGACACCTACAATACCATGCAGAACGGCTACGGCTTCCTCATCAATCCGCTGGGCATCCAGGGCGACGGCATGATGAACATCAGCGGTAACCTCCAGCCCGACCACGATATGCTCTGGTATAGCAAGGGCCAGATCGACGACCATGGCTACACCACGGAGTGCCGGATCCCCCTCCAGAGCATCCGCTTCCCCGACCAAAAGACCATCACGATGCGGGTGGGCTTTTTCCGGCAGCTTGTCCGTTACTCCGAAATGGCCAGCGCCCCGCCGCTGTTTCCCGATAAGGGCAGCATCATCGCCCAGACTCAGCCCGTTACGGTCACCGGCTTGAAATACAAGCGTGTTGTCGAGATCCTGCCCGCCGTGACGCACAGCGATAATCTGGCCATGAATGATGGAGTCCTGAAGCGGGACGAGCGTCGGAGCGATCTCAGCCTGACGGCCAAGCTCGGGCTGACTTCGAACCTGACCCTGGATGCTGCGGCCAACCCGGATTTCAGCCAGGTCGAGTCGGACGCGGGCCAGGTAGACGTTAATCTGAGGTATGCCCTGTTCTACCCGGAAAAGAGGCCCTTCTTTCTCGAGGGAAACGACATCTTCGAATTCGCGGCGAACCCGGAGGATGCGCCCCTGGCGGTCATGGTCCATACACGGACGATCGTCGATCCCGTCTTCGGGTTCAAGCTGACCGGCAAGATGGGCGTCCGGAATACGATCGCCGCCATCTATGCCAAAGACTCCCAGCCCGGCGACGAGAACGACGAACACCCGGACTTCTCAATCTTCCGTTTCCGGCATGCCTTGAAGGACGACTCTTACATAGGCGGATTTTACACAGCGCGCGATGTCCGAAGCGGGTTCAACCGCGTCTTCGGGGGCGACGGCCGCTTCCGCCTGGGTCAGAGCTCGGTGGCCGCGTTCCACCTGTTCGGGTCGTTCACCAAGGACCCGGCCGGCGGCCGCGATATCAACGGCGGCCACGCCCTCTCCCTGGATTACATCTATGATGACCGGAAGGTCTCTTTGGAAGCCGGCTACCAGGACATCTCCCAGAACTTCCAGGTTGACACCGGGTTCCTGATGAGGACGGGGCTGAGGCGGCTGAACGTGTTCTCTATGTATAGGATCTACCCTAAATCAAAATTTTTCCAGAGGATTGAACCCTTTTATTGGTCCTACCATCTTTACGATACATACTCGAACATGTGGGAAACCTTCAACATATTTGTCCTTCGCTTTCAGCTTCCCCGGAGCACCCAGGTCCGCTTCGAGGGCATCCTGGCCAACGAGGTCTACGAGGGCCGGCGGTTCGGACGCAGCGGGTTCGGGGTCCGCGCCAATTCCCAGCTTTCCAAGCATTTCTTCTTGGAAGCTTCTTACCGCAGGGCCGGCGCCATCTACTACGACCCGGACGACCCCTACCAGGGCGACGGCAACCGAGCGAGCGTTGGAATCGAGTACCAGCCCACCGAGAAATTTGATTTTATCTTCAGCCTGGACTACGCCGATTTCACCCGCCGTTCCGACAAGGACAGCATCTACAGTTACACCATCCTCCGCAGTTTCAACACTTTCCAGCTCAACAAGTATCTTTTCCTGAGGGCCATCCTGGAGTACAACACCTACCGGAAACGCATGACCGTGGACACGCTCGTTTCCTTCACTTACATCCCGGGGACAGTGGTTTATGTGGGTTACGGATCTGCGTTCCAGAGGATTCGATGGACAGGCAACGAATATGAGGAAAGCGACCGGTTTCGGGAAACAAAGCGCGGGTTTTTCTTCAAAGTGAGCTACCTCTGGCGGTGGTGAGGTCTTCCGGCCGAGAACCCCTGATCAACGATAAGACCGGCCGCGTCTTGCCTCTTTCCCTGTTTTGACTTCAGCCGGGGCCGTGTGCTATAAGTGTTGGTCCATGTTCCGGCTGCCTGATGCTTTTTGGCGGGAGAGGAGGATGGCATGAACGTCCTTTTCATTCTGGGCCTGGCCGTGGCGGCTTTTTGGCTGGGGAGCCGATTCTACTCACGCTTTATCGCCAAAGTCCTGGGCGAGGACCCCGCGGTCCAAACCCCGGCCGTCCGCTGCAATGACGGCCGTGATTTTGTCCCGACGAAGACCTATGTTGTGTTCGCCCACCACTTTTCGGCGATCGCCGGCGCCGGGCCCATTCTCGGGCCGACGATGGCCATCCTCTACGGTTTCGTCCCCGCCTGGCTCTGGGTCGTTCTGGGGGGGATTTTCATCGGCGCCGTTCACGATTTTACCACCCTGTTCATCAGCATGCGTGAGGGCGGCAGGTCCATGGCCGAAGTCGCCCGCAAGACGCTGGGCAACGCCGGCTTCAACCTGTTCATCTCTTTCACCATCGTGATGATCGTACTCGTCACCTCCTCGTTTTTGAGCGCAACCTCGATTTCGCTGACGTCCCTCTGGCCGCTGGCCAAGATTGGAGTCAAGGAAGGGGAGACCTTCCTGAAGACCGTGGTCAGGGACGGCGTCGTGTTGGGCCGTATCGGGGGCATCGCTTCCATGTCGGTCATCATCATCACCCTGATGTCCCCGCTCCTCGGTTGGCTGATCTACAAGAAAGGGATCAAGACTCTCTACGCCTATCTTCTCGCCAGCGTCATCTGTGTGGTCTCGGTGGTCCTGGGCATCTATTACCCGGTGACCCTGACTCCGACGCAGTGGATGATCCTCATCTCCATTTATGTCCTCTTTGCCGCCGGGGCGCCGGTGTGGGTAATCCTTCAGCCGCGGGACTTCATCAATGTCCAGATCCTGTACGCCGGGATCTTTCTGCTGGTCGCCTCCCTTCTGAAAACTGGCTTGGGGGGGCTCTCGGTGAGCGTGCCGAGCTTCAATTTCAAGGAGGGCGTGCAAAATCTTGGCCTTCTCTGGCCCATGATGTTCTGCACTATCGCCTGCGGCGCGATCTCCGGGTTTCACGCGCTGGTGGCCGGCGGCACGACGGGGAAGCAACTCGCCAAGGAAACAGACGCCCGCAAGGTCGGCTACAACGCGATGCTCCTCGAGTCCCTCCTGGCCGTCTGTGTCCTCCTGGCCATCGGCGCCGCCATGAGCTTCGCCGACTACAAGTCGGTCGTCTGGCCCAACGATCCGGCCGTGAAGTCGAATCCCATTCTGGGTTTTTCCCTGGCCGCCGGGCACCTTTTCAATCAGGGGCTCGGCATCCCCATCGCCCTGGGGACTGTGTTCGGGATCCTGCTCGTGGAAGGGTTTGTGGTTACGACCCTGGACGCGGCCGTCCGTCTCAACCGCTATCTCTTCGAAGAGCTGTGGACCATCATCTTCAAGGCCCCGCCGGCCCTACTCCGGCACTACTGGTTCAATTCCGGTCTATCGGTCTTGCTCATGTGGACGCTGGCCTACTCGAACGCCTTCAACGCGCTCTGGCCCATCTTCGGCACAGCCAACCAGCTCTTGGCCGCGCTCAGCCTCCTGGCCGTCTCGGCCTGGCTCCTCCTCAGGAAGAAAAAGAAAAGCTTCGTGCTCATCCCGGCCCTGTTCATGCTGGCCACGACGCTCGCTTCGCTCGGCATCCTCATGGCGAGCTATATCCGGAAGAAAAACTTCATCCTGATCGCCGCCGATATCCTTCTTTTGTTACTCTCCGTCGGCGTGCTTTGGCTTGTCGCAAAGACTTTTTTGGGACGGAAGGCACAGCCGGCTCAGGACAGCTGCCCGACCTGATGGAAATAAATCGGGTTAGCGTTTGAGCAGATAATAACCCTGGGGCGGAGGTTCCAGGGTGGAACTCCAAGTCAGCCCGGTTTGCGGGTTGTAATAGAGCGGATTGTTTCCCCCGGGAATAGAGTTGAGCGGAACATCGACGCGTTCCCCGGTGGGAGTGTGAAATGTTTCGTAGCCCATGATGGCTTCCCGGCGTTTCCCCGAAAGCTCCGAGTCAACCCTGTTTTTATACTCCCAATGTCCCATGATCGTGGAGGAGTCGTACGGATTGTTTCGGGGCAGGATTCTTTGGGTGATCAGCTCGCTGGCTTTGATGATCCTGAGGTTCTCTTGAACAATGGCGGTGGCGGCTGAGTTCCTTTCCCAGGTCTCCGGCCGGGAGATTCTCGTCGAAGTGGCGATGATCCAGCCGTACAACCCCGTAATATGCCGGCCGCACATGACCATGCCGGTTAAAACCCCATGCACCCTCGAATTCTCGGCATCGATCAGGGTGGCCTCAAATTCCTCCGCTCTGGCTTTCCAGGTCCGCCCCATATTGTCTCTGAAGTCCGGAGCGTCGACGGCCGCCAGCCGGGTGTAGCTTTTGGCGATGCTGTAGCAAGGTTGCTGCCCGGGATAACAAGGCTTGGTCACGGATTCAAATAGCCGTGGAATTGTCATCGGTTGAGAATCGCCGCCGAAATCAAGGTACCCGCACATGACCCCGGCATCCCCCGCCGGATTCTTGAAATTGATCGAGTTCGAGGTTTCCTCCAGGATCCGCCATCCTTTCGGCGCCATCGTTTCAAAATAGGTTCCGCTCAATTTCTGAAGCGCCAAACCCTGCGTTTTTTGATAGCTGTCGGCGATGCATTTCAACAAGGCTTGTTCCGACGAAAAATCCTCCGCCGGGGCCCAATAGAGAGTGATCACGAAGTCGGGCCCCGAAGGGAATGCCGAGGCCGCTCCGCCGATCGTCTTCCCACCCATCATTCCCGACACGTTCGCCAGGACCCTATCCCTGCCCACGGATAAATCCGAATATTCGATCCGGGAGGAAACGTCCCCTGATTTTTTCAGGATGTTCAAATAGCTCGAAAAAAAATCCTCCAGAGAAAATCCGGGTTGCGGCCTGACCGGATAGATCAGGACGCCTTCCTGAGCCTTGTCGTTTTTGAGGATGGTTATGACTCCCGTCGTATATCTGAGCAGCCAACCTGAGGGCTTCTTGACCATGAAGCCGATGACATCTTCTTTGAACGCATCGATGGCCTGACACGGTGTTTGCGGTTTTTGCGCATCTCTCGCTTCGGCTTTTGCTTCCATTCCCTTCTTTTCCAGAGAATCATCCCCCTGGGTTTTGCATCCCATTATGAACATCATGATGACGAGCGGGAATATGCCCCGCGGCTTGCCGCGGGGAACCGCTCGTCGGGGAATCCAAGGGGGTATGCCCCCTTGGTCGCAGGGCCCGGGTCCATGCCCCGCCCGAGAAAGGGAGGCAGGGAGCGAAGCGACCGTTGGAAGGGGGAAACGCGAAGCGGGTTCCCCCTCCAAGTTGACTGCGGATAGGCCTGCGACTAATACCCTTGGGCAAGCTTTTCTTTTAAAATTCATGGATGCTCCTTTCACGAAAAGAACAAAAAATGGAAGGACCCTTCGTTCGATTTAGGTAACAAAGCAAGGGATTTTTCCCCTACCTTTTTGTAAATGAGATTATCATCTTTATGGATATAATGGCAAGAGGAGCTTTATGCGGAGCTCTGCTTCAATCATTTCCCAAGAACGCTCGTTTTTGCGGAAAGCCCAAGCTTTTAGGATGGAATTTAGCGCCTTTAGCGCTAGCCGAGAACCGTTCCCATTCTAATTAAACCCGAGAAGGGGAGGCAAGAATCCCAGGGCAAAAACAGCCTTTTAAGGATAATACAGAATCAACCTGGTCACCTCTCCGGTTTCCCGGTGGCGCCGGGCTTGGCGGAATGAGTCATGATGAAGTTGATCAATTCCAGGCGGTTTTTGACCCCGAGCTTCCGGTAGATGTTGTCAAGATGCATCTTGACCGTGGCCATCGAGATGAAGAGCACCTTTTCGATGTCTCTGTTGGACCGGCCTCGGACCACGAGCTGAATCACCTCGATTTCACGCTTGGTGATTCCGTATGGACTCAAGAGGGAAGACAGGTCTTCCGGGATCATCCTATTCCGCCGTTCGCGCCGCTTGGCGCGGATGCGAAGGGTCGTCAGGACCAGCAAAACCGCCGCCGCCGCGACGATCAGCCCGAACGGCCAAGTCCGCCAAAACGGAGGAAGCACTTGAATTTCGATCTCCTGGACCGCTGGGTTCCAAATTCCGTCGTTGTTGGCTCCCCGCACCCAGAGTTTAAAGTTCCCCGGCGCCAGGCGGTCGGCGGACACGCGCCGCCCGAATCCGAGCATCTGCCATTCTTCCGTGGCGCCTTCCAGCTTATAGGTGTATTGATTTCTCTCCGGCCTCTGGAAGTCGAGCGCCGCGAATTCGATGTCAAATCCGCTCCGGCCATGAGGCAGGACTAGTCGACCGCCGCTCAAGGCGAGCGGCACGCCGCCCGCGGTCCCGCTGACCGGCCATACCGCCGGGAGATGAAGGTTGTAAGTGAACTCTTCCGGACGGAATGTCAGGAACCCTTTCCGGCAGCCAAAGTAGATCTCTCCTCGACGGGTGCGCAAGCTCGCACCCTGTAAAAAATCCATCAAGTTTACGCCGTCCACTAAATCGTATGCGGAAAAGATATTGTCTGCCGGTGAGAATCTCGCGATCCCCATGACGGTGGCCAGCCAGAGATCTCCCCGGCCGTCCTCCGTGATGGCCAGAACGGAGCGGTTGTTAGGTATGTAAACATCGACAGGAACGTGCCGGAAGGCGATTTCCTCCTCGGTGAAATCGACCATATTGAGCCCGGCGTCCGTCGCCACCCAGATTCGGTCCGCCCGGTCTTGATGGAGAGCCAGGATCCGGACTCCGTTTATGGATAGGGGATCTTCGGGGTCATTAATGAAATGTTGGACTTCGTTATTATCCTCGTCGTACATGTCGAGGCCCCCCTCGGTTCCGATCCAGATCACGCCGTTCGGTTCCACAAGAATGGCCAGGATGTAATCGCCGCTCAGGCCGAAGGATTCATCGTTGCCTTCGGGGAATGCGGTGAGAATGCCGCTCTGCGGATTGTAACGCCGGAGACCTTTTCGGGAGGCAAACCACATCCGGCCCAGTGGATCCTCGTAGATCCGGTACACGGCTTCGCCGATCAGGCCGGGTATGGCGAATCCCGCTGCCGGAAGTTGTTCCGGCTGATCGATTCCGACAATCCACCTCCACGCTCCCGCTTCCGTACCGAACCAGACAGTGCCGTCCCGGGACACATGGGAGGTCAGAAAAGGACCGTTTTTTCCCAGCACATCGAGCGATGCGGGGAATACGAGCGATGTGCATTTGCCGTCGGCGGGATTGTACCAGAAACCCTGGCCCGATTGATTCGTGACCAGCACCCGTCCGTCCTGCATCTCGGAGAAGGAGCTGATATTATTGAGATCCGGCTCGCCCTCGCGCGGCGGGGCGGTATTGCTGTGAGAGACAAACGTCTTTCCCGTCCGGCTCAGCTTGAGGATGCCGTTGCTGAAGGTGCCGACCCAAAGAACGTTGCCCCGGTCGAGGACGAGTTCGGTGACATTGACCTCCAGGCGGTCCGCCAGGGAAGGCGGAAGGAGCTCGGAACGCACGAAGGATTTTTGCCGGGTATCGAACCAGAACAGTCCTTTATTTGTGGCCAGCAGAAATCGGCCGGGATATTCGGGGATTTCGATAATCCGCTGGATCCGCCGCTCACCCTCTCCGATGGTTTCGGGAGAAAACCTCTCCCAAGCGCCCCTTTCCCGGTCGAGGCGGTTCAATCCATCGGCCGTGCCGATCCACAGCACGCCCGGTTCGGCTGCAGATTCAGCGATCGTCAACACCCGGTCATCGCTGAGGCTTTTGGGATTGCTCGGATCGTGATGGAGCCATTCAAAAGAGCCGGAGTCCGGCCGGAACCTGAAGAGCCCGCCGAAGGTCCCTGCCCAGAAATTTTGCGCCGAATCCTCGAAGACGACCGAAACATCGCTGCGGGCCAGGCCGCCTGAGGTATCTGTTCCATTGAAAGGAACAGCCTTTCCGGTCCGCTGCTCCAGGCGGATCAATCCCTGGCCGCTGGTCCCCACCCAAAGGATGTCTGGTTGCGAAGGCCGGATGTATAGATGCCGGATAGCTTTTCCGGCAACCCCGGTTGGAACTCCCGGGCCGAGCGAGACATGGGCGAATTTTTCGCGGAATGGGTCCAGCTTATCCAGCCCGCCCGCCGCCGTTCCGATCCACAGGTTGCCCTCCCGGTCTTCGCAGAGGCAGGTGATTGCATTTGAGGCGAGACTTGACGGATCGGAGCCGTTATGCCTAAAAACCTTGAAGTTATATCCATCGAAGCGGCAGAGCCCGTCCGTTGTGCCGATCCAGAGAAAACCAAGGAGGTCTTGGAGCGTACAAACGATCGAGTCACTCGGCAATCCCTCTGCGGTGTTGAAACCTCCCACCCTGAAGTCTTGGGAATGGAGAGTCCCCGCCCATATCGCCAGCCAGGAAAAAATGATAATCCCGAAAATTTTTTTCATAAAACCTCGGCTGCGCCCGCCGTTCCGGGCGCCGGATATAAATTTACCAGGAACGCAACGGGAAATCAAAGCCCCGCGGCCGCCCTCTCTATACGGAGAATCTCGTCGTGGGAGACAACTGGAATAAGGCCGCGGTCTACTTCGCCCGTCTTAAAAAGCGCAAGCCGAGATATCCGCCGGAGGCAATACCCGAGGCCAACATGATCGACGGCCAGCCTGTGAGTTTCAGGACTCCCAGGCCGGCCAGCGCGGGACAAAGAGAGAAAATGACCATCACGGACATCGCCGGCGGATCGATATGAGTGTCGCCGTGGATCAGGAACAAACAGGCAAAGAGGTCAGCCAGGACGGCCGCCAGGATCCCGAAGACCAAACCCCACCCGATGTCCTTGGTTAAAAGGACGGCATATTCGGCCGACCAGGCGATATGAAGAATTATCGGGATTCTCGCTCCGAAATAATAAAGCGGCAAAGTAAGCGCGGCCAAGCCGAACACCAGGCCGAACGAGCCGGGCAAGGCCTTGTCAACACTTCCGGCGGCCAGGGATACGGCGGCGGCGACCAGGATCAACTGCAGAGGTTCCGATGGCCACGGCTCCCACGACGCGTCTTCAGCAGCCCGCCACCGGCTGCGGCCGCCGGAGGGTTTACCGATCAGTCCCGATTTGCCGAAGGCCAGCCTGACGATCCCGGCGCTGATCATGATGGAAAGCGCGATGGAATTCGTCCAGGCGACGCCCCGAAAACCAGGGACGGCATCCAGCGTCGTTTTGATGATCATCCCGAGTACGCCAAAAGTCCCCCCGGCCGCGAGAACCGCTGGAGAATTGAGCCCGAAAAGCGGCGTAGCGACGTTCCGTCCGCTTTCGAGCCGGCCTGTTTTAGCGGCATAGGCCGCCGCCGCGACACCTCCGGCGAAGGCGACATGGGGACCGAGGAACGGACCCCAAGTGATCACGGCATTGAATTTCGGGTCTCCCGTAACCAGCGTGATCACGCCGCCGATGAGGGAGGACAGACCGCAAAAAATGAAAGCGCTCATCCCTCCGAAGGCCGCCCCGAAAACACCCCCGGCGAAGGCGGCGAACAGTTGAGCGAAGTTGATGCCCATTATGCGGCGCGTCCAGGCGAGGCTGGACAGATTATTTTTTCGCGATTCATCTTTTAGCCTGGATTCCGGCGCCGGCCCTCCGTCTGGTTCCCGCTCCGGCACGAAACCTGAATAAAAGCGGACAGCTCCGACACGGTCGGATGATCCAGGATATCGCGGATGGAGAGATTCGTCTCGAACTCCCTCTTGAGCCTGTTCACCAGGGTGGTGGCGAGCAGAGAATGCCCGCCCAGCTCGTAAAAATTGTCATGGCGGCCGACGCGTTCGATTCCGAAGAGCCTCTCCCACGAGGCGGCGACCTTGGCCTCCACTTCGGTTTGCGGGGACGCGTATTCCGTTCCCGTTTCGGGCCGCTCGAATGTCGGCCTGGCGGTCTCCTCCTCCATCAGGGATTCCTTCTCCTTGATGAATTCCCTTTTGATCCACAGGTCGATCCGCGCCTGCAAGTCTCTCGTGGACACGATGACGTTTCTGGACTTGCCCCAGGAAAGAACTCTCTCCAGGACATCGATTCCCTCCCGAGTGGTGATGCCGTCCCTCAGCTCCTTCTCCAGCCAAGCCTGGAGCTCGCTGGGCATTTTTGTTTTCAGCCCCATCCCCACTTCCCCCCACATGTCCCAGTTGATGGAGATGACGCGATAGTTTTTCCCGCGGCCGGGGCGCGCCGCATAGGAGTCCAGGAACGCGTTCGCCGCCGAGTAATCGCTGAGTCCGATCCCGCCGAGGATCGAGGCGATCGACGAGCAAAGGACCAAGAAATCGAGTTTGGTCCCTTTCAGGATATCCTCGAGAATCAAGGTCCCCATGACCTTCGGGGCCAGAATGCTCATGGCCGCGTCGGCCTTTTTCAGTTGGATGATGCCTTCGCCGGGCACTCCGGCGGCATGGATGACGCCGTGGATCGTTCCAAAACGCTTCCTGGCCCGGGAAATTTCCGCCTTCATGGCTTCCGCGTCCGTCACGTCGGCCGCGACGGCCAGGACTTCCCCGCCCACCGCTTCGATATCCCGGATTTTACGAATTTTCCGGCTCATCGAATCGCCTGCATCATGAGTGCTCAGCCAGGCATCCCACTCGTCCTTCGGCGGGAGGGCCGTCCGCGCCGTCAGTATAAGTTTTGCCCGGGCGGTTTTCCCCAGATATTCAGCGAGCGCCAGCCCGATGCCTCCCAAGCCTCCGGTGATGAGGTAGACGCCCCCTTCCCGCAGCCAGGTCTTGTTCCGCGGGGAAGGCTCAAGGCGGACTCGCTCGAACGTCTGGACCCAGCGGTAGTCCCCGCGGTAGGCCACGACCGGCTCGGACATGTTGGTCACGGCCTCGATCAGGATTTGGTCGATCAGCCGCTGCTCGGCACCGATTCTTTTGCCGGGATGGATGATATCGATGCAGCATCCGTTGATGTTGGGGTATTCCTGGGGAATGACCTTGACGGGTCCCATGACGGTCGCTTTCTCCGCGATGACGGCGTCCGTGCCCGTCACATCGTGGATGTGGTTGGAAACGACGGTGATTCTGACTTCATCCGTGATATTCTGCGTCCCGAACGCCTGAGCCAGGAAGAGCAGGCTGAGGAAACCAAGATTCTGAAGGGATTCCGCCTCTTCCCGGCCGACGGATTTTCGGCCGGGCGGCGTGACGGTCCATAGATGGAGGATATGATGGGGGAGTCTTCCGTTTTCATTCAGGCTTTGGAACAGTCTTTCGTAATCGCCGCGCTCGGCCGGATTCAGGGTGTATTCCGCCGGGCCGTTCCGTGCGAATTCGACTCCCGGATGAACGACGGTCACATCCTGACCGCAGGTTCCAAGCCTGTCGATCATCCGGCTCCCCAGGCCGTGTTTGTCCGTAAGGACCAGCCAGCCGAGCTTGCCCTGCGCGCCGTCCAGCTCCAGAGCGGGGGGAACCATGCGTTTCCAGGAGGGCACGGCGAACCATTCGGCCACTTCGGCTTTTTTGATCAGAGTGGCCCAGCTGACGGCTTTTCCCCGATGACCGCCGTCCAGGGCGGCCCTGTATCTTTTCCGCTCAAACGGGTAGGTAGGCAGGGGCACCCGGGCGCGGCGCTCGCCGCCATAGAAATTCTCCCAATCGATGGCGAGACCGGCCGTCCAGAGATTTCCCAGCGCGGCCAAGAGGTGGGCTTCGTCCGAGTGTCGCTCCTGCGGACTCCTCATCGTGGTGAGTACGGAGCGCCCGGCCGCCCGGTCCATATGCATTTTGGCCAGGTGGCTCAGCGTTCGGCCCGGGCCCACTTCCAGCAGGATTCCGTTCGTGTCTTTCAGGATTTTCTGGATGGCGGAAGAAAAACGTACGGTCCGGCGGAGGTTCTTGGCCCAGTAGGCCAGGTCCGTGATTTCCGCCGGGGAGGCCCAGTCTCCCGTGACGGTGGACATTATCGGAATCGAGGGAACGTTCCGGGGGACCTGTTCGCCGAGCCGGGCGAATTGCTCCAGGATCGGGTCCATCAAGTGCGAATGGAAAGCATGGGAGGTGGCCAGAGGCTGGCTGGCGATCCTCTTCTGCTGTAGGAGGGCTTTGAATTCTTCCACGGCGTCGGTGTCTCCGGATACGACGCAGAGGGATGGTCCATTGACGGCGGACAGGGAGAGCCTGTCTCCCAAATAGGATTGGATGTCCTGCTCGGACAGCGGGACGGCCAGCATAGAACCGGGCGGCAGTTGCTGCATCAACCGTCCTCGTTCTACGACCAGCCGCAGCCCGTCTTCGAGAGAAAAAACGCCCGCGAGACAAGCCGCGACGAATTCACCCAGGCTGTGACCGATCAAAGCCTCGGGCTTGACGCCCCAAGCCATCAATAACTTGGCCAATGAGTAAGAAATGGTGAAGATCGCCGGCTGGGCGACGGCGGTCTGGGTCAGTGTCCGGGCGGCTTCTTCAGGGCTCATCTTCCGAGGATAGAGAACATCTCGGATATCCAGTCCGGTCAGGCCGTGGATGATGTTGGCGCAGAGATCGAAATGTTCCCGAAAGACCGGTTCCGAACGATACAACTCTTCGCCCGTGCCGACATATTGGGATCCTTGGCCGGGAAACATGAAGACGGCCGAAGCCGCCTTTTTATTTTGAGGGGATAGATCCGGAGTATCCAGCCGCTCCGCGGCCTCTTGGATATCCTTTGCCACCACCGCGCGGCGGTGGCTGAAATGACGACGGCCCATGCTCAGTGTGTATGCCGCGTCGGCCAGGCAGATTCCGGGATGTTGGCGGAAATGGCCGGCCAGGTTTTTTCCCGCCGTCCGGAGGGCTGATTGGGTTTTAGCCGAGACGACGATCAGTTGAACAGGCCTGGAATCCGCGGAGGATTCAGGCGACGGAGCTTCTTCCAGGACAAGGTGGGCATTCGTCCCCCCGAATCCGAAGGCGCTGACGCCGGCGCGGCGTGGGGTTCCGCGTCTCTTCCATTCGGCCAGAGCCGTGTTGACGTAGAAAGGGCTGTTCTTTAAGTCGATGCGCGGGTTCGGGTTCTTGAAGTGAAGGCTGGGGGGGATCTGCCGGTTTTCCAGGGCCAGGACGGTCTTGATGAAGGAGGAGACGCCCGCCGCGACATTGACGTGCCCGATGTTCGACTTCACGGAGCCGAGAGCGCAAAAGTTCCTTTTTTTGACGCGAAACGCCTGTCGGAGGGCCTCGATTTCAATGGGATCGCCCAGCCTTGTTCCCGTGCCGTGGGTCTCGATATAGCCGATGCTCGACGGCCGGATCCCGGCCGCGTGGATGGCTGCGCTGATGACCTTTTTCTGGCCGTCGATGCTCGGCGCCGTAAAACCGATCTTTCCGTTTCCGTCGTTGTTGACGGCCGAACCCTTGATAACCGCTCGGATGCAATCCCGGCTCTGCAAGGCCGCCTCGAGCGGCTTCAACAACACGACCCCGATCCCGTCCCCGAAGACGGTTCCGTCGGCCCGGGCGTCGAACGTTCGGCAATGGCCGTCCGAGGAAAGCATCAAACCCTCCTGGTAAAAATAGCCGCTCTTTTGCGGGTAGGAGAGCGAGACGCCGCCGGCGAGCGCCATTTCGCATTCACCGTTGAGAAGGGCCCGGCAGGCGAGATGAATGGAGACAAGCGAGGTGGAACAGGCGGAGAGAAGCGTGAAGCTCGGACCTTTGAGGTTCAGCTTGTAAGAGATCCGTGTGGCCACGTAATCCCGGTAATTCAAGAGGAAATGATCGAAGTCCTCGCCGGGATGATCCCCGAGGGCACGGACTCTCTGCAGCCACTCCAGGTTCTCATTTGCCCCGAAATAGGCGCCGATTCTCCCCGGAAAGGCTTCCGGGTTATATCCAGCCTGTTCGACGGCTTCCCAAGCGCATTCGTGCAGAAGGCGGATCTGGGGGTCCATCCGCTCGGCTTCACGCGGCGGATAAGAGAAGAAGTCCGCGTCGAACGCATCCGTATCCTCCAGCGCTCCCTTGGCCTTGATGTAGCGAGGATCCCGGATGACGCCCGGGCTGACGCCGGCCGCTTCCAGCTCTTGGTCTGAAAAAAAGGAGATCGATTCCACGCCGTTTTTCAGGTTTTCCCAGAATTGCTCGAGGTTTTTGGCTCCCGGGAACCTTCCGGCCATGCCGATGACGGCGATTCCATGACGGGAGCGAGGCGCTCTTGATTTCGTCTTTCCTGTTATCACGGCGTTCCTTGCGGAAAAATCCAGGTTTGTCTTTAACCGGCCGTCTCGCAGAGATAGAAGACAAGTGGCTGGATAATCTTAATCCATTCGCTCTTCGCCAGGCAAGTTCGGGCGGCCCGGCATTAAATAAAACAAGACTCGTCCGGAGAAGCGGATGCCTAGATAAGATATACGGAGCGGACGGTCAAAAGGTTGCCTGCCGGCCGGAGGATACGTCCCGTTCTGAATCATATTAGGCTGTATTTGGGCTAGGGGGTGGTTCCGAACGCCAAACAATTTTTTGCGACTCGGAAAAATATTTGCGGTTTTCCCTCCTAGCCTGTATTATTCATGAATCTTAAGTTGTAAAGACGGAATCAATGAATGCTTCAAGGGGAAGGCCGGAATGGACGAAGCGACCATAGCGGGACTTCGGGAGCGAGTCCATTCCGGCCTTCCCCCTATAGTGAGCCCGATTTATGAAAAATACAGGCCAGTTGACAGGGACCCCGGGTTAGAAATATAGTTCGGACCGTCCCAGGAGGCATTCCGATGGAAGAAAAAACAATCAAGGCTTACGGTTATCGTTGGCTGGTCCTCCTCGCCTTTGTGCCGATTGCGTCCATGACCCAGGTGCTCTGGATCACGTTTGCCCCGATCACCGGAGCCGCAGCGCGATTCTATCACACGTCCGACCTTATGATCGGACTGCTGTCCATGAGCTTTATGGTCGTTTATGTTCTCATCGCCCTGCCCTCGGCGTGGGTAATCGACACTTGGGGCTTTCGGGCCGCGGTCGGCATCGGCGCCGTCCTGACGGCCGTCTTCGGCCTCACGCGCGGCCTCTTCGCTTCGAACTTCACCATCGTCTTCCTCTCTCAGATCGGCATCGCTATCGGCCAGCCTTTTGTGATCGGCGCCATTACGAAAATTGCGGCCCGCTGGTTCCCGGCCGAAGAACGGGCCACAGCCTCAGGGCTGGGCACGCTGGCTCTCTACATGGGCCCTCTGGCGGCCATGATCCTCACCCCGTTCCTGGTGCTGCGCATCGGCATCGACCGTACGCTGCTGGCCTACGGCATCATCTCGGCCGCTGCGGCGGCCTTTTTCCTTCTTGTCGCCCGCGAGCATCCGCCCACGCCGGCCGGCCCGGATGAGCGCGTTTTGATGTTCGACGGCCTCAAGTCCATGCTTCGCCGGCGTGACTTCATCTTCCTCCTC
>Ga0315288_10003193_pt1 | contig 20924 bp, 14 predicted proteins | sample YL17G11_20_MG_FD_203454 | JGI IMG/M metagenome (GOLD analysis project Ga0315288, IMG submission 203454) | Sediment microbial communities from Yellowstone Lake, YNP, Wyoming, USA - YL17G11_20 | ecosystem: Environmental > Aquatic > Freshwater > Lake > Sediment | place: USA: Wyoming | collected...
TGGTTGCGGCTTTTCGGGCCGGACGGCGCACTGCTGGGTAACGATTTCAATGTGGCCGCAGCAGAAGTGACGGTGCGGGCGACCAACAGCGGGACGTTCACCGTGATTGTCGCAGATGGCAACAACGGTCGGTTCGGCACCGGCAACTACCGGTTGAGCATGGCCAAGACGGGGAGTGGGCTGGCGATCTCGCCGTCGGACGAAGGCGGCGCCCTGACCAACGGGACCACGTACCTGGCGACCATCGACACCGGGGACGTGGATGCCTGGACGTTCACGGCCAATGCCGGAGAGAGTATTGCGGTTTGGATGGGCGAGGTCACGGCCGGCAGCACCCTGATTCCGTGGTTGCGGCTTTTCGGGCCGGACGGCGCACTGCTGGGTAACGATTTCAATGCGGCCGCAGCAGAAGTGACGGTGCGGGCGACCAACAGCGGGACGTTCACCGTGATTGTCGGAGACGGCAACAACGGTCGGTTCGGCACCGGCAACTACCGGTTGAGCATGGCCAAGACGGGGAGTGGGCTGGCGATCTCGCCGTCGGACGAAGGCGGCGTCCTGACCAACGGGACCACGTACCTGGCGACCATCGACACCGGGGACGTGGATGCCTGGACGTTCACGGCCAATGCCGGGGAGAACATCATCGTACGCGTAGGAGAAACAGCCACCGGCACCCTGATTCCGTGGTTGCGGCTTTTCGGGCCGAACGGTGTGCTGCTGGGCGGAGATTTCAATGCGGCCGCGGCGGAAGTGACAGCGCGGGCGACCAACAGCGGGACGTTCACCGTGATTGTCGCGGACGGCAACAACGGTCGGTTCGGCACCGGCAACTACCGGTTGAGCCTGGTCCTGGCAGGCAGCCCGATGGTAGCCTCCCCCGGCGACGAGGGCGGGCCGATGACCGGAGCCGGCGCTTACGATGGGACCATCGATACGGGCGACATCGATGCCTGGACGTTCACGGCCTGTGCGGGAGACATCATCTCCCTCAACGTCACGGAATTGGTGCCTGGCAGCACGCTGACTCCCTGGATTCGCCTCTACGGTTGGGACGGCGTGCTGCTGAGAACGTTGTCGGGTCTGGCAACTGCGCAACTCACGAATTTCCCCGCGCCCGCCAGCGGGACCTACACGGTGGTGGTCGGCGATGGAAACAACGGTGTGGCCGGCACCGGAACATATCGGCTGACCGTGAATGGTCTGGTGGATGAACTGAGGCTGTGCGTGCCCATGATTTCAGGCGCGAACGGGACCCTCACCGCAATCGGCGGGGTATCGGGCGCCGCTTTCATCCTGCTGACCACCACGGACGTCGCCACACCTCCCGGGCTCTGGACGCCTGCCTTGACGGGTCAATTCGACCAGTTCGGAGTCTCCAGTATGACCAACGTGTTCAATCCACTCGAGCCGCAGCGGTTCTTCCTCCTGCAAACGCCTTGAGACGCGCAAACAATTTCGAAGCCCTCAAGGTCCGCCCGCGAGCCCACCCCGGTCTGAGCGTGACATTCCCGGAGGCTTGGGGTCTAACGAGGCGTGATGAATGCGCTCGCCCGAACCGTCCAACACGGTCCTGTTTGGCTGCTCGTCGTCTCCCTCCTTGGTTTCGCGGCGACGGAGTCGAAACCCGATCCCGCGGGCCACTGGGAAGGCGCCCTCGACTTGCCCGCCACGGAGCTGGGTGTCCGCGTTGACCTTGAGAAAGCGAACGGTCAATCGTGGCAGGGCACGATTGACATTCCAGTTCAAGGTCTGCGCGGGTTCAAGCTCGACCCGGTGGAGGTGGACGGCGCCAAGGTTCATTTCGCCATGCCTAACATCCCCGGTGATCCCCAGTTCGCGGGACGTGTCTCGGAGGATGACAAGACCCTCACCGGCGATTTCACCCAGGCTGGACAGAAGTTTCCCTTCAAGCTGGAGCGAAAACCGCGGCCCGTGACGGCGACCGGTGAAACCCCCAGCCGGGGCGTTCCCGGTGAGGGGTTGGTGGGTCATTGGCAGGGGTCGCTCAAGCCCATGCCCGTCATCGAACTGCGGTTGGTCCTCGAACTCACCAACAGCCCTTCCGGCAAACCGGGAGGCGCGATGGTCAGCGTGGATCAAGGCCACGCCCGCATCCCCATCACCGCGCTGACCGAGAACGCCGGGACGGTTCATCTCGAAACGAAAAGCGTCGGCGGTGTCTTCGACGGAAAGCTCAGCGGCGACGGCTCTGAGATCGCCGGGGATTGGAAGCAAGGGGGGCAGACGCTGCCGCTGGTGTTCCGGAGGTTGGCCCAGGCGCCCCACCTCAACCGTCCCCAGGAACCGAAGAAGCCCTATCCCTACGACGAAGAGGAGGTCACCGTGGAGAACCGGGCCGCGGGGCTCAAGCTCGCGGGCACGCTGACGCTGCCGCGCGGTTCAGGACCGCATCCGGCGGTCGTGTTCATCACCGGGTCTGGCCCGCAGGATCGCGACGAAGCGATCATGGGCCACCGACCGTTCTTCGTGTTGGCGGATCACCTGACGCGCCAGGGCATCGCGGTGCTGCGCTGTGATGACCGCGGCGTGGGCAAATCCACCGGGAACTTCGGCAAAGCGACCGACACGGATTTCGTCGAAGACACGCTGGCCGCGATGGCCTATCTGCGTGGGTGCCCCGAGATCGATTCGCAACACATCGGGCTGCTGGGCCACAGTGAAGGTGGCATCATCGCGCCGCGGGCGGCCGTGAAATCGCCCGACACCTCCTTCATCGTCCTGCTGGCGGGGGTGGGCGTGCCCATGGAGGAGTTGCTGGTGCGGCAGGGGCGCGACATTGCGCGGGTCATGGGCGCCGGCGGGGAGGTGGCAGCCACGAACGCCGCCCTCCAGCGTGCCATCTTCCGAGTCGTCAAAGAGGAGCAGGATCCAGCGGAGGCCGAAGCTGCGCTGCGGAATTTGTTTCGTGAGCAACTGGCGTCGTTGACCGACGAACAACGGAGAGCGCTGGGTTTGTCCGAAGCCATGCTGGAAGGCCAGGTCAAGATGGTTCTCTCACCCTGGTTCCGTGAACTCCTCACCTGCGACCCGCGCCCGACCCTCCGGGCGGTGAAATGCCCGGTTCTGGCTCTCAACGGAGAAAAGGACTTGCAGGTCGCAGCCAAAGAAAACCTGGCCGCCATCCGCGAAGCTTTGACCGCTGGGGGCAATCAACGAGCCAAAACGGCGGAGCTACCGGGCCTGAACCACCTGTTCCAGACCTGCCGGACCGGGGCCATGGCGGAATACGGGCGGATCGAGGAAACGTTCAATCCGGCGGCGATGACGCTCATCTCGGATTGGATCCGGGAGATCACCGGTTCGCGGGGCGCGTCTTCACCTCCGAACCAAGGCGATTCAAGCCCGACCCAGCGGGTCGCGACCGCAGGATTGGACAATCCGGACTTCGAGCGGGGTGAGCCCGGCGCGGTGCCGCCCGGATGGTTTGTTCCGAAGCTGCTGGCCGACCAAGGCTTCAGCGCCACGGTTACCACGAACCAGCCGAACCAAGGCAGACGGTGCGCCGAGATTCGCTGGCCCAAGGATCGCCAACCGTCGGCCGACTTCGCCAATCTGATGCAGCGGATCGATGCCACGCCATGGCGCAACCAGCGGATCAAGATCACTTCCGCCATCCGGGTCGAGGCCCGAACACCGGACGCTCGAGCGCAGATGTGGGTGCGGGTCGATCGCCCCGGGGGCATGGGAGCATTCGACAACATGGACGATCGCCCAGTCCGCAGTGATTCCTGGGTGAACTACTCGACCACGCTGGAAGTGGCCGACGATGCGCGAACGCTGAACGTGGGCCTCATGACGTTCGATGGTGCGACCGCGTGGTGGGACGATGTGCGCATCGAGGTGCTGGGCGAGTTCACCACCCTGACCGAACCTCCATGCCCGCTCTCCGATGCCGGGCTGAGCAATCTCGTCGCGTTCACCCGGTTGCTCGGGTACGTGCGGCATTTCCATCCGAGCGACCAGGCGTCCACCAACGACTGGTTGGCGTTCGTCGTGACGGTGCTCCCGCAGATCGAGAGCGCCGAGAACTCGGCTGCTCTGGCCGCGCGGCTGGAGGCGGCATTTCGCCCGGTTGCGCCCACGGTGCGCGTCTTCGAAACGGGCCATGAGCCGCCGCTACCTGCTGAACTCACCATCTCCACGGACGCGGCACAACTCAGGGTCCTGGTCTGGGAACACGTTGGGTACGGCCAAGGCAGCGCGACCGGCGTCCAAGACGCCTACAGCAGCCAGCGTCTCAGCCTCAAGGCATCCGAACTGGCCCCCCTCCCTTCCTACGCGCAACCCACCAATGTGTTCCGCGGCAGCCTGGGCGCGGGCATCGCCTGCCTGGTGCCGACGGCGCTGTTCGCCGATGAGCAAGGGACGCTCCCGGGCACGGAGCCGTCGGCGGTGCCGGCAGGTTCGGAGACCCGCTTCAGCGTGGCTCACCGCGGCGCCCGCCTGGCCACGGTGATGTTGACCTGGAACGTGCTTCAGCATTTCTACGCGTACTTCGACGTCATCGATACCGACTGGTCAAAGGAACTTGCGGGGGCGTTGCGCGCCGCGGCCACCGACGCCGATGAAGCCGGCTTCTATCGGACGCTGAACCGATTGATCGTGGCGTTGCAGGATGGCCACGGCAGCTTGAGCGGCCTGGGGAGTCCCCAGGTGGCGCCGGCCCCCATCAAAGTCCAGCGGATCGAAGGCAAGATCGTGGTGGCGGCGGTGGCCGCTGAAATCCGCGAACTGCGCCCGGGCGACGTGGTGGAGAGGATCGACGGAGTCGGAGCTACGGAAGCCTTCGAGGCACTCGCGAGCCAGATCTCGGCGGCCACTCCCGAGTGGCGAAACCGAGCCGCTTTTCGTCTCGGTTGGGGACCCGTGGACCGCCCAGTGACGCTGGAGGTCCGGAGCGAACACGGCCCGGTGCGCACGGTGACACTGGCGCGATCCGGAACGCCGGACGACCGGAAGCGTCCGCCGAAGCTTCACGAGATCCGGCCTGGCCTGTTCTACGTGGATGTGACACGGATCTCACAGGAGGAGTTTGATGAGGCATTGCCGCGGCTGACGCAAGCCAGGGCCTTGGTGTTCGATGTGCGGGGATATCCCACCATTTCGCCGAAGTGGCTGACCCACTTGAGCCCGAAGCCGCTGCAATCAGCCCTCTGGAACATCCCCCGGCAACACTGGCCGGACCACACCGACGTGGAATGGATGACCGACCGCTGGAACCTCCAGCCCGGAGAGCCGCAACTCACGACCCATCGCGTCTTCCTCACCGACGGCTCGGCGATCAGCTACGCCGAGAGCCTGATGGGCATCGTCGAAGCCTACCACCTGGGTGAAATCGTGGGCGAACCCACCGCGGGGACGAACGGGAACATCTGCCTCGTGGATCTGCCGCTGGGCTATCGGATGGTGTTCACCGGCATGAATGTGTTGAAGCACGACGGCAGCCGGCACCACGGCGTCGGCATCCAGCCCACGGTGAGGGTGGCCCAGACCCTTCAGGGAATCCGCGACGGACGCGACGAGCAACTGGAGCGCGCGCTGGAGTTGCTGCGGGTGGAGTGATCGTTCCAGGGTGGCGTGCGGCCCTTCTCCTGCCAGCTACTTCAACTCCAGGTCCGCCGGTTTGATGCCGGGCTTGAACTTGCCGAAGCCGAACCAGAGCGGCTTGAACTCACCCACGTAGTCCACGTTGGCCCGGGCCGGGATCTGGTTCTCCAGCCCGACCGCCCAGTAGCAGGCGTTGACCAGCAAGCGGCGCAGCCCTTCGCTCTCGAGATCGACGGCGGCGCCCATGGTGGTCGTGAAGGTTTTCGACGTCTTGCCGAGCTCTCCCTGGTAGTCGCGGATCCAGGCCAGGGGCATCATCGGGTTGTTCTTCGGACCCGTGACTGGTGGATCGGTGGGTTTCATGCCGGCGAGCACTTGGCCCCACACGAGCACCTGGGCATCCTTCGGCAGATGGCTCACGGTATAGACGTCCGTCGGCCCCCAGGTATCCGTCACGCCGCGGAGAATGGGGTGGGTCTTGAACGCGTCGTTCGGGACCCCGCGCGTGCTCTCCTTGCCGTGGTCGCCGTGGTGGTTCACCCAGGTTTCGCCGAGCACCTGTTGGCCGAATCCACCGGGCCACTCGGCGCTGTTGAACGAGTACCGGGCGTACGGGCTTTGCTTGTTCTTCGCGTAGTTGAACGAGTGGGTGGCGGTGCGTAGCGCGACGATCGGCTTGCCGGAGTTCACATAATCCGCGAAGTGCTTCATCTGCGCGTCCGGCAGCTCGCGAAAGCGGAGCTTCATGACGCACAGGTCCGCCGAGGCGAGCTGGTCCAGGCCCGGGATGTTGTCGAGCACGGTGGGCGTGATCGTGCCGTCGGCGGGATTGATGGCGAAGAGCACGGTGCAGTTGAAGCCGTGGCGCTCGGCCAGAATCTTGGCCAGCATCGGCAGCCCTTCCTCGGACCGATACTCCTCGTCGCCGCTGAGGAACACGATGTGTTTGCCGCGGCCGGGGCCGGTCTTGCCCTCGTAGGTGGCCCAGTCGGCCGCTCGAACCGGTGCGAGCAGGGCCAGGGGCAGGAGGGGGAGGAGAATCGCTTGAGCTTTCATAGTCCGGGATCGTGAGTCGTTGTGGGGCGCAGCCTAGCGTCTTCGCGAGCGGAGGACAATAGCGGTTATTGACCCGGCGAAAATCGTCGTTGCATTTGCTGGCTCGCACCGGCATTTTCTGGAGCGTCAAGGGTCGGGGCGTAGCGTAGCCTGGCTAGCGCGCTTGTTTCGGGTACAAGAGGTCGTGAGTTCAAATCTCACCGCCCCGACCATATTTTCCTAAGATTCCTTCAAAATGTCTGGATTTCCTAGCGGAATCCTAACACAATCGGCCCCATGAGCAAGAGACCCCGGGCGTTTCCCGTGGAGGTGCGATCCGGCTCCGTCGTCGTCAAGATCTACCGGGTCCAGAACAAGGGCCGACCGAGTTTCATGGTTTCCCACCACGCCCACGGCAAGCGCTACCAGAAAATGTTTGCCCGCTTCGCTGACGCCCAGGCCGACGCGAACTCCAAGGCCACCGCGATGTCCCGAGGCGAACTGGACCTGCTGGAGCTGCGCAGCGTGGATTGCATCGCCTACCTGCACGCCGTGGAAACCCTCCAACCGAGTGGAATGGCGCTGGAGTTGGCGGTTAAGGATTACGCGGAAGCGTGGAAAGTTCTGGGCGGCAAGGCGTCACTGGTCGAAGCCGCGAGGGAGTTTGCCCGCCGGCACATGCACGAGCTGCCCAACAAGCTGCTGCCCGATGCCGTGGACGAGATGATCGAAACCCGGGCCCGCGACGGCACTGGCAAGGCCTACATGAGAGTGCTCCGGGTTTACCTCACGCCGCTCAAGGAGAGGTTCCACTGCCAGCTCCGGTCGGTGACCAGCGGGCAACTCTCCGATTACCTTCGCGACCTGGAGGTGTCGCCTCGGAGCAAAAACAACGCGCGGGCGACAGTGGGCGCGTTGTTCAGGTTCTGCAAGGAGCGGGGGTGGCTGCCGAGGGATCATGACGGCGTTTCGCTGGTGCCGAAGTTCAAGGAGCAGCCGCATGACATCGAGATCTTCACGCCCGGAGAGATGGCGCAGTTCCTCCGCTATGCGCGACCGGAGGTGGTGCCGTTCCTGGCGATCGGAGCGTTTGCGGGGTTGCGGAGCGCGGAAGTCGAGCGGCTCGACTGGACCGAGGTCCGGCTGGCGGAGCGGTTCATCGAGGTGAAAGCCGCGAAGGCGAAGACGGCGAGCCGGCGGCTCGTGCCGATCAGCGAGAACCTCCTGCGGTGGCTGGCGCCGCATGCACAGCCGAGTGGGCGCGTGGTGCCGTTTGATAATATGTCGAAGCAGATCGGCTGGCTGGTCGAGGACACGAACGCCGGGCTGCGCAAGGCGGCAGAGAAGGCCGGGAAGGACCCAGAAAAGGTGAAGCCGGTGAAATGGAAGAAGAATGCGCTACGGCATTCGTTCATCTCGTACCGGGTGGCCGAGGTGCAGAACGGGGCACAGGTGGCTCTGGAGGCCGGGAATTCTCCCCAGGTGGTATTCAGCAATTACCGGGAATTGGTGCGGCCGGCGGATGCCAAAGCGTGGTTCTCGATCGTTCCGGAGGCGGAGACAGCGTGATTGCGATGCCGGCCTCGACGGCAGTATCAGGCCGCCTCCCGGTTCAGGCCCGCAGGAAAGGCCGCGATCATCCTCCCACTTCGACTGAACACAAGGCAAAGATATGAAGCCGTTTCACGATCGCGGGGTATGCCCGAACAAGCGTCGTTGCCGCATGATGCGGAAATACTCTGCCAAGTGAGCGTCGACATCCGCGAGCTTGAACCGGACGCTGCGGCCAATCTTGAAGTAGGGGAGGTAACCCTGCTTCATCCAGTTGTCCACGCAGCGGGAGGTGCACTGGACATAGGCTGCCACCTGAGCCTTGGTCAACAACCGCTGGGTCACGGCTTCGCTCGGCAGGGCATCTTGTGCAGGCGCGGTTGGCAGGGTAGATGACGCTGCAGGAAGTCCATCGCTGAGGTCACCTTCATCCGGCGACCGCGTGGTTTCAACGGTTGTCATACGCCCAAAGTCAGGAGCTCGGCTGATGGATCGAGATGACTGGCCACGGGGAATGTTCTGATCGCCGCCTACGGCTGGGACAAACCCAGCGACGCCGGCCCCGCCCTCGCCCTGCTGGCTCGGCGGTTGAGCCACCATCTCAATAATGTCCAATGAAATCAATACTTGTGTGGCATTTTCCCGGCTCAAGAACAGGCCCGAATCAGCCTCGAAGAAAATCTGTCTGTCCGGTTTCTCGCGCTCTGAGGCGTCCTGCTCCGATGACGGTGCTTTTCCTCCATCAAAGCCAGCGCCTCTGGCTTTGAGCACCGGGATCCAGTGATTGCAGCAGCCTTGCGCCTATTGCGTAGCGGCAAGTGACCTGCGGGTCGGTGGCGACCGGAGTGGTTCCGGCCACTCCGGGGTGCGAGCGCGGAGCATCCTTGCCGTCGCGGGGAGCCGGGATTCGGCTGGCGGAGCCACCGCAGTCAACGTATCTTGCGAGCAGTCAGCGTGACTTCGAACATCAAAGAGGCGTGTCGTGACCAGCGGGGTCTGCCCTGGCTGGAGCAATTGCTGCAGGACGTTCGGTTTGGCCTGCGAACGCTCGCCAAGGGTCCTGGTTTCGCAATCGTGGCCACAACCATACTTGCGGTGGGAATTGGCGCCAACACAGCCCTCTTCAGCATGGTGGACAAGCTCGTCGTGAGCCCGATACCCGGGCGAGAGTCGCATCGCCTGGTCCACATCCAGGAAGTGAACCTGACATGGAACCGAGCCGAAGGGGTTTCACCGCCGGTGTTTGCGGAGTTGGCGAGGCAGAAGGACATCTTCACATCGATCGCGGCCGTTGGAGGCAGTTGGTTGGTCTTGCCGGGCCGGGAGTTCCCCGAGACGATCTACGGCACGGAAGCCTCTCCTGGGATCTTCGAACTGCTTGGTGTGCGACCCCTCATGGGGCGGGTGTTTCGCTCGGATGAAGGTGCGCCGGGCCAGGATCAGGTGCTGGTGATCAGCCATGGATTCTGGCAACAACACTTTGGCGCCGATCCGGACATCGTGGGCAAAACCGTCACTCTCAGTGACAAGAGCTGGACCATTATTGGCGTCATGCCGCCACACTTCCAGTTTCCTCGAGGTGACCAGTATTGCCGGTTTTGGAAGCCGCATACTTTCGGCGTCGACGAATACAACGAACCGCGTCAACGGATTGCTCGAAACTGGGACGTTGTAACTCGATTGCAGCCCCGAGTGTCGCTGAGCCAGGTGCAGGCTGTGCTCGACGTGCTGAGTGAACGTCTCGGCCAGGATTCCCCTGACACCAACGCCAAATATGCCATTCGCGCCCGGCCAGCACGCCTGATGTTCGCGAGTGAAGAGATCCGGAGAACACTCTGGAGCCTCCTGGTAGCGGTTGCTCTCGTGCTGGTCATTGCCTGCGTGAACACGGCCAACCTGCTGCTGGCTCGGTCTGAGGCGCGGCGAAAAGAACTGGCGGTTCGCATGGCGATGGGGGCCGGCCGGGGGCGGATTATTCGTCAACTCCTCACGGAGAATGGGTTGCTCGCCTGCGCGGGTGGATTCTTCGGACTGCTGATAGCGACCGGGGGAACGCATTTTCTGGGCAGTCTGGTGCCGGGCACTTTGCCGCGGATGGACGACCTTGGAGTCGATTGGTCGATGTTTGGTTGCACCGCTGCTCTTTCCCTGTTGGTCGGCTTGGGATTGGGGCTGGTTCCTGTCTGGCAAGCGTCCCAGGTGAGCCTCGGAGGGGGGTTGCAGGAGTCGGGAACCGCTCTCAGCGCAACGGTCGGACGCCGACGGATCCAGCACACACTGGTGGTCTGCGAGATAGCTCTGACCATGGTCTTGTTGGCTGCCGCAGGTCTCTTGATCGAAAGCGTTGCCAAGGTGCTGCGGGTCAATCCAGGCTATGACCCGAAGGGCCTTGTTTGGGTGATGTTTCATTATCCTTCGAACCTCAGAGGTCAGTCCGGCCCCCAAGAGGATTGGAGCGAAGTCAGCGCACGGCAGGTTGCCTGGAACAAAGCACTGAGGGAACGCTTGCGAAGCCTGCCGGGCGTTGAGTCGGCAGCTTTTCTAGGAATGGGCGGCGGTTGGTACTACAAGGTGGAGGGGCGGAAGGAAGTGGTTGAGGTTCGGTGGAATCCGGTGGAAGTGGGTGACGACAACTGCTTTCGCACGCTGCGGACGCCTTTGGTTGCGGGACGGTTTTTCGAGGAAGCCGACGCAGTGCGCAAGGCAAAGACCATCCTTGTGAATCAGGAACTGGCCCGACTGGCTTGGCCAGGAGAGAGTCCTTTGGGCAAACGAATTGCGCACGCCGAAGGCGACGACTGGCTGCAAGTAGTTGGTGTGGTGGGCAACATTAAAGACTGGGGGCTGGACAAACCGCCTGTTCCGACCTTCTACGTTCCTTATCAGAGATCTCTCGATGCCAGCCCCGTCTTCATGGTCCGTGTCACGGGTGATCCGGCATCGCTGACCAAGCCTCTGCGAGATATCGCGAGAGATGTCGCGCCCGGGGCAATGGCTCCGAGCATTGCCTTCGTCGAGCAAGAGCTTTATGCCTCTACTCAGCTCCGGCGTACCTATATGTGGTCACTCAACGTGTTCGGGTTGATCGGGCTGAGCCTTTCCGCAATCGGCCTTTATGGGCTGCTGACCTTTTCGGTGGTGCAGCGCACACGGGAGATTGGCATTCGCATGGCACTTGGGGCTGAGAAGCGTGACATCTTGAAGATGGTGCTCGGCCAGGGCGGGCAGCTCCTGGCGATCGGGCTGATCGTTGGCCTGGCAGCGGCTCTCGGGTCAACACACCTGCTGCGCAGCCTGCTCTTTGAAACCAGTCCTGCGAACCCGCTGGTGCTGGCCACCGCGATGGTGGTTCTCTTCCTCGTTGGGTGGGTGGCCTGCTACCTGCCGGCGCGGCGGGCCGCCCTCGTCGATCCCATCGTGGCACTAAAATACGAATGAGCCCTGATCGCACTTCACCCCCTGCCACAAAGGACAACATCAATAATACCGCGTAGAGCGCCCCGCCATCCGTAGTGAAAGAGGTGGAAGGACTGCTATGGATGCGATGCCGATTGGCGTTTTTCCGGGATTTCCTGGTGATGTTTCATTGGCCGAAGTCTGCCGGATGCACCCGAGCACCGAGTCGCCATGGATTGCGTGACCGGAGTCACGAGCCCGGCCTGGGCCCCGGCGATGTAGCTGCAAACCACCTCCTTCACCCGACTCGTTATCGCCCGTGAGAAGTGGCTCGAACTCATCCTGACTTTCGGTTATCGTCCCTTACCTGGAATGACCTCGGCCGGTACTGCGGCACCTCAAGCGTCGGGCGCTTGCTTCGTGAGCACGCGCTGGACGGTCGTGCTCTCGGCGGGCGACCCGGCTTCGCCCCACGCGGCCACGGCCCTGGAAGCGCTCTGCCGCGCCTATTGGTATCCGCTCTACGCCTTCGTTCGGAGACGGGGGCATTCACCGCCCGATGCCCAGGATTTGACGCAGGAGTTCTTCTCACGCTTGCTCGAACACAACTGGATCGCTCATGCCGACCGCCACAAGGGGCGGTTCCGCTCCTTTCTGCTCATGGCCATGAAGCGGTTTCTGTCCAAGGAATGGGACAAGGTCAAGACCCTCAAGCGGGGCGGGCAGGTTCGGTTCATTCCGCTCCAGTTGGACACGGCCGAAACCCGTTACACCCGGGAGCCGGCGGACACGTCCACGCCCGAGCAGGTGTTCGAAAAGCAGTGGGCGCTGGCGCTGCTGGAATCCGTGCTCAACCGACTGCGCAAGGACTATGCGCAGGACGGCAAGGGGGCGCTGTTCCACACGCTGGAACCCTGCCTCATCGGCAGCCGCGAGTCGCAGCCCTACGCCGCTCTGGCGGCCCAATTGGGGATGACCGAAGGGGCGGTGAAGGTGGCCGTGTGCCGCTTGCGCGAGCGGTATCGGGAGTGCCTGAAAGAGGAGATCTCCCATACGGTGGCGTCCCCGGCGGAGGTGGACGAGGAACTGCACCATCTCTTTCGCGTGCTGGCCCGGCGCTGAAACTATTTTCGTCACGCCTGTTACCTTCACCCCGCAATCCGTAGTGTAAGGGGTGGAAGAATCGGCCGTGGGGCGCAGACGCCTCACTTCCTGCCAAATGATCTGAACCTTTTTCTTGTCCGGTTCGCCCTATTGATGACGTGACAAAGCCGTTGAACCAAGCATCTGCCGGTCCGGAAACACCAGACCTGGACCGCATCCAGGAGCAGCTCTGGGTGCTTCGGGCTCAGCAGGGCGATGCTGAGGCGTTTCAATGTCTGGTCAGCCGGTACGAACGCCAACTGCTGTACTATCTGACCCAGTTCACCGGCAACTTGGAGCGCTCCACCGATATACTGCAGGATGTTTGGGTGGAGATGTTTCGTGGGTTGAAGCGGCTGCGCGCACCGCAGGCGTTTCGCGTCTGGCTTTACCAAGTGGCGCACAATCGCGTTATCACCTTGCTGCGTCGCGACGCGCTCGATACTCACGCCAAGGAGGCGCTGCTCGAAGAAATGAGCGTTGGCCCGTCTTCGGATGAACCGCCGTTCGCTGATGCGGAATTAGTCCATCGAGCCTTGGGCCAGGTTTCACCAATGCACCGTGAGGTGCTCGTGCTGCGTTTTCTACGGGATCTCAGCCACGAGGAAATGGCTGACGCTCTGGGGGTGAACCTGGGGACGGTTAAGTCGCGTCTGCACTACGCTAAACATGCCATCAAACAACGATTGGAGATCCACATCCGTGAACGCCAACAATGATTTCAAGGAAATGCTCTTGCGACAGGGTCCGCAACTCTCACCGGACCAATACGCCGAATATCGCCGCCGCTTAGACGACCGTCTCGCCGGTGCCGCACGCGAAGAACGATCGATGCGCCGCATCGTGTACCTCGTGTGCGGTCTGGCTGGCGCGCTGTGGCTCTTGGGATGGGACTTGATACTTAACAACAATGTTGAGATTCTCTCGGGCCTCATCGGGGGACTGCTGCTCGTCGCTGGCGCCCTCCTGCCCATTCTCGCTGGCTACGCCCTGCTTCTCTACTGCCTTAAATATCGCCCCAATCTCAAGGAGGCCCAGCAGCAGGAACAGCGGGCTCTACTGCTTGACGTGCAGCACCAACTCAATGAACTGCGCGAGCAACAGTCTCGTCCCAAGGTCTAAACCACAACCCATCGGTCTTGAAACACCGTTACCCTACGTCCTTCTTATGCCAACGTCATCACTTAAACTGGCGGTATGTCTTTGTTTCCTCCGCTTGTTTGCCGCAGGAGCCGCTGGTGAGTCGGCCGCTCTGTCTGGCAGAATTGTTGATGACGCTGGCCAGCCTGTTCCCGCCGCCCAGGTCACCATCGACATCATCTATCGACCGCACAGTTGGCTGGGGAGATTCGACGAGTGGAAACATCGCTGGAGCCTCACGAGTGATGCGCAAGGACGCTACGCCCATGAGATGCCCCTTTTAGACCCGATTGAGCGGATGTGGCTCAATGTAAGCGTTTCAGCAGAGGGATTGGTGGACCGGATCCAGTCTTCTTCAAGCGAAGGACCGCACCTTCGACTGAAGACATTGCTCAGCCCGGATCAGCGGACAGTCCACATTGAAGATCTCCGCTTGTTGCGTGGTGTCAAAGTCCGCGGACGCGTGCTTGGAGGCGACGGAAAACCCGTAATCGAAGCCCGTCTTTTCGCACTCGGCGCCACGGCGCAAGGCGCCAAAGAGCCGGGCGCGTCTGGCGGCCAGTGCTGGCACCGACCGCGCCGCAGTGGCAGAGAAGGCCGATTCGAGTTCTTCGCCCATCCCCGAATGGGCATCGACCTGATGATACAAAGCGACCGATGGGCTCCGAAACGCATCCTGATTCCGGCGGGACAGGAGGATGCGGGTGACATTCACCTTGAGCGCGGCACCGTTGTGACGGGCACGCTGACGAGTGAAGACGGTGCCCCGTTGCCAGGCTACTGGGTCCTCGCCGAGGGCCTCGATGGAGGGATGTTTGCAAATTCATGGAACCCGCTGAGATGCCCGGCAAAGACAGACGCGGCTGGGCGTTTCAGCCTTCCGCCGCTCAAAGGTCGCTTCAAGATTCTTGCTCCCGACAGCGTTCAAGTCTGGCTTGGGGAGCCAAGACTCCGCACGCCGTCTCCGACCTTGGCGATTCTGCCGCAAGACTATGCTTTCGACGGCATGGGCGGCCCCGTCGAAGTCCATCTGCGCGCGGCGCAGCAAGTTCACGTCAGCGGCCGTCTTCTCACCCTGGATGGCCAGCCCGCCAAACGGGAAGTAGTGGCCATTTACTGCAACGTGAAGGACCCGCAACGACAAATTGAGCTGGACGTGGCTTTGGCTAATGGCGAGGGCCACTTTGCCTTTCAAGGCATTCCCCGCGGAGTTAAAGAAGTTGTCATCAGTGGTATGGGGGTCCGGCCGTGGAAACCTGAGCAGCAACTATTCCTGGGCATGTATCCTCTGCCTCATGTTTCGGGTGCGCGCACGGATGGCCAAGTGTATCTGGACGAACTGAGAAGTGATATAACGAATATTGACTTTCAGTTCCGTCCGTGGAAGGCGGGAAAGGGATTTGTGTCGCAGGTGCCAGAGGAAGCCGCGCGTCTACCGACGAAGAACGCTGAGCCGCGTGAGTCTGCCGCAAAGGCACCAGCCCCGGCGGGCACCTCTCTGACCCCGGATGAAAAGCTGGACTGGCTCGAAATGGAATATGAGCGAACGCTCAAGGAATTCATCGAGAGGGAACGAGCCGCTCGCGGACAGGTTCAGACCATGCGGCCGACCAACACTCCTCCGGCCGAGTATGCCTCGAAATTCCTGGCCCTGGCGGAGGCTCACCCGCGCACTGAGGCTGCCTTTCGAGCTCTAAGTTGGATTTGCAGGACCGCATCGACTGGCGCATTGAGTTTGACAGGCGGGGCTGCCGTCAGCCCCCTGCCCACCGCACTGGCGCGTCTGCAGCGGGACCACCTTACCAGCACGAACTTCAGTGGTGCTCTTCTCGAACAGATCGCCGCATTCCTCGAGCCGGAAGCCGATCCACTGCTGCAAACACTTGCGGAGACCAGCCCCCACCGCGAAGTTCGCGGGCAGGCCTGCTACTATCTCGCCAAGCGGTTGGCACGTGCCAACGAAAAAAAACCATCAACCGACGGGAAGCAGCAAGCGGTCAGACTGTTCCAGCGCGTAACCAATGACTTTCCTGATCTGTCGCTCGGGCGTCGCACGCTTGGGGAAGCGGCGACGCGGGACCTGAATGAGATTGAACAGCTCGCCGTTGGAAAGCTTGCGCCGGAGATCATCGGCGTCGATGCGGGCGGCGTCGAATTCAAGCTCAGCGACCACACTGGTCGGATTGTGGTGCTCATGTTTTCCGGCGAGTGGTGCACCCCTTGCCGGGCGCAGCAGCCCCGGCTGCGGGCGCTGCAAGCGAAGTTCCGCGACAAGCCGGTTCGTCTCCTCGGCGTGATGAGCGATCCGCCCGAGCGCCTTCGCGAAGCCATCCGCAAAGGCGACATCACCTGGCCTTGCTGGTGCGACCGCGACTGGACAGGTCCCATCACCAGCCAATGGAACATCACTACTTGGCCGACGATCCATGTGTTGGACCGCCGAGGTGTCATCCGCTACCGAAATGCTTCTCCCGACCAGTTGGAGGCAGTTCTTGAAAGGCTATTGCAGGAGCAATTATGAACGATACCATTGAACCGCGGAACATGGCTTCGTCTCGGATTTATCCGACGACATGCTGCAACACCCTTGTGCTCTTGATGGCCTCTTGGGTTTTGCGATGCCGGGGCGCAGATCAGGTGTGCCGCTTGCGCGAGCGGTATCGGGAGTGCCTGAAGGAGGAGATCGGTCATACGGTGGCGTCCCCGGCGGAGGTAAATGAGGAATTGCGCCATCTCTTTCGCGTGCTGGCCCGGCGCTGAATTTCCTGGCCCGCCTGTAACCTGCCGTCACAAAAAAGGATGATTCCGGTTCCGATTTGCGTTCGCAGCGGCAGTATTTGGGTGAAGACATTTGGTATGGGTGACAATAGCCTTTTGCGGGAATTCACGGCCAACCGCTCCGAAAGCGCCTTCGCGGCGCTGGTGCGGCAGCATGTAAACCTTGTTTTTGCAGCGGCGTTCCGGCAGGTCGGGGACCGCTCTCTGGCGGAGGAAATCACGCAGAATGTCTTCGTGGCGCTGGCCCAAAAGGCTGACTCGCTTGAGGGCCATGCCACCATCGCTGGTTGGCTCTATAAGGCGACGCTTCTGGAATGTCGCGGTGTTGTGCGCGCTGAACTGCGCCGGCAGCGCCGCGAGCAAATCGCGGTCGCTCTCGGTACGATAACCCCAGACACGGATTCAGTCTGGACACCGCTGGTTCCCTTGCTGGACGAAGCCTTGCTTCAGCTCAGCGAGAAGGAACGTTTGACCGTCATACTGCGTTTCCTCGAAGAGAAGCCTTTGCGTGAAGTCGGCCAAACCCTCGGAACCAGTGAAGCCGCGGCCGGAAAACGTGTCGCAAGAGCTCTTGAGCATCTGACGGAGTTCTTCCGCAGGCGTGGCTTCGCCGTCCCGGCCGTGACCGTAGGCGCGCCGCTCTTCGCTGCCGCCACCCAGGCCGCACCGGCAGGGTTGGCTGCTTCGGTAAGCCACGTGGCACTGGCTGCAACCTCCGGAGTGGCCGGTGGCGCCGCATCAACCTTGTCTCAATTCCTTCACACTATGGCCCAAGTTAAGTTGACCACTGCTGCGGTTGTGCTTATTGCGGCAGCCGTTCCAATCACCGTGCAGGTTGCAGCGAACCTGCAAGCGAAGTCACAAGCGGCCCTATCCAACAGCACTCCGGGAAGAGGGATCGCTTCAAACGCTTCCACCGTGGCGGAAGAGGCAAAAGGTGTGGCGAGTGCGGGGGCAGCAGCCAGTCATATCGTGAACGGCTTGGACCTGGACCTCCTCGCCCGTCAACTCGCCAAGCTGCCGACACCGGCGAATCAACCTGAGCTGGAAATCCAGCTTCGCCGGCTCATGTTCACCCTGGATCAGGAGCAAGTGCGCGCCGTGGCAGGACTGTTCGGGCAGGCGAAGAATACGGTGGCTCTGCAACCTGTGGCGGAAGCCTTGTTGTCTCGTTGGGCAGAACTGAATCCGCAAGAAGCGGTCTTGGCGGCGCAGAACTTACCGGTTGCGTTGGCCGCCAACTCCCTCTGTGGTGCGCTCAAGACGTGGGTTACCGCTGATCCAGATACTGCACTGGCTTGGCTTGCCGCTGCCCAGCATCTGGACTCGCGCGACATACAGTATTCGGTGGTTTTCCGGCAGTTGGCTCGAAAGAACCCACATGATGCGGTGGATCGAGCGCTGCGGCTTGAGGATCGTGGCCTGCAGCGCGATGCCACGCTCGCCGCCCTGGAAGTCTGGTCGCAGAGTGCTCCGGAGGACGCGCTGACATGGGCCGAGAGCCGTGAAGCGGAAGCGCAAAGAAACGAGTACGCCGCCAAAGTGTTGGATTCTGTCAAAACGCTGAGCCCCCAACGCGCCATCGAGGTGTCACTCAAAGCTCAAAACCCCCACGTGCGGGCTGACGGCATCTTCTACGCGATGGTGACATGGTGCCAGGTGGATCCGATGGCGGCTGTTCAGGCGTTTGTCGCTCTACCGGAAAAGGACCGTCACGAAAACACCCTGCGTCAGATCGCGGCCAAAGTGGAGCGGTGGATCGCAGAGCTTCCTGATTCAGCGGGGAAGAAATCGGCAGCCAATGCACTTGCCCAGCTTAAAGGCGCTGGCGGCGGTAAGAAATAAACACCAAAAGAAGGCTCTACTTGTTATGCGAGGCCTAATTCGATTCTTACTTGGTGTAGTCGCGGGATTGGTTTTTGGATGGCTGGCCGCACGTTATATCGTCCGTCAGCCTCCCGGCCCGCCATCGTTTGGAGGAACTGTTGCATCTGACAGCACGCAGGGTCTCTTTTTCGAGAAGAAGTCAAACGCCAGGAAAGCGGGAGTCAAAGACGCAGAAGCCTGGTACAACTATCTGGCAAATGCATTACCCCACGGCGAACCGGAAAATGCCGCCACCGCCCTGGCAAAGATACGTGCCCTGAGACAACAAGCCGCCCAAAGCAATCCGGTCCGGGCCGAAGTTGAACGGGAGTGGCTACTGCTCCAAGTGCCCACGAGCGAGATTGCGGCCTTGGCAAAAGACCTCGAGCAATGGCCGAATGCCGGCCCCGCGTTTTCCCTTTTGCTACGCCGGTGGGCGGCACAGGATCCCAAAGGGGCCTTGGCCTTCGCGAGAGGGCTCCCGCCAGGGGACGTCCGGCGCGGACTGGAGGTGGTGGTTTCGCAATGGGTGGAATCCGATCCCAACGCCGCGATTACCTACCTGGAGTCTTCTCAGGATAGTTTTTTGACAACCGAAGGCTTGCGCGAAGGGATTCGATCGCTGGCCAAGACCGATCCACAAGGAGCGTTGGCTCGTTTGGAGGCGGTTGACCCATCGAAAAGGAGCGCCCTGCTGGGCGAGATCGTTTCCAGTTGGGCTGGGCAAGACGGCGCGGCAGCGGTGGATTGGATACAAAATCAGGTTTCTCCAGAAAATGCCAGAGATGCGCTCCTGCGCCGTGCCACCCTGACCTGGTCTCGGAACGATCCGCAAAAAACAATCGAATGTGCCCTCGATCTCCCTCAAAGCGCGATTGGGAACCATGAGCTTGCTGACATGTTCAAGGAGCTGGCGATGCGAAATCCGCAGGCCGCCACCGATCGCTTTTCATCCCTGCCGCGTGAAAGGCAGTCTCCGGAAGTGGCCGAAGAGGTGGCGCACGGGATGGCTCTGGGTAAAGGGATGGATCACACGCTTAATCCGCAAGAGGCGGTCGCCTGGGCAGAACGGTTCCCCGCAGGTGAACTCCGCGACGCGTCTCTGGCGGGAATGGTCAAGTACGGCGCCGCAAACGACATCGAGTTTGCTCTGAGTATTGTGTCCTGCCTTCCAGAGGGAGCGATCCGCGAGCGAGCCTTGGGTGAGTTGGTGGACTCGTGGGGACGGAAAGATGCCCCCAAAACTGCCGAGTGGCTCAACACGCTCCCGCCCTCACCGTCGCGGGACGGAGCGATTATCCATTTTGGGTTGAGCATCACGGCTAGCGACGCGCAGTTGGCGGCTCGGTGGCTCGCCACGATCCAGGACACCGAGAAGAGAGAGCGCTATTCCGGCGAAGCGTTCGTGAAGTGGCGCACTCAAGACGGGCAGGGCGCCGAGGCTTGGCTGAGGGAAAGCTCAGCCTTCTCGGACCAACAGAAGGCTAAACTTCTGAAAGCAGACCGGCAATGAAGCGTGATTGTCGGCAGCGGCGAGACGCAGCCCTACGCTGCTCCGGCGGCCGACTTAGGGCTGACCGAAGGGGCGGTCAAAGGGGCGGTGTGCAGGTTACGAGAACGGCATCGGGAGTGCCTGAAGGAGGAGATCGACCATACGGTGGTGTCACCGGCGGAGGTGGATGAGGAATTGCGCCATCTCTTTCGGGTTCTGGACCGGCAGTGAAACTGTTTTCGCCAGACCTGTTACCTTTCCCGTCCAATCCGTAGTGTAAGGGGTAGAAAGATCATTATGGATACGACAAGAATTTGCCCCGGCTGCCAAAAGCCGCTCGCGCCGAATGCGCCGGACGGGCTCTGCCCAGAGTGTCTGATCAAAGCCGGGCTGGGCACCGGCGTGGACCTCGGGCCGGACAGCCAGGCCGAAGGCGGTCAAAAAGCGTTTGTGGCACCGACACCCGAGGAACTGCGTTTCCACGTGGAGATGCAGACGCAGGCGAACACCGAAGCAGGGACGGAACCGGAGGAAGCCCGGTATGCCGCACTGCGGAAGGTCGGGTGGCTAGAGAGCGTCAAGGAGACTTGCCGAGATGTGCGGGGCGTGAACTGGATTGAGGACTTGGGCAGGGATATTCGCTTCAGTGTGCGGATGCTCATCAAGACGCCAGGGTTCACCACGGTTGCGGTGCTGACGCTAGCGGTCGGAATCGGCGCGAACACCGCGATCTTTAGCGTATTTAATTCCGTGGCGTTGCGCCTGATCAGCGGTGTAGCTGAACCGAACCGATTGGTCGGTTTTGAATTCAAACAGCAGCCGCTGTTGCGTATTCCGGGGCAAATCGGACACCCATTCCGATTCAATTCGGACAGTGATTCCGATTCAAATCGGACACCTGTTCCGATTGAAAGCGGACAGTGATTCCGAAATCAATTCGGACACTTTTTCA
>Ga0315288_10003197_pt1 | contig 20908 bp, 19 predicted proteins | sample YL17G11_20_MG_FD_203454 | JGI IMG/M metagenome (GOLD analysis project Ga0315288, IMG submission 203454) | Sediment microbial communities from Yellowstone Lake, YNP, Wyoming, USA - YL17G11_20 | ecosystem: Environmental > Aquatic > Freshwater > Lake > Sediment | place: USA: Wyoming | collected...
GTTCCACGCCAGCGCCCCTCTGAGTGGCCATGCGATGAAGCTGAAGGCAAAGAAGCTGGGCGAGATACTGCTGGCGCGAGGGGCTGTGTCGGAAAGCGACCTGGAGAAGGCGCTCGCCGAGCAGAGGCAGACGAAGGGCTTCCTGGGCCAGGTGCTGCTTCGGCGCGGCGTGATCAAGAAGCGGGACCTGGCGGATGCTCTTGAGGATCAGCTCGGGGTTCCGTCGGTTGAGCTCACCGAGGTCGCCATCCCGCCGGAGATCACGTCGTATCTGCCGGAGAACATGGTCCGCGGGTATCGCGCGATCCCCTTCAGCGTCGAGGGGAACGTCCTCTGCGTTGCCATGGCCGATCCCCTGAATCTGACAGCCATCGAGTCGATGCGGCTCGTGACCGGCATGGATGTCAGGAGCTACTTCGCTCCCGAGGAAGACGTGATCCTGACCACCAACCAGCTTTTCGACGGCCGCGTTGCCGCCTATAAGGCGATAGAGGATACCACGGGCCTGCCTGGCGATGACGAGCAGGTCAACACCCGCGAGCTGGAGCGCATGGTCGAGGACGCGCCAGTCGTTCGCCTCGTCGACTCGATCATCCAGGGGGCGGTGACGGGAAGCGCGAGCGACATCCATGTTGAGCCGCGGGAGCACGGGGTGCGGGTCCGGTACCGGGTGGACGGCATCCTCTACGATATGATGCAGATACCAAAGCGGCTCCAGCCGGCGGTGATCTCACGCATCAAGATCATGGCGGGGATGAACATCGCCGAGCGCCGGCTGCCTCAGGACGGCCGCATCTCGGTCAAGACCAACGGCGGAGAGTACGACCTGCGTGTCTCGACCCTCCTCACCGTGTTCGGCGAGAAGGTCGTCATGCGTATCCTCGATAAGTCGTCGGTCCTGCTTCAGCTCGAGGACCTCGGCTTCCTGCCCGCGCAGCAGAAGCTGATCGAAGGACTGATCACGAAGCCGTACGGCATGGTTCTGGCCACCGGGCCGACCGGGTCGGGGAAGACAACCGCGCTCTACACCGCCCTGAACAGGGTGAACAGTGAAGATCGCAACATCGTGACGATCGAGGACCCGGTCGAGTACCAGCTTGTCGGCATCAACCAGAGCCAGGTCAACCTTCCCGCCAACATTACGTTTGCGCGCGGCCTGCGGGCAATCCTGCGACAGGACCCTGACGTCATTATGGTCGGCGAGATCCGGGACCTCGAAACCGCGGAGATCGCCGTCCAGGCGGCGTTGACGGGGCACCTGGTTTTCAGCTCCCTGCACACCAATGACGCTGCCGCCGCGCTGCCCCGGTTGCTGGACATGGGCGTCGAGCCGTTCCTCATCGCCTCCTCCATCATCGGCGTCATTGGACAAAGGCTCGTGCGCATGGTATGCCGGAACTGCAAGAGCACATACGAGCCGGACCCGAGGGTCCTCGACGAGTTAGGTGTTTCACCGGACAAGAGAGAGGGGATTCTCTTCAGCCGGGGCGAGGGCTGTCAGGTCTGCAGCCAGCGAGGGTACAAGGGCCGGACCGGCGTCTTCGAGGTCTTGCGCATGACCGATAAGCTCAAGCGCCTGGTCATGGAGGGACAGTCGTCCCTCCAGATCAGAGAGGCCGCGGTGGCCGAAGGCATGGTCCTCATGAAGGACTGCGGCCTGTCGAAGGTGTTGGACGGGACGACGACGCCCGAAGAAGTGATGAGAGTCATCTACGTAGAGGACGAGTGAAGCTGAGTTATGGGGACCTTCCGCTATAGAGCGAGAGATACCGCAGGCACTCTGGTGAGGGGGACCCTGGTGGCCGACAATGAGCGTCTGGTCAAGCTCAAGGTCACCGAGATGGGCTACTTCCCGATCGAGGTCGAGGAGGTCAAGGACCGCTCCGACAAGACCTTTGGCCTCTTCCCGAAGCGGGTCCGGCATGACGATCTGGTCGTTTTTTCGTGGCAGTTCGCTGCCATGATCAGCGCCGGCATTCCCCTCATCCCATGCCTGGGGGCGCTGCGCGACCAGACCCAGAGTCCCGAACTGGCGCGAGCTATCGGCGAGATCAGGCAGCGCGTGCAGGACGGCCAGTCTCTGTCCGGCGCCATGAGCAAGTTCCCGCATATTTTCTCAGGCATCATGATCAGCCTGATCCGGGCAGGCGAGTCGGGCGGCTTCCTCGAGCTCTCACTCGAGCGCATCGCGGTCCAGATGGACAAAGATGCGGAGCTCCGGCAAAGGGTCCGGTCGGCGTTCGTCTATCCGATCGTCGTCATCAGCCTTGCCGCCCTCATCGTGACCTTCGTCCTGCTCTTCGTCATACCCGTATTCGCGCAGGTCTACCGAAGCGCGGGACTGGACCTGCCAGGCGCCACAAAAGCCCTCATCACAATCTCGAACTTCTTCCTGAAGTTCTGGTGGGCGGTTGCCCTCGCTATCGTTGCCATGATCCTCGGGACGCGGTCGTGGGCTCGATCCGAGCGCGGCAGACCCCGGGCCGACAGGATCAAACTGAAGCTTCCGTTGTTCGGCATCTTGCTCCGGAAGATCGCCATCGCCCGGGCCATCCGGGTGCTGGGAACGCTGGTCAGCACCGGTGTCCCCCTCGTTCACGCGCTCGAGGACGCGGCGCGGGTCGCTGGCAACTGGGTCATCGAGTCTTCGCTCCGATTCGCCACCGTGCGCGTCACCGAGGGTGACAAGCTCGCCCAGCCGCTCGAGCAGAGCGGCGAGTTTCCTGCCATGGTTATCCAGATGATCTCCGCAGGCGAGGAGTCCGGCGATCTGGGCGGGATGATGAACAAGGTGGCGGACTTCTACGATCGGGACATCGAATACACCGTCAAGCGGCTCACCACGGCGATGGAGCCGCTCCTCACAATCGTCCTCGGCGCCATCGTGGGCTTCGTGGCGATCGCCATGTACATGCCGATCTTCAACCTGACAGCCTTGCTGAAGCAGGGCCCGTCGGTCGGATCCGGGCCCTGAGGCCCCCCTGCCGTCCGGTTGGCCCACTCTCAGCCTCACCCGTAAGACGTAGCCGGTTTGTACGAGACAAACTCCCACTTTCGGGTAATTGCCCGCAACCGGCGGCCACAGGTACCCTGTTCATTGTTACATGCCATAAGGCATAGCAAAGCATCCAGGGACCCTGGAAGGAGGTGAGACGATGAGAGGGATCACGAAGATGAGGAGTAGACGGGGCTTCACGATGGTCGAGTTGCTGGTGGTGATCATCATCATCTCGGTGTTGGTCGCCATCGCACTGCCGAGGTACTTCGCGGCCATCTACGCAGGCCGGGTGCGATCGTGCCAGGCGAACATGAAGATCGTCAACACGGCGGTACAGGCGTACTTCGCACAGAACAAGGTCTGGCCGACCGCGGGTCAGACCGGGATCTTCGAGATGCTGCCGCCGGACAACGCGGACGCCCAGCGGCCGGCAGGAACGATCGGCGGTCAGCTGACCGAAATGCCGATCTGCCCGTTCGCGACCGCGACCTCGCCGATTGCGTACGAGCTGGTGGAGGTTCACCAGAACCCGGATGACAGCACCTCGCCGATCGTGGGTGTTGTTGTCGCCTGGACTGGGCACTTCAGCACCAGCCAAGGACGGTGGCAGAGCGCCAGCGATCACGACGCGGCCCCATAGGCTGCTGACTCCCGGGAGGCGAGGCCTCGCCTCGCCTCCCGACCCCTTCCCATTCGTGCAGTCCTAAGTTGTTCTTCCGTAGATCCCGGTCCAGGCTGGGAGAGCTGAGGAGAGGTGATGGCGGCGCCGATGAGGAACGAACGGTCAGTGCTCAGGCTGGTCCCGGCATTCACGCTAGTCGAACTGCTGGTCGTCATAATGATCCTCGGCGCCCTGATGGTTATCGCTATTCCGCGATACTTCCACGCCGTCTACGAGGCCAGGGTGAGAGGGTGTCAGGCGAACATTCAGATTGTGAGCACGGCGACGCAGGCGTTCTTCGCACGCAACAGGGTCTGGCCGGCCACGGTGGAGGAGATGTGCGAGACCACTGCGCCCTCCTGGGTGGTGTCGCCGCCGATACAGGAAATGCCGGTGTGCCCATTTGGCGTGTCATACGCGCTGATACCGACGCTGCAGGACGGGTCAAGCGGCGGGGCGCCCTCACCCGGGAACCCGCAGGTTGGGGTGCAGGTCAATGCCGGGGACCACTTCGACGGCTCCTGGAAGATGGCGCAAGAACATAAGTGATGTGAGGTAGGCGGCACAGGGCGCGGGCCGAGCGCGGTGAATGGCAGGTGCGATGGTGACGGCGGGAGCCAACAGAAGAGGGACTGCAGGTCGTGGCCAGGGCGGCCCGGGCTGGACCTTCGTCGAGCTGCTGACGGTCATGGTCCTGGTGGCCGTCGTGGTGGTCATCGGAGGTCTGTCGGTGTACCGCGGGCAGCGCACGTCGGAGCAGTTGGCCTGTCAGGCGAACATGCGGGCAATCCACTCGGCACTCCAGATCTACTGGGAGAAGAACCGAGACCCGGTCACGAATGAGCATACCTACCCGAAGACCCAGGATGCTTTCGACCAGTTCCTGGCATCCCCTGCGTACTTCGTCGATGGGGAGCTGCACTGCCCGCAGGACACGGATCGCTCGCGGCATTACACCTACCAGTACACCCCGCACACGCCCCCAGTGCCGGGCGACGTGGTGATCACGTGCCCCGTTCCGGACTCGGGCCATGGGTCGATGTGAGGATGAGGGCGACTCGCCTGTCATGCGGCGTATGGAAAGGACGGTGGGCGATGAGTGAGCAAGTGTGGAAGCGAAATTCGCGTGGGTTTGCCTTTGCGGCCGTGTTGATGCTGATGCTGGTCCTGGCGGTGCTCATCACCGGGGTGTTGACGATGGCCGTGTCGACGCGCAACCTGTCGGCCTCCCGTCATGAGTACACGGAGGCCCTCTATGTTGCCGAGGCCGGGATCAACAGAGTCATCGCCACGTGGCGCGGCAGCGCCAGCCTCCCTGCGGTGCCCGGATACGCGGATGGCACGATTACGAACAGCGGAAGGACGGGAGCGTACCACGTCAGTTGGGACTACTGGCGTCCGCACGGCGACGACTCCCTTATCCGTCAGGACGTGGTGGTGCTGACCTCCCGGGGGACCGTCAACACGGCGCTATCGGACAAGACGATCTACAATCTGACGCGCACCGTGCAGGTCAACTTCGATGCCAATGGCGACTGGGCGTGGAACCACGTCTACACCTCACATGATGTCGACCGCCCTGAGTACCTCCTGGGCATCAACGACTTCGCTGAGATAAACGGGCATCCGAGCGTTGTCCCAAGCGACCTTATGGACGAGAACGGTCCGGCGATGAGCCCCAGCCTTCCGTCTCCCAAGTGGAACGAGTGGGAGGCTACGGCCAAGTCGTACGACACTTTGCCCTATGCCAATATCTTCAACGCAAAGGCAGCCGCCGAACTGAACCGTCACCTCTACTGGGAAGGTCAGAGTACGTCCGCGCACACTGGATCAGGTCACACAGACTACAACTACTTCGATCCACTGGATCCAAGGTACGGATTCGTCGGCCCGAGCTACCCCGAGGCGTATGGATGTACCGGCTTCACCGTCACATTCAACAAGCAGACCAGCGCCGCCTACACGGGAGTCTACTTCGTTCACGGCGATGTCATCATTAAGAACGGCGTTACCATCAACGGGACTATCGTCGCCACAGGAAGCATCCTGTTCCAGGGACAGGCATCCTCGATTACCCCAGAGCCGACCGGTGGTGACTACTGCGCGCCCTACACCGTCTACCCCGCGCTCATAGCTGGGAACAATATCACGATCAAGGACGCCTCTGCGGACCATGTGAAGGGCATCATGTGGGCAGGGCGCTCCTTCGTAGCCAACGCGGCAAGTGTATACGGCTGCGTCGTCGCCCCGAGCGTTACGATCGGCGGCACCAGTGACTGGACTCGCTACGGGTTCGACAATCCCATACCGGACGCCGACTGCACGCGGTACCTGCCCGGTGAGTCGCCCCCGCCGATGTTCAACGAGCCCGATATGGGCGCGCTGCAGCCCGTGCCTCACTCTTGGCGGGAGCTCTGAGATGCAACACTTCGCATCGCATCCCATGGCTCCCCGGGAGGTGGATCGCAGGTCAAGGGACCTGAGCTACAGACCGCGGGCGCGCCGCGGCCTGACCCTGGTCGAGGTGCTGATCGCGCTCGCGGTGATGATGGTGTTTGTGCTTCCGGTGGTGATCGGGCTCTCCCAGGCTCTGTCTGTGACCAGCCAGTCCTCCACCGCGGTGGTGGCAAGCAGCACCGCTCGCCAGACTATCGAGAACCTGAAGGCCGTTGGCTACGCCAACATCCAGAGCAGCGCCACACGCTCGACGGCGGACCTGCGGCCCGGGGATCACTACTTCGAGATCGAGACGGTAGTAGTCGAGGAACAGCCCAACACCGCCAAACTGGACGGGCTCAAGCGGGTCGAGGTCTCCGTCTACCAGGCGGGGTCTCAGACGCCCCTGGTGGTGCTGTTCACCTACTTCACCCCGGTTGGAGTCTGAGCCAGTGGATGCTCCTGTGCGGACAAGGCATATACAGAGTAACGGTTTCACCTTGGTTGAGATGCTGGTGGCTCTCATCGTGGGATCACTGCTGATGATCGGCGTTCACCAGGTGTTCGTGGCCGGCCTCACGACGCAGAGCACTACCAGCTCGCAGATGGAGGTTGACCGGAAAGCGCAGGTGGCGCTGGACGAGATCACCTCGCTGCTGAGGGAGGCGGCTCCGTCCATTCTGACTGGCACGTCGGCCGTACTCGACAACTTCGACTCTCAGCATCCGGACAGGATTCACTTCGCGGGCGCGCCGCTCTCCGACCTGGAGCCGGCGGCAGGCAGCGACGTTCGATACTGGGTCAGCAACCAGAAACTGTACCGGAACGTGGGTGGGAGTGGCTACACCGGAGGCGCCATCTTGGCGACCGGCGTCACCGATTTCCGCTTCACATTCTACAAGAATGCCGTCGGGGACGTGCCCACCAACACTGCGGCGGAGACAGTGCGCGTAGGGGTCGCTCTGACGATCACGAACGGCGTGAACTGGAGCACCCTTCACTCCACGGTCAAGCTGCGGAATACGTGAACTGAGGCCGACGGGCTGTTGCTGCAGTAGAGGAAGGTAGGACCATGGCAGTTCAGACGGCGCCATTTCTCGGCATCATAGTTTCGCCGAAGCACATCACGCTGGCGGAGGCGCATTTCGTCGACTCGGATCTGCATGTCTCCGTTCTCGGTGACATCGATACACCCGCCGGCGCGCTCGACGGCACTCAGATCGCCAACGGCGAGGTCCTGGGGCACGCCATCAGCCAGTTCCTGAGCCAGAAGCAGATCGGCGCCAGGGACGTTGCTATGGTGCTGCCCGAGTCGAACGCGATCACCCAGCTCATCAAACTCCCCAGCATGCCCGCCGAAGATATGTCCGGCGCGGTGCGGTCGGTGGCGGAGCGCTATGCTGTCTTCGCCGAGCACGCCATCAACGTGGACTGCGCCAAGATCGAGGAGTTCGAAGAAGACGGCAACGCGATGGCGAACGTGCTGTTCGCCGCCTCCCGTTTGTCGAATGTCGAGCAATGCATGGCGTGCGCTCGCGCCGCCGGCCTGGAGCTGATCTCCGTGGAGGCCGCTCCCGTTACGGCCGCCAATGCATTGCGCGAGCGGCTCACGAGACAGGGAGACGTCGTCGCCTTGGCGGTCGTGGGCGAGACGCGCACCGACGTCATGATCTTCGACCGGGGCACGCTCCGGCTCTGCTACAGCGCCAACGCGGGCCTGCCGGAGCAGACCGATCAGGGCGACTGGATGACCCCGCCGCCGGCCGACTACGACCCGTTCTCAGCGCCGCCGCAGCTCTACTCGGAGCTGAACCACTGCTTCAGGTTCTTCCAGAATCAGTTCCCGCGGTCGGCCGTTCAGCGGGTTATCCTCGCGGCTGACCATCCCAAGGGTGATGTCATTGCCTCTCACCTCGCCGAACAGCTCCAGCTCCCGGTCGAGCTGGCCCGGCCAGGCAGCGATCTGCGCCTCCCAAGCGAGGTGAGTGCCGAGGCCGCCGCCACCACACGGGGCCTCACCCTTGCGCTGCTCAAGGGCACTGCGCTCTCGGTCCTTCGCGAGTCAGAGATTCTCTTCCCGATCAACCTCGTGCCGCCGTCGAGCACAATGTGGCGGCCGGTGCGACCGTACATCACACTCGGGATTGCCGGCGTCGTCGTGCTGCTTCTCGGCACCATCGCCTGGGCCTGGACTCTCTCGAACAAGACGAAGATGAGGGAGCAGCAGCTGGCCGCTCGGCAGGCAGAGATCGCCACACTCCAGCCGGAGCTCGACGCCCTGCGCGCGGCGAAGGCCACCGAGCTGGCCCTCTACACCGAGGTCGAGCGGCAGACTGCGCGCGTCGCCCGCGAGCGGGCGGTCCACTGGTCGCAGATTCTGGTGGACGTGTCCGACCGGTTGCCGCGAGACATGTGGCTGACGCGTCTGACATCGCCTGACAGCAGCAGGATCGCGCTGGTCGGCGTCGCCATGAACAGAGAGACCATCCCGAACGCCATCCAGTCGCTTGGCGGTTCGCCATACCTCCAGGACGTCCGGCTCAGCGCGCTCACGAAGGACGATGTCTACGCGCCCGGGTCGATCGTCATCCGCTACCAGATCAACGGGACCTTGCTCCGGGGCATCCAGCCGCCCCCGATGGCCGGTCTGGTGCCCACTGCCGCAGGCCAGCCCACCCCGGGCGGACAGGAGGCCGCGCGATGAAGCCAAACGACAGAATCAGGCTGTATGCCCAGCTCTCTGCGGTTGGGGCAGTCGTCATCTGGGGAGTGCTCTGCTTCGTGATCGCGGTCGCCCCGAGGATGGGCAGGCTGAACCGGACCGAGGCCGACCTGGCGAAGGCGAACAAGCAGCTCGTTGAAATGCGCAAGGAGATCGAGAACGCCAGCATCATCGGGCAGCCAGCCCCGGGACAGTCGCGGTACGAGAAGTTCGGGATCCTCGGCGCAGACGAGGAGGAGCTCTTCCTGAGCGACCTGATCGAGTTCTGCAAGGACACGAACAACACGCTCAACCTGGTCCGGCGAGCGGATTTCGCCCGCCCGGCGACCCAGGAGGCGCCGCAGAAGACCGGCCCGACCGGCACTCCCGTGCAGCCCAGCGAGGGCTCCGCCTCCGGACAGACGCCGTCCGCCGCACCTCAGCCGGTCATCGAGAGGGTTCCGCATACGGTCAGCTTCACGGGCACGTTCATGTCGTCGTTCCTGTTGCTGCGGAAGCTCGAATCGTACAAGCGCCTGATGACGGTCGAGCGTGTCGAGATCTCGACAGACAGTCGAACGGGCTGGCCGCGAGTTGTCGGCAACGTCACCATCGATCTCTTCCTGGTGAAGAATCCGGGGCAGCCGGCGGGCGGCGCCGCACAGCGGACGAGCAAGACCGGGACCAGTGCGGGCAGCCGCCGCGGCACGGCCGTCCCCGACGGTGGATCACGGCTCTAGGGCGGGCATCTGCTGCCGGAAATCGCATCATGACTGCACATCGCGGGGCGGGAGCGGAGCTTCCGCAGCGGGGCGCCGATACGCAGAACGCGCAGCAGGAGCTTCGCTCCTGCGGGACGGTTGAAAGATGAGATACGACAAAAAGGACAGGGCGAAGATCGTCGCCCTGGCCGCTATCCTGATCGTGCTCTGGGGCTTCATCGGCGTCAGGTTTGCTCTGCTGTCGAGGGCGCACAAGGCCCAGGCGCGCGCCCGCCAGCAGGCCCGGGACGCAGCCCGGCCCCAGACAGCGGCCGCACCGAACGCGTCGGAGTCGACGGCCGTCTCGCCGGCCCTTCGCCTGGCAGCGCTCGTGGCCCCGGTGCCGCCCCCGAAGAGCGACCCATTCCACCCCGTTATCGCGCCGCGCTCAACGGAGAGCACGCCACAGCCGCTCTCGACCAGGAAGCGTTCGAGGGAGCCAGAGCAGGCGCCGCCCGTTCTCCCGCCGCTGCCGGGCTCGCCGTCCGGTGGACGAGGCGGAGACAGGCTTCAACTCACTGGGATCATCGTAGGCACTCCGTCGACCGCCGTGCTGCGGCTCGGTGAGGATCACTACGTGGTGCGCGAAGGCGACGTCCTGGACACCACACTCCACGTCCAGAAGATCACGAAGACGACGGTTACGCTGCGAGACGGTCGGGCGGCCTATACGCTGCGTCTCGGAGGCTAGGGCCGAGCGAGCGGACGGCCGCGTGTGGTGGCACAGCACGCTGTGCCCTGCTAAGACGCCCTCTCTGCTGGGGGAGAGGGCGTCTTTCTTTTTCCCTACTGGGCGAGCAGCCGTCTGATCTCCCCCAGGAGCCTGTCCATGTCCACCGGCTTGTCGAAGAAGCCCTGAACCGGGAGGTACTCGTACGGGCCGTAGGTGGTGTCGGTCTGATCGGGGTAGAGCCTCATCGGACTGGTTTCGTGGATGGCGGTGAGCACGATGATGGGGATGTCCCGGCATCGCGGGTCGGTATCCTTACGCAGCGTCCAGACGAAGTGGAACCCCTCCGTTCCAGCTGGCATCATCACATCGAGCAGGATGAGGTCGGGCCCCTCAGCCTTCACTTTCGCCAGCCCCTCTTCGGCGTTCGGAGCTGAAACGGTCTGGTATCCGTCCTTCTGAAGCACCAGCGTCAGCGCCTCAACGGTATCAGGATCGTCCTCGACAATCAGGATCTTCTTCCCGGCCGCATCTGCCATCCATGGTCTCCTTAGATGACCCTCAGCGCGGCGAGGGCATGTAGGGGAGCAGCACCCGGAAGGTGCTGCCCTTCCCCTCCTCGCTCTCGGTTTCCAGATGCCCGTGGTGGGCCTGGATGATCTGCTTGCAGATGGAGAGCCCCAGCCCTGTGCCGGTTATCTGCAGGGTCGCCGAGGTCCGCACCCGGTAGAAGGCTTCGCCCAGCCGCTCAATGGCTCCTTGCGGGATGCCCACCCCGGTGTCGCTCACTTCCACCGCAACATAGCCGTCAGTCCGCCGGGCCGCCACCCTCACCGAGCCGCCATCGCGGTTGTACTTGATGGCGTTGTCGACGAGATTCGCGAACAGCCGGGACATCTCATCGCGGTCTGCGTCGACGAACGGAAGATCCTCGGCCGCGTCGAAGGCGATCGTGATGTTGCGGGCGGCCGCGGGCTGAGCGGCGAACTCGATCGTCTTCTGAAGGATCTCATCCAGCCTGAGCGGCGCCAGTGTCCGCTCCACCCTGCCCAGGTGCTGAAGTCGAGAGAAGTCCAGCAGGTCACGCACGAGTTGAGACAGCGCGCCCGTCCGCTCGCGGCATCGCGCCAGAATCTGCCGCTCCTTCTCCGGATTGCCCGCCGTCACTCCCGCCAGGATCACGTCAAGATACTGGGCAATGGCCCCGAGCGGCGACCGCAGTTCGTGCGCCACCATCGACACGAAGTCGCTCATCCGCTGCTGCAGGGTCTTCATCTCGGTGATATCCCGGATCACCGTGACGAGCCCAAGCGACTCGCCCGCCTCATCGCGGATGGTGGCGATCGTCGCCGCCAGGTTGGGCGGGCCGCTGGCTAGGCCTGTGGCCGCCATGGCGGTCGCCTCCGCCGACCTCGCCACCTGCAGCTCGCGCGACATCATTGTCGTCTCTCCTCCGCCGTAGGCAACGTCCATCAGCGCCAGCAGGTCGGAGGGGAAGATCTCGGGAGAAGGGATCTCGTTCAGGTCGGGCATCTGCCCCTTGATCCCGAGCAACCGGAGCAACGCCGGATTGTAGAGGACGAGCTTGCGCTCCCGATTCGTCACCATCACGCCATCGGCCATGCTTTGGATGATGGTCCGCGTGCGCGACTGCTGCGTCGCGACCAGCAGCAGGTTGCGCCCAGCCTCCTCCCGCGCCTGGGCCGCTTCGAGCCTGAGCCAGCGGAACGCCAGCGCTTTGTCGACGACCGCCGTGAGCTCGTCAGGCGTAAACGGCTTGGCGACGTAATCATAGGCCCCGCTGCGCGTTGCCTCCACCGCCGTCTCGAGGGTGGCATATGCCGTCACCATGATGTAGACGACATCGGAGTCGATCTCCCGGAGACGGACGAGCAGATCCATGCCCGATATGCCGGGCATCTTCAGGTCGAGCAGCGCGAGGTCGAAGGCGTCCTTCGAGAAGAGCGAGAGCGCCTCTTCCCCGGAGTCGGCCGTGGTGACCTGGTGTCCCTGGGATGACAGAATCCGACGGCAGCCCTCCCGCATGCCCGGCTCATCGTCGACCACGAGGATACGCCCGGTCTGCTCACTCATGAGTCAGTGCCTCGATCTTGCGGAGAAGCTCCGCCGGCTCCACCGGCTTATCGATCCAGGCGTCGACCCCCAGCCATTCCCGGGCCTCCGCCGTGTTCGTCCCGACTCGATACCCCGTCTTCTCGGTGACGCTGGTGACGAGGATCACTGGTATGTTCCGCAGCTCCGGCTGCTTCCGGAGGTTGTGGGCAACCATCGCTCCGGCGTCGGGCTCCTCCATCATCATATCGAGGATAGCGATGTCGATCTTCCGCCCCTGCACCAGCTTCATCGCCTCATCGGCGCTGTGGGCCACGAGCACCTCATGGCCCGCGCCCTCAAGCGTCATTCTGACCGCGTCGCTGAAGTCGACATCGTCGTCAACCATCAGCACCCGCTTGCCCTGGCTCATGTCGCCCCCAGCTCGCCGCGCGACTCGATGACCGGTAGCGTGATGGCGAATGTGCTGCCCACGCGGACCTTGCTGTCGACGGATATCACCCCGCGGTGCATCTTCACGATGCCGTACACGATGGCCAGGCCGAGGCCGGTTCCCTTCCCAATCTGCTTGGTCGTGAAGAACGGGTCGAAGATCCGCTCCAGGTTCTCCTCGGGGATGCCCGCGCCCGTGTCCGCGAAGCGGACCGCTATCCCCTTGCCGTCGGCCGTGAGGCTCGTCCCGACCTCCAGCCTCCCGCCGTTGGGCATCGCCTCCATCGCGTTCTCCAGGATGTTGATGAAGGCCTGCCTCATCTGCTCGGGGTCCAGCAGCGTCCTCGGAAGGTCGGCCTGGAGATCGGTCTTCAGGTCGATCTTTGCGAAGCTCTCCTGGCGCGAGAGCGGCTCAAACGTTTCGCGGATGAGATCGTTCACATCGGCTAACTGGTCGCGCAGCTTGCTTTGCCGCGAGAAGTCCAGCAGGCCCCGCACGATGTTCCGGCATCGGTCGGCCTCGCGGGTGATCATGAGGAGGTCTTCGCGGCGAGGATCACTCACTGGCAGATTCTTGAGCAGCATGTGGGCGTAGATGAGCACCGTGCCCAGCGGGTTGTTGATCTCGTGCGCTACGCCCGCGGCCAGCTGCCCCATCGAAGCCAGCTTTTCCGACTGCATGAGCTGGGCCTCGGCCTCCAGCAGGTTCCGCCGAGAGTCGTTCAGCTCGGTGATCGTGCGCTCGAGCTTGTCGATCAGGTACGGCAGGCACATCTCCGCCTCCGCGAGCCCGTTGAAGACCGCGACGGCCTTCTCGCGGCACGACGGGTAGCCGCACGCGCCGCAGTTCAGCTCGTCCCCAGGCTCGTACTTGTCGATCTGCCGGAGGATCGCACGGATATCGTCCTCGGTGGGCTGCTCTGTCTTTACGTGACAGTCGGTGAACGCCCGGGAGACGTCGAGATCCTCGTACTCGGCCAGCGAGGCATCCGGATGCCGGTCGATCGCCTCCCTGGTATACTGGGCCACCTGCTGCTTGGCCGCAACGGTGTTGCCTGCGCCGCCTGCGAACGGGCCATTGATGCACCCTTCGCAGAAGAGCAGATCGAAGAACTGGGCGTCCACGTGCTTCTGGTCTATCTGTCGGAGCAGCTCCGCAATGCGCTCCACCCCCTCGGTGACGACGACGTCGTTTTCGAGCACATCCGCCTGCATGTCGCTGGTCCGCAGCAGCCCTCCCGGCACGGGAAAGATCCGTCCCACCGACGGGTACGGTCCATCGAAGTCGCTCTCCGGCAGCGATGCGAGTTCAACCGTGGCCTCGGCCAACCAGTCGGTGAACTCGGGGAAGGTGAGCACCGCATCGATCTCATCCTCGAGACACGGGTCGCACGCCTCGACCTTCTTCGCCAGGCAGGGGCCGATGAAGACGACCTTGGCGCTCGGGTTGAGGCGCTGCTTGATCAGCCGGCCGAGCGCGACCATCGGTGAGACGATGGGCGCGAGATAGGGGAGGATGCCCGGGATGTGTTTCTCGACAAAGCTCACCAGCGCCGGACACGGTGTCGTGATGATGGGCTCCTTGCCATTGCCCTGCGCCACCAGCTTGCTGTACGCGCGCGCCACCAGCTCGGCCCCGACCGCCACCTCCATCACCTCGGCGAACCCGAGCCGGCGCGCGGCCTCGACGACCTGGAGTGGCTTGACCTCCGGGAAAGAAGCGGGGAACGACGGCGCCAGGCAGGCGATGACGTGCTCGCCGGCGGCGATCATCTCCTTCGTCGCATCGAGGTCGTCGCTGATGATCCGCTTCGCATTCTGGCTGCAGACGCGGATGCAGTTGCCGCAGGCGACACATCGCTCGGCCAGCACCTGCGCCCTGCCGTCCTGCACCATGATCGCCTTCGCCGGGCAGTGGCGGACACAGGTGTAGCAGCGCTTGCATCGCTCACCGATAGTAGTGACGACGCCTGTGGCTTGCTCTCCCCGTGACGGCCGCGTCTCAGTCATCGCTCTCTTCCAGCGCGAGCCTGGCCAGCGGGAACGGCTCCAGCGCGCGCTCCAGCACACCATGCACCCAGGCCAAGAATACCCCGTAGTTGACTATCGGAACACCGGCCTCGCGCGCACGGGCCATGCGCGAGAGCATCTCCTGGCGGTTGATCATACAGGCGCCGCAATGGACGATCAGCCGGTAGGTTTCGAGGTCGTCCGGGAAGTCTCCCCCGGCCGTCCAGTGGAACTCCAGACCCCCGCCGACAAGCTGCCTCAGCCACCTGGGTATCTGCACCTTGCCGATGTCATCCGGCTGACGATGGTGGGTGCAGGCCTCGGCGATCAGCACCTTGTCCCCAGGCTTCAGGCGCTCGATCGCCTTCGCCCCGCGCGCCATTCCCTCCAGGTCGCCTTTGTACCGGGCGAACAGGATCGAGAAGGAGGTGAACAGCACATCCTTCGGGGTGTCGGCCGCGGCCTTCAGCAGCGCTTGGCTGTCGGTGACAACGAGCTTAGGCTTTCGACCGAGGTCCTCCAGCGCGTGCTTGAGCTCGCGCTCCTTCACCATCATCGCGATCCCGTCGTGATCCAGCACATCGCGGATCGCCATCACCTGCGGCAGGATGAGCCGGCCCTTCGGCGCGGCCTTGTCGATGGGGATGCACATCACGACCGTGTCCCCCGGCCCTATCAGGTCTCCCAGGATCGTCGGCTGCGCCCACCCGGCGGGCGCGTGCTCGATCATCCGCTGCTTCAGCAGGCCGATGCCTTCCTGGGTGAGCGCGCTGACCGACGCCATGGGAAGCTCCCGCTCTCGCGCCCACGCAACCATCTCGCCATCATCCGGGTGGATGTCGATCTTGTTGATGACCGCGATGAGCGACACGCCCCGCTCGCGGATGCGCTTCGCGAGGTCATCCTCGTACCCATCCGCCCCGACAGTTGGGTCGAGCACTAGCAGCGCGAGATCGGCCTGCTCGAGCACTTTCAGCGTCCGCTTCACCCGCGCCGCGCCCAGCTCGCCGGTGTCATCGATCCCTGCGGTGTCGATAATCACCACCGGACCGATCGGCAGGATCTCCATCGCCTTCCGCACGGGGTCGGTGGTGGTCCCGGCCACCTGCGAGACGATGGCGGCCTGCTGGTTCGTCAGCGCGTTGATCAGGCTCGACTTGCCAGCATTGCGCCGTCCGAAGATGGCGATGTGCAGCCGGCTGCCTGTCGGTGTTTCGTTGAGCGTCGTGCTCATCCTAGGTCAACCCCTCGGTGCGTCCCCCGGCGCCCGCCCGCGCTCCTTCATTCGCCGCTCGCCTGGGATGCCCGGCTTTGTCATCTCCTCGGGCGCCATCACGATGGCAAGCTCTTCCTCGCTCAGCAGTTCGCGCTCGACGATGATCTCCTTCATCGATCTTCGACTCTGCGAGGCCTCCCTTGCGACGTCCGATGCCACCTCGTATCCAAGGTAGGGCGCCAGCGCCACCACCAGCCCGTAGTGCCTCTCAACCTGCCGCCTGCAACGCTCGGCGTCCACCTGGATGCCGAGCACGCACCGCTCGATGAACACCGGCACGACGCCGTGGACGAGACCGAGCTGCTGGAACAGGTTGTGCGCGATGAGCGGCAGGAAGGCGTTGAGCTCGAGCTGCCCGGCCTGTGCCGCAAGCGTGATCGCCAGGTCGTTCGCCATCACCTGATAGGCGACTTGCGTGAGCGCCTCGGTCATCACAGGATTGACCTTGCCCGGCATGATCGACGAGCCGGCCTGCAGCTCGGGCAGCCTGATCTCGCCCAAGCCGGCCCGCGGCCCGCTGGAAAGCAGCCGCAGGTCGGCCGCGATCTTGGCGAGTGTCGCCGCCGCGGTCTTCAGCAGCCCCGAGCACTCGACGAACACATCCGCGTTCTGCGTAACATCGATCATGTTCTCGGCGCGCGCCAGGCCGAGCCCGGTCAGGTCGCGCAGAATGTCCACGACCATCAGCACGTATCGCCGGTCGGCGTTCAACCCGGTGCCGACCGCGGTTCCGCCGAGGTTCACCTGGCGGAGCTTCTCCTCCATCACGTGCAGTCGCCACCAATCGCGCTGCACCGCCTGCGCCCAGGCGGAGAACTCCTGCCCAAGCGTGACCGGCACCGCGTCCTGCATCTCGGTGCGGCCGACCTTGAGCACTCCGGCGAACTCGGCTTCCTTCTCTTGGAGTGCACCTTGCAGCCGCGCCATGTCGTCGATCACCGGCAGCAGCAGTCGGATCGCAGCGACCTTAAGAGCGGTCGGGTAGACGTCGTTCGTGGACTGCGACAGGTTCACATCATCGTTCGGGTGGATGATGGCATAGTCGCCCTTCCTCCCCCCGAGTATCTCGATGGCGCGGTTCGCGAGCACCTCATTCATGTTCATGTTGGTCGAGGTGCCGGCGCCGCCCTGGAAAGGGTCGACGATGAACTGGTCCGCGAGGCGCCCCTCGATCACCTCATCGCAGGCCTGCACGATGACATGCGCTGTCGCCTCGGCAAGGTGCCCCGTCTTGAGGTTGGCGAGCGCGCACGCCTTCTTGACAACGGCGAGGGAGCGGATCAGCTCGGGGTGGACGCGCAGACCGGAGAGCGGGAAGTTCTCCGCCGCCCGCACCGCGTGAATGCCGTAGTAGGCATCGGCTGGGACCTCCATCGTGCCCAGCAGATCATGCTCTCTGCGCGTCGCTTCCATCCCATTACCCCGTTGTTGCAGCCGCCTCTGCCTGGGAGTGCAGGCGCTTCGCCTGCATACTCCGGAAGCGCAGGCTATGGCCCGGGTCAGTGGCGACCCGCCTGCCGAGCGCCGCCACCATCGCCTCGACACAGCTCCGGCATTCCGGCGCCGACTCGCTGATGCAGATCTTGCCGGGATAGAGCTGGTAGTGCTCGCGGTACTGGATAGGAGTGCAGTTTGGCATGAGCACGTTCGCGCCGGCTCGCAGCGCCTGCTGTCGCCCCTCCGGATGCAGCGCGCCCAGCGCGGTGGTGGCGGGGATGAGTGCCTCCGGGCAGAGCAGCCGCAGGCATGCGACGAACCGCAGCGCCAGCCCGAGCGTGCCGCCCGCGGCATCGGCCAGCGGCGTCGCCGGGTGTGGGATGAACGGCCCGACGCCGATCATGTCCAGATCGAGCGACTGCAGGAAGAGCAGATCTTCCGCCATCATCTCCGCGGTCTGACCAGGCAGCCCGATCATCACGCCGGAGCCAAGCTGATACCCCAGCCGCCGCAGCGACATCAAGCACCCGAGCCGCACGGCCCAGTCCGAGTCCGGGTGTAGGTCGCGGTAGAGGAGAGGGGAGGAGGTTTCGATCCGCAGCAGGAACCGATCCGCCCCAGCCTCCCGCAGCGCCCGGTACTCCTCCAGGCTTCGCTCGCCGATTGAGAGCGTGACCGCGATGTCAGCCTTCGCCTTGATCTCGCGGATGACCGCAGCAAGCATCTCGCTCGTGTACCACGGGTCCTCGCCGGACTGAAGCACGGCCGTGCGGTAGCCTAGCCGCGCCGCTTCGAGAGCCGTGGCGACGATCTCCTCCGGCGTCATGCGGTAGCGGCGCAGCCTGTCGTGGTCGCGCCTCAGGCCGCAGTAGAAGCAGTTACGCCGACAGGTGTTCGAGAACTCGACCAGCGCCCGCAGGTGGACCTCGTCACCAACGATCCGCGCCCGCACCTCATCTGCCGCGCGATAGAGTTCCGCTGCGAGGACATCGTCACAGGTGAGGAGCTGGACGAGCTCCTCCCGCGACGCCCGGCCGGTTTCCGCCACCGTCTCTGTCAGCGCTGTGCTCACAGGTACAGATCCCTCGTGCCGCCGCGAATCCGCGCCAATCGCTCCTCGACAGTTTGACGCAGTGCGGGGATCACCTCGCCCAGCGCTTGCTCGATGACGCGCTCACCGGCCGCGCGCGTCTCCGCGCTGGCGTAGTCGGACAGGTACTCCTGGAAGGTCAGGATCGCGTTCGGGGTGCAGAAGCTCTGGATATCGCCCGGCTTCGCTTTGTCCATGAAATCATGCCCGGTGCGGCCGAGTCGGTAGCAGGCCGTGCAGAAGCTCGGGATGTAGCCGTTCTCGGCCAGGTCGCGGGTTACCGCGTCGAGCGTACGTGTATCGCCCAGCGCGAACTGCTCGGCCTCTTCGACGTGCGCCCTGCCGTCACCATACGCGCCAGGATAGGTGCGAGAGCCGGCGGAGAGCTGCGAAACACCCAGCGCCAGCAGTTGCCGGCGCAGCTCCGGCCGCTCCCTGGTAGTCATGATGATGCCAGTGTACGGGCAGGACAGGCGAATGACCGCGACAACCATCATGATCTCATCGTCGGAGACCGGGTGGGGAATCTTCTCGGCGGCAGGAGCGTTCTGCGCGGGCTCGATGCGCGGGAATGAGATCGTGTGCGGTCCTACACCGTAGCGCTGATCCAGGTATTGGGCGTGGGACAGCACCGCGAGCGTATCGAAGCGGTAATCATAGAGCCCGTACAGCACCCCCAGCCCGACATCATCAATCCCCGCGGCGAAGCACCGGTCGAAGACCCCGGTCCGCCAGCCGTAATCGGCCTTCTGGCCGGAGGGGTGAAGATACTGGTACTGCTCGGGGTGATACGTCTCCTGAAAGCACTGATAGGTTCCGATGCCGACATCCTTGAGGCGCCGGAAATCCTCCACCGAGAGCGGCGCCACATTCACATTGACGCGCCTGATCTCGCCCCGCCCCACCTTCGTCTCATAGATCGTTCGGACGGCATCCACCGCATAGCCGACGCCGCTCTCCGACGCCTCGCCCGTCAGCAGGAGCACCCGCTTGTGCCCCATGTCCTCCAGCACGCGTATCTCCGCCGCGATCTCGTCCATCGTCAGCGTGCGGCGCCTGAGGTCCTTGTTCTCCCGGCGAAAGGCACAATAGAGGCAGTTGTTGGAGCACTCGTTGCTGGCGTAGAGTGGGGCGAAGAGCACCATCCGGCGGCCGTAGATGCCTTCCTTGACATCGCGAGCCGCTGAGAACACCGCGCTGCGCAGTTCGGGATCGCGCACGCGCAGGAGGTCCGCCGTCTCGGCGAGGTCCAGCCCCGCCTTCGCGCGCGCCTTGTCGAGAATGTCGGCAACACGAGAGCGGTCGGGCTCGCGCCCCTCCTTCGCCAGCTCCTCGATTCGGTCTATGTTCAGGTCTGGGACAATCCCATCCCGCTTCTCGGTCACCGTCATCGAACGACTCCTTCCCCTCTACCTCCGCGGCGACCGACCGAACCTCGCCCATCTCAGGAACGGCTAATCGTAGCGCGCGCAGGTCGCCGTTTCCCTGCGGGCCGCCCGCCCCGAAGATCACCGCAGCGCCGGTCGATTCACCCAATGGGCTATCATACCTGCCTGGCGGCAGTTTGGAAAGGTCGATGCCCGCCTCGCGCAGCATCTGGCCCAGCTCTCTTGTGGTAAGTACGTAGTCCACATCGCGGAAGCCGGAGGCGTTCATCTCTAACCGCTCGGCCTCGAACTTCTTCGCCACGCAGGGCATGACCGAGACCACCACCGTGTTCTCCGGCTCGACCTCCGCCTGCTTGGCGAAAATGGCCTTGGCGACCAGAACCCCGTGCTCGCGCGCCTGATCGATGGCTATACTCAGCCGCTCGACCGCGAGCGGGTACTCGGCCCGGACGTAGACGAAGCCCTGGTTCGAGCCAACCGCGTAGCCAGCAATCGCCATCGCCTCAATGATGCTGTGGGGATCGCCCTCGAGGACGCTGCGGTCCATGAACGCGCCCGGGTCGCCCTCATCGGCATTGCACACCACCCACTTGGGGCTGCCTTCGGCATTTCGGACAAAATCCCACTTGATCCCTGTCGGGAACCCCGCGCCGCCCCGCCCGCGCAGGCCGGCTGCCTTGACCTCGTCGATCACCTGCTCCCGGGTCGTCTCCGTCACGGCCTTCGCCAGCGCCTGGTATCCGTCCCCGGCGATGTACTCCTCGATATTCGTGGGATCGATCATGCCGCAGTTGCGCAGCACGATCTTCTGCTGCTCGGCGAAGAAGTCGATCTGGTCGAGCATCGGGAGCAGTTCACCTCCTAGAAACCCGGCCGAAAAGTCCCGTCTAACAAGGTAACGCTTTATTGGTATACAAGAGGTAAGGCGCACCTGATGCACGGGAGCGGGAGATGTTAGGCCAACGCCAGCAGCAA
>Ga0315288_10003198_pt1 | contig 20906 bp, 20 predicted proteins | sample YL17G11_20_MG_FD_203454 | JGI IMG/M metagenome (GOLD analysis project Ga0315288, IMG submission 203454) | Sediment microbial communities from Yellowstone Lake, YNP, Wyoming, USA - YL17G11_20 | ecosystem: Environmental > Aquatic > Freshwater > Lake > Sediment | place: USA: Wyoming | collected...
TGCCCGTGTAGGGGCGCAGTTCACTGCGTCCGCCCCTCGTCCGGCGCGGTGACCTACCGGAACTAGGACGACGCGAGCCGGGTGAGCCGAGCCGCGCGCAAGAGGCACATGGGAGGTGTGGGCGAAGTGGGATGACCGCCTTTGCTCGGAGAGCCATCTGGTTGCTGGTAGCCCTGTGCCTCCTGGCTACCGCAGTAGCCGGCTATCGCGCGTACACGGGCCTGCGTCTGGCGGGGCTTCTTCGGGAGCTGTACTCCGGCGACGAGTTCGCAGAGCGCGACGCCGTCATGGGGCTGGCACAGCTAGGCAGGCCTGCGATGGATGCGTTGGTTGCGGCCATCCGATCCGGATACCCCAGGGTCCAGCCGCTTGCAGCGGAGGCCCTCGGAAGGATAGGCCCGGCATCGACGGCGCGGATCATCGAGGAGCTGGAGGCGCCCCAGCGAGGTGACGGTTGGTTCTGGGACGCCCTAGCCCACAACGGGCGCTCCGCTGTGCCCTATCTGACGTCGCAACTCCAGTCGCGCGACGGGCAGGATCGCATGAGGGCCGCCCGCGCCCTCTCTGTGATCGGGTTCGCGGCTGAGGACGCGCACGCTGCGCTTGCGCGTGCCGCGACGACGGATGCGGATAGGGGAGTCCGTCGGGAGGCCGCGCACACTCTGTACCGCATTGGCAAGGAGGGCGAACGCGAGCTTGACAGAGCATCGCGGATGCCTCTGGATCCTGTGGTGGTCGAGGACCTGCGCAAAGCGCAGTACTCCTCTGGTCTCCTCGAGAAGGCGTCATGCCTTCAGGGGACACTACCACCTCCCGATCCACCGTATGTGGTCGAGGTGCGTCGGAAAGCGGCTCGCGACGCGCGCGCACTGGTCGTCTCGGCCGCTGTGAGCGTTGTCCTCCTGTCCCTCGCGGCGGCTCTGTCGATCCCGACCCGTCGCACGCAAGCCCGCGCGCCACGAGAGCCACGATGAGGTGGGCCGGGTGAGCCAGGTGCTCAGCGAAACGGGGACTGACACAAGGCGATCTGGCGGCGTTCCGTCAGCCGCCAGCCGGGCTGTCTGTCCCGGTTCCGCGGCCTCGTGCGCAGTGCCCGCTCGTAGAGCGGGACAGACCGCCCGCGGGGTCGCAGGTCGGAGTCCGGCCTCCGGCGCCGCCGATGGCTGCGCGTCGGCGAGGAGGCCGCAGTGGACGGGCTGAGGCGGGCCGGACGTGTGATCGGCGCAACGCTTGTCTCCATGTCGGCTGCGGGCACGGCGGCCCCTGGGTGGTGCGTCGTGGGCGTGGAAACCTGGCTGCCTGAGCCTCCATTCGGTCTGGCTGGCTTCATCGCGGGACACCGTCGACTCTACATTGGCTGCCTCGCCGCCAGTGCCCTGGTGGGTGTCCTGTGCTACGAGGGGTGCTACCGAGGAGGGGCCCGCAGGCGGCCTGCCGAGGAGCGCCTCCCGCTCCGGAATGCCGTCCTCGTAGTGGGGCTGCTGCTGGCCTTCTACTGGGGCGCCGTCCTGATCGGTGGCTTACTGACTGCCACGGACGAATCCCGGTGAACGTGGCAAGCAGTGGCTGTCCGGTCTCATAGGGGGCCGAAATGACACGACGGTATCGCTGGGCTGTGCCTACGCTGCTGCTAATGGCATGGCTTGCAGCCGGCTTAGTCAACGGTGTCAGCTACCCTTCGGTGTTCATCGCACGTGCCATGATGGGCCCTGAGCAGACGTCGCGCGTCCTTGAAGGGCCGGCCCCCTCATCGAAGCTGGGTCCGCAGGCGCAGGAGTTCCTCCGACGGGGGGTACGGGCGGCCCTTGGACGGGCGCACCGCACGCAGGCCCTCATCTTCACAGCGGTGTGGGCCGGCGCGGGCGGCGTGTACTGGGTCTTGCACCGTCGTAGACGAGTGGAGGTTGGCGTGCGGGGGCTTCTGCTCTGCCGCTCACTCGGGCGCTCGCAGGTCCTCGGCTGGTCGGACATCATCTGGCTCCGCGCCTCACACCACCCCAAAGAGCTTGCGAGAGTCCGCTTGGTCGCTACTACATCGATCTCCCTGGGCACAGCGTCCGACGCTGTCGAGGTGAGAGGGCTATTGGGCACTGGCGACCTGTTCCAGCAGATCCTCCAGCACGGACGTCCGTCGCAGGTGGACCAGCCGCCCGGACGGCTTGCGTGCGCGTGGGATGCCCCCGATCCAGGGGTCGTCAGCGCTACTCCCTAGTGCCTCTGAAGCCATTTGTGACCGTGCGGTTGTCCCAGACGCCTGTCGCGACTGGCGTGCCGGGCGCGCCGCGGCGGCACCTGCGGGGCTGTCCCTCCGAACACCGCGAAGAACGACCCGGGGGGCAGGTGTGCTAGTACAAGACGGACCCACTGGCGCGGACTACTCGGCGGAACCACATCGGCGCCTACAGCGTCTACCATCGGTACCATGCCTCTCCCCGTGCGTGGCGGCCACGGCGGAGGCCGAGAGGACGGCGCGCGCTGGGGCGCGAACTGCTCCTATGGCGAGGTGGTCTTCATGGCGCACCGAGTTGTGCTGATCGAGTCGGATGAGGGCTTCGCCGTGAGCTGTCCGGCGCTCCGGGGCTGCCATTCGCAGGGGGCGACCAGGGAAGAGGCGCTCGCGGGCATCCGCGATGCGATCCGCGAGTGGCTCGCGTGTGAGGAGCCCAACGAGTCCACCATGGCGATCACCGAGGAGGCGACATGAGATCGTTCACGGCCTACATTGAGTTCGACACGGCCACCGGACTGTACGTTGGCATCGTGCCCGGCATACCGGGGGCGCACACCCAGGGCGAGACACTGGATGAGCTCCGCGTGAACCTGAACGAGGTTGTGCAACTGTGCATTGAGGAGCACGGCATCGACCCGGACGACCTACCTCGCCTCATCGGCGTGCAGCAGGTCGATGTGCCCGTATGAGCCAGGTGCCCAGCGAGACCGGGACTGACACAAGGCGATCTGGCGGCTTTCCATCAGCCGCCAGCCGGGCTGTCTGTCCCGATCTCGCGGCCTCGTGCGCGGGGCGCGCTCGGCCAGCGGGACAGACCGCCCGCGGCGCCGCACGTCGGCGTCCGGCCACCGGCTCGTCCCCGCTCGGGTCAGTCCCCGTCCCCGCTTCCTCGCTTGGGGGCAGCGCGACGACCGGGGAGGCTATGGCGCCGGTGGATGGGGCAGGCCATGCGTAGGCGCGAGTACTTACTGCGTAGCCTCGTCGCGACTTGTGTCGTGGTGTTCCTGTCGCTTCTGCTGAGACACTACATCGTTCACGTCGCCCATCCGCAGCTCGTGCGCGCCATCGAGGCCGGCGACTCTGAACGGGTGATCACGCTGCTTCAGCGTGGCGCCGATCCCGATGAGGGGGGATTGGCGTACCGGCCGTTGGTGTCAGCGGCCGAGCGCAACCAGGTGGTGAACGTCCAGGCCCTGCTTGCCTATGGCGCAGACCCCGATGCGCGCGTGCCTGACAACATGCACACAGCACTCGAGACCGCCGCGAAGTATGGCCACCAAGAGGTCGTTGAGGTCCTGCTGGCCAGCGGCGCACGCCCGGAGGGGCTGTATGGTCCCCTGCATCTCGCGGCCGATGTGGGTAGCTCCGCGGTGGTGGGGACCCTTCTCGACGATGGGGCCGACCCAACAGCCCTTGACAGCATGGGTCGTCAACCATGGGAGCGTGCAATGGGAGCAGGCCATACGGCACTCGCTTCCAGGCTTCTCCGTGCGGCGGGGCAGTGGCACGGGTACTAGGGCGAAACGAAGGGCTCGAGAAGCGTGCTCCGAGTAACAGAGCCACGTTCAGCGACGCCCACGGCCGCTGGGTCTCTGCTTCCTCCGTGCGGCGGACGGCGCTATGGCGCGCATCGCGCCGGGAGGACCGACGTTCCTCTAGGCGTATGTCGGAGTGGGCGACTGGGTCCGGCAGGCGCAGGCGGATGACGGGTGCAGATTCCGCGACCTCGACGCGACCTGCCGGGCTGTCTGTCCCGGTTCCGCGGCGGCTCTCTGACGCGTAGGCGGGCTGCGAGGACTAGCACACAGGGGGTGCGACGCCGTGAGGAGGACCTTGCGCTTAGGCATCCGCGTGCTACTTGTCGTGGTACTCGGGTATTGGCTCACGTGTCTTTCGCAGCCCCGGCTCCCAGAGGGCTTCCGAGAGCAGATGGCCGGTCTGGCCACCGCGACCTTGGCCCAGACTGGCCTACCTTTGCACCCATCAGCGGTGTGTATGCCATACGACCTGGAGGGGGCAGCTCGGGTGGGTGAGGAACGTATCGGACACCTACGGTTCCGGGTGCCCGAGGCGTTCGCCGAAGTCGTGTCCTACTACCACCAGCAGCTACCCGAGTCGCAGTGGTATGACATGAAGCTCACCGGAGCGTCGGGGGAGTACATGACCGCCGCATTCCTCGGCAAACCGGGGGCCCGAGACGGGTTCGTGGTGCAGATGACGTCCTGGTCCCGGTCCCCGGGCGAGACATGGGTGGTCTACATCGTCCCGGTGCGGAAGACCGACATCGGCGAGGGGGCTCTCCCCGCGCGGGGGCACGGGGGCGGCGTCAGTCAGCCGCGGTAGCGCGATGCCATCCAACGGGAACAGGGCCTCCGCCCTGCTTCCTAGCTGCCGTGCGTGGACGAGGGGTTGCTATCGCGGGTACCGAAGGTGGTTGGCAGAGCGATCGTGGGCCGCGGCCGCTCCCGGGTGGGCAAGGAGGAAGCCAGATGTCGAGAGCAAGGGCAGTCGGGGTTGGTGGCTGCATCGCGGTCGCCGCGGCTCTGGTGGCTCTCCAGTGCATGGGTAAGGGCAGCTCCCCGGATGCCACGCCCATGTCCGAACGGGCGGCTGACGGCGCGCCGGGCTCGGAGTTGGCCGTGAAGGTCGCGCTCGAGCGAGAGAGGGTCGAGAGGCCGGAGCAGTTCGTACTGCACTTCGAGATCACGCACACAGGGGACTGGCCGGCGGCGCTCTTCAGCCTATCGGAGGAGCCGCGCGTCCGCCTCACCGATAGCAGGGGACGCGAACTCGACCTGGGGCCGGAGTTCTCGGTGAACCGCGGGGCGTGGGTCCCAGCGTGGTGCCAGTTCACCCGCTTGGAGCCGGGGGCATCACTCTCTTGGAGCGCCCCTGTGACGGCATGGATGCTCGGGGTGCCGCGGCCGCGGATCCCACGGGACCGGTACACAGTCTCGGTCAGGCTGGAGGCGTTCTTCCAGTACGTGAGGTTGCCGGGCGCGGGGGTGGTGAGCCCGGTGGACGGGGCCATCCGGGGCTGCGAGGAGTGGCCAGGGGAGAGGTCCACCCGCGGGGTGACCTTCGACCGGCTCCTGGACGCGGGCACCGTGGACGTGCGGCGCGACCTGAGCATTCCGGGCTGGACGAGCCCCGAAGCGCTCGGGCTGGAGACGAGTGGCGACGGACACACGCCAGGAGCCGGGGGGCCCCGGTGACATAACGCGCTCGGCAGGGCGACGCGGCGGGAGTACCCGGATGCGACACACGCCTACTTCGAGCGTGCGGTGTGCGGGCGGCGGACGGCGATGCAGGACGCGACGGGAAGGTACGAGTGGGCGCACGATGCCCTTCGCCGCTCACCAGGCGTGAGCACGCACCGCGGCGATGTGGGCTTGTGTGCGCTATCGTGCCGTGGCATCATACGGTGGCCATGAGCCCCGACCCGAGCGACACTGACAAGACGCCCGGTCCCACCGCGCTCCGGGTTCTGATCTCGGCGGGAGATCCCTCCGGCGACCTCCACGCGTCACGCATGGCGGCCGAACTCCTGCGACGGCGGGACGATCTGCACCTCTACGGCCTCGGGGGACCCAAGATGGCCGAGGCGGGTGTTCACGTCTCCCACGACAACCGAGGGTGCTCGGCCATCGGCATCGCGGAGAGCCTGAAGATCGTGCCGCGTCTCCTGCGCGTGATGGCTGACCTGCGCCACTGGCTGGATACGCTGCCGCCCGATCTCGTGATCCTGGTGGACTACGGCGCCTTCAACCTGCGGCTCGCGCGTGAGGTGCGCAGCAGGCAGGTGCCGCTTCTGTACTACATCCCCCCAGGCTCGTGGGCGCGCGCGATGCGCGAGGTGACGCGGAGGGTCGCGGCGCTGAGCACGCGAGTGGCGACGCCGTTCCGCTGGTCGGCAGACCTGCTGGCCGAGGCGGGGGCGAACGCGCGGTTCGTGGGCCATCCGCTGCTCGACGGGCTTGGGACGATGCCGTCGGTCGAGGATGCTCGCGCCGCGCTCGGACTCGAGCCCGAGCAGCGGGCCGTCGCGCTCCTGCCCGGCGCCCGGCCGGCGGAGGTCCGGTACATCCTCCCGCTCATGTTGCGGGCCGCACGGATCATGGTTGCCCGGCGGCCGGAGCTGGTGCCGGTCGTCTCTTGCGCCCCGAGCGCCGACCGGCGCGCCATCGAGCACGCCATCCGGCGCGAGCGCCTCGAGGCCCGGATCGCGGAGTCGACGCCCCACGTCCTGCGAGCGGCTTCCGTGGGGATCGCGAAGTCCGGGACCATCACGATGGACGCCGCGCTGGCCGGCCTGCCGATCGTCGTGACCTACGCGGCATCGAGGGTGTCGTTGATCCAGTACCATCTGCTGGTGAAACGGATGATCCGGTACATCGCGATGCCGAACATCCTGATGGATGAAGAGATCATCCCGGAACGGTACGGCAAGCGGGGGCGCCCGGAGTGCCTTGCCGAGGAGGCGCTCGCGATATACGATGACCCGGCCCGCCGGAGCGCGATCCTCGCGGGGTATGACCGGATGCGCGCCGAGCTCGGGGAGCCAGGCGCGGCCTCAGCCGTGGCCGACATGGTCGAGGAGATGCTCGCCGAGGCCGCTCGCACGCGGCGAGTCGCCGGCCCCTAGATGCCGCCGGGCGGCCTGCGTTGGGGACCTGCAGCCGATGTCACGACTCATGCGCGACACGCAAACGTTCGTGGCCACCCACGGCGGCTCGGGCGTCGATGTGGAGCCGGGAGCCAACCGCGCGGCGCTGCGGCGGCTCTACCAGTACGCCCGCCCCTACCGCTCGACGCTGGTCGCCGCGGTAGTGTGCATCGTCGTCGCGTCCGCGCTTCAGATCGTGCTGATCAACCAGTCCCAGTTGATCCTTGGCGCGAAGCCGGAGACAGTGTCGGGCCAGGGCTTCGCGGCGCAGATGCGGAGCGCGGCGGCGGTGCTCCTCACCACCGGCGCCGTGCAAGTGATCTTCGCGTTCGGGCAGATCTTCTTCGCGAAGAAGGTCGCGCTGAAGACCGTGCGGGACCTACGAGACACAATGTTCGGGCATCTCCACACGCTGGAGCTGACCTTCTACGATCGATCGCGCTCCGGCGAGCTGATGTCGCGGCTGGTCAACGATACCTACATGCTGCAGACGGCTCTGGAGGTGGACATCCCGGCTCTGGTTGCGGCGCCGGTGCTGGTGGGCGCGGCTCTGGTGAGTATGCTCGTCCTGAACTGGCGCGTCACCCTGGTGGCCTTCATCGTCGTGCCCCCGATCGCATGGACGGTCACCAAGCTGGGGAAGCAGCTCCGTAAGATCGTCCACGCCATGCAGGGGAAGCTGGGTGACCTCCAGACGGTGCTGCAGGAGTCGCTGTCGGGCATCCGGGTCGTGAAGTGCTTCGGGATGGAGCAAGCCGAAAGGGAGCGGTTCGCACGCGACAACCAGCGGTTCTACCGGGAGGGCATGCGCGCGGCGCGCGTGACGGCGATCTTCCGGCCACTGGGCGACTACCTGGGTGTGGTGGGTTTCGTCGGCGTACTCATTGTGGGTATGCGGGAGATCACGGCCCAGCCTCCGCGGCTGGAGCTGTCAGGGCTGCTGGTGCTGGCGGTGCTCGTGCAGCGCATCGCTGCTTCGCTCAACCGGGCCGGCCATGGGGTCGCGATGCTGAACCAAGCGGCGGCGGTATGTGAGCGGGCGTTCGAGCTGCTCGACACGAAGCCAGAGAACGTGGATCCCCCGGGCGCACCGGAGCTCGATCCCGGCGACGGGTATGTCCGGTTCGAGGACGTGTGCTTCTCGTACGATGGGGAGACGGAGGTGCTGTCGGGCATCAGCTTCGAGATCCCACCGGGGAGGCGCGTAGCTCTCGTCGGGCCGAGCGGCGGGGGGAAGACCACGGTCGCGAACCTCCTCCCGCGCCTCTACGTGCCGACCTCCGGCCAGGTCCTCGTCAACGGGCAGGACGTCGGTGCCGTCAGTGCCGCCTCGGTCCGGCGGTGCATTGGCGTCGTGCTGCAGGACATGTTCCTCTTCTCGGGCACGGTGAGAGACAACATCCTCGTTGCCAGGCCGGGCGCCTCGGACGAGGAGGTCGTCGCGGCCGCGGAGGCGGCGAACGCCCACGAGTTCGTCCAGCGGCTGCCGCACGGCTACGACACGCACGTGGGCGAGCGCGGGGCCACGCTCTCCGGCGGCCAGCGCCAACGCATCGCCATCGCTCGGGCGCTGCTGCGCGACCCGCGGATCCTCATTCTGGATGAGGCGACGTCCTCGCTGGACTCGGAGTCGGAGGCCGTAGTGCAGGCGGCGCTGGAGGTGCTCATGCGGGAGCGCACCTCGCTGGTCATCGCTCATCGGCTGTCGACGATCTCCTCGGCCGACGAGATCCTGGTTCTCGTCGGCGGCCGCATCGTGGAGCGCGGCACTCACGAGCAACTCATCGCGGCGCACGGCGAGTATGCCGCCCTGTGGCGCCTTCAGGCCTCGGCGCCCGACCGGGGCGATGCCGCGGAGGCGCGCGATGAGTGAGGGCGCGTCGCCCCCGACCCACCTCCGTTGGGTCCGCTGGGTGTACAACCTGCTGCTGGCGCTCCTGGCCCCGGCACTGGCGCTGTACCTGATCTGGCGGATCACCTTCGGCCGGAAGTCGGCAGCGGGTCTTGCGGCGCGGTTGGGCATGGTGCCGCGCGGGCTGAGGGAGGCGTGCAGGCGCCCGTCGGGCGAGAGGCTGGTGTGGATCCACGCGGTATCGGTAGGCGAGGTCTCGGTGGCCGCTGCGATCATGCGCGAGCTGGCGGCCGCCGGGTCGCCCATCCGAGTGGCCGTATCGACGACGACCCCGAGCGGGCGCGAGGTCGCCGAGAAGCGCCTCTCCGACGCGTGCGCCATCTTCTACTTGCCCTACGATGTGCCCTGGGCAGTGTCGCGGACCCTCGCCGCCGTCCGGCCCGACGCGCTCGTGGTCCTTGAGACGGAGATGTGGCCGAACCTGTTCGCGATGGCGCACGAGCGCGGGGCGCACACCCTCATCGCGAACGGCCGGATCTCCGATCGCGCCTTCCCGAAGTTCATGCGCTTCCGATCCCTCTACGGCTGGGTGATGTCCAACGTGGACCTCGTCGCCGCGCAGTCGGAAACGTGTGCGCTCCGGTTCATCGATCTCGGGGCCGACCCGGTGCGCGTGCGGGTGCTCGGGAACGTGAAGTTCGACGAGCCGCTGCCCTCGGTGAGTGACCCGGAACGGGCGCGCCTGCGCGCCGAGCTAGGCCTCTCCGACGACCACCGTGTGATCGTGTTCGGCTCCACAGCGCCGGAGGAGATCGGGTCACTCATGGAAGCCTACACGATGGTGCGTGCGCGCGTGGCCGAGGCCCGGCTCATCATCGCGCCGCGCCATACCGACCGGGTGCCCCAGGCGGTCGAAGCCGCGCGGGCACTGGGCTTCGAGACCGCTCTGAGGTCCGAGCTGTCCGGCGGCCAGGAGGTGGGTAACCGCATCATCGTGGTCGACACGTTCGGAGAGCTGGCAACGCTGTACGCGCTCAGCCAGGTGGCGTTCATCGGCCGCAGCTTAGTCGACAAGGGGGGCGGGAACCTGCTGCAGCCGCTGGCGTTCGGCGTGCCGGTGCTCTTTGGGCCGCACATGCAGAACTTCCGGGAGATCGCTCGCTCCGCATGCGATTTCGGTGTAAGCGCCGAGGTATCGAGCGCCACGGAGCTCGCGGAGGCCATCTGCCGGTTCCTTGAGTCCAGTGTCGAGAGCCAGCGCGTAGCGGAGTTGGCGCCGAGGTTCCTCGCCGAGAACTCCGGCTCGGCGCGGGCGCACGCTGAGGCCATCCGGCGCCTTCTCGGCGCAAGTGAGTCCGCGGAGGCGCCTCTATGACCCTCGGGGACCGATGGGCCGCCCTCGCACGCCTGGGACCCCGCGGGGCGCTGGGGTGGCTGGGATACTCGGCTCTCGCCGGACTATCCTTGGGGTACCGACTCGGAGTTGCGGGCCACCGGGGGCTTTACGCGATCGGGTTGCGACGGCCCACACGGGCGCCGATCCCGGTCATCAGCATCGGCAATCTCACGCTGGGCGGCACCGGCAAGACGGTCTTCGCGGCGATGTTGGCGGAGATGCTCCTCGACATGGGCGAGACGCCCGCCGTGCTCCTGCGCGGCTACGGGCGCGGCGCGATGGTCCATGGCGACGAGTACGTCGTGCTGCGGGCACGCCTGCCCGAGACGGTGCCTGTGATCGAGGGCCGAAACCGGGCTCACTCGGCGCGGCGCGCGGCCAAGATGGGCGCCACAGTGGCGATCCTCGACGACGGGCACCAGCACGAACGCGTCGTGAAGAACCTGCGCGTTCTTCTCTTCGATGCCACTCGGCCGGAGGATCTGCGAGCTGTCTTCCCGGCGGGCATGCTGCGTGAGCCACTCCGGGGCGTGACCGCGGCGGACCTCGTGTGCTTGACGCGGGCCGACCAAGCCTCCGGCGAGCAGGCCGTTGCCGTGCTGACGCGAGTCCGCGACGGCGGCTACGACGGCCCCATTCTCAGAGCGGCCCACGAACCGCGAGCGGTTGTCGACGCCCGCACGGGCGAGGAGGCGCCCCTTGACTCGCTCCAGCGGTTGCGCTGCCTCGTAGTGAGCGGAATCGGGAACAATGCGGCCTTCCTCCGAACGGTGCGCGACCTCGGGGCGAACGTTGTGACGCACCTCCAATGCGGTGACCACCACGCCTACACGCAGTCCGACGGCGAGCGCATCGCCGGGCTGTGTCGCGCCCATGCCGACAGCAGCGTCTTGACGACCGCTAAGGATGCGCCTCGCCTGAGGCCCGTGCTGCGGAGTGTGGACCTGAGGATCCTGGACGTGTCTCTCAGGCTGCTGGAGGGACATGAGGCCCTGCACTCCGCACTGGTGCGGACACTGCGACCCGTCCGACCCGGGGGTGGCCGATGAGCGCCCCATGGCCCGCTCTGGCCCAGTATGCGCGGCGGCGCACTCGGCGCACGCGAGCCCTTCTCCACTGGGTTCGGCTGAAGGCGTTGCTCCGGGGCGCGAAGGGTCGGAGGCGGCTGCGAGAAGGGCTGGGCGCCCTCCGGCTCTCGTGCTCATGCGTCTCGCCTGGGTGCGGGCATCTCGTGCTGTACTGTCACAACATCGGCGAGGTCCGGACGGCCCTGCCTCTCGTTCGCGAGCTGCTCTCGCGGGACGCCGAGCTGAGGCTCGTGGTGTGGACGAAGAGCGCCGTCGCCTACCATGCGGCACGCGACGTGATTCCGGAGGCGTGCGGCGTGTTCTACGCCCCCATGGACGATGTGGCGTGCGTCGAACGGGCCCTCAGCGCCATGCACCCTTGCCAGGGGCTGGTGGTACTCGAGGGCGACGTGCGGCCCACGATGGTCCACACGGCCGTGGCGAACGGAGTGCCCGCGGCCTTCGTCAGCGGCGGGCTTTCCCCCGTGGAGATGGCTCGGCACGCCGGAGCTCGTGAGGGCCAGAGAGAGATGCTGGAGGCATTCGACCTGCTGGCGCTCAAGAGCGAAGCGGACGCCGAGACGGCGCGGCGACTCGGCGTGGCGGAACAGCGCATCTTCGTCTCCGGCAACTGCCGATACGACATCGCCGGGCTGAACCTCGAGCTGGGTCCCGGGCCGCTGCGCGATCTCCTGGAGCGCGCACGCGCGGATGGGCGTCGGATCGTCATCGCCGGGAGCACGTACCGGCCCGAGGAACAGGCTCTTGCGCGGTGCTTCGCCCGGCTGGTCGGCGAGGTGCCGGACCTGCTGATGGTGGTTGCGCCGCGCAAGACCGGCCGCGCCGAGCAGGCCGAGTCTGCGTTCGAGGGCGTGGCAACGCGGATCGCGAGACGGAGCCGGCTGTCTCTTGAACGGGGCCCTGCCTCCCTGCAGGTGCTGGTGCTCGATACGATGGGCGAGCTGGTCGGGACCTATGCGTACGGCGATGTGTGCTTCGTTGGCGGTAGCCTGGTGAGGAAAGGAGGGCACAACATCATCGAGGCGGCCGTCCACGGCGTGCCCGTGGTGTTCGGCCCTAGTCTGTTCAATAACCTGGAGATCTCCGCGCGCCTTCTGGAGCTGGAGGGCGGCCTGCGCGTGGCGGACGAAGGGGGCCTGTACCCCGCGCTGCGGACGCTGCTGACGGATGACATGCTTCGCGAGCGAATGGGCCCGGCCGCACAGCAGGCGGTGCGGGAGAACGCCGGGGCGGTGGCGCGGACGGTGGATCGGTTGCTGCCGCTGATCCGACGGCGAAAGGAACCGACCGGACACCCATGAGGTACGTCTGCTGCGATCTATGTGGCGCCGATGACCCGGTGGTGGTCGCCGAGACCGGCCGCTCCGGCCTGCCCGTGCGCAGCGTCGTATGCAAGCGGTGCGGGCTCGTCTACACCAACCCCACCCGGGAGCTGTCCGACTATGAGGGCGAGGCCGCGGCGAGGATGCGTCGCCTCATGCGGCCGGCGGAGCGTCCCACCGAGAAGTACTTGGTGAAGAGCGCACGGCGCGCGGTGGCGGCCATGGATGTTCTGTCAGACCTGCTACAGCCCGGAGTCCGGCTGCTCGATGTCGGCTGTGCCGCTGGGCGGCTGCTGTTGCCGGCACGGGAGCGCGGGTGCGAGGTCGAGGGAGTCGAGCCTGAGCGGGCGTTTGCCGAGTTCACGCGCGAGGCCGTGGGGTGTCCGGTGCATGAGTGCTTGCTGGAGGACGCGCCGCTGGAGCCGGGATCGTTCGACGTCATCGCCGCATCGCACGTTCTGGAACACACGGCCAGCCCATCGGCGTTCCTTGGGCGGGTGTGCGAGCTGCTGCGCCCTGGAGGCCACGTGTTCGTCGAGGTCCCAGACATCCTGCAGCCACGCTGCTCGGTGCGTCGTGTCTTCCACGTGGCGCACCGGTTCAACTTCACTCCGACGGTTCTCGCCGCGCTGCTGTCGAAGTCAGGCTTCTCGGTGGTCCGGCGCCGGGAGCTGCGCGGCCCCGGGGCTGTGCAAGCGGTGGCAGTCCGTTCGGCAAATGGAGGGACCCGGCCGCATAGCGAAGTAGAGGAGTATCGGAAGGTCCTTAGAGCTCTGGCGCGGCATCGGTATATGTACTACCTGACCGGTATGTTCATCCGCCGGAAGCTCACACCGACCTATGAGTGAGGCGATTGTGGAGGTGGGCATGGCCGGCCGCCCGCTTCGGATAGCCATGGTTCGCATCAGTCGCACGATCCGCGGGGCGGAGACCTACACGCTCGCCCTGGCGACGAACCTGGCCCAACGTGGGCACGAGCTGCTCATCGTCACTCGGCGACGCTCGCCTCTCATCGGTATGGCAGAGGGGCTCGGCCTGCGCGCCATCGGCCTGGCTGTGTCCGGGGACGCCAACGTGCACGCGCCGGGGCGGTTCGCGCGAGCTTTCCGGGACGAGAGCGTCGACATCGTCCACGCCCACGGGTCGCACGGCGTGCTGGCATGTTGCATGGGGGCGCACCGCGCCGGGGTTCCGGTGGTCGTCACCTTCCACACGCCCGTCGTGGGCGCGATCCGCGAGCCGAGGGTCTTCTCTTTGCCGTCTTTCGTGCGTCGGATGGGCCGGCCCAGCCTTCTCCTCGCCGACCACATCATCGCGGTGGCAGAATGCTCGCGCCGGTATCTCCTGGCCCAGGGCTTCGATCCATCGAGGGTCAGCACGATACCGAACGGGATCGAGCTGGAACGCTACTCGTCCGGCGACCGCGCACGACTCCGAGCGGAGCTGGGCGTTGCCGACCACGAGGTGCTGTTCGGCTTCCTCGGAGCCCTTATCGAGGACAAACAACCACTCCGCGTGATCAGCGCCTTCTCCGAACTGACACACAACCTGCCCGTCCGGCTGGTCATGGCCGGCGACGGCAGCCTTCGGACGATCTGTGAGGCACGGATCGCGGAGCTGGGCCTGTCGGGGCGAGTGCATGTTCTCGGGTTCCGCAGCGATGTCGCCGACATCCTTGCCGGCATCGACTGCCTCGTGGCTCCGTCGCTCCGCGAGGGAATGCCGATGACCTTCCTCGAGGCCATGGCGGCGGGCCGACCGATCATCGCGACCGACGTGGGGGGCGTGCGCGAGCTCGTGGTGGACGGCGTGTGCGGCCGGCTCCTTCGCGTGGGCGATGACGCCAGCCTGGTGTCGGCCATGCGCGACTTTGCCATGAACGCGCCACTGCGGCACTCCGCATCGGAGGCGGCGCGCCGGCAGGTTGCCGCCCGGTTCTCGATCGCGCTCAACGCGGATCGCGTCGAGGCAGCGGTCCGGAGCCTGCTACCCCCCTAAAGCATTCCCACAGGGCGCCGATAAGCACAGTGAGGCATCTTCATCCGCGAGGAACGATGCGGTCCGAGTGTCTGTCCCTCCTCGGCGACGCGGCCCGGAGTTCCTGTCCGGTCAACGAGGAGGGCCCGCAAGCAGGGATGCGAGCGGGAGGGCTTCACGGAGGAAGACTGTGCGTGTCCAGTTGGACAGCATCGTCGCCCAAGTAGCGGCGCCCCGGCTACAAGCCGGACCTCCCCCGGAGACGAGGGAGGCGGAGGTGCGGGTCCCTGCCGATGACTCGCAGACCGCACCGCCCGAGCGCCAGACACCTACCCAGCCGGAGGGTTGGGTAGCGGACACTCGGATAGGCAAGGCCCTCGAGTTGCGGCTGCGCGGCCAAGCTCTGAGCTTGAGCCGCGCAGCTATCAACGCCCAGGCCTACCGCACGGCCGAGGAGACCCCTCGGCTCCGCGTCGTCACGGAGGAGATTCGTGGCCTCGCCGCCCGGGCCGCCAGCGGGACGCTGACGGACAGAGAGCGGGTCACGATCGAGCGGAGGATGCGTATTCTCGAGAGGGAGCTCGACACCCTCACGGCCTACCAGCGCCTCGCTTCCGGTCAGGCCTCCGCGGACGCGTGGTCAGACGTCCCCGCCATCCAGCAGGTCACGGAACGTGCGGCGGTCGGCGTCGCAGCATCTCCTGCCGCGGCCGTGTCGACCCAAGCGAATGTCCCCGCTGAGACTGTGCTCAGGCACCTGTGGCCGTAGCCGAAGCCGCCGGTCGGTGGCGCCGGCGTCCCCGCCGGTGAGCGGAAGTCGGGACACCACAGGCAGGGACGCCTGTGCCACTGGCCCTCGACGAAGGGACACACGACACCGACGGGCAATATCCCCCCACCACTCATACCGTGGGCCAGCGGGGGGCACGTCATGTCGGTCGGCCAGCTCATCCGGCGCATCGGGTCGCGGCGCTCGCTCCAGGCGGCGGGGCTGCTCCTCGCGCTGCTCGCGGCGCTGACCTACTTCCGCTTCCGGGTCGGGACGTTTTGGACCACCGACAACCTCCTCGATCTGCTCCGCCAGAGCTCCATCAACACCATCCTCTCGGTCGGCATGACCTTCGTGATCCTGACCGCTGGGATCGACCTGTCGGTGGGCTCAGCGCTGTGCCTCTCGGCGATCGTTGTGGCCCTCGTGCTCCGCGGGGGCGCGGATGCGACGGTCGCAGTGCTTGCCGGACTGGGTGCCGGGGCGCTCTGCGGCAGTCTGAACGGCACGTGCATCGTCGCCGGGCGCCTGGCGCCATTCATAGTGACCCTCGGCACTCTGTGGGCATTCCGGGGGGTCGGCCGATGGTTGTGTGACGACCGGACCGTGCAGATCGCCGGGGGCACTCTATCCGCGGTGAACCGGTCCGAGGTACTCGGCATCCCGATGCCGGCCGTTCTCGCCCTGCTCAGCGTCGCACTCGCCCACGTCGTCCTGACTCGCACGACTTTCGGGCGCAGCGTGTTTGCCGTGGGCGGGAGCGAAGAGGCCGCATGGCTGTCCGGTGTGCGGGTGGGACGCGTCAAGATGAGCGTGTACGCGATCAGCGGCCTGACCGCCGGCCTCGCAGCTGTAGTGTCCACAGCCAAGCTCGGGTCCGGGTCGCCGAATGTGGGCGTAGCCTACGAGCTTGATGCGATCGCTGCGACCGTCCTGGGAGGCACCAGCCTCATGGGCGGGGAAGGCTCCGTGGCGGGCACGCTGGTCGGCGCCGTGTTCATCCAGACGCTCCGCAAAGGGATGAGCATGATCCCCGTGGAGGACTATCGACAGAACATCGCCATTGGAGTCGCGATCATCATTGGCGCGCTCGTGGACCGCGCCATGCGATCCCGATAGCCGGAGGAGGCCGTAACGATGCACCACTTCCGCACCGTATGCTATGCCGTGATGCTGTCCGTCGTCCTGTCCCTGTGCTGCGCGGGGTGTAAGGGCAAGTCCGAGTCCGCCGACACATCGGCGCCTGCGGGCAAGGCGACCAAAGGACCCGAGACCGGGAATGCGTCGGCCGAAGAGAAGCTGCGCGTGGCGCTTGTGATGAAGACGATGTCGAACCCGTTCTTCCAGCGCATGAAGGATGGCGCACAGAAGAAGGCCGATGAGCTGGGCGTTGGGCTGATGGTCGTCACGCCGGCCCGCGAGACGGACATCGACGAACAAGCCAACAAGGTGCGCGACATGATCCAGTCCAAGGTGGACGCGATCCTTATCGCGCCGGCCGGCTCCAAGGAGATCGTGCCTGTGCTCGTCGAGGCGAAGGAAGCGGGGATCATCGTCATCAACCTCGACAACCGGGTCGACGCCGAGGCCGCGAGGGAGGCGGGGCTCGAGCTGGACTCCTACGTCGGCGCGGACAATGAGGAGGGCGGCCTCATGGCGGGCGAGTACCTCGTGAAGCTGCTCGCCGGCAAGGGCACGGTGACGATGCTCGAGGGTATCCCATCCGCCGACAACGCCATCGCGCGCCGCAAGGGGTTTGAGCGGGCGCTGATGGGTCAGACGGGGATGGTGGTGCTCAAGCCATTCCAGTCCGCCCACTGGGACCAGGAAGAGGCCTACAACATCATGACCAACCTCCTGCAGACCCACTCGGAGATCACCGGCCTCTTCTGTGCGAACGACATGATGGCCCTCGGCGCGATGCGCGCGATCGACGACGCCGGCAAGACGGGCAAGATCACCGTCGTGAGCTACGACAACTTGCCTGAGGTCAGGGACGCTCTCAAGAGCGGCGCTCTCGCGGCTACGGTTGAGCAAAACCCCGAGAGGATGGGCTCCGTCGGCGTCGAGTTCGCTGTGAAGCTCAAGAAGGGCGGCGAGGTTGAGAAGGAGTACCTCGTGCCGCTCGAGCTGGCGAAGGGGGAAAGGGCGGAGTAGGCGAGGAGGGCTTTCGCTCCTCCCCCGAGCCTGGATGGGGAAGGCCGGGAGGGGGCCCACCGCGGTGACGACCGGGGGGACGACACCTCAGTCGATATCCGGCGCCCGGTGGTTCGCTCTGAGCCGCGAGGCGACGTGCTCGTCTTCAGCAATGAGACCGTCGCGGAAGTGCACGACGCGTCGGCAGTGCTGAGCGATATGGGCCTCATGGGTCACCACGATGATCGTCGTGCCACGCTGCTCGTTCAGGTCCTGCAGAATGCCCATGATCTCTTCGCCCTGGCCTGTGGAGAGGTTGCCGGTAGGCTCGTCGCCCATGAGGATCGACGGCTCGCAGATGAGCGCGCGCGCGATGGCCACCCGCTGCTGTTGGCCGCCGGAGAGCTCGGTGGGACGGTGAAGCATTCGATCGGCGAGTCCGACCGCTTCCAGGGCTTGGCGGGCTCGCTCACGGCGCTCCGCGCGCGACATGCGCTTGCGGCTGTAGAGCAACGGCAACTCCACATTGCGAAGCGCTGTGGCGGTGGGCAGCAGGTTGTAGTTCTGAAACACGAACCCAATCGTCTCATTCCGCAGCCGCGCAAGACCGTCGGCGGACAGCTTCGTCGTCTCGGTGCCATCGACGAAGCACCGGCCGGAGGTGGGGCTGTCGAGGCAGCCGACGACGTGCATGAACGTGGACTTGCCAGACCCCGACGGGCCCATGACCGCCACGAACTCGCCAGCTTTGACCGTCAGGCTGACGCCGGCCAGGGCCTCGATCGTCATCTGTCCCATCCGGTAGACCTTGGTGAGATCCCGCGCCTCGATCATCGGGCGCCTCCCCCCAGCGCCTCCGCCACGGAGGGGATCGGAAGGGTACCCGTGGCACGCTGGTAGGCCACGCGCGCGACGTCGCGGCCGAACCGTGCCCGGACCAGATCGGCGGCTGCTGACGTGTCGCTCGCGCGGGCGTCGGTGACCTCGAGGAGGATGCCCACCCCGTTCGCGTAGCGGCTCCGCGCCGTCCGGAGCCTGGCGTCGGCGGCCGCGACGGAGCGCTCGCCGGTCCGGACGCGCTCCGACGTGCGTTCCAGCTCGATCAGGGCCTGTTCGACTTCGAGCGAGATCTGCAGCTCGAGCTGCCGTCGGCTCGCCTTGGCCTGTCGGAGCCCGGCCTCGGCTCGATCCTCGGTCGCCTCGCCGGCGCGGCCATCGAACAGCGGCCAGGACATGCCGGCCTGGAGCTGCCAACGAGGGCTGCCGCCGGCTCCGATCGCATAGTCGTAACTCGCGGTGCTTCCCACCGAGAACTGGGGCCCTCGCGCCCGGTCCGCCCGCTTGAGGGCATAGGCTCGGGCCTTGATGGTCGCATCGCCGGCACGAAGATCGGGCCGGCGCGCCAGAGCGTCGGCGACCGCCTGATCCAGCGAGGGGAGTGTCTGCTCCGGGTCTGGCGCCGTTGCGCCCGGGAGGTCGCTGTTCTCGCCCTTCGGCGGTTCCGTAGCGATGCGGATCGGCGCCGTGTGGTCGAGGGCCATCGTGTTGCGCAACTGGGCCAGCGACGTCTGGATCCCGCTCTTGGCATCGATCAAGTCCAGCTCCGCCAGCGCCAGATCCTCGTTCACCGCGTAGATCTCGACCTCGGCCGCCTTGCCGATGACGATGCGCTTCTGCACGTCATTCACATGCTGCGTGGCCGCCTCGACGCCCCGCTCGGCCACGGCGAGAAGCTCCAGGGACGCGAGGTAAGCGTAGTAGTCGTCCGCGACCTGCTGGACAAGGGTCTGAAGCACATCCAGCCGGTCGAGCAATGCGGCCTCCAGTCCCGCCCGGCTCTCCGCCGTGCCCTCGAGCCGCCCCGTCTCATAGAGGGTCCAGTCGAGCCCGATGCCGACCCCGTTGGTGACCCGGTTGGTGGTGGTGGGCGTGCCGGTGCCCTGCGTGGTGCCGGTCTGGCCGACCGCAACGGCGGCATCGCCGGTGACCTGCGGGTAGTACCCGCTGCGAGCCAGGTCCACCGAGGATCGAGCGGAATCGACACTGACCGCAGCCAGCACAAGCTGTGGGCTGTTGCGCAGCGCTGTGAGGATGCACGCTCGCAGGTCCATCGCCGGGGGCTCAGCCGTGTCGGGCTGTCGGCCGGGGGCTTCCGTCGCCTCCTGCCCCCAGGCGGGACATCCCAGGGACACGGCCAGCAGGGGGACCAGCGTGAACGCGCGCCTTGTGCGCTCTCGCCTACTCATATCTCAGTGCCTCCACAGGGTCCAGGTTGGCAGCTTTGCGCGCCGGGAGAATCCCGAAGACGATACCCACGGCCGCCGCAAAAGAGAATGCGATACCAACCCATGTGATCGAGACCTTAGCGTTGATCCCCAGGTGCGTCGCCACCGGCGCGGCCAACACCCCAATGGCGACACCGACCAGCCCGCCCGCCATGCTCAGCGTGACGGACTCGATGAGGAACTGCACCATGATGTCCTTCGGCCGCGCGCCCACGGCCTTGCGCAAGCCGATCTCGCGCGTACGCTCGGTCACCGACACGAGCATGATGTTCATGATGCCGATGCCGCCCACGACCAGCGACACGGCGGCGATCGACCCGAATAGCATGGTGAGGATCCTGTTTGCCTCCTCCGCGCCCTGGATGATGTCGGCGTTGGACATGATCATGAAGTCGTCCGGGTCGCCCTTTCGCGTGCGGTGCCGGGTCCGCAGTAGCTCGGTGATGGCCCCCTGGGCGTCGGTGGAGTCGCCCATGGTGCGCAGCTGCATCACGACGGCGTTCACGGACTGCTGGCCTCGGGCGTTGACTTGTGCGGCCCCAGGGATACGCATGAGCGCCGCAGTGATGGGGATCAGGATCTGGTCGTCCGGGTCCCGGAAGCCCATGCCCCCCCGGCTGGCGAACTCGCCCACTACCCGGAACGTCCCACCTGCGATCCGGATCCGCCTCCCCACAACGTCGGCACCGGCTCCGTACACGTTGTTGGCGACCGTTGGCCCGATGACGGCAACCTTCCGGTTGCGCTCCACATCGGTGTCCGTGAAGAAGCTGCCCTGCATCATCCGGTACGACTCGGCCTTCTCGTCCGCGGCCGTTGTGCCGATGACAGACGTGTTCGTGTTGTTCCCGCCCGCGTCGACCTGGGCTCTGCCCTGGACCTGGGGCGCAACGGCAACGACTTCCCCAACCTCCCGCAGGATCGCGTCCGCGTCTTCCATCGTCAGGGAGTTCTGGCTGCCGGTGGCGCCGCGGACGGCCCCATGGTCCCGGTGGCCGGGACGCACCGTCAGCGTGTTCGTGCCGAACATCTTGAAACGCTCCAGAGTGGCCTGCTTCGCGCCCTCGGTCATCGAGACAGCGGCGATCACCGCACCCACACCGAAGATCAACCCCAGCATCGTGAGCCCCGACCGAAGCCGGTTCGCGAAGATCGCCTCGAGCGCAATGAGAATGGACTCAAACG
>Ga0315288_10003199_pt1 | contig 20903 bp, 6 predicted proteins | sample YL17G11_20_MG_FD_203454 | JGI IMG/M metagenome (GOLD analysis project Ga0315288, IMG submission 203454) | Sediment microbial communities from Yellowstone Lake, YNP, Wyoming, USA - YL17G11_20 | ecosystem: Environmental > Aquatic > Freshwater > Lake > Sediment | place: USA: Wyoming | collected...
CCTTCCTCGCCAACGCTCGTCGGAGTAGCGGTGGCCTGCGTGGTAGGGGTCCCCTCCTCTTCCTCACCGCCGCAGGCCACGATTGTCAGCAGGCCCAGCAGTGCTGCAGCCACAGCAAAAGATCGCACTAGACGCGTCATCGCCACTCCTTTCGACAAGGCTCGACCCGGAGACCCACGAGCATGATACAGCCCAGTCGGTAGTGCCTCAGAAGATCTCCACAAGTTTACCCGAATTTCTCCCTACTCACAATACGTACAAGCTGGCAGCAATGTTATAATTATGTCACCTCCGTTGATGAGGTGATGGGGCTCGGACAATCAAAGGCAGCTTGTAGGCGGAATATACGTATTCTTAAGCCGTGCTGAGGTCCGCCAAGGAAGCACAACATCCACACATGGGCCGATATGTCGAGAAAAGGCGCACGTAGTTGGCCTGAACTGATTGCCCGCATCGCTGCGGGCAGTCCGGCGTTTTCCTTACTGGATGCGGAGCGGGGCCGTGTAGGCCCGCGACAGAGCGCTGGGAGCCATGCCTGGCTGACTGTGGAACGAGTCGCCCTTGGGTGCGGCTGGGGTCGGGGAACCTTAGAAGACGAAGGCGGCGATGGTTAGGTTAGCACGAGTGGGCTTCGCGGCGGCCGTATTCCTGGTCGCGACAGTGCTCTACAGCCGCGCAGTCTTGCACGAGGAGCACCTGCCGGGAGCAGCACCTGTGCAGGGCCAAGGCCTGACCACCATCGGCGTGGACGCCGACCCCGTTCACTCGCCGGCGAACACCGCCACCTCCCTCGGCTCCATCGAGTCCTGTATCTCAGTGGCGACCAACGACACCTTCGACATCGACATCTTCATCACTGATGTCGCCGATCTGCTGAGTTGGGAGACGTACCTCGAATACGACGAGGCCGTGCTCAACGTCACCGCCGTCAATGTCCAGATGTTCCAGGCTGCCAATTCAGGCAGCCGCGTCTTCAATGCTTCAGAGTCGACCCCCGACACCGACGGCACGTTCTACGTCAGCGCTGCGGAGCTTGGAGGAGACACCGCCGTGGACTCTGGCTCCGGCGTTCTGGCCAGGCTCACCCTTCGAGCCGTCGCGGCGGGCGCCAGCCGCGCCGACCTGACCTCGTCGACGTTGAAGGACAAGGACAATGAACCCATTGGGGACACCAATGGCGACGGTTACTTCGATGGGCCGATCTTCAACGCCCAGGTCGCCGTGGACCAGCCGGATACCGACGGTGACGGCATCCCCGATCCTTGCGATACGGACGACGACGATGACACGATCCCCGATACGACCGATAACTGTCGCTTGGCCGCCAACCCCGACCAGACCAACAGCGACGGCGACGGCCTCGGCGACGCCTGCGACAATTGCCCCCTTATATCTAACCCCGACCAGGCCGACAGTGACGGCGACGGCCAAGGCGACCCCTGTGATGACGATGACGACAACGACACCATCCCCGACGCCTCTGACAACTGCCCCCTGGTATCCAACCTCGACCAGACCAACACTGACGGCGACGGCCAAGGCGACGCCTGCGACCCCGATGACGACAACGACACTGTCCCCGACGCCTCTGACAACTGCCCCCTGGTGATCAACCCCAGCCAGACCAACACTGACGGCGACAGCCTCGGCGACGCCTGCGACCCCGATGACGACAACGACACCGTCCCCGACGCCTCTGACAACTGCCCCCTCATGGTCAACCCCGGCCAGGCCGACAGCGACGGCGACGGTATCGGCGACGCCTGCGACGACACCGACGGTGATGGAGTGATGGACGCTGCCGACAACTGTCCCCTCGTTGCCAATCCTACCCAGCTAAATACCGACGGCGACAGCCTCGGCGACGCCTGCGATGATGATGATGACAACGACACCGTGCCCGATACCTCTGACAACTGCCCTCTGGTGGTCAACCCCGACCAGACCGACACCGACGGCGACGGCCAAGGCAACGCCTGCGAGCTCGATGACGACAACGACACGGTCCCCGACACCACCGACAATTGCCCCCTCACACCTAACCCAAGCCAGGCCGACACCGACGGCGACGGCAGCGGCAACGTCTGCGATAATTGCCCCGATACATGGAACCCAGGTCAGACCGACACTGACAGCGACGGCATTGGCGATTCCTGTGATGGCGATGACGACAACGACACCATACCCGACACCACCGACAACTGCCCCCTAATCGCCAACCCTGACCAGGCGGATCCCGACGGCGACGGCTTCGGAGACGCCTGCGACAACTGCCCCAATGCGTTCAACCCGGACCAGGCCGACTCCGACAGCGACGGCGTCGGCAACGTCTGCGAAGCGCCTGCGGGGCTGAGCCTTGGCATCGACGCCGACCCCAGGGGCAGCACCGCCGCTTCCCTCGGCCCCATCGACGCCTGCACCTCCATCTCCTCCGGCTCCTCCACCACCATCGATCTATTCATCACCAACGTCTCTGCCCTCCTCGGCTGGAACAGCCGCATCATCTACAACCCCTCACTCATCTCTGTCACCAACATCAACGTCAAGATGTTCCAGGTCGCCGACGGCCATTCCACCGTTTTCAACGCCTCCGAGCCTACCCCTGACTCGGATGGTTCCTTCTACGCCTCCGCCGTCGACCTCAGCGCTCCCCCCTACCAGGACTCCGGCTCCGGCGTACTCGCCCGCATCACCATCTCCGCCCGCGCACCGGGCATCTCGTCCCTCACCATCTCGAGCCCCTCCCTGACCAACGTCAACGGCCAGCCCATCGGCGACACCAACGGCGACGGCATCTTCGACGGCTCGACCTTCAATGCCCAAATCACCATTGACCAGCTCGACTCCGACTCCGATGGGCTAGACAACATCTGTGACCCAGACGACGACAACGACGGAATAGCTGATGCTGGCGACAACTGCCCCCTTGCACCCAACTCAGATCAGGTCGACACTGACGGCGACGGCCAAGGCAACGCCTGCGACAGCGACGACGACAACGACACCATCCCCGACGGCACCGACAACTGCCCCCTGATCGTCAATCCAGACCAAGAAGACAGCGACGGCGACGGCATCGGCGACGCCTGCAAGGTGCCTGCGGGACTGAGCCTTGGCATCGACGCCGACCCCAGTGGCAACACCGCCACCTCCCTCAGCTCCATCGACGCCTGCACCTCCATCTCCTCCGGCTCCTCCACCACCATCGATCTATTTATCACCAACGTCTCTGCCCTCCTCGGCTGGAACAGCCGCATCATCTACAACCCCTCCCTCATCTCTATCACCAGCATCAACGTCAAGATGTTCCAGGCCGCCGATGGCCATTCCACCGTTTTCAACGCCTCCGACCGCACCCCCGACACCGACGGCTCCTTCTACGCCTCCGCCGTCGACCTCAGCGCTCCCCCCTACCAGGACTCCGGCTCCGGCGTCCTCGCCCGCATCACCGTCTCCGCCCGCGCACCGGGCATTTCGCCCCTCACCATCTCCAGCCCCTCCCTGACCGACATCAACGGCCGGCCCATCGGCGACACCAACGGCGACGGCATCTTCGACGGCTCGACCTTCAATGCCCTAATCTATGTTGACCAACTCGACTCCGACGGCGACGGCCTAGCCAATGCCTGCGACCCCGACGACGACAACGACGGCTTCTCCGACAAGCAAGAACTAGCCGCCGGCTCCGACCCCCTCAACCCCAATAGCACCCCCGAGGTCTGTGACGGCGCCGACAACGACCTCGATGGCCTCACCGATGAAGGCTTCCCCAACACCGACGGCGATACCCTGGCCAACTGCGTCGATGATGACGATGACAACGACGGCATGCCCGATCCCTACGAGCAGTACTACAACTGCCTCGACCCCCTGGTCTACGACGCCAACGCCGACCCCGACGGCGATACCTTCACTAACATCCAGGAGTACAACCAGCATTCCAATCCCTGCAGCCCCATCTTCATCTCCACCACCCTCGGCATCGACGCCGACCCTACGGGGAACACCGCCACTTCCCTCGGCCCCACCGAGGCCTGCACCTCCATTTCCTCCGGCTCATCCACCACCATCGACCTATTCATCACCAACGTCTCCAACCTCCTCGGCTGGAACACCCACATCACCTACGACCCCGCCCTCATCTCTGTCACCAGCATCAACGTCAGGATGTTCCAGACCGCCGACGGCCATTCGAACGTCTTCAACGCCTCCGATCCTATCCCTGACTCCGACGGCTCCTTCTACGCCTCCGCCGTCGACCTCAGCGCTCCGCCCTACCAGGACTCCGGCTCCGGCGTCCTCGCCCGCATCACCGTTTCCGCCCTCGCACCGGGCATCTCGCCCCTCACCGTCGCCAGCCCCACCCTCACCGACGTCAACGGCCAGCCCATCGGCGACACCGATGGCAACGGCATCTTCGAGGGCTCCGTCTTCAACGCTGAGATAGGCATTGACAGACCGTGCTCTGGAGACAGTGACGGTGACGGCCTTCTCGACCCTTCGGACAACTGCCCCTTGGTCTACAACCCGGACCAGACGGACACCGACGGCGACGGTCAAGGCGACCCCTGCGACAGCGACGACGACAGTGACGGCCTTCTCGACCCTTCGGACAACTGCCCCTTGGTCTACAACCCAGGCCAGGCCGACACCGATGGCGACGGCGTCGGCGACGCCTGCGACCTAGACGTCACCCTCGGCATCGACACCGACCCTAGCGGCAACACCGCCACCTCCCTCGGCCCCGTTCAGGCCTGCCTCTCCAGCTCCTCCACTGGCTCTGCCACCATCGACCTCTTCGTCACCGATGTCTCCGACCTCCTCGGCTGGGCCAGCTATATCAACTACGATCCCTCCCTGATCGCTGTCACCGGCATCAACGTCAAGATGTTCCAGACCGCCGATGGCCATTCGAACGTTTACAGCGCTTCTGACTCTACCCCAGACTCGGATGGTTCCTTCTACGCCTCCGCCATCGACCTCAACGCCCCCCCACACCAGGACTCCGGCTCGGGCGTCCTCGCCCGCATCACCATCTCCGCCCTCGCGCCAGGTATCTCGCCCCTCACCATCTCCAGCCCCACCCTCACCGATGTCAACGGCCAGCCCATCGGCGACACCGACGGCAACGGCATCTTCGAGGGCTCCGTCTTTAGTGCCCTAGTCTATATTGACCAACTCGACTCCGACGGCGACGGCTTAGCCAATGCCTGCGACCCCGACGACGACAACGACGGCTTCTCCGACGAACAAGAACTAGCCGTCGGCTCCGACCCCATCAACCCCAGTAGCACCCCCGAGGTCTGCGACGGCGTCGACAACGACCTCGATGGCCTCACTGATGAAGGCTTCCCCAACACCGACGGCGATGCCATGGCCAACTGCGTCGATGGTGACGATGACAACGACGGCATGCCCGACTCATACGAGCAGCACTACGACTGCCTCGACCCCCTGGTCTACGACGCCAACGCCGACCCCGACGGCGATACCGTCACGAACGTCCAGGAGTACAACCAGCTCTCCAACCCCTGCGGTGCCGTCTCCATCCCCACCACCCTCGGCACGGACGCCGACCCATTGGAGTACCCGGCCAACACTGCCACCTCCCTCGGGTCTAGGCATTCCTGCATTTCGCTAATCTCTGGTCAACAGGCCGACATCGACCTCTTCGTCACCGACGTCTCCGACCTCCTCGGCTGGGCCAGCCGCATCAGCTATGACCCATCCCTCATCGCTATCACCAAGATCAACGTCAAGATGTTCCAGGCCGCCGACGGCCGATCCAATATCTTCAACGCGTCGGACCCTATCCCAGACTCCGACGGCTCCTTCTACGCCTCCGCCATCGACCTCAACGCTCCTCCGCGCCAGGACTCCGGCTCCGGCGTCCTGGCCCGCATCACCATCTCCGCCCTCGCGCCAGGCGTTTCGCCCTTCACCATCTCCAGTCCCACCCTCACCGATGTCAACGGCAACTACATTGGCGATTACACCGGCGACTCCGTCTTCGATGGGCCGATCTACAATGCACAGATTGTCGTGGACGGGCTCTGCCCTGGCCTGCCGCCAACCACGGTGGGCATCGACGCCAACCCCACGCAGTCGCCCGCCAACACCGCCACCTCCCTCGGCTCCATCGAGGCCTGCTTCTCCACCACCTCCGGCTCCTCCACCACGGTGGACCTCTTCATCACCAACGTCGCCAACCTTCTCGGCTGGGCCACCTACGTCAACTACAACCCTTCCCTCATCTCTATCACCAACATCAACGTCAAGATGTTCCAGGCCGCCGATGGTCATTCCAGCATCTTCAATGCGTCCAACCCTACCCCAGACTCCGACGGCTCCTTCTACGCCTCCGCCGTCGATCTCAACGCACCCCCCTATCAGGACTCCGGCTCCGGCGTCGTGGCCCGGATCACCATCTCCGCCCTCGCACCGGGCATCTCTCCCCTCGTCATTTCGGAGACCCATTTGACAGACGTCAACAATAACCCGATTGGCGACATCAACAACGACGACGTCTTTGACGGCCTTACGTTTGACGGCAAGATCTACATCGACCAGCCCTGCCCAGGTGGCGACAGCGACGCCGACACCATCCTGGACATCGTCGACAACTGCCCCCTGATACCCAACCCTGGCCAGCTAGACACTGACGGCGACGGCCAAGGCGACGCCTGTGATCCAGACGATGATGGCGACACCATCCCTGACGCCAGCGACAACTGCCCCCTGGTCGCCAACCCCGACCAGGCCAACACCGACGGCGACGGCCTCGGCGATGCCTGTGATCCAGACGACGACGGCGACACCATACCCGACGCCAGCGACAACTGCCCCCTCATCGCCAACCCCACCCAGACGGACACCGACGGCGACGGCATCGGCGATGCCTGTGATCCAGACGATGATGGCGACACCATACCCGACGCCACCGACAACTGCCCCCTCATCGCCAACGCCGCCCAGACGGACACAGACAGCGACGGCCAAGGCGACGCCTGCGATTCAGACGATGACGGCGACACCATCCCTGACGCCACCGACAACTGTCCCCTGGTCGCCAACACCGACCAGGCCGACACCGACGGCGATGGCATCGGGGACGTCTGCGACAACTGCCCTCTGGTTGCCAACCCAGGCCAGGAGGACACAGATGGGGACGGCCTCGGCGACGCCTGCGATTCGGACGTTGATGGCGATACCATCCCAGACGCCACCGACAACTGCCCCCTTGTGGCTAACCCCGACCAGATGGACACCGACGGCAACGGGATCGGCGACGCCTGCGAGGACGACGATGGCGACGGGTTCACTGACAAGCTGGAGGTCTACCTGGGCACCGATCCTCTGGACGCCTGCCCTGATGACCCATCCGACGCCGCCTGGCCGCTGGACATCAACATGGACACGTTTGTCACCATGGTCGACGTCAACAGGTATGCGGGGCGCCTCGGGTCGACCGGTGGCCCCCCGCCCAGCCCGGCCTGGTTGAAGCGCCTGGACCTCAACATGGACAACTTCATCACTATGGTCGACGTGAACAAGTACGCCGGCAAGCTAGGGAGCAAGTGCACCTAAGGGGGTAGGCGACGGGTAGCCTACGCGCGGAGCGTGAAGCAGGGGCGAAGCCTTCGTTAATGGAGGGCCTCGCCCCTGTCACTCCTGCTTTCCAGGCCAGGATGGGCCTCAGTCGCCGCTCAAACAATGTACCGCTCGTGTCCACGGGCTGTCCGCGAGCAGCGCCGCCCAGGTGTCCTGGCCCCTCGGCCGGCCAGGCGATGTTGGTTTTCTCGAGCGGCATCAATAGCGATACAATTCAAGATTTATGAGTTCGCTGATTTGTTGCGTTTTTGACCTGAGAGCTAAAGGCGAGTGCATCGGTCGCAGGCCGCCAGGCTCACTGGATCGCCAAAGAAACTCCGAAATAGCTGTAGGAAGGTCTCCGAAGGGGTTGACAGGTTCTAGAAAGACGGTATCATGATTATGTTATTCGAGCGTAGGCCAACATAATGGCCAAGTCGCGGGGGAGTGCTATTGCACCGCCGGCCTGCAATGGTAGGTCATCCCCGGAAAGGAGCCTGCCATGAGCAGGAAGCTGATCGGCTCACTAGTTGGTGCAGTACTTCTGGCGGTGATAGCCCCCCTCTTCACACTCGCCCTGCTGCACAGCGCTGGCGGCACGGCGCGGGCAGACGAGCCGCCGCCGACGACCTACTGGAAGGTCTCCATGCCCGACCTCGGCCAGCACTCCACGGGCTGGTGCTGGGTAGCAGCGGCCGCCAACTCCTTCTGGTGGTATGCGGATAACGTGCCCGGGCAGCAGGGCCTGCTGGGCAGTATAGATAAGCCCTGGAAGGCCATCGACGCTGCTAGCACCCTCGGGAGCCCCTGCGGCGCCGGCCTCAACTGGCTCGATTCGCGCGACGCGCTCGACGGCGCGGCCATCCCTGGCTACGCGACCGTCCTGAAGAAGATCGCCGAGACCACCTTCAGGGACGCCAACCAGGACGGCATCAAGCAGGCCGGCGAGCAGAACTACTGCTACAGCGAGGGCGTTGAGAAGTGGGACTACCTCATCGGCCTTAGGGACTACGTGAACAACTACGGCAGCAACCTGGTGGTCCACGACATCATCGACCAGGCACGCTGCTTGAAAAACACGGGGCTGATAGTCAACAGGACTGTCCCCACCATGAACTCTCGCGACCCCTGCGGCAAGACCGGCCCGCCCTACGTGCCCGGCGTGCCCGGCGTCACCCAGGTGGTGAAGCCGGGGGGGCCCACATTCTTGGACTACCAGACCGAGCTGAGCCGCTCTCAGGACGTCCTGCTGTGGATGGAGATTAACGAGACCGAGCTGGAGACTGCGCACGTGGTCACCGGCGTGGGCTACGACGCCACTCCGGGGGCGGGTTACTTTGGGTGGGGAACCATCACCATCTCCGATCCCTGGACCCACACCACCAATGCCGCGTTCGTGCCACCCCCACCTCCACCTAACCCGAGCCCCCCGAGCGCCTGGCACAATGACTTCCTCCTGCCACCCTGGCAGAGCAAGCCCGACCACAACACCTTGCCGGACCACGGTGTATACCCGGCGTCAACTGACCCGTACAACCTGTGCGATGTCACCCAACTCGTCCCGCTCAAGATCCAGTGCTACGACGAAGACACGGGCGCCCCCCACGTCTGGCAGGTGGTGGACATGATCTTCGTGTCGCCGGTTGTGCCGCCGGTCGGCGGCCTCGCCGAGCTGCCCGCCGATAGTTCCGGCCCATCGGCCCTCCCCTACATCGCTCTGGCCGGAGTGGCGGCCGCAGCCCTCTTCACCCTCACCGTCGGCGCCTGGTACGCGAGGAGGCGGTGGCAAAGGTAGGACTTTCGGGCACAGGCCGAGCCGGGGTCGGCGCTGCTCCGGAGAACAGGATGAACGGGTGGCCGTTCGTCCCGGCTCTGGTCAACCTCGCCGACCCCCTCGGCCGGCCAGGCGGTGCTGGTTCCCTTGAGCAGCGTCAATAGAGATACAATTCAAGATTTATGAGTTCACTGATTTTCTACCACTTTTCGCCTGAGAAGTCGTCATAAGGCCTTGACAAGCCGACCGAGCGGGTGTTTAATTAGTAGGGTTTCCATAAACAGAGGACATAAGCCCTGCCTTCCGCCGGCCGGGGGCAGGCGGGGCGGGTGGTGCAGGAAAGCACCCGCACCCGAATATAGGCTCCTGAGCTGATAGTCGAAGGGCGGTGGCAGCCGCCCTACTGTTGGCTTATATGGAGGGGAAGCGGGCGTCGGACAACGACAACCGCCGTTCAGAATGGGAGGAGCCACATGGCCGGCAAGCGCATCGTCGCCCTTGGCCTCTTTGCCCTAGTAGCGCTAGCCCTCGGGCTATTCGCTTCGAGTGGCACCGAGGCTGGAACCTATAAGCCCACGAATCTCTACTCGTACGGCACCAACACAGCGGGTGTCGCCTCGGACAACACCGTGGATGTGTCCATCCCCAGCCCCGACTACAACTACGAGGACTCCTCGATGTACAACTTCGGCCCCATCGCCGGGACGCCGCAACAGGCCGGAATGTTCCCCATCGGGGCGTGGATGGGCGACCTTTCTAGCACTACTACCCTCGGCTTGCTCAATTCGGCCTGCAACCAAATCGTAGGGCCGTCCTTCGACCTGTACAACGCCACCCTAAACACCAGCGTACCGCTCACCCCACTCGAGAGCGCCTGGACGAATACATCTAGGATGGTTCCGTTCAGGTACAAGTGCTCCAACAACACCGACGACGACGCCGACACCCTGATCAACGACGGCTGCCCCGCCAGTGGCGCCCCCGAGGCCACCTGCAACGAGGCCGCCTGCGTTGACGCCGACGGCTTCGCCAACGCACTGCCCCCCTATTGGGACCTCCCGACCTGTGACAACGACAACGACGGCTTCATCAACGACGGCTGCCCGAAGCTGGCCAAAGACGACGACACTACGGACGCCGCGGAGACGACGGCCGGCAGAAGGGTCAACGACGGCTGCCCGGCGGTGGGGGGCACCTCCGAGAAGGGCAACTGGTGCGGCACCGGGAGCGGCGACAGTGTCGACCAGGACGGGGACACCACGCCCGACGACGGCTGCGGGAGCAACCCGGTGGTCGGCCCGATCTCCGAGGCGGGCGACCACTGCGCCAACGACGTCGACGACGACGGCGACACCACGGTCAACGACGGCTGCGACAAGGTCGGGACCATTGCCGAGAGCGGCCCGCAGTGCATCGACCCCGAGGTGTCTTCAGACATCAATCTCCCAGACTACCTCGAGTACTACCCCCACTTCCTGAATCTGATGCTCGACCCGGACGGGGCCAGCGGACCCCTGCTGCCCCTGGTGCCGCGGGCGCGCTTCGCCGGCCAGGGCATTGTGTCCACCAGCACCATGCTCATCGAGGTTGTTATCCTCAGCCCCGGCCAGATCGCGCAGCTCCCCAGTATCAAGGCCCAGATGGTCCCCGGCCTGGGCTACGCCATCCTCACTCTTCTGAATAACCCGATCGACCAGCAGGAGCAACCTGGGGCCGTCAGCGACTTCTGCACGAGCCTGCAGAGCATCACCAAGCTCTACGGGACGACGAAGGCTGGCGGGGCCTATGGCGTCGCTGGTGGCCTCGTCTCCCAGACAAACCCGGCGGCCAACACCGGCATTCTGGCCACGAACACGCACCTGAACCGCACCTACAGCCAGAGCGAGCGCGACTTCGACGGTGACGGCTGGGAGAACGACATGGACCCCTGCTTCTACATACCCAACCCGGGCTGGGACCCGCGGAACTACGGCACGTGCGCTACTGGAGGTACCAAGGCGGGCGACACCGACTGCGACGGCCTGCCGGACGTCTGCGACCCCGCGCCGGCGGTGAATAACCCAGACCAGGACGGCGACGGCTACAACAACCAGCAGGACATCTGCCCGCTGGTGGCCGACGGCCTCGCCCTGGGCGCCCAAAACCAGCTCGATAGCGACGGGTTGATCGAGAACGACGACCTAGGGCCCAAGCCGGACTCCATTGGCAACGCCTGCGACGACAGCGACAATGACGGCAAGGAGGACGGCAGCGCCGTAGCGCCAGGAACCGCCGGCAGCGGCAACTGCCGCGACGGCATCGACAACGCTGACGGCGACGGCCTGCCCGACATGCTCGACCCGCAGTGCCTGAACTGGACGGACAAGGGAGAGATAGCGGCAGGCGGACGGACGCAGGCGCAGATCTACGGCTCAAACCCGGGCACCGGCCTCTACTACCACGCCATGCCCTGGGCTCCGGTGTGCGTCGGCGCGGGGCTCGACGCTGACGGCGACACCTACTGCGACGCCACGGAGTGCGTCGGCACCTACCCTGGCGCCTGCACGTCGGGCCTGGTCAGCGACCCGGCCGTCCAGGCCTCGGTGCCCGAGAGCTATGTGATAGACGCCTCGATCAGCGCCCAACAGTGCGACAACGCCGGGGACGAGGACGGCGACACCAGGGTCAACGACGGCTGCCCCGTGAAGGCCATCACGCCCGAGGACGACTCCTGCGCGGACGCTCTCGACGAGAATACCCAGTCGCCGAATCACGAGGGTGACGCGGCGGCCGACCTAGTCAACGACGGCTGCCCCGCCAAGGGCGCGCCGGAGGCCCTGTGCGGCAACGCCATCGACGACGACGGCGACACTAACGTCAACGACGGCTGCCCTGCCGTGAACAACCCGGAGAAGCCCGACTGCGTTGACACCATTGACAACGACGGCGACACCTACGTCAACGACGGCTGCCCCCTGAAGGGCACCACCGCCGAGGCGGACAAGGCGGGCGCCGTGCCGGCTGGCAACGCCCCACAGAGCTGCAGCGACGGCATCGACAACGACCTCGACACCTCGATTGATGCCGCTGACACCGGCTGCACCTGCCCGACCACCACTGACCCCGACTGCGACGGCGTACTTACCGCCGGACCCCCCAACGACAACTGTTCGACCACCTGGAACCCCGAGCAGACGAACATCGAGGCTCTCCTGCTGGCCGGCGGCGCCAAGCTCAAGGTCACGCCAAACACTCCCCTGCCAACCGACACCATAGGCGACGTCTGTGACCCCGACGACGACAACGACAGCTGGACGGACGTCGTTGAGTTGTACGTGGGCACCGACCCGCTGGACAACTGCCCCAACGGCGCCGCCCTCCCCAGGAGCGACGCCTGGCCGCTGGACATTGACCTGAACTTAATGGTCAGTATGGTCGACGTGAACAAGTTCGCCGGCAAGCTCGGGAGGCACCCAGCCGGCGACTCGACAGTCGCCGCGCCAGCCAGTTATGCCTTCGCGCGGCTGGACTTCGACCAGAACAACATCCTCAGTATGGTCGACGTGAACAAGTACGCCGGCTGGCTCGGGATTGCTTGCAAGTAGTAGGTAAGTCTTAAAAAACACAGCCTGTAATGAGGGGGTGAGAATGCGTGGACGCTAAGAAATAATCAACGGCAAGAATGAATCAAGGGGGTGCGGTCCATTATGAATAAGCTTTTACTGGGTGCGGTAGGCATGGCGCTGCTTGTAGCGCTGCTGCTTACCGGCACCTCATACAAGGGCGTTGACATCGCCTATGCCCACAATCCGGTCAACTTCGACGTTGACCCCAACATCGCGGTAACCACTACCCTCACTGCGGCCTGCGGCCCCAGCGCTGGGGCCGTGACCTGCAACGTGGTCAGTAACAAAGGCTTTGCAGCGGGCAATGCCAACGTCGGCCCGCCCAGTGCGGAAGTGGCGAGCATTACCGGCCTTGTTGGCGGGACCCAGATCACGTTCGCCAGCCTGGCCAGCGCCCACGGCAGCGGCGCCCCGATCACCCAGGGGAACAACACCGCCAGCAACCTGGGCACCGTCGAGGGCTGTGCGCAGGTGAACTATACGGCCAGTGGGTTCGACGGTACCAGTGACTACACCATCGACGTCGTGGTGGACGGCGACACGCTGGCGCCCGATATCTACAACTCGAGCCTGAACTACTGCGACGACCCCACCGCCTCCGGCGACCCTACCCTTTGCGACGGAGATCCCTCCACCCTGGTCAACATCGGCGCCCTCACCACCGACATAGCCATCAAGATGACGGGCGGCGCATTCTGCCTGTCCGACACGCCCTTCCCTGACAGCGACGGCTTCTTCGTGGCCGGCTGTACCTACCTCGCGGGCGGCCCGGGCCTTGCCGGCGACGGCACGATAGTGAGGGTTGGCCTGGACATCAACGGCACGTCGTCGGGCGTGGTCAAGTTCTGGTTCAACCCAGATCCCTCGACCAACTACTGGTCGAGCGCGGAACAACACTCGGGCGGCGCGTACGGTACGGGCCTGCTGGCGATCAACACCCCTTGCCCGCTGCCGCAGGTTGACATGAGCGTTAGCTCCGCCGCCTCAGCGCCCACCGACCTCGACTTGGGCGTCGACGGCACGCTGACCGTGACCAGCACGGGCACCCACACCGGCCTGCCTCTGCCCGACGCGGTCAACGCCAAGCTCAGCCACACCGTGACGGCCCCTACCGGCTGCACGGCTGTGCCAACTGGGGCAGAATCCCGGACGGACAACTATACCAGTGGCCAAGTCAGGACACTGGTCACCAGCTACACCATAAACTGCACACAGCCCAGCACGCACCAGTTTGTGGTGGACAACTACATCGCCCTGGTGGCCGGCCAAGGCTACACCGATCCGACCTCGGCCAACGACCACGACGTGAAGACGAAGGATGTCAACATCTGGACGGACAACGATGTGGACATCGCCACCCAGACAATGGTCTGCCCGCGGATGATCGACTCCAACGGCGACACGGTTCTTGACCTCTGCCTCGCGGCCGTGAGCACGCCGCTGCAGTTCACGGTGGAGAAGGACATCACCAACACTGCTGGCCTCAAGAACCCCGCGACGTCCGTTCCGGTGACCATCACCAAGACGGTCACGATCGTAGCCGGCACCGGCACGGTGGACGCGGACCTGGTGACGCCTGGAGTCCAGGCCTCGGTCACCGTCTCGAGGAGTCTGCCGCTGGGCGCGACGGATCATGACGAGACATTCGAGATCCACTGCGCCGACGGCGGCGTCGGCACGGCGCTGGCGTTCATGATCACCAACACGATCGCGATCACGGACACCCACATCGTGGACCCGGACACCCCGGACGCCACGAAGACCACAGGCCCGCACGCCTTCCTGTGCGTGGCGCGCTTCGCGCCGACCTTCGTGGCAACCATCGACGAGCAGGACCTCGTCGCCTGCAACATGACTGCGCCGGTGGATGACATCTGCCTGCTGGGCCTGCCCTGCGAGGGCCTGACCACGGTCACCATTCCGGCCGACGTGCCCAAGCAGCCGCTGGCCCTGATCCAGACCATCTACCCTGCGGCGCTGAACATCCGCACCGGCACGCTCGCCACCAACGGCTCGATCGTGGGGAATAGCGAGTTCAGCGTGATAGCCCACCTCCAGACCTTTGCTGGCGGGTGCGTGATACCTATCGGCAGCCCCCCCGGCGGCGTCCTCCAGTACGACGCCTGCCTGCCCCCCGACCTGGAGCCGGCATGTGGGCTGGACAACACGGGCGCCGCGCTGTACCCCGGCGCGGCCTTCCTCTACTGGTCGCAGCAGCTGACTGCCCTCCGCAACACCATCGCCGTTATGTACTCCGGCTCTCAGTTGTGGGCCCACTACGTTGCCACCACGGGTGCCCCTCTGAACATCCCAATCAACATCCTGGTGTGGAAGCTGGCGGATGGCCGCTGGCTGAGCATCGGGCAGACCAAGAACCCGGACACCGACCTAGACGGTCTGTGGGATGACGTCAACGACGGCGACGACGACGGCGACACCGTCCTGGACGGCAGGCCGCGCGACAACGCCCCCAACCCCTGCACCGCTCCGGGCGTCCCAGGCGGCTGCTCCGACAACTGCCCGCTGGTTGCTAACGCCAACCAGGCGGACGGCGACGGCGACGGCGTGGGCAATCTGTGTGACCCCGCCCCTGCTGTCGCGAACCGCGCCCAGGACATGCCGACCTACACCTGCAGCCCCTACTCGTCCAAGACCCTGAGCCTGGGCGAGGGCGAGAGTGCGGTGGGCACGTGCAACGGTCAGGTTCTGCGCACGTGCGAGGCCTCGGGCGTGTTCCCTGTCACCGCCATCCTGATTCGCGAGGACACGGGCGAGGCCACGGTGCTGAACGACACGATCAGCTGCATCAGCCGCGAGACCAACCTGGTGGTGGACCTGATCAAGGATGAGAACATCGGCAACCAGCACCTCAACCCTGGCCAGCTGCCGACTCCTCCTCCTTATCCTCCTGGCAATGACGTGGTACCGGTGGGCGTTACTACCACCCGCCCGGTGACGGTGCGCATCACCAACGGCGTCGGCCCCACCCGCGTGGCGGTCCAGCTGACCCAGGTGTCCACCGACAAGAACAAGTGCGTATCGCACCTGGTGCCTGCGGCCGGCGACACGCTGACGGAGTTCACGGTCGGCAACCAGGTCTACAGCAAGCTGAGCTGGACAGAGGGCACGCTGATCAATCCAGTGGGCGCCGGCGAGATCCGCGACGTCATCCGCAACTACACCATCGTCTGCAGCGTGGCCGGCTCCTTCCCCAACATCGAGCAGTTCGTGGTCAACGTTGACCCGCTCGACATGGCGGAGCTCGACCCGCTGAACAACACCGACGAGAACCACGTGTCCGTCACCGCTGGCTGGCCCGACGTTGACTTCGACACCATCGCCAACGTCGTCGATAACTGCCCCTGGGTGCCTAACCCCAACCAGGCGAACAACGACGGCGACAGCCTCGGCGACGTCTGCGACCCCGACGACGACAACGACGGCATCCTGGACTGTGGCGTCGATGGCATCTGCGGCGGCACGCACGCGGCGGACGACGACCTCTGCCCATTCCGGGCCGAGGACATGGACACTGTCGCCGACACGGACGGCTGTCCGGAGACCGACGTCTCCCTGACGGTGGTTCCGCAGGGTCCCCTTCCCCTCCAGGTGGACGTGAGCACGACCAAGCGCTTCACCGTCACGGCCACCGCCGCCAACCAGATCCCGCCCTATGGGTACCAGGCTGACATGGAGTTCAGCCTGCTGCTGAAGTCCGACGTCAGCGTCCCGGGCAACAAGTGCGAGGCCCGCTGGGTTCCGCTGCCCGGTGACAAGTACGTCGAGGACGTCATCGCTAACGAGCTGTACAGCCAGCTGGAGGCGGTGATTCCGGGCGTGAAGGTAGCCAACTCGGCCACCCTGGTACGGCAGTACGAGGTCCACTGCAACCACTCGTGCGACCACTCCATCGAGCTCCTAGAGGTGGGCGTGGCGCCGGTCTACCCGGTGCTCGACCCCAACGTCCAGAACAACGTCCACAAGGAGTACCCCACCATCGAGGCCTGGGACAACGCCGACGTCAAGAAGATCAAGTTCGAGGTGCTTAACCCGCCGACCACCATGGAAGCTGGCGAGCCCACGGACGTGACCTTGCGCGCAGTGATCCACAACAACGGCCCCTTCGGCCCGGTGAACGTGACCGACGAGATAAACGCCACCGGTCCCCAGGACTGCACGTTCCTTCCCAACAGCCACTTTGAGGCCGACCTCGTGCTGCCGGTGAGCGTGGACCTCCTCATCGACCACGTGTTCACCATCAACTGCACGCAGCCCAGCACGCACACGTTCGGCTTCGTCGACGAGGTGCTGTTGTGGACGAATGGTCACACGAAGGACCCCAACCTGGCCAACAACACCGCCTCGGCGAGCCTCACCGTGCCCGTCATCGCAGAAGCCAGCCCCAGCGTGGTCGTGACGGTCGACGCGCCAACCACGGTGCCCGTCAGCCAGACCGAGTTCTTCACGGTCAGCAAGGCCTTCGCCTCCGACTTCGCCATCACACCGGACGTCAAGGAGACGATGAACCCGACCGGCACCAACGCGGCCGACTGCAACGTGTCCTTCCACGTCACCAACGACCTCCTCGCCAAGATCCTGAACCGCAACTTGGTGATCAAGAGGGACGGCGTGGTCGTGACGCCACCGACTCTCGCCGGCTGGGAGGCGAGCGACGTCGTCTACGGCAACTACGGTGGGAACCTGAGCATCGAGTACGCTGTCTCCATCCCCGGCACGCTCACCCTGGTCGAGGAGTGGGACAAGCACTGCACGGCGCCCAGCTTACACGACTTCCTGCTGGCCACCGAGATGACGCGCAACCCCGCCAGGGACCCGCACGTTCTCTACAACGTCCAGATCCCGCCCACGGACTGGGAAGAGGCCATCACCGCCAAGTCCGACCTGAAGATCGTCGACTGGTTCTTCCTGGATGTGGCCAAGTGGGACAGCAACGGCGACACCACCCCTGACCAGTACTACGTCCTGGTGCCCCCCACCTCCTTCAAGTACGGCCACGAGAAGCAGCAGCTCCACAACAACGGCCCTTACGGTCCCGCCCCGGCCACCAAGACCGTCACGGCCTTGGCGTACGGACACTGTGAAGTCTCCTACAACGTCACCGGCCTGGAGAAGACGATCGTGAGGAACGGCACGCCTGTGTTGCCACTGCCGGCCCCCGGCACCAACCTGGTCGGCGGCGGCTTCGTGATCACCTGGGACGTGACCCTGCCGCTCGGCGTTGACGTCTGGGAAGCGGATCTCTGGGACTTCCACAGCGATCTGGAGGGTACCAGTTGCACGGTCAGCCTCATCAAGACCCTGGTGCCGTCTGACCAGCACATCACCGATGAGAACGGCGCGACGGCCACCCTGAACGTCCTCGTCTGCGCCGACACCGACAACGACGGCGTGCCCGACATCGCCTGCGCCGGCAAGCCCGCCGACAACTGCCGCTACATCCCCAACGCCGACCAGAAGGACAGCGACGGCGACGGCATCGGCGACGTCTGCGACCCCACGCCTAACCACGACGTGACGGTGAAGAGCCTGACGATCTTCGGTCCCGCTCCCGTCAACCTCGGCGACACCATGGGCCACTACATGTGGGCCCTCGGCGAGATTGGCAACCTCATCAACCACAAGGAGACCGTGAGCCTCACCCTCACCATGGTGCCAGCGGTGCCAGCAGGCTGCGAGACTCTGGCCGAGCAGATCCTGCCCGGTCGCAACCCGTTCTACCTGCTGGAGTTGGAGCAGAAGTGGGTGCTCTACCGCACTCGCTTCCAGTGCGACGACTCGGCCGTGCCAGGGATCTACCCGCTCAACATCACCCTGTGCATCGACCACCAGACACCAGGCGTTGGAGACGACCTCAACCACGCCAACGACTGTCAGTCGAGGATGAAGTCGCTGCTGGTCCACGACCCCGACCTCGGGCCGTAGGAGGATGTGTATTGAGCAAGGAGGTAGTAGCATAGACTAGCGCGGCACGGGAAACCGAGCCAAACCAAACGCGGGAGGGGGTGGTTCCCCCTCCCGCGTTTGTTTATGCTCGCCAGGCCGGGCTCCACTATCCCCAGGTCGTGGCGACACCGGGCCGGTCGAAGCGAGACCCTTCGCTGCGCTCAGGGCGACAACGCGAGCTACCGTCATTCTTGCATCTTGCAGGGGCAGGGTCTTGACAGGCCGCCGTCATGCTGAGCGCAGCGAAGCATCAGCGCAGCGAAGCATCAGCGCAGCGAAACATCAGCACAGCGAAGAATCCCAGCGACGGGCGGCATCCTGGCCTTCCCTTGCCTTCCCCCGCTCGCCCTTCGACAGGCCCTTCGGCTGCGCTCAGGACAGGCTCAGGGTGAGCGGCTTGGGCTGGCTCCCACCCCCGCTCGTGGTGAGCCTGCCCACCTCCGCTCGTGGTGAGCCTGTCGAACCATCCTTCGACAAGCCCTTCGGCTGCGCTCAGGACAGGCTCAGGATGAGCGGCTTGGGCTGGCTCCCACCCCCGCTCGTGGTGAGCCTGTCGAACCATGAGCCCCGCTCGCCCTTCGACAAGCCCTTCGGCTGCGCTCAGGACAGGCTCAGGGTGAGCGGTTTAGGCTGGCTCCCACCTCCGCTCGTGGTGAGCCTGTCGAACCACGAAGGGAGCAGAGGCTCCTCAACACCCTCAATCGTTATCTTCTGGGGAAAGAATGCGTGACTGCCGCTGGGGAGAAAGCCTACAATTGAGGCACGACCGCGCCGGAGCGGGCGCGCCGAGGGGAGTCACGGACAGATGCTGGCGCTGCAAGAGATAAGGCGTAAGAAGCTCCAGTTCGGACTCATAAGCCTGATTGTGGGTCTGGTGGTCTACCTGCTGGTGATGATCAGCGCCCTGGGCAGCGGCCTGCTCTCGGCCATGTCCGGTGCGGTGAACTCCTTCGATGCCGACCTGGTGGTGTTCAGCGCCGATTCCAACGACAGCTTCCTGAGGAGCGAGCTCACGGCCAGCCAGCGCGACGCCATAGCCGAGGTAGGGGGCGCAACGGCAGGCGTCGGCTACATGGCGGCGACGGCCCAGGAAAACTCGCTGACCGAGGACGTGGCTCTCTTCGGCTTCGAGCCGGGGAGCGTCGCTGAGCCGGCCGTCCGCTCGGGCCGCGCTCCCGCGCGCGAGGGCGAGATCCTGATCGACCGGAGCCTATCGCGCTCCAGCGGCCTGAAGGTCGGCGACCAGATCACCATGCGCAATGCCTTGATAGCCTACAACTTCACCATCGTTGGTGAGGTTGACGAAGGGCAGTTCCTGGGGCTGCCGTCGGCCTATGTGCTCCTGGACAAGTGGCGCGAGATGCGCTATCCCGGCCAAGGAGAGGACGCCCCGGCTGCCAGCGTCATCCTGGCGCGAGGGCACGCGGATGACCTCGGCGCTCGCATTGAGGCGGCCGTGCCGAATACCAGTGTGCTATCCAAGAGCGAGGCCATAAGCGCGATAGGAGGCGTGACTGAGCAGGAGCAGGTGGTGATGACCATAGAGCTCTTCGGCTTCGTCATCGGGGCGCTGGTCATCGGCTCCTTCTTCTTCGTCCTAACGATGCAGCGAGCATATGAGATCGCCATAGTCAAGGCGCTGGGCGCCTCCAGCTGGTACGTCTTCGGGCAACTGATCCGCCAGGTGGTAGCCGTCGCTCTGGCCGGCCTGGCGCTGGGAGTGGCGCTGGCGCTGGTGACAGAGGCGACGCTCCCCTCGGATATACCGTTGCAGATAACGGGCGGCGCCTTCTTGACGGGAGGGGCCAGCATAACCATCGCGGCGCTCCTGGGTAGCCTCTTTTCCGCCCGCCAGGTGGTCCGAGTAAACCCTATGAGCGCCCTGGGGCAGGTGTGATGAGCCAGGACGAACAAGGCCTGCTGGCGCAGTCTCTGACGAAGGTCTTCGGATCCGGCGACACGGCGGTGGA
>Ga0315288_10003200_pt1 | contig 20901 bp, 25 predicted proteins | sample YL17G11_20_MG_FD_203454 | JGI IMG/M metagenome (GOLD analysis project Ga0315288, IMG submission 203454) | Sediment microbial communities from Yellowstone Lake, YNP, Wyoming, USA - YL17G11_20 | ecosystem: Environmental > Aquatic > Freshwater > Lake > Sediment | place: USA: Wyoming | collected...
ATTGTTGTGGGAAGTAGAGGCTTAGGAAACACACTGTCAATGCTATTGGGAAGCGTTTCAAAACAAATTGTTGCCAACGCCCACTGCAATGTTCTAGTCGTAAAGGACTAGCGGGCACCACACCCAAACCCTCAACATTCCTTCTGCTGCTCAAAGAAACAGGAAGCGCGCATGCGTGTTCCTAAATTTGGTGTAGAATGGTTTTTGTTCCCTAAGCACAGCCAAAATACACTCATTTTGACCATTTTGGGAATTCATGCACGCTATCTTGGACCCAGCAAAAAGCGCTAAGTGAATGAAATCTGGCCCTTTTCATCTACTCTGGCAAGCTGGAATTCATAGTTCCTTTTCGAGACGGCATCCTTCATCTGTTCTCTAATCAGGTTTAGAGGAGGGCACTTATACTCTCTGGAGAGCAGGATTATGTCACTAACTGATTCCTTTTTGTTCATGCCCTTGAAAACCACTGAATCAATAGGGTTCAGAGCATTTGGAAAAGGCTTCTACATCAAATGTCCAGTCTCCATGGCGAACTTGAGGATTAGAGAAAATGAAGCGCAGTACGTTTTGGTCAGGAATAGGCCAATTCATTCGAGACTGACTTTTCCTGTCGTTGTTATTCTGGCCACTTTCCAGTCGTAGTTGCCTTTGTTCACGGTTTTTCTGATTGATTCGGTCACGGCGCTCGTGTCTGCACTGGGTTTTCGAGATAGAAACGTGATGCTTCTTATCTCCTCTCCTTCGTTGAGCCCGTCAAATACCACAAAATCCACGGGGTCCATGACTGCTTTGATGTCGTATGGGTCGTACTCCAGTTTCTGGAACTCTGGACAGAGGCATTTCTTGACCAGTAGGGGTACCTTTCGTCGTCCGCGCTCTATTGATTTCTCCCGCAGTTCTCCTTCTTTCTGTTCAAAGATTTGTTCTTTTTCCTCCAAGGATTGGAGCTGAAGTTCATGCTTGTCAAGCCATGTTTTCGGTGTTTTGCCAGAGTATTTGAGATGAAGGTCGCTCAGTCTTACTATTTCCCCACAGCAGGGGCAGACGCAAAGGATTTTTCTAAACTGCTGGAAAACATCTATCAACTCTGTCATCCTAGAACCCTCACGTCGGCCTTCTTGTCTAGTACAGCGTCTCTTATCCTCTTCTGATGGTTGTTAAGCTTTGAATTTCCTGACTTTATCTCTAAGAATGTGATGCTGTTAACTTTCCTGTTAAGCAACCCATTGAAAACCAACACGTCAATAGGATCATACAAGGGTCTGCATTCGGCAAATTGCAGTTCAAGATCTTTGTATGCTGGAAGAAATTTCTCTATCATCTTGCCGAAGCCTACGTCAATCGCTTTCTTCTCAGCAGTCACATCAACTGACATCTTTCTTTTTTCAAGCTCCTTCCTTTTCTTCTCTAGTCCCTCGGCAAGCTGTATTCTGATCTGTTCGGCAGCATTTGGGAATCTTTTTGTGCCATCGAAAAGCAGTGAGTCAGAAAGCTTGAATTCTTCGTCACATTTTGGGCATTGCGCAATCAAGAGAGATGTTTTCATGCTTTTGATTAACTGTTCAGTTCCCATGATAGTAGTACATGTTTTCGCTATTTAGAACTGACTGTCAATACGAGTGAGCGCTTGCTTTTTCTGGTCTAACTGTTAAATACCTTTCACACTTCTAGTGTTTATGCTGATTCGCATGCTCATAGTTGACGGTGTCAAGTACCACCTCTGGACGCCCAAGGATGAAGAGAAAGAGTTCCGTCCAATGGTGAGAGCGCATTCTAAGGAGATCTTTGGCGAGAACTCGATCTACTTCGATGTGAAGCTTCTTCTCAAGTCAGCCTCAGGTATAGGCTCTATCCCAGATGCCTACGTCATCAACTTGTCAAAGCCTTACGAATGGTGCGTCATTGAGAACGAGCTTTCAACTCATGACCCATACCGTCACATCGTTGACCCGCTTTCGAAATTCATCAACGGAATCAAGAATCCAACAACTAGGAATTGCAAAGGCGGCGATAGGGACGCAGTTCCACTTTTCCAATAAAGATGGATCTCTGGTGACCCCGCAGAATACTCACAGAATGTTTGAAGTAATATCCAAAACGTGGAATCCAGTTGTTGGATGTCTGCATTCGTGTTCTTACTGCTGGGCAAGAAGATTGGTGAATACCCGACTAAAGAATTCCGAGAAATACAAAGACGGTTTCAAACCCAAGCTTGTTGAGAAGGAACTGAGAAGGAGGTTCCACAACCAGTTTGTTTTTGTCTCTGATATGGGTGACCTTTTTGGAGAGTGGGTCCCTTCAGAATGGATAATCGAGGTAATAGGCGCTGTCAAGCAAAGCCCTGACAGCACATTCCTATTTCTAACCAAAAACCCCAGAAGATACAGAGAATTAAGTTTTGAGACCCGCGAAAAAACAGCGGTCGACACAAGAAGTGCTGACTCAGATTCAGAGTTTCATAGAGGAAAACAAGCAGTTGGGCTTCACAACCAAAGAAGAGTTCATACAGGACGCGATAAGGTTTAGGCTGACTTGGCTGAAAGGATGGATTATTAGAAAGAGGCTTCCGCGTAGATCGGTTACTGAAATTTGCACTTACGCCAAGATAAGCAGGGACATGTTCTATCGCTGGTGGAATCGTTACCGAACAGAAGGAAAAAACGGCTTTAAGGAAAAGCCAAAAGGACGCCCAAAGACCGCAAGCATTGATGATTCTCTAAAACAGAAAGTCGTCAAACTGCGGCAAAGATGCGACTGGGGACCTAACAAAATAGCCGGGCACCTAAACCCACAAAGGCTTCACCATCGACCACAACCAAGCCTACCGATCATACGTGAAGCTGGCTTAAACCATCCAATAAATGAGCCTGGAAAAACCTGGGGAACTAGGCGTTTCCAAAGAGAACACGACAACAGCCTCTGGCAAGCGGATTTTAAGCTCTGCGGCGACGATAACTGGATGATCAGCTACCAAGATGACCATTCACGCTTCATAACAGGTTCAGTTAAGAATCATAGTCCAACCGGAGAAAACGCAATTTTACTGCTTGAGAGAGCTGTCAAACGGTATGGTGTTCCAGAACAGATTCTTACTGATCAGGGAACTCAGTTTAAGCCTGCTCGAGGGGAAACCTCAGAGTTTGACAGGCACTGCAGCGAGCTTGGGATTGAACATATAACTGCCAGCGTCCGCATGCCTACAACTCGGGCAAGATTGAAGCTTTTCATAAAGCTTACGAAGTGGAGTCTCACTTGTTCAAGTAACATTGGAGTTTTATCCGCTATTATAACTACCTCAGACCTCATGAAGGGCTAAACTATTTGACTCCAGCTGAAATATGCCTCAAAGACAGAGTGTAACCCTGTTTCTAGATAGAACACGTGGAACCTTAAGCAGTTTAGTTTTTTCGGAAGGGCAAACGTCAGCATATCCGAGGCTGAGCCGGAATTGCGATTTCTAAGGCATAGCCATTTGACCTACCTCCAGATTAAAATCGCATTAAAGTAGGATTGAAATCATAGAACGTTGTAGAACACGCAACTGCGTGTCTCAACGAATTGGCTCTGCATAAGCCGTAACTAATTGGGTGTTCCGACCGGCACTCGGACCCGGGTCCTTGGCTGAGCCCAACGCGATGTGCTTCTTATTTCTCTCTAAACGTCTCTTGTAAGTTAACGTCAAGTTATCTGTCATAAACGTGACCTCCTGGTTTCTTAGGGTTGCTTCATTTATGGTTTTGTGGCACGCTAAGAAATTCGAAGGGACGGAAAGCTATTAATGGTATGAAAGTAAAATATTACTATTGATAAAATATGACAGAAGAACCCGAAGTCACAACAATCAGCGAAAAGGGCCAAGTAGTCATACCGCAGTCAATAAGGAAGGAACTTGGGATAAAACCGAAAACCAAATTTCTTGTCTTCGGCAGAGGAGACATCGTAATAATGAAAAGGCTCGAACTTCCCGACGTGAAGAAAGAATGGGGGAGACATCTTCAAAAGGATGGATGAGAAGGGACTGAAGCTTTCCGAGAAAGAAATCCAAAAAGAGATAGCCGCAAGCAGAAGAGAAAAACTCGGAAGCAAATAGATGATCGGATGCTGCGAGTCGTCCTTGACACCAATGTCTTGGTGACTACTCCCACCCCTGAAGGACATGGGGATTCCCGCTCACCTCTGCTAAGCCGCTGACAAGAAAACAATTCTTTGATTCCCTGCTCTAGAAAAAACTTTAAAACTCTACCCGAATAATGCTATTGGTAAATATGCCAAATATCCCCTCAACAAAGTCACGGTTCACAAAGCGAAGAGGCATACTTCTGATTGTTCTGGCACCCCTAGTTTTCGTGTTAAGCGGACTATTTCTTGCAAACCAGGTGTTATATTCACCGGAGAGCTTTCAATACCAGATCGGAGAGCTTTTGATTTTAATTGTTTCCCCGTTCCTTCTAATTCTCGGAATCACCACGTGCGTCGTTGCCAAAATACGCACACCAAAAACCACTCCTTCTCCCGCAGTAATAACGTATCCTGCCGACCAAACCAACCTGTCGACCGAACCTTCAAATTCAAATTCCAGTCCCCAGAGTCAAAGCACATCACCTGCCCATTCAAGCAAAACTGACAAGCCCAAATCCGATGTGCCCAGCTGGGAACGTTGGGCACGTCGAATCTACATGATAGGCGTGTTAATGACAAGCCTCATTATTGCATTAGTACAGAGCATAGTTTTTCTACCGGTTAGTACGCTCTTTATCACTCTCTGGATCTTGCCCGTAGTCATGGGATTCTGCTTGTTGAAAGGCAGGCGTGGCCGTGTCGGAACATGGCTGCTTCTGATTCTTGCGTTGCTTTCTTTCGCAGATTTACTGCCAGTCCCGCTATCTCTGTTGATGGGCCCCGCAGGCATTCAACTCAGGAACTATTACACCGCGGGGGTTATTGGCCTGGACCCATTTGGTCAAGTATCGATGATTCTTGCATTACGCTCGGGTATTGTGCTATCAGCCGGCATATTTCTCGTTGTCGCCCGACTGCGGCAACACCCCAAAGTCAAACAGTTAACAATACCCCGAGTGTTCAAGGCGGCTACAGTTGCCATAGTCTTGCTTCCGCTTTTGCTGATGCCCTTCATCCAAGCTGGAGAGCCAACTGCCAACACCCATCTAAACCCGACAAGTGGCGGCCTCTCTAGCTCTTCCTCTCCTTCCTCTCTGACGTGGGATAATATATTTCAGAAAACCTATCGCACCTTCAATTCGACAACTGGGCTGTGGACCTACACAATTGCTGTAAGCAACCACGGCGAAACCGCAATGATCTTACACGTGTGGGCGGGCTTCGAAACGATCTCGCCGCTCGGAACGCGCATCACAATTATGGATGGACCAGACGTGAGTGTGAGCGATGCGGGAATAGTTTTCCAGAGGGGAGCCAACGGCACAATACGCTTTACCACTACGCAGGGCCACAACACCGTAACGCTTGACCTTGGCTCCAATGCAAGAGGCACACTCGAATGGTGACTACTCCCAACCCATAAGCCTGTCTTGGCTTCCACATCCATTACTTAAAGAGAATGCAACGTAGACCTCAAAAGATAAACCGGCCAAAACGCAGTTACCAATTCTTCATTCACAGCCAAAACTAACATAGCCAAAATTCAAACGCATCCTGATCCTAAGAAAACTAGTCCTCTTCGTTTCATGTTGGTGTTGGTTAGTACTCTTTCTTGAGTTGTTCTATTGCTTTGGATAGTTGATCGTAGGGGGTCTTCATGAGCCCCCACACAGATCCCGCACCCATCATATTCATAGACGAGACAAAAACGAGGGAGCAGACTTCTTCTCCTATCGGCCCTTGATAACGTAGTCTAAAGTAGGGTGTTCCCCAGATTCTGTCTGCTTTTGCTTCCGTTATCATGTTTAGGGGGACCTCAAAGCTCCCCTCATTTCTTAGTCCTTCTTCAATATTGCCACTATAGTCTTTGACCTTGGCTTTTAGATATTTCCCGCCAAGATGCCTTACGTAGATGAACCTTCGGTTGGTCAGGATAAGTTGCCCTTTTAGGGCTTTGTCCCATTCCAGGTTTTTCTTTAGGATAAAACCCTACGTCCGCTTTTCCCACCATGTTTTCTGACAAGTGCATCCCCCTTTTCCTATTTGAAACGTTTTTGCACTTAAATTATGTGGTGATACTGGCGTGTTGTCTTTTCTGAAAACTATTTCCTCTTTTTAGCCATTAGGGTACATGGCCAAAATCAAGGACAAGAAGAAACTCGAAGGGTGTCTGGTGAACTATGATTCAGGCAAAATAAGCCAGAAATGGGCTTCTAAATACTTGGAGATAACGCCTCGAAGATTAGGCAGGTTTATGCAGAGTATAAAACAAAAGACAAGATACCTGATGTGGGAATCAACGTCGGAAGGACAAAAAAGGAATTGCCCGAGGAATGGAAGGACATAATAAAGCAGGGTTATGAGAAAGACCGCTTGAATTTAGCGTATTTAGAGAAAACGATTTACGACCGGTATAAGATACGGGTTCCGTACAACGTAATTATGGCGTTTTGCTTGAATTGGGGTACGCAAAGCATGAGGAAAGCAAGCAGAAACGTAGAGCGCCATGAATAAGGTACGAGCGGAAGCATTCGCTTTCAGCTGATCTAAACCTCTGTCCATGTCCTCTTCACTCTTACTTTCATATTATTGTAAAGTGTAAGGCATTTTCTAGATAGGACACATGTCGATCATTCTTGGCACTTCAGCTACTAGAGTGACCTCAGCAAGTAGAAAACCCCCAAAAGAATACGTGATCCGCTATCCTGAAAACTCGACTAGAAGCCCGTCTACATGTCTTCTTCTATCAGTTTGTTCAGGATTTGTCCTATTGTCTTGCCGTTCTTCTCCGCTGTTTTCCTTAACCGCTCATAATTGGCTTGTCTGATGTAGACTGAAAGGCTGGGCAACAGGCTTTCTCCAAGAATCATTGAGAGCCAAGGCGCTATATAACCATGCGAACGGCTACCTAGCCATCCAGTTTCTCGCTGATTCTTAAGCACAGAAGCTCAAAGCTTGAACCAGCAACTGGAAGTGTAGCGAGGACTGTTCTTCGCCGCCTTTGAGTGGCGCAAGAGCTGATTCTATGCACAAACGAAGCCAAGAGAGACTGCAGCTCAGGCGTATTCGCAGTATCCTGTTCTCCAGCTGCTTCTATGACAAGCGCGTTTGCGAAGCAGTGTCCAGACTTTCCCGCTCAGACGTTCTCGGGTTGCTGGCTGAACCCGTTGAAGTCAGCCTTGTGCCCGACGTCGAGAGGGGCGAGGTCTTGCTGATTCACGTGGGCTGGGAAGCTTTCAGAGGCTGAAGCCGTGAAGCCGAAGCCTTCCATGATGCCAGGGGCTGGTGATAAGAATCTGCTCTTGGGCTCGAGGAAGAACGGTGGAGGCTGCTATCTGCATTAGTCACTCAGGACTATTCTGCTTCAAATGTTCTGCGAAGGGCTTCAGAGAGAGGGGTTGCACGACATCCTTGCCTTTCAGGTTTATTAGGAATGATTCAACATCCATAACCCCACTCCATTCACCTTTCATCTCCAGCATAAACTTGGAAAAGTCCGAATAGCTTCTGTGAATTGAAATTGATATTCTGTCATAGCCTAGCCCACTGCCAGAAGCACCAAAGACTACGTTTGGATGCCTCTTCGCAAAGTCCCTAGCCTTCTGAACATTGATTTCTGGATACTTCTGGTAGTCTCGCTTTCCCAGAACCACTGCAATGATCTCGAAACCCAGCTTAGCCAAGTTGGGAACGGCGCTGTAGTCTATGAGCCCTTCCTTCTCAAGCCTCACCCTCATTCTTGAAACGGTTGGCTGGGAAATGCCGATTGCCTTGGCAAGCTCCCTGTCACTCCTCCTACTATTCTTCACCAGTTCAGAAATCAGCTTAAGCTCAATGTCCTTCAACACGGTTCCCTCAGGCTCTGCTATCGAGTCTGTTCCTAATCCCGTTCATTCCAGAAAAGCTTTGCCGTCTCAGTATCACCTAAGGGGATAGGGGTAGGGCCGTTTTGGTTAAAATCACGCGAAAAAACCTGATAGCAAAGCGCCTTCTAGTCTGCAGGCGCATCGTGAGTGTTGATACTCAGCGTCTCCGCTGCCAGTTGATGGTGAAGCTGAAGGACATGTTTGACGCTGCACACTGCTTGGCGCAGCAGAAGGACCTCGACCTCAACGTCAGGCAGAAGTGGATGTGGGTCGCGGCCTACGCTGCGCAGGTGATTAATTCTCTGGCTTCCGGGTTTGACGAAAGGCAGATTGACAAGGATTTGGACAAGCTTGAGGTGCTGGTGAACGAGGCAACGGCAAAGAAGGAAGCTGGAAAGGCTCAAGCATGAGCTTCAGCAAGACACGGAAGTGCACGTCCCTCAGGAATCCCCTAGAGTTCGTCAAGGCTCTGTTCAAGTTCACACCCACACAGTATCAGGAACAGCTGCTCAGAGACGAGAGCAAACGCATCGTCGTCCGCTGGAGCAGGCAAGCAGGCAAAACAACAACCATAGCCCTACGGGCCATATGGTTCGCACTCACGCACGACAAGACACTCTCGCTAATCGTCGCTCCGAGCCTCCGCCAATCCATGATCATGGGAGACAGAGTGCAGGACTACCTAGCCAGCCTTCCCAGAGAAACCCGCGAGGCTCTGATCGAGAAGCAGCAGCGCATAATCTTTCATGGCCTGCAGGGCTACTTCAAGTTTGATAGGCCTCTTGTGGAAGAGGTTGGGTGCCAAAGCGAGTTGGATCTCGCTGTTGTGAACTTGATTTTTGAGTCTGGCTCTGGCGGGATCTTGGCGAAGGACATTCCGGGTAGGCTGCCTGAGTTTGGCCTTGAGAGGCATAAGGTACTGAGGATCGTGAGGCGTGTCAACCATAACGTGGAGAAGGCTTTTGGCAGGCCTGTGATTGAGAAGCGCGGGAAGAAGTGGGCTTTCACCAGTTTTGGCGTTCAGGTCTGGGGCAAGAGCAAGGAGGATGCAGAGGGCACGTTTACGGATTCTTGGGAGAAGGGCGAGGTTAGAGGCGAGGAAAGTTGAGAGAGGTTTTGGGTGAAGCCTCTGGCAAAGGAGAATATTTAGAATGACAAAAGAGATACAATGCCAGTGTGATGCTTGCCCTAAAACTGAGTGCGAAGAAAGGCGTTTGGACTTTCTGGGGATGCAGCCAAGTAGCTGTGAGCGTTGGACAAAGTATGTCAAAGACCTTAGAAACAGGGATAAGCCAGTAAGAAGAGGGTTTGGAACAAAGGAGACGGAACAATGAGTGGTGGATATGAGGGGGATATAGAAACTCGAGAGATTGTTAAGGAAATCATGAATAACTATGGTGTTGATGAGGAGACGGCTGTTAGAATTATTGCTGACCGTAATGTTTTTGCGTTGAAGAAGTTTGAGAAGTGGCGAGAGAATTACTTGAAATTACGACGGAGTGATTGACTTTGCGGACAACTGATAAGTGGGATAGACGATACTACTTACGACGGAGTGATTGACTTTGCGGATAGCAGATAAATGGGATAGACAACCAGTTCGGAAACGCCGAAGCCGATTAACAATGAAAGAATAAAGGAGAGGCACGTGGAACATTAACTTTATAAACGTGTAGCTACTCATATTTGGGTAACTGTGTTGTTCGCCGGCACTTGGACGATGGGCGCCCGCGTGCAGAGTCCTTGAGCCAGGACAAGGTTGGGGAATCGAGTTTTTAAGCAAAAGTCCGTCGACTACGAGAAGGGGTGCTGCTAGGTTTAGGCCTATTCGTAGGCTGCAGAATGGTGACGTTGTAGCTACCAGGCAGGTAGCGCCCTGCAGGAGAGTAGTCCGAGACGTCAACAGAGTGGTTCTCTTCGTTGAGCATCTTGCAGCATGTGATTCTGGGATCGTGGTTCATGACGTGGCCGGTAAGGGGATTGTATGATCGTGAGACGTTTGTCTCTTTCAAGGGAGCGTTTTTTTGATTCTTGAGAAAAGGGTAGGGGAATAGGGGTAGGTCGCTAATGGTTAAGATCAGCGCGAATAGAATGGTTCTGAACCGCATAGCGGTCTGCCGAACGTTTGTTCAGGTTGACACGCAGAGGCTCCGCGGCAAGCTCATGCGCAAACTTGAGGAGCTGCATGACCCTTGCTCACAACGTAGCGCGGGCTTGGATAAGCTTGCGAGCCTCATAAGGATCTGCGGTTCCTGATGTTGAGAAGGGCGAGGTCCTCCTCGATTGTCGCGGACAGGGAAATCTTCAACAGTAGTGAAGGGTAGGGGGTAGGTCATTTTTGCGAGGTCGTTTGGCTGTCAAAAACAGGGTATTCCGTCGGGTGGCAAGCTTCGCAGAACTACTAATGTTAACCTCATCAGGGTCTGTGGGTTCCTGATGCAGACAAAAGCCTACCTCTTCTGGGAAGGGGAATGAACTCAGATGTGTAAGGAAAATTCTGGGCAGGTGTCAGGGCATTCGAGAATGTTTCTTGGACACGATCGTCATGGCAAGTGTTAGGGGCAGCAGGAGCAATGGAAAGGCTATTGTTGATGGAAACTCTGGGATGACTGACGTTGCCGTGAGCGTTGCGTCTTCAATTATCGTTGTGTTGCTTGTAGTATCTATTACAACCGCGATGTGCAGTTCAGCCAGCATTCCCGTTGCCCTAACCCAGAAAAGGTCAATGCTTGGTGAACCCACCAAATAGAACCAGTGGTTTACCTCAGTAGTCTGACCCACATATTCTCGGCTGCTTGTTGCGCTCAGCGGCCCGTTCATAGATGCATTCATTGATGTGTATAGCGTGTCGCCCGTGCTGAGGTTTGCTGCGATGAACAAGCCTGAGCTGCCCTCGCCAGTAGCAGCATCACAAGTGTAGTCTTTTGGATCCAACCCCACTACAAAAGCACCTGGGGGAAGGGCGGGCGTGTATGATATGTTATATGTAATGGTGGTTGATGCGACTTCTTTTACACTAAGTTTCATTGTTCCAGTGTATGTCACTGTAGCGTTTCCAGAAAGGGTAAATGCGTATTCTGCCCAGTCGCCCGCTTTGACTCCGACCGTTCGTTGCGCCGCGTTCACGCTTAGCACCCCAAAAAGAACGACTACAAAAGCCACTGTTAATCCAAGCGTCCTGCTCAAGTTTCTAATTCCTCCCAATTCACTCCCCTGCATGTAACTCTGTGAAACGTCGACGGTTAACCTCAAAGTGCCACACTGATAAAACAGTTATGAACACTGAATCAATACTCAATAGCAAACCCTCCAACAATCACACGAACACTCAGAGCAAGACCAATATTCAACATAGAAGACAAAAAGAGTTGCGGGAGACATCTCCACTTGTCCCAGCGCGCGCATCTTTTCACTTTGGTGGACGCAGCGTCCTTCCCAAAGCCGTCATTCCAGCGCCGAGAGCCAGGCCTATGCTGCTTTTGCCGCAGGCTTCGTCAAGGGCTTCAATCGCACGGTCAATCTCTTCCTTTTGAACAATAAGTGGAGGCTGAAGACGGAGCATGTCTGGTCTATGGTCAAACTTACCAAGGATGACGCGGTGTTTGTTTAACATTCTGCTGAGAATGAAGCTTGAAGTGTTTTCGTTAGGGAATTCGACCCCTAATAAAAGACCTACACCTCGTACTACCTTGACATTGTTATGTCGTGTCTTCAGTTCTTGCAATCTTTGAAGAGCGTATTCCCCCATTTTCCTTGCGTGTTCAACCAACCCATCTCGCACAAGGATCTCAATAGCCTTGAGGGCTGCCGCACAGACCTTAGGGTTACCACGGAACGTCGAGATAAGAGAATCCCAGCTATCCTCTTTACCATAAGCCTTTTTCCAAATCTCAAAGCTTGTGACGGAGGCGCTCATCGGCAACACTCCTGCACTAAGCGCTTTGCCAACGACGATAATGTCGGGTTTCACACCTTCATGCTCAGCCGCGAACATCCTGCCAGTTCTGCCAAAGCCCGTCTGAATCTCGTCGAGAACCAGCAGTGCACCATACTTGTTGCACAGTTCTTGTGCGCCTGGCAAGTAGCCTTTGGGGGGTATGTTGCAGCCCCCTTCTGCTTGCACGGGCTCTACGATAAAGGCGGCGACGTCTCCCTGCCTTAGCTTCGACTCTAATGCTTGAAGGTCGCCGAAGGGCACGTTTTCGCAATTGGGCAGAAGAGGTTCAAAGTAACATCTATATGTCCGCCCAGTGACGGAGAGACTTCCAAAGCTTAGTCCATGAAAGGACCCGTCGGCATAGACGAGTCTTTTCTTGCCAGTAGATGCACGGGCGGTCTTTAACGCTATCTCAACTGCCTCTGCTCCTCCACTGCCGAAACACGAAATATCGGGGTGGCCTGGAAAAAGTCTGTGAAGGTTTTCAGCCAAGGCTCCGACTAGTGGATGGGTGCCCACAGAAAAGGAAAGGACAGTCGGCAGAGTAGCAGCCTTCTGTACAGCGTCAAGTACTTCTGGCGGATTATGTCCGAGGCTGAGGGCGCCATAGCCTGCAGTGAAATCGAGGTATTCCTCACCATGCTCGTCGAAAATGCGAATCCCTTCAGCTTTCACATACCGTTTATCTGCGTTTAGAAGCTTGAAGATCCTCGCCTCTATGGGGCTAACGTGCTTGGAGAACCTATCGACCATTTGACGTCGGGTTGAAGCCAAAGCCTCTTCAAGAGTGATTAGTTCTGCCTCTTTAATCTTCAATCTACAACAACTCCAAAACGTTTCTGAAAAGAATATTGTTACGTAAACGGATTAAAGAATATTGGTAGCAATCACGGAACACAAGGAGTCTTTACGATTAAATGGCTCAGAAAGGCAAAAGATACATCATAACTGATTACGTCCTATAGCCTATGCGTGTTTGACATAACATGCTCCTTTCAAATAAAAAAAGTGGGGTTCTGCGGGAGACTTCGCCGTTTTGGCTTGTTAGAAGCGATAAAAGACTAGTCTTTCAACTCGAGAGAGAAGGTTTTCTCGTCTTTTGCAGCACTCGGGAATATGCAAGAATTGCCTGTGAGGGTAGCTACAATTATTAAGAGAGAACAGAGAATAGTTGCTCGCTGTCATTAGCTTGAGAAGAGTGAACGGAATGCGAGTATTTCCATATACGAATGTTGAAGCGAAGGACGCGGATGAGGGTGCATCAAAGTTGAAGGTGCGTTGGCTTATTACGAAAGAAATGGGTGCGCCGAGCTTTGCCATGAGACTTTTTGAGATGGAGCCTGAAGGCAACAGTCCCTTGCATACTCATCCTTGGGAGCATGAGGCTTTTGTCTTGAAAGGCAAAGGTGTGGTAGTCGGAGAGCGTGGAGAAGAGAGAATTGTGCCTGGTAACGTTGTTTATGTTGCTCCTAACGAGCTGCACCAGTTCAAGAACACGGGGAAAACGACCCTGATGTTTCTATGTCTCGTACCTATAAGGGGAAAGTAACCGCTGGAGTTTTCACCATCAGCATGCTCACTAGAAATATATGCTAGTTGTTACATCTAGCTCTGGGTTTCAGGGGATAAGCCCTTTGAAGTATGACGTGATAATTGTCGGTGCGGGACCAGCAGGGATCTTTTCGGCTCTTGAGCTCACGCAAAAGAATAACCTTAAGGTTCTCATGCTGGATCGGGGACAGGACATAAACCAGCGCAAATGTCCATCAAGCCGCGGCTTTGAATGTGTCCATTGTGACCCATGCACGGTTCTGTCGGGGTGGGGTGGTGCTGGGGCTTTCAGTGATGGTAAGCTCACGTTGTCTACTGATGTAGGTGGTTGGCTGAACCAGTATGTTTCAACCAAGGAACTTGAACAGCTCGTAAAATATGCTGACAGTGTCTATCGTAGGTTCGGGGCAACTGAACACACCTACGGTACGAACGTAGAGAGAATTGATGAAATTGAACGGAAGGCCGCGCTTGCTGGTCTTAAGCTTATTCGCCAAGAAATTCGGCACATGGGAACGGATTGGTGTGCTCAAACTCTTCGAAAAATGCGACAGGAACTGAATGGCAAAGTTGAGTTCAGACCAAAGACCGATGTCAAAGGGCTCACGGTGAAGAATCACGTGGTTGAAGGCGTCGAGACCGTCGATGGTGAGAGGCTCCGCGCGAAATATGTTATTGTGGCGCCTGGCAGAAGTGGGGCTGAATGGCTTCAGACAGAAGCTCAGACTCTTGGATTGAAGACTCTCAACAACCCAGTTGATATTGGAATCAGGGTTGAAGTTTTGTCATCTGTTATGGAGGAGTTGACAGATGTTCTTTATGAGCCTAAACTCATCTACTATTCCAGGTCTTTTGACGATCAGGTTCGAACTTTCTGTGTTGCACCTTACGGCCAGGTCATAACAGAATCATACGATGGAGTTCTGACTGTTAACGGTCAAAGCTATGCAGAAAGGAAGACGGAGAACACGAACTTCGCCATTTTGGTTAGCACTTCTTTCACGGAACCATTCAAAGAACCTATAGCTTATGGAAAATACATCGCGCGGCTTTCGAACCTTCTCGGGGGAGGCGTCATAATACAGCGTTTGGGTGACCTGGAGTCAGGTAGACGATCAACGCCTGAAAGGATCAATAGAAGCGTGGTGACCCCTACTTTGAAGAATGCTACACCAGGCGACCTGAGCTTTGTCCTGCCTTACCGGTATCTCGCTGACATAAGGGAGATGCTTCAGGCATTGGATACGATAGCTCCAGGCATACACTCCAGAGATACATTGTTGTACGGTGTTGAAGTGAAGTTCTATTCTTCGAGACTTGAACTGAGTAATTGTCTAGAGACCAGAATTCATGACATGTTTACTGCTGGTGATGGCGCTGGCGTCACGAGGGGACTGATTCAGGCTTCAGCGTCAGGTGTAATCGTGGCGAGAGAAATATTGAAAAGAGCGAAGTCGAAGGCATAGAAAACATGGCCGTCGTTGACGAGATACATTGTTCGCATTGTGGGGCGCCGTTGTCGTTCAAGCCAGGTGAAATATTGGCCACATGCAAGTACTGTGGCTACACCGTTGTGGTAGAGACGGGTCAACCGTTCACTTTTGAGCATTCTATAATGCTGAACCGGTATGATCTAGTGTCTGTGGACGCGCCTATCATAGATTGGATGCGTACTGGTTTTCTTAAACCGTCAGACTTGGCTAAGAAGTCGAAAATCATGGAGAAAAACTTGGTTTATTTGCCTTTTTGGGTTGTGTCTGTTGAAGCGAAAAGCAGCTACAAGGGGATTTTCGAGCGCATGGCTCCTGCTGTCGTCAAGGAAGGGAAGATTGAGAAAGAATATGATTGGCTGGTGTTGGCGAGGAAAGCAACCGAGTTTCCGACAAAGGAGTACGATGTGCCACTGGCGGGCAAGATTCCATTTGATTTCAGAAAGATTGAAGGGTTTGCGAAGGTTTTGAACAGTGAGATCGACAAGGATGATGCCGTGGAGTTTGCTAGGCAACAGATTGATCAGCATCATCGTTACCTAGCGCAAGAGGATGTTGATAAGATCATAGAGATGAATACAAGCATCAACGTGAAGCAAATTGTTTATTTGCATGCGCCAATTTGGTTTGTGAAGTTTGAGTACAAGGGCAAGCTCTACCAACTGCTAGTGGATGGGGCATCTGGTATGGTGATCAAAGGCGATATTCCTTCGATTGGGTTTGGCGTGCTTTGAGAAACTTTAAAAGCAACCCTCTATTTCATGTGTGAATCGAAAAAATAGGGTGAGGTAATGAATCATGAGTGAGAAAAAAGATGTTTATGGCAAGGCCAAAAAGCAGATGAGGCTTTCCGAGCGAATAGTTGCGGCACTACCGGGTTTTCGCGGCTACAAGGAAAAGGAACTGCGAAGAGAATCTGACAAGCTTATTCGAAACGATCTATACCAGAGAATATCGCAGGCTAGGAATGACCTTAAAACTGTTTTTCAGAAATTGTCTGATCGTCGTTCATTTGACGTTTTGACCGACATGGATCGCCTTGTTGCAAGGTTTGATCGTGTCATTGAGAAGGTGAACCATGCTTCCTACGGGTATGCAGGTTTCTTTGATGTCGTTAAAATTGAGGAAGAAGCGCTTGACAGGATGATTGATTTTGACAATCAACTGATTGCCGGCGTGGACAAACTGGCTGATGAGGTTTCAGCATTCAAGTCGGAAGCTATGAAGCAAAAGTTCGATAAGGCGAAGGAACGTGTTCAATCTCTTTCTGATGCCTTAGAGGATTTCGAGGAAGCTTTTGATAAAAGACAAGAAGTGATCTTGGGAGTGAATTGAAATGCCACAAGTTATAGAGTGGAAGAATCCTGGTGCCGAAGATATCGTATGGAGATACCCTGACGAAGAGATAACGTGGGGTGCTCAGCTAATAGTACACGAGTACGAAGTGGCCGTTTTCTTCAGAGATGGCAAGGCCTACGACGTGTTCAATGCTGGAAGGCACGTGTTAACCACGCTGAATCTGCCGTTGCTGACTGGCTTGCTCTCACGGATTGCGGGTTACAAGGAGAAACCTTTCAAAGCCGCAGTGATTTTCATCGCAACGAAGGTTTTCGCAGGAAAATACGGAACACAAGCCCAGACAACCGAACTTGCCCCGTTGAAGGTTTTCGGCACATTCTGGTTCAAGGTTGAGAGTCCACAGTTGTTCGTTAACGAGGTGGTCGGTGGACAGAACGCCTACTCCACTGGAGACGTCAACAATTACTTGCGGGGCTTCTTGAATGAGAAGATGATTGATGAGCTTTCACACTATGATTTGCTTTCGGTTTTCACAAGGCTTGACGAAACTTCGGCGATTGTCAAGAACGCAATCATGGACTACTTCAAGCGGATCGGCCTGGAATTGACAGACTTGAAGTTTGAAGGAATTGACACTACACCTGAATACCGTGAACGATTGTTCTGGCTCAGGACGGGAAAGACTGCACCTGAAGAAGTGCTGCGAATGGAAACGGTCAAGAAAGCGGCTGAGTCGCTAGGCAAATCGTCAGGTGCTGGATTTGGCACGGGCATGGTGCTCATACCGCAAATAATGACCCCTACGGGTCCAGCTCAGGCGCCAGCAGCTGCTCTAGTCATCTGTCCCAAATGTGGCGCGAAGATACCTGCAACGTCTAAATTCTGTTCTGAATGCGGAACAACGCTGACTCCACCTTCAAGCGGTACGATAACCTGCTCAAAATGCGCAAAGACTATTCCTGCGTCTTCAAAGTTCTGTCCAGAGTGCGGAGCAAAAGTATAGCTAAGGAGAATGAGCGATGGCTGATACAGGAAAGAGTGGTCTAGTTTCCATCGGGGTTTTCCTTATAATCGTAGTGATGAGCATACTTCTTTATCAGCCGTTGCAAATCATAAAGGATTGGACATTGTTGCTGCCCCTGATAATTGCCCTCTCAGGCTGTTGGCTTGCAGTTCTAGCTGGCATGCGGCATTCTTCACCTCAAAAATATGAACGAGGACCCTTCAGCACGCTTTCATGGGGTTTGCTCCTAGTAGCAATTGGCGGAGCATGGTTCATGTATGACTACGGATGGCACTACTCCTTGGCGATAGTGTTGCTAGCTTTGGCCACTCTGGCGATTGCAGCAGCCTTGAAGCGAAAGTAGCTTCCTTCTTTATTTCTAAACACTTTTTATTCTGTTCCAAAGTAATGATTGTTGCAGATGGTTCACGGTATGAGTGAGAAAACGATTGGTCGCGGCACATGGTACGACAAGATGGCCGCAAAAATCATTGAAAGAGAGCGTAAGATTGGCAGAAGCTTGGGTTTGGTCAGGACTGAGATGGGTCTTGGAGCTTCTGGTTTTCCTCATATCGGCAGTTTGGGTGATGCGGTTCGGTCTTATGCGGTTACTTTGGCTTTGCGGGAGCAGGGTTATTGTTCGGAGCTTGTTGCTTACTGTGATGACAAGGACGGCTTGCGCAAGGTTCCAGTTGGCCTGCCTAGCTCATTGGAGAAGTATTTGGGGTTTCCTGTTACTAGCATTCCTGATCCTTATGGTTGTCATGAAAGTTATGGTAGGCACATGAGTTCATTGCTACTTGACGCGTTGGACAAGTGTGGTATTGAGTATTGTTACATGTCTGCGAAGGAGGCTTATGACAGCGGTGTCTTAAACGAAGAGATTAGAACCCTGCTGCTGAACGCGAAGAAGGTTGGGGAAATAGTTAAGGTAGAGGTTGGGCAAGAACGTTACACTGAGGTTCTGCCGTACTTTGCGGTTTGTGGCAGCTGTGGGCGATTGTACACTACTAAGGTCTCAGAGTTTTTGCCTGAGGAGGGCAAGGTTCTGTATGCTTGTGAAGGCATGGAGATCAAGGGCAGGTGGATTGAGGGCTGCGGCTTCAAGGGTGAAGCCGATGTCACTAAAGGTGAGGGCAAGCTGACTTGGAAGGGTGAGTTTGCTGCGAGGTGGAAAGCTCTTGACATCAGGTTTGAGGCTTTTGGTAAGGACATAGCTGATTCGGTGCGGATAAATGATAGAATCTGCCGAGAGATACTCTGTCATGAACCACCTGCTCATGCCAAGTATGAGATGTTCCTTGACAAGAGTGGCAGGAAGATTTCGAAGTCAACTGGGAACGTTTTCACGCCGCAGGTCTGGTTCCGTTACGGTTCTCCGCAATCGCTGTTGCTTCTGATGTTGAAGAGGTTTGTGGGCACGCGAACGTTGGATGCTAGCGACATTCCTTCCTACATGAACGAGTTGGACTGTTTGGAGGACGTTTACTTTGGGCGCAAGTCAGCCAAGGACAGCAGGGAGCTTACCAAGATTAGGGGCCTGTATGAGTACGTGTGGTCTCTGAAGCCGCCTAAGAAAACCACTGTTCACGTACCCTATAATCTGTTGACCTTTCTAGCTAAGATGGCTCCTAGCGGGAATGAATTGGTTTTCATAGCTGAAAAGCTTCAAGGGTATGGCTACTTGTCGAAAGACCAAATGCTAGATGAGGATTTGAGGAAGCGAGTTGGGTTTGCGTCTAACTGGATCAAAGATTTTGAGGAGATAAAAGAGACAACAGTCAGCCTCACTGACGAGGAAAAGGTAGCCATAGCGGAGTTGATTGACGTTCTGAAAATTGAAGAGGCTGCTGACAAGCTGCAAAATGCCATCTTCAACGCTGCTAAGAAGAATGGTGTGCAGCCGGGCAGCTTTTTCAAGACCTTGTACGCCATCTTGTTAGGGGCTTCCCAAGGGCCAAAACTAGGTCCTTACTTGCTTGCGATGGGGAAGCAAAATGTCATTGAAGCTTTGCGGAGAGCACTAGACCAAAGCCAATAACCTCTTGAACCTTTGTTGTAGAAGAACGTTCGCTGTCTTTGTTCTTTCATCAAAGCTCCTACTGTGGGCTGTGACATGAGGGTTGATGCGTCTATCCAGAAGATCCTGATATACACACGCTGCAAAGAAGCTTTTTAACGTGCAAGGCTATTGAATACACGCGAATGCTCAACCCAGAGACTATTGACTTCAAGAAACTCGGTTTCTATGCAGGAATAGAAGTTCACCACCAGATTCGTTCTGATAGGAAGCTATTCTGTCGCTGTCCACCAGTATTGGAGAAAGACCCCAGGAGTATGGACTACAGTTTCTATCGGTACTTTCGTCCTGTCTTAGGCGAGATGGGAGATTTCGACCCTGGAATGTTGGTTGAATTCGAGAAAGGGTACAAAGTGATCTATTATGCTTGTGAGCGCAGTAGTTGCACGTATGAGATGGATGAGACTCCGCCGTTTTATCCCGATATGGAGGCCGTAAAGAAAGGTTTCGCACTGGCACTGTACCTCAATTGTTCAGCTTTGGCTGAAGAGGTCGTTGTGAACAGGAAGCAGTATCTTGATGGATCCATAACCACGGGTTTTCAGCGGACTTTCATCATTGCGAGAGATGGCTGGGTTCCGGTCAACGGCAAGAAAGTGAGAATCACGAATGTACTTGTTGAGGAAGATGCTGCTCGTAGAGTTGGCTGGGACGATACGGCAAGTAGAACAGTGTATTTCAATCTTGACAGGCTGGGTGTGCCTTTAACTGAGGTTATCACAGACCACAGGGACATTGGGGCTCCTGAGGATCTTGTAGAGCTGGCGAAGCAAATCGGTCGTGTGCTACGCGTAAGCCGAATTGGAAGAAGAGGCATCGGTGGCGTTAGGCAAGACCTTAACATCTCGATAGAGGGCGGTAACCGAGTTGAGATCAAAGGCGTGCAGGATCTTCGCAGCTTTGTTCTGCTTTGTCGTCATGAGGTTGTTCGACAAAATGCCCTTATTGAAATCAGTGAGTTAATGAAAGAGCGCGGATTGAAGAAAGATGATTTTGAGCACACTTACGTCGACATTTCGCATCTATTTCAGCTTGAAGACAAAGTAAAGACGTTTGCAACAGTGTTTCCCAAGATGAAGGGTCTTCTCGGTTTGGAGGTTCAGCCTAACAAGGATTTCGGCTTGGACGTTTTTGAGAAGAGCATGCTGATAACAGGGATTCCGCAGGAAGACCACTTTCACAGCGACGAAATGAAAGGGAATGCGGTTCGCATGCGCTCGGATCACCCAAGCAAATTACCTATTGACAGGAAAAAATACGCAGAGATCTGTTCCATCCTAAAACCCGGACCGGATGATGCGTTCATTGTAGTCGTTGGGCTTGAAAGAAGAGCAATGCATGCAATGAAGAAAATCGTGGAAAGAGTGAAGGCGGCCTTAGATGGCGTGCCTCAGGAAACGCGTAGACCCTTGCCTAATGGTAACAGCGAGTTTCTAAGGGTGATTCACGGCAAAGAACGTATCTACCCAGATACTGATACTCCGCCGATTGTGATTTCTCGTGAGTTGGTTCAAGAATGCTGGAAAATGGTTGGCAAGCGTCCATGGGAAATCTTC
>Ga0315288_10003201_pt1 | contig 20901 bp, 20 predicted proteins | sample YL17G11_20_MG_FD_203454 | JGI IMG/M metagenome (GOLD analysis project Ga0315288, IMG submission 203454) | Sediment microbial communities from Yellowstone Lake, YNP, Wyoming, USA - YL17G11_20 | ecosystem: Environmental > Aquatic > Freshwater > Lake > Sediment | place: USA: Wyoming | collected...
CTTCCAAAATTCCCGTCTCCCCCCGAAAGCTCTGTTTTTGGAATCCTTGAAGGCTATGTTTGAGTGGAAATCGGGAGACGGCTCGTTGCGGCTGAACCCCCTTTCTCCGCCGGACGGCCAGCGGGTGATCTTTGGCTTGAAACCCTGCGATGCCAAAGCTTTGAAGATTCTCGAGCCGGTCTTTGCCGGAGATTACCAGGACGTTTTTTATTTACGGAACCTTTCCCGTACCCTGTTGCTGGGTCAGGCCTGCCGGGCACAGTGCGAGGGTTCGTTCTGCGGTGAGATGGGGATTGACCCCCAAGACTCGGCGGACTTCGATGTATTCTTTAGGGAAACCCCCGAAGGATACCTAGCCAGAGTGATCACGGATAGGGGAAACGCTCTGACGGGGGGAAGGAATTTCTTCGGGGAAGCTTCCGAAGAAGAATGGAATTTGGCCCGGGGCCAAATTCGGGGAAGGAGGGAGAAACATCTCTTTGACCTGGAGAGAGTGAAGGCCAGGGCTGCCGAGTACTTTCCCGATGAAACCTTCTGGAAGCGCGTCTCAGCCAAGTGCATCAATTGCGGCATTTGCACCTACCTCTGCCCAACGTGCCATTGCTTTGACCTCTGCGACCTGCAAATGCCCGGCCAGGGAGCTCGTTTCCGGTGCTCGGATAGCTGTGCCTTCCCTGACTTCACCAAAATGGCCGTACACAACCCCCGGGAAGAAAAGTGGCGTCGTTACCGCCAGCGGGTAAGTCACAAGTTTAATTTCTTCTACCAAAACTTTCAAGCCATCGCCTGCGTGGGCTGCGGCCGGTGCGTGGCTCATTGTCCGGTAAACCTGGACCTGCGGGAAGTACTGCTGGAGGTGGCCCGATGAATCAATTGCCGACGAAGGCTCTGGCCGGGGAATTAAACATCTACCAGCCCCATCTGATGGAGATCATCAGAGTCATCCCCGAAACCGGGGATACCAAGACTTTCCACATTCAATTCCTAGACTCCGCGCTGCGGGAAACCTTTTCGTTTCTCTCCGGCCAATTTGCCGAGTATTCCGTTTTCGGTGAAGGGGAGGCCACCTTCTGTATTTCCTCCAGCCCAACGCGCAGGGATCACCTGGAGTTCAGCGTGAAGCGGGTCGGCCGGGTGACTGAAGCCCTGCATCAATTAAACCAGGGGGATATCATTGGCTTGCGGGGGCCCTACGGCAACCATTTCCCCCTGGACCAGCTGAAAGGAAAAGACCTTCTCTTCATCGGGGGAGGCATCGGCCTGGCTCCGCTCCGTTCTCTGATCCATAATGTTCTGGACAATCGGTCAGATTATCGAGAAATTACCATTCTTTACGGAGCCCGCAGCCCTCAGGATCTTTGTTTCAAGTACGACCTGGAGACCTGGTCGCGTAATCCTGCGGTTAAGATGATCACCACCGTAGATGTGGGGGATAAGGATTGGAAAGGCCAAGTTGGTTTGGTGCCGGTGGTCTTGGAAGAAATCGGCCCCTCTCCCGATGGTGCGGTGGCCATTACCTGCGGTCCTCCCATCATGATCCGCTACACTCTCCGATCCCTGGAAAAACTTGGCTTCCTCCCCTCCCAGGTCTGGACCACCCTGGAGATGAAAATGAAGTGCGGCCTGGGGAAATGCGGACGATGCAACATCGGCCCCCTCTACGTCTGCAAGGACGGTCCGGTTTTCAGCTACGAAGAAATCCGAAATTTTTCCTCCGATGAGTTTTAGCCCCGCCCCACGAATCCGGCGAGTAGAGCGCCCTTCATCTTTCTCCTTTTGCGAGTAAATCTAACGACTTCAGAACATTGATTTCCTCGCCCTACCCTGCGGATCATGGGCTGGTGGCGGCCAGAATTGTGTTGACTTAAGGCCCATTCAGATGCTAGACTAAAACATAAGGGAGGCGGCGAAATGTTTAAAATCGGGGACAAGGCGGTCTATCCTGCGCACGGGGTGGGGATTATTGAAGATATCAAATGCAAAGCGATTTCCGGCGCCAAGAGAACCTTCTATGTTTTGCGGATTTTGGACAAAGATATGACCATCATGATTCCCACGGACAATGCTAACCTTGTAGGATTGAGAGGAATCATCGATAAGAAAGAAGTTTCCAAGGTCTTCCGGATTCTATCAGAAAGGAATGTGGAGGTCGATTGCCAGACCTGGAATCGCCGGTACCGGGAATATATGGAGAAGATCAAATCCGGCTCCGTTTTTGAAGTAGCCGAGGTCCTCCGAGACCTTGTCCACCTGAAATGCGACAAAGACCTTTCCTTTGGAGAGAGGCAGATGCTCGACTTAGCCCAGAACCTGCTGGTCAAAGAGCTCTCCATTGCCAAAAACATGGCCGAAGAAAAAATGCGGCTTCGGCTGCAGAGCATCTTCACTACCTGAAAAACTGCTCTTCTCTTAAAAAAATTCCATGGAGAAAGGAGGTGAAAAAAAGTGGGAGTCTTTATCTTTAGAATCTTGCTGTTAGCCGCCACCGGCAGCAGCGGCTATTTTTTGGGTCAGCAGGCCACTCCTTCCCCGGAGTCCGGGTGGTGGGGGATGGGGATTGGCTTGGTCGTTGGGATTCTGGTCATCTTATTCGAGCGCAGTATTAAGCGAGTGCCGCTGAAAGTGGTCATCGGCGGGGCCGTCGGGTTGGTCCTGGGTTTGATGTTGGCCAACCTTCTGATCAGTGCATTTTTTGCCGCGCTCTTCGAAAGGCTGGAGGTTAACTTCTCACCCTACGTTCTGATGAATAGTGCCTTCGGCTACCTGGGATTGATCCTGGGCATGAAGAAAGGAAAAGAATTTGACCCCGCGAAACTTCCTTGGTTCTCCAAAGGATTATCCCAAGGAAGCAATGGTCATAAAGTTCTGGATACCAGCGTAATTATCGATGGGCGGATTGCGGATATCTGTGATACGGGATTTATGGAGGGGACGTTTATCATTCCCCAATTCATCCTCCAGGAGTTGCGACACATTGCAGACTCTTCCGACCCCCTGAAGCGTGGAAGAGGGCGGAGGGGCTTGGATGTTTTAAATAGAATTCAGAAACAAGCCAATTTGGAAGTAAAGATCGTCGATCAGGATTATCCCAAAATCCAGGAAGTCGACGCCAAATTGATCGCCTTGGCCAAAGATATAAAGGCCAAGATCATCACCAATGATTTTAACCTGAACAAGGTGGCCGAGCTGCAGGGAATCTCGGTGCTGAACATCAACCAGCTTTTCAACGCCCTTAAACCCGTGGTCCTCCCCGGCGAGATCATGAACGTGAAAATCCTGAAAGAAGGGAAGGAATCTGGGCAGGGCGTAGCCTATCTGGACGACGGAACCATGGTGGTGGTGGACAACGCCAGGCGTTATATGGGCAAGAATGTGGAGGTGTCTGTAACCAGCGTTCTCCAGACCACGGCGGGGCGGATGATCTTCACCATCCTGAAAGAAGACATTCCGGAGAATTTTTATCAGAGCTTCAACCACTGACAGGGAACGGACGGCTAAAGAAAACCCAGAATTTTAATGAGAAATTCTGGGTTTTCTTTATGCCCGCGGGCAAGGGACGCTCCCTGGCTTCTCGGCGGCTCTTAGCCCCCGGGGCGCATGACTGGGGTGGATGATGCGCGTGGTGGCCATAATCCCGGCAGCAGGCCGCGGCAGGCGGATGGGCAGCCAAAAAACCAAGGCTTTTCTTCCGTTGGGAGGGATTCCGCTTCTGACCCACACTCTCCGAAAGTTCGAAGCCTGCCCGCAAGTGGATGAAATCTTGCCCCTCGTTCCCGAAGGAGAAGTTCTCCTTTGGGAAAACGAAATCCTCCGCTCTGCGGATTTGAAAAAAGTTTCCCGAATATTGGCCGGAGGGCCCGAGCGGCAAGACTCGGTCTACTTAGGGCTGAAGGCCGTGGCGGGCCAGGCAGATTTTGCCATCATCCATGATGGGGTCCGCCCCTTTGTCTCGCCGGAGTTGCTCGCGCACGTTTTATCCGAAACCCGGCGCTGGAAGGCGGTGGTGACTGCGCTTCCCGCCGGGGATACCATCAAGGAAGTCTCTGCGGAAAAAGAAGTTTTGAGGACCGTGGACCGCAGCCGCCTCTGGGTCATCCAGACCCCTCAATCCTTCGAGTATGGCTTAATCACCCGAGCCCATGAGAAGGCCAAAGAAGAAGGCTTTTACGGGACCGATGATGCTTCTCTGGTGGAGCGGTTGGGAATGCCGGTAAAGGTCATCGAAGGCTCCAGGTTTAACATAAAGATCACTACCCCGGAGGATCTGATCCTGGGGGAAGCGCTGCTAAAATGTTTGAAATGAGGTCCAGGTTGTCGTTCGGAGTGATTCGTGCGGAGCATCCAAGTTCCTGACTCCGCGCTCTGAACTCCGAACCGCATACCATTTTTCGGAGTTTTCATGCTCATCGGATTCGGGTACGACGTCCATCGGCTGGTCGAGGGTCGAAAGCTGATCATCGGGGGTGTACAGATTCCTTATGAAAAGGGTCTGGAGGGACATTCGGATGCCGATGTTCTTTTGCACTCCATTTGCGACGGGCTATTGGGAGCCATGGGCGAGGGAGACATTGGGAAGCATTTTCCCAACACTGAGCCCCGATTTCGGGGAATCCCCAGTTTGCATCTACTCCAAAGCGTGGCCGCGATGATGGCCGAGCGGAGACTGACCGTGGAGAACCTGGATACCACGATTGTTGCTGAGCGGCCCATGATCGGGCCCTACATTCCCCAGATGGTGGACAAGATCGCTAAAACCCTGGACATCCCCGGCCGGAGAGTCAATGTCAAAGCCACCACCTCCGAAGGGCTGGGCTTCGTGGGAGAAGGAAAGGGGATTGTGGCTTATGCCGTTGTGCTGCTAACAGAAGTTTCTGGTTCCCAGGTACAGGCTCTAAGCTAAAGGGCCCCTTTTCATCGGCAGTTTAACAGGATGCGGAAAAAGTCCCTTTCGGCCTTAGGTTGTCATTCCTGCGAAAGCAGTCCCGCCTTCGGCGGGATGGACTCCCGCTTTCGCGGGAGTTGACGGTGAATTGGAGTTTTTCCGCATCCTGTTAAAACTTGAGATTAAATACTTTTCATTTCTTTTAACCCGAGGAACTTTAGCCCCCCGGAGGGCATTTTAGGCATTTATGGAACCCCGCATTCGAGTTAGGTTCGCTCCCAGCCCCACCGGACTTCTGCACGTGGGCAATGCCCGCACCGCCCTTTTCAATTATCTTTTCGCCCGTAAGATGGGCGGGACCTTCATCTTGCGCCTGGAAGATACCGATGTGGAACGCTCGACGGCTGAAGCCGAGAAAGCCATCCTGGAGGATCTCCGCTGGTTAGGTCTCGACTGGGACGAAGGGCCCGGCCGGCCTGGCCAACATGGCCCCTACCGCCAGTCCGAGCGCAGGGAAATTTATCGCCGGTACGCTTTCCAGCTCCAGGAAAAAGGCCACGCCTACCCCTGCTATTGCACACCGGAGGAATTGGAGGAAAAAAGAAAGCGCTCCCTGGCCAAAGGTGTGCCCCCCAAATATGATGGCCGTTGTCGAAATGTAAGACCCGAAGAGGCACAGGCTCTAAAGGCCGCCGGCCGGCCGGCTTCCTTGCGCTTCCGGGTGGACGTCCGGAGCGTAGAATTTGAAGACCTGGTGAAGGGGCGAGCGTCCTTCGACGGCCAGGGGATCGGAGACTTCATCATCTTGCGCTCCGATGGGCTGGCTCCCTACAATTTCGCCGTGGTCGTGGATGATGGATTGATGGAAATCTCTCACGTCATTCGGGGGGAGGACCATCTGACCAATACGGCCCGGCAACTTATTCTTTACCAGGCTTTGGACTTTCCTCCGCCAAAGTTTGCCCACCTCCCTTTGATCCTGGGACCAGACCGCGCCCCCTTGAGCAAACGCCATGGGGCCACGGCCGTGGCTCACTTCCGGGAGGAAGGGGTTCTGCCAGAAGCCCTGGTCAATTACTTATCCCTGCTGGGCTGGTCCTCCGAGGATGGCCAGGAAATTTTCAGCCTGGAGGATCTGGCCAAGGCGTTTTCCTTGGCCCGCGTCTCCCGCAGCTCAGCCATCTTCGATTTCGAGAAGCTGAAGTGGGTAAACCGGGCCCACATGAAGGGTCTTTCCGGGAGAAAATCCCTGGAACTGGCCTGGCCATTCCTCCAGAAATCCGGGATCAACATGGAAGGAAGGAATGAGCCCTGGCTGGCTGCGGCCCTGGAAGCGGTTTGGGCGGAGGTGGATACGCTCTCCCAGCTGGCCGACCGTTTAAAGATCTTTTTCGACGAAGGCTGGAGCCTAGAGCCCGAAGCGGAACAACTTCTGGCCAGGGAAGAGAACCGGAAAGTGGTCCAGGGGTTGGAGGAAGAACTTCGGGGGGTGGAAGAGGTGAACTCCGATAATTACAGAAAAATCTTGTCCAGCCTGGGAAAGAGGGTGGGTCTTTCCGGACGGGGCCTTTACATGCCGCTGCGCGCGGCCTTAACCGGGAAAACCCGCGGCCCGGAGCTGGAAAAGGTTTTCATCCTGCTGGGGAAAAAGAAGGCTTTGCAGCGGGCCGAATCCGCCCTGCAACGAACCGGATAAGAGAGGAGCCGGCCAGTGAATAAAAATGAATTGATCCTTTATATCTCCAGGTTCAAAAATGTTCGCATCATGGTCATCGGAGACTTGATGGTCGATGAATATATCTGGGGAAGTGTCTCTAGAATCTCCCCGGAAGCGCCCGTGCCGATAGTCAGCGTCACCTCGGAGAGCCTGCGTCTGGGCGGTGCAGGGAACGTGGCCCACAATATTCATTCGCTCGGGGGAAAGGTATGGGTCGGCGGAGTGGTGGGGAACGATGAAATGGGCCGGAAAGTCATCCATGACCTGCGGAGGATGAATGTGGAGACCGAGGGGGTGATCGTGGAACCGGAAAGGATCACCACGGTGAAGACCCGGATCATCGCCCAACACCAACAGGTCGTCCGGTATGACCGGGAAGTCGTGCGGCCCATTCATCCCGAGAACTTGAAGCAGATTCTCAGCCTCTTGGAAGAACGGATGGATGAGCTGGACGCTGTCCTGATTTCCGATTATGGGAAAGGAGTGGTCTGTAAGCCCCTGGTCGATGGGGTACGATCCCTGGCGCTGGGGGCAGGGAAAATTCTGGCCGTGGACCCGAAGGTGAAAAACATTCCTCTCTTTGAGCAGGCCACCATCATCACTCCGAATCACTATGAAGCTGCGGAGGCGGCCGGCCGCTGGATTCAGAACGAGGAAGACCTGATGGCCGTCGGGCGGATCTTGCTGGAGCGGTTGCAGGCGAAATCGATCCTGATCACCCGAGGAGAGAAGGGGATGACGCTTTTCCAACAGAACGGGGAGGTGACCAACATCCCCACGATGGCCAAGGAGGTCTTCGACGTTACGGGCGCGGGAGATACGGTGATTTCTGTACTCACCCTGGCCATGGCCGCCGGCGCCAGCGCCCAGGAGGCGGCTATGCTCTCCAATTATGCCGCTGGAATCGTTGTCGGGGAAGTCGGGACGGCAACGTTGAAGGCTTCGGAGCTGGAAGATGCGGTCCGAAACGGGATTCGCGCGAAAAGCAAAGGAGGCGTTTCGAACGCCTGAGGGCCTGCGATGAGTATGCCCCGCTCGCCCCAAGAGGTGAAGTTAGTGATGAGCTTCCTCTTCAAAGGAGGGGAGGACTTTGCTGCGGCCCTCGCCGAGACCGACCACCAATACGGCCCAGTGGACTTGGTGAGCGAGCCTCTGTCCTTCGAATTTACCGACTATTACGAGCCGGAGATGGGCAAAGGCCTCTGGCGGAGAATGACCGGCTTTGGGTCCTTGATTTCTCCCGACCAGCTACCGGAGATAAAACTCTGGACAAACGCTATGGAAGCCCGGTTCCCGAATGAACGCGGCGGGCGAAAAGTGAACATCGACCCCGGATATCTGGCTGCTTCCAAGTTCATCTTGGCTACGGGAAAAGATTACAGCCACCGGATATACCTGGGGAAGGGGATTTACGGGGATTTGACGCTGATCGTCCAGAAGGGTGCTTTCACTCCCCTGCCCTGGACCTACCCGGATTATGCCTCTCCGCCGCTGATCGGCCTGCTCAATCTTCTGCGCCAGCGGTACCTGTGGCAGCTGCGGCAAGAGAAAAGTGCCGCGTAATTCAAAATCCAAAAATCAAAAGGCAAAATGACAAATCAAAAAATAAAATTTGACACATTCCCAGAGAGGAAAATGAAATATAGGGAGAATCTATGATCAAATCGATGACCGGCTATGGCCGGGGAAAATGGGAGGGAGACACAAAACGGGTGGAGGTGGAGATGAAATCCGTCAACCATCGGTTTTGCGACATCTCCCCTCGCCTTCCCCGGAGGTTGAACTCTCTGGAAACGCGGGTCGGCAACTTCATTCGGCAACGTATTTCCCGGGGCCGGGTCGAGGTCCTGGTAACGGTGGATGATTCATCCCTGGCCGAACAGAAGCTGGAACTTGATCTCGATTTGGCCAGAGACATCCATCGGGCCCTGAAAGCCCTGCAGGAAAACCTGGGGCTGCCGGGAGAGATTCGTCTGGAAACCTTGGCGAATTTCAAAGATATCTTCACCCGTAAAGAGGTGGAGACGGATCTGGAAAAGGAATGGGTATCGGTACTGGCGGCCTTGGAAGGGGCGCTCAACGGTTTGGATGCTATGCGCCGCGATGAAGGATTTGCGCTCCGGCAGGATTTCCTGAAGCGGCTTATGGCCATTGAAGGGATGATCCAGGAAATTGAAGACAAGGCCCCTTTGGTGCTCCGAGCCTGCCGGGATCGGCTGGCCCAGCGGGTCCGGGAATTAAGCGGAGGGCTGCAGATTGATGAGGCTCGCCTGGCCCAAGAAGTGGCTTATCTCGCCGAACGAAGTGACATCACCGAGGAGATCGTGCGGATCCGCAGTCATCTGATTCAGTTTCGAGGTCTGCTCGACCTTCTTGAGCCGGCGGGGAGAAAGATGGAATTTCTACTCCAGGAAATCAACCGCGAGGCGAACACCCTCAGCTCGAAAGCCAGCGATGCGGGAATTGCCCAGGTAGCTGTAGGGATCAAGAGCGAGCTGGAGAAGATACGCGAGCAGGTTCAGAACGTGGAGTAATTGGAACCACAGAGAACGCATCGCGGCAGAGCCGCAACCAAAAGGATAAGTTTTGCCTAGCGCCACGCGCAATCCCAGAAATCCCCCCTGCCCCCTTTGGCAAAGGGGGGTTAGGGGGGATTTCAGAAGTTAGTTTTCAATCGATTTTCTTCACTAAATTTCAAGATTTTACACGTTAGTGGTACAGAGGCCGCCGAGAAAAAAACAAATGCTAAATCCTGAAAAAGAATTAGCGAAGGGCGAGAATGGATCAGCACCAACGATTAATATTCAAACGCTGGAAAGCGAGGAAGTATAGGATTTTGAAAATTGGAACTTCGTATTTGTTTGGGATTTGGAAATTGGGACTTGGAATTTAATATCTTAGCTACGTGCTCTGCGGTGAAGTAAAAATGGAAATGAAGAAAAAGGGACTGCTGTTCGTTGTCTCCGCTCCCTCGGGGACAGGAAAGACCACTCTCTGCCGGGCGATGCTTAAAATCTTCCCTCATCTTCATTTCTCCGTCTCTTATACCACTCGCCCTAAGCGGCCGGGAGATGAGCACGGCAAGGATTACTATTTCATCTCCCGCGAAGACTTTCAGATGATGATCGACCGGGGTGATTTTGTCGAATGGGCGGAGATCTACGGCCACCGGTACGGCACGGCAAAGACTATTTTGGAAAGAATCCAGGAGGAAGGCCGGGATGTCATTCTGGATATCGACGGGCAGGGAGCGCGGCAGGTGCGGGATCAGGATCCGCAGGGGATCTTCATCTTCATCCTGCCCCCTTCCAGAGAAGAGTTGCAGCGGCGCCTCTCCCGCCGGAGGACCGAAGGAAAAGCAGTTCTGGAAGAACGCCTCCGCAAAGCGAAGGCCGAGATGGCCGAGGCCCGCTGGTATGATTATATCATCGTCAACGATGAATTAGAAAAGGCCCAAGACCAGTTGCAAGCCATCATCCTGGCCGAACATTGCCGGCGCGAGAGGATGGCCGGGGGCATAGAAGATCTGTTGTCTGGATAGGGCGATGAAAATCCCCCCTTCGCCCCCTTTGGCAAAGGGGGGTTGGGGGAATTTGAAAGCGATTGGTTTGAAGTAGGATTCTGTTTTTGGTTGCGGCTCCGCCGCGCTGTACTACTAACGTGTAAAATCTTGAAATTTTGTGAAGAAGATTGATTTGAAAGCTAATCTCTGGAATCCCCCCTAACCCCCCTTTGCCAAAGGGGGCAAGGGGGATTTCTGGGAATGGGCGCGGCCCTAGGCAAAACTTATCCTTTTGGTTGCGGCTATGCCGCGCTGTGAACTCTGGGGCAAAATATGCGCAGGAGGTTGAAAGATGGCACGAATTTCAGTGGAAGATTGTTTGAAGAGAGTTCCCAATCGTTTTGGCCTGGTGCTGCTGGCCACAGCCAGGACCAAGCAGTTGCTGAAAGGGTCCAAACCCCGGGTGCAGGCGGACAATAAGGAAGTTGTCTTGGCCCTGCGGGAAATTGCCGCCAGCAAAGTGAAGCCGGCAAGACCTCTGGAGGACACCTCCCCGAAGAACTCTGGAAAGAAAAATGAACGCTGACCCCGGAAAGTCAGATGGCTCATCCTTTGCCCATAGAAGGGTGATCTTCGCCCTCGACGTCTCCACCTTGGAGGAAACCCGACGATTCGTAGGCTTGCTAAAAAACCGGGTGGGGTTTTTCAAGGTAGGATTGGAACTTTTTACCGCCTTCGGCAAAGAAGCGATAAGAGCCGTGCAGGAAGAAGGGGGCCGGGTTTTTCTGGACCTCAAGCTCCACGATATTCCCAATACGGTTTGCCGGGCTGCGGAGGAGGCCGTCAAACTGGGCGTGGAGATGTTCAACCTCCATGCGACCGGCGGCCTGGAGATGATGCGCGAAACCGGCCAGCGCTGCCGGGAGCTGGCCGAAAAGTTAAACCGGCCCGGCCCAATCATTTTGGCAGTGACGATCCTTACCAGCCTGGATGAGAAAAATTTAAAGGAGATCGGTCTGGTCGGCCCGGTGCCGGAGCGGGTGGTCACCCTGGCGGAGCTGGCCCAGAGGGCCGGGATCGACGGCGTTGTGGCCTCCCCGAAAGAGATCATTCCCATCCGCCAGCGTTGCGGGGTTCAATTCATTATCGTCACCCCGGGGATCCGCCCGGCCTTCGCCGAGCCGGGCAAGGATGACCAGAAGCGCGTGATGACCGCGAAGGAAGCGATCTCGGCCGGCGCGGATTACATCGTCATCGGCCGCCCGGTGCGCCTCGCGCCTGATCCTGCCGCAGCCATGGATAGAGTCTTAGAAGAGATCAGCTAATTTTCTTCCCGGAAGTAGACAAACGCAGATTTTCCAGATTCCGAACCCATAAATTTTTTCTTCCTTTATCTGCCAAAACCTGCGTCTTTAAAATTTGATGGAGTCGTAAAAAGTCTCTTGGAGCGTCACCCCGGCGAAAGCCGGGGTCCAGAACATCTTGAAATAACTGGATTCCGGCTTTCGCCGGAATGACGAATTCTATGGAATTGCGACTTTTTACGAGTTCATCAAATTTCATCCGTCCCCAAAGAATAAAGATGGGTAAAGAGGTCAATAAAGTAATCTACTCCATGATCGGAGTAGGCAAATACTATGATAAAAAACCGGTCCTGCAGGACATTTCCCTCTCGTATTTTTACGGCGCCAAAATCGGGGTCCTCGGACTGAACGGGTCCGGGAAAAGTTCTCTCCTGAGAATATTAGCCGGAATCGATATAGAATTTGTCGGCCAGACCATCCTTTCTCCCGGTCACACGGTGGGATTTCTCGAGCAGGAACCGAAGTTGGACGAGTCGAAGACGGTCCGGGAAACCGTCCAAGAGGGGGTCCAGGAAACCGTCGATCTTCTCGCAGAATACGAACGGATCAACCAGAAATTTTCCGAACCCATGTCAGAGGACGAGATGGCTTCCCTGCTCGAAAGGCAGGGGAAAGTACAGGAACAACTCGACGCCCGTGATGCCTGGGACCTCGACAGCCGGCTGGAAATGGCCATGGATGCCCTACGCTGTCCGCCTGGCGATACACCCGTTCAAATCCTTTCCGGAGGAGAGCGGCGGCGCGTCGCCCTTTGTCGCCTCCTTCTAAAAAAGCCCGATATCCTGCTCCTCGACGAACCGACCAACCACCTCGACGCGGAATCCGTCGCCTGGCTGGAGAAGCACCTTCAGCAATACGCCGGCACCGTCATTGCGGTTACCCACGACCGCTACTTCCTCGACAACGTAGCCGGCTGGATTCTCGAGCTGGATCGTGGGCGGGGAATTCCCTGGAAAGGGAACTACTCCTCCTGGCTGGAACAAAAACAGATGCGTCTCAGGCAGGAAGAAAAATCCGAGACGATCCGGCAAAAAACACTGCAGCGCGAGCTCGAGTGGATCCGCATGTCCCCAAAGGCGCGCCAAGCGAAAGGGAAGGCCCGACTCAATGCCTATGAGGCCCTGCTGGGTCAGGAAATTGAAAAACGGGCTGCAGAGATGGAGATTTATATCCCCCCCGGCCCTCGCTTGGGAAAAGTGGTCATCGAGGCTGAAGGAGTGAGCAAAGCCTACGGCGACCGTCTGCTCTTTGAGGAAATGTCCTTCGCTCTGTCCCCGGGCGCTATCGTCGGAATCATCGGGCCCAACGGAGCGGGGAAGACCACCCTTTTCCGGATGATCACCGGCCAGGAACAGCCGGATCGGGGGATGATCCGCATCGGCGAAACCGCAAAGCTGGCCTATGTCGACCAGAGCCGTGACCTTCTCGACCCCAACAAAACGACCTGGGAAGAGATCTCCGATGGTCTGGATGTGGTTCAGCTTGGGAACAGGCAAGTCAACTCGCGCGCCTATGTCGCTCGATTTAATTTTTCAGGGTCCGATCAGCAAAAGGAGGTCGGTTTACTTTCCGGCGGCGAGAGAAACAGGGTTCATCTGGCGAAAGTGCTCAAAGAAGGGGCCAACGTTCTTCTCCTCGACGAGCCGACCAATGACCTGGACGTCAACACCCTGCGCGCGCTGGAGGAAGCTCTGGAAAACTTCGCCGGCTGCGCCGTCGTCATCAGCCACGACCGCTGGTTTCTCGACCGGATCGCCACCCACATCCTGGCCTTTGAGGGGGAGAGCAGGGTCGTCTGGTTCACGGGAAATTTTTCTGATTACGAGACCGACCGCAAAAGACGACTCGGCGCTGCTGCCGATCAACCCCACCGCATCAAATACCGTCAACTAACCCGCAGATGACCTCCGCCTTTGGCGGGGCAAAATCGGCCGGGAATAAACCCTCAAAATTTCATGCCGGGTAGGTTGAGGGATGCCGTATTGCCTCCGTCTACCGGAAGCGCCTGGCCGGTGATGTAGCTGGCTTCATCGCTGGCCAGAAAGAGAATGGCATAGGCCACCTCTTCCGCCCGGCCGTAGCGCCTCAGTTCGCAGCGGCTGCCCAGCTTGTTAAACTTTCCCTTTTCGCGGGCCAGATCAAAAACCGGCTTCGTCATCCCGGTCTCGATCAGGCCGGGGCAGACCGCGTTGACCCTGACGTTGAACCCCCCCAGATCACAGGCCGCGGTTTGGGTAAAATTGATGAGCGCCGCTTTGCTGGCACTGTACGCATTGCCTCCGGCTCCGGAACGAATCCCTGCTACCGACGCTGTGTTTACGATCGCTCCGCGTCTTCTCTCCTGCATATGCTTGGCCAAGTACTTGGTGGCGAAGACCGCCCCCAAGACATTGACCGCATAGACTTTCTGCCAGTCATCCCGGTCTTGAGACTCCAGATTCGCCAACCCCCCCACAATGCCCGCATTGTTGCAAAGGATATCTACCCGGGAGTACGCCTGGAGCGCTAAATCAACTAAGTTTTTCACTTCCCCTTCGACGCTCACATCGGTTCTCCGGATGATTGCCTCTCCGCCCTCTTTTATAACCAGGGAAAGGCTCTCTCTCAACCCTTGCTCGTTGACATCCGCCAGAACAAGCTTGGCTCCTTCTCTGGCAAAGAGGATGGCCGTTGCGCGACCTATGCCATCGGCAGCTCCTGTGATAACCGCTACCTTCCCTTCCAAACGCCCGTTTTTTCCCATAGGCATCTCCTTCGTTCAGGTATACACAATTTTGATAGACCTGCTGAATCCCCCGGTTGGCGAATTTTATTGGAGGAACAAATAGACTTCTGGGGAAAGTAAAACTTGTAACCATAGGGGCCACAGGAATAAGCGAACCGGCTGGCAACTTATTTTAGCCCGATAAGGACTTTGGCCTTTTCGACCGCCGATCCTGCGTCCGGAGCATATCCATCTGCCCCGATCTCCAGGCTGAAAGCCTCGGTGATGGGCGCGCCCCCGACCATGATCTTGACTTTCTGACGAACGCATTTCTCTTTTAAAAATTGAATGGTCTTTCCCATGGCCCCCTGGGTGGTGGTCAGGAGGGCGGACATACAGCACAGGTCAGGCTTGTGCATCCGGATGGCCTCGTAGAATTTTTCCGGGCCCGCGTCCGTGCCCAGGTCGTGAACTTCAAACCCTGCACCCTGCATCATCATGATCACTAAATTCTTGCCGATATCATGTACATCTCCCTGCACGGTTCCAAAGACGACTACACCTTTGGCCTTGATCCGTTTATCGACCAGGAGAGGGCGAAGTACGCTCAGGGCACTCTGCATGGTTCTGGCTGACAGCAACATCTCCGGGATGTAGAGGTCTCCGCAGGCAAATCTCTCCCCGATGACTTCCATGGCGGCAATCAGTCCCTGGTCGATGATCTGCTGGGGATCCGCTCCAGCGTTCAAGGCCTCTTTGGTAACCAGGGGAGCATCATCCAGGTTGCCTTCGATCACCAGATTTTTTAATTTTTCGATTAAGGACATCAGGGTCTCCCTTAAACCGCAAACAAAGGAACGGCTTAAAGTGTCTAAAGCAAATTAAAGAGCCTATCATTCCCCGGCCTTTCCCCACTTCCCGCCCGCCCCCGGAAACTCTGCGGAATCGCGCAAGACCCCCTGGGAACGAAACATATTCCTTAGCCTCTCCACGTAGTGGCCAAAGCGTTCTGATCCTAACAGGTCCCAGGTTCGAGGCCGGGGGATGTCAATGGTTTCGATCAAATCGATGGACCCCGGCCGGGGGGTCATTCCCACCACCCGATCTGAGAGGAAGACCGCTTCCAGGATGTTATGGGTGACGAAGAACACCGTCTTCCGCGTCTCCATCCAGATGTGGTGGAAATCCAGGGTGAGCTGTTCGCGGGTAAGATTGTCCAGAGCTCCGAAGGGCTCATCCATGAGAAGGAGGGGGGGGTCATGGATCAGCGCCCGGCAGATGGCTACTCGCTGTTGCATCCCGCCTGAAAGTTCATACGGCCGGTGGTTCTCGAACCCCTCCAACCCAACAAGCTGGAGCAAGACCTGGGCCCTGGTTTTCGCCCTTTCCATATCCATATGCCGGACTTCAGCCTGGATGAGGATATTCTTCATCGCGTTTCGCCATTCCATGAGAACGGGCGATTGAAAGACGATGCCGATGTTCGACTGCGGTCGCTCAACTTTCACACCCCCTAAGACCACCTGGCCGGAACTCTGGGGAAGGAGCCCCGCTACGATTTTGAGGAGCGTACTCTTGCCGCATCCGGAAGGGCCCACTAAGGATAGGAACTCCCCCTCCGCAACCGAGAAGTCAATCTTCGCTAGAGCCTGCACGTCCCCCCGTTTGGAGGGGTAGGTTTTGGTGACACCCCGGATTTCAATGAAAGATCGATGGGTCATATCCCTTCCGTTTCCCGGATGCGTTCCGAAACGTGCCAGGAGATGAGCAATTTTTCCAGAATCCAGACGATAAAGAACAGACCCATGCCCATGAGGGTGAGAACGATAATGGCGGAAAAGGCCAAAGCGGTATCTAACTGACCGTTGGCCAGAAGCAGCACGTAACCTAAGCCCTTTTCCGAGCCTACCCATTCACCCACGATGGCGCCCACGACCGCCAGAGTGATAGCCACTTTCAGGCCGGCAAAAAGAAAGGGCAGGGCAAAGGGCAGGCGGATCTTCCGAAACATCTGCCACCGGGTTGTGCCCATCGAGCGGGAGAGATGGATCATCTCCAGGGGGAGAGACTTCAGACCGGCAACGGTATCGATGACGATGGGAAAGAATGAGATCAAAAGCGTGATGAGAATATGGGGCAGGGAGGTCATTCCCAGCCAGATGGCGAACAGAGGAGCGATGGCAATCTTGGGGACGGTCTGAGAAAAAACCAGGAGGGGATAGACCGCCTTTTCGGCGAAGCGCCAGGAAGAGATGATCAGAGCCATAGGCACCCCCACGGCGATGGCCAGGAGGAATCCGGAAAGGATGACATACAGGGTATAGGCTGCGTGAGTCCCCAGAAAATGGGCATCGCTCCCGATTCGTAGCAAGACCACGCTCAGGGCCGGCAGGAGCCATTTGGGAATATGAAGAGCCCGGACCAAAACTTCCCAAAGGGCGGCTGCCCCCAATATAAAAACCAACGGCCAACCGATCTTTCCCAGGTGGGAGACCCAGCCTTCGTCGCCCTGCCCCTTCATTTTCTAACTCTTTCCAACCATTTCTTCTCGAGGGAACGAACTTTCTCCAGGGTTTTTGAATCCTTGCGCTCCGCCGGTGGTTTCTTCAGAATTTTTTCCACCTGCTCCCCGGCCACCTCCTCCAGGGATTTTGCCCCCCGTTTCTCCCAGCCACTCCGCCGGTGACGATTCACTAAGTTTAAAGTGGCTAATTCTTTCCGGAAGTGCTTCAGGGTGAAATCGGAACTGAGATAATTGGCCTGAGATTTCATCTCGTGGATCAATCCCAAAGCCAGGGTCTCATCATTCACCGCGATCCCACGTTTCACCCGGTGGGCCGCAGCCAGAATCTCGTTATCAATTACCGCTTGTTCCAATGAAATCGCCCGGGTAAATTCCAGATTCCCTGCCCCCCAAATAATATTGGCTCCCCCTAAGAGTTGTACCAGCCCAACGATCGCCCGTTCGAATGCGGACTGTGAATCCACGCAGGCCGAATCGCTGCAGGTCCAGGCCGCGCTGGGAAGATTCAAGTCCCGGGCGAAGGCTGCCCCGGCGGCGGCGAGGAGTCCATTTTCCGGGGCCCCGGTCGTGGGTTCAGCTGTCTTCATGTCCATCACGTGAGAGAAACCCAGATTGTAAATGCACGGCCTTCCGGGCTCCAGGATCTGGTTGATCACGATTCCCGAAAGGGCTTCCGCATTGGCCAGAACCAGTGTGCCGGCCAGGGTGACTGGAGAAGTTGCCCCGGCGATACACTCGGAGTTTATCATGGCCGGCATTCCGTATCCCGCCGTGCGCAGGTAAACTTCCAGGCCTTCCTTGGTCCAATGCAAAGGCGAGACGATGGTATAGCCCGTGCTAACGATGGGGCGGGACCTCAGGTCTTGTCCCGTTTCTTCCAGGAATGCCTGGGCCATCTCCACAATGATGGCAGCTCCCTGAGGGGTATAGATGCAGGGCCGAAGATGCTTTAAGGTATTTTCCATCATGACCCGGAATCCGACGAAGTCTTTGGCCTCCGGTGGATACTCGCTGAGGTTGGTGCCGACGACTCCTTCAATGAAGGGCATGGCATCCACCACCCGGCAGAATTCCGCGAAATCCACTTCCGTGATCGGATGAGTATCTTTGCCCCGGGTGAAGTTCAGAGCATTTCCGGTCCAGAAGACCGAGGGGCCTCCGGGTTCGGCGATCGTGACGCCGCCCTGGCGGTCAGCGAACCTAACCTGCGGAGGACATAACTTTAATTTCTCTTTTACGACAGCCGGCGGGAAGAAGACGCGATTCCTCTCCTCATCACCCCGGCAGCCGGCCTCGCATAGTTTCCCGAAGATCGGTGGGTGGTCTATCTGGACCCCGGTCTCCTCCAAAACTCGAAAGGAGGCCTGCAAGATCTTCTTGCGGTCTTCATCGCCGATGATGGAGAGGGTAATCATGCATCACCTGCAAAAGAATTCAGAAACCCGGGATCAGAATTCAGAATGATGAAACATTCTTTATCCTGTCTTCTGGCTTCTAACTCTTGGTCTCTGCCTTTTTCCCCTACTGCAGGAACTCGTTCGCGTAATAGGCCTCTGTGGTCTTTCGCCCCTTCATGCCCCCATACTTCTCGAGGACATTCAGGGTCTGCTCCCAGTCTTCCTTGGCCATCCAGCCCAGGGGTTTCCCCTTGCTGTATGGAGTCGTCAGGACCTCCAACGTTTTGCTAAAGGTGTAGCGGGTGAACGTGGCATCTTCTTTGGGGTTTTGCGTGATATGCGCATTCACCGCCCCTTCCACATTCTTCGCCGCCTCCAACCAGGATTTTTGGGTGGCCCTCATGAAGCGTTTTACCAAGTCTGGATTCTTCTGCATGGTTTCCATGTGGGCCAGGATCCCCTGACTCATGGTGTTCACCCCAAACTCCGAAAACATCATCGTCGAAGTCTTTCTCCCGGACTCCCGCTCTAAAAGGTAGGGCTGCATCGTGATATACCCGGGCGTCCCGTCGACCTTCCCTTGCAGCATAAGTTGGATCTTAGTTGGGCCACTGGGAGCAAAGATGGTCCGAACGTCCGTCTCCTTCAGTCCTGCACCCGCCAGAATGGCCGGCCAGAGCTGATGTAAGGAATCCCCGGCCACGAAGGAGAACGAGAGACCTTTAATGTCCTGGGGTTTTCGCAGGGGATGCTTATCCGCCCAGGTAATCACGCATTGCGGGTTGGTTTGCAGCATGACGGCCAGCATTTTTACTTCCATGCCTTCGCTGACGTGCTTGGCCACCGTGGCTGCATCCGCGTAGCCGAAAAGGTCATTCTTGGTGCCGATCAGCTTGACCGTTTGCCCCGACCCCTGGGAGGTTCCAATCGTGAGATCGATTCCCTCCTCCTTGTAAAACCCTCGATCCAGCCCGTAGAAGAAAGCGGCGTGCTCTCCGTAGACATTCCAATTGAGCCGGAGCGTAAGCTTATCTGCCGCAATCCCTGTCCCTTGGGAGGCCCATAGCATCATCACGGAAAAAATCACACAAAACTTTCTCATGGCCCCTCTCCTTTCTGCCTTTTCTATTGATCATTCAACCTGGAAGCGAATCCCAATGTTCTCACAACAGCAGATCATAAGCCACTCTTTATCCCCTTGTCAAATGAAGTTTCCCGCCGATCATTTTTCACTCTACGCGAGGATTAGCCCCAATTTTATCGTTGCCGCCGGCAGGGGTTAATAGTCGAGAAGCCGAAAAGGGGCCAGAATCAATGATCTTCTTTTCCTTAGCCTATATCCAAGGTTCACTTCCCCTTTTTGGCGAGGGCTCAGCAATCCTGCCAGCGTCAGGAACCAACGGAAATCTCCGGGTGAGAGTGAAAGGTTAGCATAGAATCGATCAGGCTTTTTCCCCGGCCCAAATGGTATGGGGAGGAAATATTTGTAACCATCCTCCAAATATGCTAAAAATCTATCCGCAGGCCTGATTGCCCCGGCGGTAGGGGGGAAAATTAGCAGGCCCCTAATTGTATGAGTTCAGTCTTCACTTTTTACCCTGCGTTGTATTACAAGATTACTCTGTACTACTAACGGGCAAAATCTTGAAATTTTGTTAAGCAAAATTGGTTTGGAAACCAGCCTCTGAAATCCCCCCCAACCCCCCTTTCGCTAGAGGGGGGCAGGGGGAATTTCTGGGATTGTTCGTGGCTCGAAGCAAAATTTATTCTTTTGGTTGCGGCTCTGCCGCGCTGTGAACTCGGTAACAAATAATCTGAAAGGGAGGCAAACATGGACTTGAAGGACAAGGTGGCAATCGTGACTGGAGCTGGCGGGGGGATCGGGAGGGGGATCGCTCTGAAATTTGGATCCCTGGGCGCCCGCGTGGTGGCGGCGGACATTAAATTTGCAGGAGCTAAAGAAACCGTCTCTCTTCTGGAGAAGAGCGGGGAAAAAGGATTAGCCCTGGGCACCGACATTACCGACCGGATTAAGGTGCAGGAAATGGTCAAAGCCGCTCTGGACACTTTTGGCCAACTCGACATTTTGGTGAATAATGCCGGCTGGGATATCATCGAGCCTTTTACGAAGAACACCCCTGAGTTGTGGGAAAAGGTCATCGCCATCAACCTCAAGGGTCCCATCTTTTGCATCCGAGCCGTTCTGGATCATATGATCGAGAGGAAATATGGGAAGATCGTCAACATTAGCTCAGATGCCGGAAGGGTGGGAAGTTCGGGAGAGGCAGTCTATTCCGCCTGCAAAGGGGGGATCATCGCCTTCACCAAGACGATCGCCCGGGAGATGGCTCGTTACCAGATCAATGTCAACTGTGTCTGTCCGGGGCCCACGGATACTCCCCTTCTGGCAGAACTCACTCGGGGCGAGACCGGGGCGAAGATCATCGAAGCCATGACCAAAGCCGTTCCCTTCCGCCGCCTGGCCAAACCCGAAGACATCGCCGGGGCCGTAGCCTTCCTGGCATCGGATGAAGCGGGGTTCATCACCGGCCAGACGCTGAGCGTTTCCGGCGGCCTGTCGATGTGTTAATTGAATTTAACGAGTTCCGGGTTTCAGGTTTCGAGTTATTATAGTCAAGGGCAGGAGTAAATTCCCATTACGGATGGCCCATCCCCCCAGAAAATCCCCCCCACCCCCCCTTTGCGAAAGGGAGGTGTGAAAAAATTCCAGAGGCCTCTTTGACACCCCCACCCCTTCCCTCCCCCATCAAGGGGGAGGGTAATTATTTAATGATTTCAAACCATTAATTC
>Ga0315288_10003202_pt1 | contig 20900 bp, 7 predicted proteins | sample YL17G11_20_MG_FD_203454 | JGI IMG/M metagenome (GOLD analysis project Ga0315288, IMG submission 203454) | Sediment microbial communities from Yellowstone Lake, YNP, Wyoming, USA - YL17G11_20 | ecosystem: Environmental > Aquatic > Freshwater > Lake > Sediment | place: USA: Wyoming | collected...
GCCAGCCCGTCGGGGTAACGGATGCGAACGGCCGCGCGGTGGGAAGCGTGAAATCGACCGTCGCCGAGGGTAAGACGATCAGCGCGAGAGCGGACGGGGCGGACATCACGAAGACCGTTCCGGTCACCTTCGGCGCGGGGGCGCTTCATCATTTCAACGTGACGCACGGCGGTACAGCGACGGCGGGGCTCGCGTCGTTCGTCACGCTCGACGCGCGCGACGGGCAGAACAACAGAATTACCAATTTCAACGGCATCGCGAAGATATATACGAGCTCGACGTTACCGGGCGACTTCATCACGTGGGGCCTTGGAAACGCCGCGGGCTCGATCCTCTCCGAGGTCGGAGACACGGTCAGGTATCAGTTCGTTCCGGCGGACGGCGGCGACGCCGAGCTCAGCATCACCGATAACAAGGTCGAATCGATCACGATCTACGCTTCGAGCGGTTCCGTGACCTCTTCTTCGGCGGCGCCCCTCGTTGTGAATCATGCCGCTCCCGATCGCATGCTCCTCGTGAGCGGCGACAATCAGCGCGCCGTCGTCAATCAGGAAGTCGCCGCGTCTGTCGTGGTCCGCGTCGAGGATGCATTCGGAAACGCGGTTCCCGGCCTGACGGTGAGCTGGTCGATTATGAGCGGTGGAGGCTATTTCGACGCGAGCCGCACCCTCGTGGGGCAGCAGACAACCTCGGTCACGGGGAGCGACGGGACGACGGCGGGGGAACTCTGGCGGCTCGGGACCGTGAGCGGGCTCAATTCCGACGCCATCAACGCATCGATGCCGGCGGGCTCGACGCGTACGGTGTCGTTCATCGCGACGACCGACCACGGAGCGATCAGCTCCATCGTGCTGACCCCGACGAGCAAATCGGTCACCGTCAACTCTCCGACGATCGTGACCGCCACGATGCGGGACTCCTTCAACAACCTCATACCGGACGAGTACGTAACGATCTTCATCAAGGACACACCCGACGGGACGCTGAGCGCGGCCGCGGGAAGCTCAACGGATCCGCTCGGCGCATACGCGCGCAGGGGCAAGAGCGACAGCACGGGGACCGTTTCGGTGACGTACAACGCGCCCGCCTCCGCCGGCCTCTCGGATATCATCGACGCCAACAGCAACACGATTCCGGCGGAGAATGTCGCCGACGTCACCTATGCGTCCGTCGCGAGCGGTGCCACGGACATCGCGGCGACGGTCCTCGCCGGACAGACCTCGCAGGCGGGAGTCACGTTCTCATTCAGGGTCGAGGCGGTCGACGGGAACGGAAACCGCGACCTCACGAACGCGAGCCGGATCGTTCTCGATCCGCCGGTCGCGGGGGGATTCACATTCAGTCTCACCAATTTCGGCGCGGGTGTAACGGAGGCCGATCTCGCGGGCGGGGCCGTCACCCTCTACGGGAGAGGATCGAAACAGGGGAGCTGGCCGATCCAGGTCCGGGACAAGGCTGCCGTGCTCTCGCCGGATCAGTTCAACATAACGATCGTTCCGAACGACACCGTGAGCGCGTACGTCGTCGGTGCGCCGGCGAACGCGACAGCGGGCGCTGATTTCTCCGTTTCGGCGGAGGCAAAAGACCGCTTCGGCAACAGGGTCACCTCCGCGGGATACGCGGTCAACTTCAGGGCCGTCCAGGTGCCGGACAGCACACAGGCGGCTTCGGGCGCGCTCTCGGTCACGAACGGGAGCCTCGTCAGCGGATTCTTCACGGGGAGCGCGTTCCGGTACAACGTGGCGGAGCAGATGCGCGTCGAGGTGACGAGCGCGGCGAACCCGGTCAAGGGGCACAGCGGCGTCGTGGCGTTCGGCCATGCGGCAGCCTACCAGCTCGTCAAGCTCGGCGGGGACAGCACCGGCGTCTTCGTCGGCGATTCGCTGCGGCTCCGCGCGAGGGTCGCCGACATCTACGGGAACGTCGTGAGCGGTCAGACGGTGTTCTTCACCGTGCAGGAGGGAGGCGGCCACCTCGCGGCTCCTCAGGCCGTCACCGATGGAAACGGGAGGGTCTCGCTCTGGTTCAGGACCGGCACGGTGAAAGGCATCAACCGCGTGCGGGCCTCGATCCTCGACGGGGATCCGGAGGGGCTCGAGACGCAGAGCTTCACCGTGACGACCGTGCCGAAGAGCACGATCGCGCGCGTCACCCTCGCGCTTCCGGGGAGCACCTTCCAGGCCGGGGAATCGTTCACGGGTGACGTCGCTGCGTACGATCAGTACAACAACCTCATCGACACCGATTCGAGCTCGAAGCTGCGGTGCGTCGCGCTCCATCCGACGATGAGCTTCGTTCCTCCCGTGATGACGTTGGGCGCGGGTGTCTCGTCCTTCTCGGCATCCGATCCGGCGGTCGGCGTCAACCGGATACGGGTACTGTCGCTCGCCGGCGACAGCCTTTCGGATTGGAGCGGCCAGCTCACGATCCGTCCCGCGCCTGCGTACCGGATCGTCGAGGTGCGGGGGGACACGCTCGGCGTACGCGCGGGAGCGAAGGTCGGTCTCAAGGCGCGCGTAAGCGACCAGTACGGAAACGCGGTTCCCTCGGAGATCGTCCGTTTCGTGATCACGAGCAACCTCGGCGGATCCCCGATTCTCTGGGACGGCACGGGGGCTCCGAACGACGGGCTCGTCCTCAGCGACGCGACGGGCGCCGCGGTCTGCAGCCTCACGACTGATTCTCACGCGGGGACCAACGCCGTTTCGGCTTCGATCCTCGACGCCAATCCTCCCGCGCTCGAACGCGTGCTTTTCACCGTCGGAACGGCCGCGGGCACGATCGCGCGTTTCGACGTGATTCCGGACGGATTCGCGAAGAAGGCCGGAGAGAGCTTCTCGCTCTCGCTCATCGCATACGATCTGAACGGGAACGTGGCGGATGCGGACGATACGAGCCGTGTGACCCTCGGGAGCAACGGCTCGGCGGCTTTCTCGATCAACCCCGTCACGCTCTCCCACGGCCGCGCGACGGTGAGTGTCCACGACAACAAAGCGGAGAATCTCGTCCTGAGCGCGCAGACGCTCGGTGGAGGCGCGCTCAGCTACAGCGGCGCGATCACCGTTTCGCCGGAGGTGCCGAGCGGCGCGATCACCTTCGCCTCGATCGTGCCCGATTCGATTACGGCCAGCGGCACGAGCCTCTCCGCCATAACGACCCAGCCGGTCAGGGACGTGTATGGAAACGTCGTGACGCCGGGCACCCTCGTCCGGGTGACCCCGTCCATCGGCGCCGTCGCGAGCGATGATCAGGATCTTTCGACCCCGCTCACGTATGAGCGGCAGACTGCGGCGAACGGCGCCGTCTCGGTATTCATCAGATCCGCGAGCTCGCCCGGTGTCTCGACGGTCGTGTTTCAGAGCGTGACCGGTAGCGCCATCGGGAATGCGACCCTCCCCTTCATGCCGGCGCCGTCGTGCGCGTACGCGGGATACCTGACGCCGCGCTACCTCGTGCCGACGCACGCCGCGAGTTTCCGGTGCTCGATCGCGAACGGGAGCGCCACGGGTCTCTACCTGAACACGCAGAGCAGGATCTCGTTCGCCGATAGCAGCGCGCACACGTTCGAAGCGCACCTCGCCGCACCCGCGTTTGTGAGAGGCTCTTCCATGGATACGCTCGATTTCGAATCGGCCCTCGTCCCGGCGAACATGCTCGGCGGCACCTACACGCCGCGCGTCAGGCTCGTCGGCATCGATATCTACGGCTCGCAGTACCAGACCGAATTCAACGCGGGTTCGAACAGCGTCTCCGTCTCCGATGTGGAGATTATGCGGGTCACGACCCCGTCGATCGTGAGCAGAGGGGACACCTTCGAGGTCGCCGTGCGGATCAAGAACGGTGGAGGCTCGGTCGTTTCCGTGAACGATATCGTGCCACAATACGGTCACGGCTCTTACGGCGTGACCGGGGCGTGGAATCCGCCCCTTCCCAACAGTCTCCCGGCCGGCGCGGAGCGGGATTACCGCCGGAGTATGTACGTCTTTCCGAACTCCCTCCTCGGGGCCGACACGATAGATGCCGCCGTAACCGCTTCCGTGGACGGCTCGCAGGTCCAGGATGCATCCGCGTATCCGAACGTCGCTTTGATCTTCGTGCAGTCGGCCGCCTCGATCGTCTACGTTGCCGGTTCGCTGAGCCCCGGGGTCGTCTCGCGGGGGCAGAGCCACGGATTCGCCTTCTCGCTCAGGAACGACGGCCAGGCGGCGGTCATTCTCAGCGGCTCCGGCACATGGCTCGCGTTCACCGACGGCACCGATACACTGCGTGTCGCTCTCGGCACCGAGGGCGCGATTCCCGGCGGCAGCGTGGCGAACATCGTTTTTCCGACCGCGACTGTACCCCTCGCCATGGATGCGGGGATCTGGCCCGTTTCGGTCCGGCTCAGGGGCACCGAGAACGGCGCCTCATTCAGTGAAACGCTTGTCCTGGGAGATCCTGTCATCGTGGTCGAGCCGGCGCATCTCGCGTACCGTCCGGGCTCGATCGCTCCGTCGACGGTGAGCAAGCGAAGCGTGGTCGCTTTCGAAGTCGGAGTCAACAACACAGGCGGGGCAACGGTCATCTGCAATCCCGACTCGACGTGGATCACCTTTACCGGTGGTTCCGTGATCTATGTGTCGAAGCTCGACGGCTCGCGCGGCGTGACTCTGTCGCCGGGCGCGAGCACGCTCCATTTCAATGCAGTGATGATTCCGGACGCAATGCCGACGGCCAACTATTTGCCGGTGGTGCGAGTGAAGGGCACCGAAAACGCTCTCCCCTTCTCGACGAATCTCGCATCCTCGGATATGATCACGGTTCAGAGCCCGCCGCAGCTCGCGATCAGCAGCACGACCGTTACACCTTCGGACAGCGTTACAGCCGACCAGGAAGAGAGGTGGACCGCCTCAATCCGTGTCGATAACAACGGCGGCGCGGCGGTTCGGCTCGACAGCCTCGCCGTGAGGCTCTATGCGGGTTCAAATGAAGTCACATCCGAGTGCGTCCTCACGATGCTCAATTTCAACCCTGGCATTGACGTGCTGGCCGGTGGAACGGGCACGAACATCCTCGTGCGTTTCAACGACAACAGCGCCAATCCGATGACGACCGGGACGATCGTCATCGAATCGACGATGTGGGGCAGGGACATGAACAGCGGCGCCGTTCTCGTTGCGACGACCGAGTTCGGAGGCAAGGGGAGCTATCTCGTCCAGACACCGGCGAACCTCACCTTCGTTGCGGTCATCTCTTCGGTTGATACCGTAACTGCTTTCCAGAAAATGGATTGGACGGTCGATGTTGTCTTGAGGAATACGGGACAATCCTCTCTCACCCTCAACCTCAGCCAGTCGAATACGTTTCTCACCTTCTCGACATCGGGCGATTTCTGGGTCGTGGGCCCGAGCGAGCTCGCGGGCGGCGGCATCGTACTCGAGGGAGGATCGACCGATACGCTCCGTTACCAGATAGACCGGACGGGCTCCGCCGCCGGCCTCTGCTGGATCACATCGACGGTGCGCGCCACCGAGATCAACAGCGATCGGGCTTTCAATGTTATGAGCGGCGCCTCGGGGATTCACGGCGAAGTGCTCGTTCAGACAGAGGCCGACCTCGAGATCGTCCGTTTCAACGCTCTGCAGGATCCCGTGACGATCGCCCAGGAACGCGACTGGACAATCGAAATGGAGGTTCGCAATATTGGGGAATCGAATGTGACGCTCCTTCTCGATCGCGTCGACTCGACGTGGGTCAACGTGCCCGACGGCACCGGTTTCTCGATCGAGAATCCCGTCGAGCTCCCGGGCGGCGGCAGGACGCTCCTCGGCGGATCGACCGCGCTCGTACCGTTCGTCGTGCGGACCACGGGTTCCATCCCCCCGGGCAGGCACGTTCTCACGGGACAGATGCTCGCCTCGGAGGACAACAGCGGACGGAGGCTCCACGTGGAACGATACGCTCCTTCGAGCGGTGACAGCGTCACCTTCGAGCTCCGTCCCGATCCGCAGTACGTCGCAGGGAGCCTGACGCCGCCTCGCGCGAGCAGCGGGGCGAGCGTCTCGTTCGAGGCACGGATCTCGAGCGACGCGTTGCGGCGCTCGACGCTCGTTCTCGATCCCGACGAGGTGTTCCTCAGCCTCGGGGACATGGACGGCGACACCTTCCGGACGTCCCTTTCACCGGTCTCGGAGCATATTCTCGCGAAGGGGGGCAACATCGACCTTCTCTTCAGAGATGCGCCCATGGATACCGCCATCGCGCACGTGACGCTTCCCCTGTCGCTGCACCTCGAGGGCACCGAGAACGGGAATCCGTTTTCCGTGAATATCTCTCCGCTCAGCGATTCGGTAACGATCGAGCAGGCGCCGCAACTCAGCATAAATAGCGTCATCGTGCCGCAATCGGTGACGCGGGCGCAGGATAAAGACTGGCCAGTCCGGATGGTGCTGAAGAACAACGGCGAGGCCTCCGTCGTGATAGACTTCAGCTCTGCAAAGACGTTCATTTCGTTCAATATCATCGGGCTCGGAGACAAGACGCCCGAGTATGCCATCGACTATCCCGTGCGCCTCGAGAAGGCGGGAAGCGACACCCTCGCCGGCGGCGCCATCGACACCCTCGTGTTCGTCATCACGTCGACGGGCTCGACGCCGGGTCTCGCCCTCGTCAACGGAAAGGTGACGGCCGTCGATATCAACAGCGGGCTCACGATTCTCGACGATACGTACGACGGCGGTTTCAGCCACATGGCGATCCAGATGCCGGGTGAGCCCGCGGTGACGCAAACCGTTCCTTCCCGGGCGAAGGTGACGTCGACCCAATCGACTTCGTGGCGAATCACACTCGAGGTGTGCAACAACGGCGAGGCCGATCTCACGCTTGTGGCGGACAGCACCTACGTGTTCTACGGCGGGAGGTACGCGCTTTCGCAGGTCGCTCCTCCCGGTTTCTCCGAGGGGGGCCTCACCCTCGAAGGAGGGAGCTGCAAACACCTCGCATTCGATATTTCGCCGACGCCGGCGATTCCGGCGGGAGCCGACATCGCGCTCCATGCGCATGCGGGATTCATCGAGAATAACAGCGCCGAGTACCGGTACTTCGACACGGGAATCTCCGGATCCGGCTCGGGCACGATCCGAATCCAGGCTCCCGCGCAGATCAGAATCGTTCGGGTAGAGAATGAGGCCGCGCGATCGCCTTACGTCAATGCCGATCAGGAGTTTCCTGTTTTATTTGAAGTGCAGAATGAGGGTGAAGCCCGATCCGACAGCATCATGGTCGCTCTGGAGAAATCCGGTTCTTCGGGAATCGAGGACACGCTTCTCGTGATCGGTTCCATGGATGGCGCGGCATCGGCCGTCGATACATTCAGAGTGACTGCGGCCGCGACGAGCGGCGCTGAAATCTTCAGGGCCCGGCTCAGGAGCGCGCTCGACGGGAACTCGCGGCAAAGCGATCTCGTCGTTCTGAATCCCGCCGTCGACGATACCGCGAGCGCGATAATCCAGAATCCCGCGGACTGCGCGATTCTCTCGGTGATGCCGTCCCAGACCGACGTCAACGCGAACCAGTCGGTCGATTGGACGGTGCGGGTCTCTTTCGCGAATGAGGGGGAGGCGCCACTGACGATCGATGCTCCCTCCGCCGGAGGTCTCCGGTTCCGGATCGCCGGCATGGAACTCTTCGACTATCTCGTGATCCCGCCCGATACGCTCGTCTCGGGGGGGAGCGGCTTCACCGTCCCGGGGGGCTCCTCGGATGCGCTCATCTATCGAATCTCCGCCACCGGGAGCGATACGGGGAGCGTTGCGATAGCGGCCGGCATCGGCTGGCGGGATATGAACGATCCGAGCCGCGCGCCGGGCGTCGCGAACGGCTCCGGTTCGGTGCACGTCAAGCCGCCGTCGGGGCTCCGCATCATTGCGGTGACGAGCGACGCGCCGAACAACGCGCTCTTCCCGAACACATCGGTCGTTAATACCGGACAGGTCTTCAACATCACGGTGCGCGTCGAGAACACGGGGGGGGACGATCTCGACAGCGTCACCGTGCGCCTCGCATCGAACGGCGCGTCGCTGGCGACGATCGTCGGGGACTCGCTCGAACACCTCGGTTCGCAGTCGCAGAAGGACTTCGTTTTCTCGGTCGCCGCCGCCTCGACGGCCGGAACCGAGATTTTGCGATCCTCGATCACCCGTGCGGTTTCGGTCAACACCGGCGAGCATATCGTCCCGGCCCAGGCCGTCGAGGCAACCGAGAATCTCCGTGTCGAGCTCCCCGCGCTCCTTTCGTGCGGGGCCTCGGTCACCTCACCCGCCGGCGCACTCGATGATACGCTTTCAACCGATCAGTGGTTCGTTGTGACCGCCGTCGTTACGAACGAGGGGCAAGCCGCCGTCGATGCGACGGGAGAGGTGACGCTCATGCTCCCGTCGTCGATGCGCCTTCTGAATCCCGTTGAACCGCTCGTTAAACCGTTCGCGGCGGGAGGCGCGCTCTCATGGACGCTCGTCGCTCCGGTGACGCCGTCCCAGGATACCGTAAAGGCGCTCATCAGCCGCATTCCGCGTGATGTGAACAGCGCCTCGCCTGCGTACGTGCACGCCGCCGAGTCCCGCGTCGCGATCCTGACGGAGGAGGCGGCACGCGTGACAGGATGTGCGACATCGATCGCGGATCCTCCGGGTGCCGTCGATGGAACGCTTTCGACCGATCAGGAGTTTACGGCGCACATGGTGTTTACTCCCTCGGCGAATGCCGATTCGGTGTGGGTCGAGCTCACGGCGCCCGCGGGGTTCACCGTCATCGGCGACCGGATGAAGTTCATCGGCAGGGGGACGGGAGCGCAGAAAACGATCGATTGGATCATGAAGGTTCCGGTCGGCCGCGTCGAAGCCGACACGCTCGTCGTGCGCGCGGGCGGCAAGGATAGCAATTCCGGCGGCGCCATCGGGACATGCCGCGTCGTTTTTCCGGTTCACGTGCAGGTCAAGCCATCGCTCGTTCTGAGCGCTCGAATCTCCGGACCGGACGAGGCGCTCGACGGCTTCGTTTCGGTCAGTCTGCCGTTCACGATCGAGGCGACGGCGGCGAAATCGGGAGAAGCGGTGATCGACACGACGGGCGCGAGAGTGGAGCTTGTGCTCCCCGCCGGACAGGGGTACACGCTCGACGGCACCCAGGAGACGTATCGCAAGCCGTTCTACCCGGGGCAGAGCGTTGTGTGGAACGTCAGGGCTCCCGCAGCGCCGACATCCCTGGGGCAAATTGAGGTGAAGCTGGCCGAGCCGTACGCGACCGACGTCAATACGAACGTTGCGTGCAAAATCGACACCGGATCGGTGATCATTTCCGTTCTGACGCAGGCGGGTTCCGTTCTGATGTCGAACATATCGAGCGGGGATTCGATGCCACCGTTCGTCGTTCCCCAGGGCGCACGGGACGTTCCCGTGATGAGGATCGTCCTGAGAAACACCTCGGGTTTCACTATCGGTCTCGACACGCTTTACGTGGGGATCGAGGACCGCCGGGGTAATCTCGTTGCGGATCCGTCCCGATCGGTCGATTCGCTGACGCTCGCGGTGAACGGGTCGGCGTTCGGGGCTTCGGTCACGACCTTCAATCCTGTTCCGATCGTCGTGGATCACGATTTCACCCTGCCGGCCGCTACGGCCGACACGCTGCTCCTCGAGGCCGATATCGACCCGAGGGCAAGCGCCGGGGAGATCAGATTCGAGATCGAACGGAGCGCGAGCGTCGTCCTCTCTATCAGCGAGTCGGGCACGCGGATCAGGGTCTCTCTCGATCTCGTCGGTCACGACATCGCGGGGAATTTCCGGAGCGGTCCGCTCCAAATCATGAGTTCGCGCTTCGACGAGTATGCCCATAACTATCCGAACCCGTTCAGTGCGGGGACGGAGCCGACGAACATATGCTATTTCCTGAAAAGAAATTCGGCCGTCACGATCAAGATCTACGATCTCGGCGGGCGGCTCGTCTGGACCAAGAACATCGGCGCGGGGGATGCCGGAGGCACGGGCACGCCGGAAGGGACATGGCACGAGATTCCGTGGAACGGCCGCAACGACCGGGGAGAGCTCGTGAGAAACGGCGTGTATATGTGCAAGGTCGAGGCGGGCTCGCAATCGGCGCTCTTCAAGATTGCCGTCGCAAAGTGAGAGCATGGGTCTTATGAAGAAGCTCATAATCGCGGTATCGATCGTCTGCTCCCTCTCCGTCGCGGCGGGCCGCGCCGCCGCGCAGGAAGGATCGGGGGGCACGCGTTCCATTTTCAGCATCGGCGCGGGATCCCGGGCGATCGCCCTCGGAGGCGCTTTTTCCGCGATCGGCGACGACGCCTCCGTGCTCTATTACAATCCCGCGGCGCTGCGGCTCTGTCGCTACCCCGGCGCGGTGCTCAATCATATACAGCTTTTTTCGGGTTTCAGTGACGCCACGTATGATTTTCTGGGGCTCGTATATCCGACCATCTCGGCAGGCTCGATCGGACTCGGGATCATGACGGTCGGGACGGGAGGCATCAGAGGATTCGACGAGTTCAGCAGGGAGACGGAGGAGTTCAGCTACCGGGAGAGCCAGGTGATCCTCGGTTACGCGCTCGATCTCCCGTGGCGCTATTTCGGCGACGTGACGGCGGGTTCCTCGGTGAAGGTGCTCAACCAGAGGGTCGGCGCATTTTCGGCCGCCGGAACGGGGCTCGATATCGGATTCGTGTACCGGCCGAAGTACGTCCGGAGAATCGCCATCGGGTGCAATCTCCAGGATATCATCGGCGCGGAAACGAAACTCGTCACATTGAGCGACAAGGTCGACCGAACGATCATGGTGGGTGCGGGATACACGTATCCGTTCAAGAACGGTTCGGCGCTCTCGCTCGCGCTCCAGATGAACGCCCCGCAGCGCGACAAGAAGGAGTTCCGGTTCGGGGCGGAATACATGCTCAAGCAGCTCCTCAGCCTGCGGGTCGGATTTGATTCCGACAAGATCACGGCCGGTCTCAGCGTCGCCTGGCGCGGTTTCTCGGTCGACTACGGATATTTCAGCCGCGACGACGCGGGGAGCTCCCATCCGATCTCGTTATCGGCCCGCCTCGGCGCGTCGATCGATGAGAAGATCGCAGAGCGCGAGCGGCGTCGCCTCTCTGAAGAGGAGCGGCGCATCCAGACGTTCTTCGCGAAGCGGATAGCCGGCCACGTATCGACGGCGGAGCAGTACCGGCGGGAAGGCTCGCTCGGAAAGGCGCTCGATGAGCTCAAGGCGGCCCTCGAGTACGACCCGACGAATACGGCCGTCGCGGAGACGCTCTCGGTCGTCGAACGGACCATTCTAAGAGATGAGGAGCAGCGGACGCAGAACGCCGAGAAGGCGGCGCTCATCAATCAGCACTTCAGGCTCGGGCTCGACTACTACAGCAAGGACGATTATGTCCTTTCCCGCGCGGAATGGCGGAACGTCCTCGATCTCGATCCGGCGAACGAGAAGGCGCGGGAGTACCTCATGAAAAGCGAGGAAAAGCTGAAGAGCATCGCCGGGCAGCACCGGATCCAGGCGCTCGATTTCGAACAGAAGGGACAGCTCGCCGCCGCCCTGGGAGAATGGAACATCGTTCGCACGCTCGATCCCGAATCCATCGAGGCGAAACAGGCGTCCGACCGGATCAACGTGCGCCTCAACGAAATGAGCAGGGATTACACGGAGACGGCGAAGAAGCTCAGAGTCATGGAGCTCTTCGACGGCGCCGTGAAAGCCTTCGGCGACGGTCAATACGCCGAGGCCGCCAGGCAGCTGGGCGAGCTTCTGCGGCTCGAGCCGTCGCATCAGGAGGCGAGAACGCTCCTGACCCGCGCGCAGCGCCGTATGACGCCGCTCACTGATCGGGAGAAGGAGCAGGTCCGCACGCTCTTCATCGAAGGAATGAAGTTCTTCACGCAAAACGATTACGCGGGCGCAATCGAACGGTGGAAGAAGATTCTCGACATAGATCCCGATAACGAGAGCGTCGTGAAGAATATCGAGGAAGCCCGGAAGCGGCTTCAGAACGCAGGCGGCCCGGAGGGCAAGCGGTGAAGAAGAAAGATTTCCTCGCCGAGCGGGAAACGTTCCATCTCGAGGTACCCGCCGACGAGAACAACCTGAGCGAGGTCAGGGATTTTATCGCCGGGATCTGCGATCGCGCGGGTTTTTCGAAGAGCGAGACGAACAACACGAAGCTCGCCGTCGACGAGGCCTGCACGAACATCATCAAGCACGCATACCGGGACAATGGCGGCGACATCAGGATCGACGTCCAGGCGGAGCCGGGCAAGATCGAGATCAACATCTTCGACCGCGGGGAGCCGTTCGACTGGTCGAAGGTGAAAGAGCCGGATCTCGATCTCTACGTCGAGATCGGGAAAAAGGGTGGTCTCGGCATTTACCTCATGAATCGTCTCATGGACTCCCTCAGTTACTCGGCGGCTCCGGGAGGCAATCGGCTCTACATGTCGAAGAGCTCGAGCGCGGCGATTGCCCACCCGCCGCTCTTCGGCTCGCTCATGAGGCTCAGGTGGACTTCGACGCTCCGTTTCAAGTTCGCGCTGCGGGCGACCCTCGGCCTCCTCGGGCTCATCGCATTCCTCTGGTCGATTCTCTTCTATCGTCAGACGCTCGAGGTCCGCGGGAGGCTCGCGCAGGCATGGCTCCAGCGCAAGACCATCGCCGAGAACATCGCCGTCTCGAGCGAAATCGCACTCGCCGAGGATCAATTCTCGGTCGAGCGGACGAGGCTGAGCGACGCCTTCATCAAACAGCTCAAGAAATACCCGGAGCTGAGATATATCAGGCTCGTCGATGCGAGCGGTCTCGTCGTGGCCTCGAGCGACGTTGATGAGCTTCTATCGAAGTACGAGGTTCCCTCAGATGTGCGCAATCTCCCGCCGGGGGGCGCGGTAAGGTCGATCCGTATGCCGGATGCCGGCGCGGTCAAGGAGTTCGTTCAGCCCGTCTACCGTGCGGGAGCCGAAACGAGGGGGGGCGTGCCCGCCGGGCGGGTCGTCATGGGCGTTTCCGAGACGCTCGTGACGGAGGACTTGAACGACCCGCGGCCTATGATGACGCTGCTTCTCATCGGTGTCTTCGCCGCGGGGGTCGCCCTCATCTACCTTCTCATCGCCATTTTCGTCAGACCGATTCAGGCGCTCACGGACGGCGTGCGGGCGATCGGGGAAGGCTCGCTCAACGACGAGATAAAGATCGAGGGTCCCAAGGAGATCGGCGAGATCGCGCGGGCGTTCAACGAGATCACGTCGAAGTTCCGCGCGGCCCAGAAGAACGTCGTCGAGCAGGAACGTCTCCAGAAAGAGATGCAAGTCGCGCAGGAGATCCAGCATACGCTCCTTCCGAAGCGCGTTCCCGAGATCGGCGGCTACGACATCGCGAGCTACTATAAAGCGGCGAAGGAGGTCGGCGGGGATTATTACGATTTCGTGAAGGTCGATGACGATACGCTCGGCGTCGTCGTCGCGGACGTATCGGGCAAGGGAGTGCCCGGCTCGCTCGTCATGACGATGATCCGGACGGCGCTCAGGATGGAGGCGCGGGGAAATTACTCCGCCGCCGAGGTCATGGCGCGGATGAACGACTTCGTGACGGAAGACATGAAAAAGGGCATGTTCGTCACGATCTTCTACTCGATTCTCGATTCGAAGAACCGCATCATCAGTTACGCGAGCGCGGGGCACAACCCGATGATTCTCTATCGCGCGGAGACGGACGAAACGTACTTCCTCAACCCGCGCGGATTTCCCGTCGGCATCAGCCTTCCCGATGATACGCTCTTCCGCCGCTCCATCGACGTCGAAAAGGTCAAGCTCAAGAAGGACGACATGCTCGTCATCTATACAGACGGCGTGACCGAGGCGATGAACGAGAATCGCGATCAATACGGCGAGGAGCGTCTCATCCAGCTCATCAAGGCGAGCGGAAAGCTCTCGCCGCAGGAGTTCATCGACCGCTTGAGCGACAATATCAAGGAGTTCACCGGGGACCAGCCGCAGAACGACGATATCACCGTTGTCGCGATCAAGGAGAAGTTCATGGCGGACGAGGTTCTCTACGGCATCCGCAAGAAGCTCCTCGACCTCGTCGAAATCCAGGGTATTCCCGTCGCCGAGGCGTGCCGGATGATGAAGGTGTCGCCGTCGACCTATTACCGTTACAAGAAGCGCCTCATCGAGATGGGGGACCGGGGTCTCCAGGACAAGACGCTCCGCAAGGAGCAGGACATCAGGCGGGTGAGTCTCGAGCAGCGCAAAGAGATACTCGAGATCATCAGGGAGAATCCGAAGTTCGGCGCAAAGAAGATATCGACGCTGTACAACGCGGGGAAAGAGGAAAAGGACCGTCTCTCCGCGGCAATCGTGTACGATGAGCTGAAGCGCATCCGTCTCAATACGTATGAAATGAGGCTCGAATACATGCGGCGCAACAAGCTCATCAGCGACGATGAGTTCAAAACGATGATGGCGGCGCATGCGCATGGCGAGGAAGGCGCGACCGAGCCCGCTGCCGGGACGGAAGCCCCCTCGCTTTCCGGGGAACCGGGAGCGATCGCATCGCGCGCCGCCCGCGCGCCGCGCCCGGCAAGGGCCGCGGGCCGTTCGCGTGAGCGACGGATCGCCCGAGTCGAGGAGTTCGAATCAGGCGAGGCGCGCTCGGTCGAGGTCACTTCCGAAGAGCTCGAGGGAGGGATCGTCATTCTCCGGGTCAAGGGGCACCTCGATTCTTCATCGGCGGGCGAGCTCGAGGGAATTCTCGAGAGCGTCTTCGAGTACGGCTATCGGAAGATCGTCGTCGATCTCAAGGACGTGACCTATATTTCGAGCGGCGGATGGGGAATATTCACGGGCAGGGTGAAATTGCTTCGGGAGGGGGAGGGTGACGTCGTTCTTGTCGGTATGACGCCCGAGGTGTACGACATCTACGAGCTCCTCGGTTTCCAGGAGATCATAATGCAGTTCCGGAGTATCGATGACGCGGTCCAGTACGTATCGTTGCCCCGCGAGGAGCGGCAGGAGCGGCTCGACGAGGTGTCGCGGCGGACCGCAGCGCTCAAACCATCCGGGATCTCTCAGCCCGCCGGATCCCCGGGCGGCCCCGGGTTTCTCGAGATCTCAGGATCGGAATCCCCATGGACCCCGCTCAAGATCGAGGCGGGCACCGTGGGGGATCAGGGGGAGATCACGATACTCTATCTCGACGGTATCATCGACACGGTCAGCTGCGTCAAGCTCCGCTCGGTCATGGACAATCTCGTCGACCGCGGCACCGTGAAGCTCGTTATCGACATGTCGCGGGTCGAGTACGTGAGCTCGAGCGGATGGGGAGTCTTTGCTTCGCGGATCAAGGATATCCGGACGCGCAGTGGGGATATCAAGATCTTCGGCATGGATGAAGAGGTCAACGGCATCTTCCATATGCTCGGCTTCGATTCGATTATGCGCTCGTTCGGCGTTCTCGCCGAGGCGATCGAGAATTTCAAGAATCCGCCGCCGGCCGTCGAGGAATACGAAGAGACATCCGGAGAGGAAGGTCGCGCCGCGGAATTTGCGCAGCCGGCAGGAGCCGGCGATGCGGGAGCGAAAATGGGCGGCTCGGAGACCGGACTCACGATTGGCGTTTCGAAGGCCAAGGAAGGTCCGAAAGGGATCATCGTGCTCACCGTCGATGGCGCGGTCGATTCTTCGACCTCTGAAGAGTTCGAGGGACGGCTCGACCGGTGCCTTGCCGAGAACCCCTCGCATCTTGTGCTCGACCTGTCCGATATGGTATATATCAGCAGCAGCGGCTGGGGCATTATTGTCAAGTATATGCAGAGGCTAGGCGATTCGGGTGGTAAGATCGCCATCGCCGGGATGAATTCGATTATCCTGAAGATATTCAGGGACCTCGGGTTCGAGCCGCTCATCCCGCACTTCGGTACGCTCGAGCGCGCGTTGCGCGAGCTCAAGCTCCCGAAGGAGCTCGAAGAAGTCGTACGAAATGAAAAGGTCGCGCCGGCCGGGCCCGCCGGGGGGGGCGAGGATCTTGCATCGGCGCTCCTCGGAAAAGCGGACATCATTCCCCTCGAGCCGCTCAAGCCGGTGAAGGACGAGGAAAAGGTCATATTCATCGATTTCAAGCAACGCACCGACGCGCGCGAGCACAAGGACGAGCGAATCAAGAAGATGGGATGGGAGGAGTACGGCAAGAAGCTTTCGGAATCCGAGAAAAACCCGAAACACCGGAAGAAATAGCTTATGAAGAAGTACGCGATCATGACCATGAAGGGCGGGACGGGGAAGACAACGACTGCCGTCAGTCTCGCCCATGGTCTGTCCCTCTCGGGCAGGCGCGTGCTCCTCATCGATTGCGATCCGCAGCGGAGCGTCGCGATGACGTTCGGCGTCGAGAGCTCGAAGGGGCTCGCGGATCTCCTCACCTCGGGGGACGTCGACATCCTCCAGGTGCGGGACAATCTTTTCTTCATCGACTCGGGAGGGCGCAAACTCGCCGAGGTCGAGCTCAAGCTCGGGCCCCGGGAACATCGCGAGCGGAGGCTCTCCGATTCCCTCAAGCATCTCAAAGGGTGCGACTACGTGATCTGCGATTGCTCGCCGTCCCTCAATCTCATCAACATCAACGCCCTCGCCTATTGCAGCGAGGTCATCATTCCCGTTTCAATGGATTACCTCTCGCAGGCCGGGGCGGAGCAGACCGCTGGTGTCATCGAAGAGATCCAGACGCTCAACAGCCGCAGCGCCATTTTTTTCAGGCTGCTGCCGACCTTTTACGATTCCCGCGTGCGGCTCTCGCACACGGTGCTCGAGGATCTGCGCGGGCGCTTCGGGGAACGGATCTTCACGACGGTTATCCGGGTGAACGCGGCGATCCGCGAGGCTCCCGGCGAGAACAAGACGATATTCGAGCATGCGCCGCTTTCACGGGGCGCCTTCGACTACTACCATCTCACCGAGGAGATCCTCGGGATGGAGCGCTCGCGCGAGGATGCGGCGGATGCGGCGTCGGGCCGCTAGCGCGGGGCAGGGACCGCCGCCGGGCGATAATTGGCCCGGCATGGAGGACGATGCAGTGACGAGCTTCGAATTGAGAGAAGAGATCGACCACGGCGGAAAGAAGTACTTTCTCCAGACGAGCCTCATTCCGCAAAAGGGCGTCATCCAGAGCTCCTTTTTCAAGAACGGCGTTCTCTTCGATACGGTGCAGGTTGCGGTTGACGGCAAGACGACGAGAGACGACATGCGGCGCGCGACCAAAGAGACGCACCTCGAGAACAAGCAGAAGTTTCTTCTCATTCTCGGCGCGGGCGATCGCATCCGAACGTCGGACGATCCAAAGTCGCACCTCAAGATCGCTCAGGCGCTCTTCAAGCGGCATCTCCACCATGAAGCCATTCAGGAGGCGCAGCGGTCGATCGAAAAGGGAAACAAGGATTCCCTTCCCAATATGCTCATCGGCGAGGCGTATTACGAGATGGGGAATTACGGCAAGGCGCTCGAGGCGACCCGCGCCGGCATCGACATAACCCCCGAGTACCCCGACGTCCATAATCTCCTCGGAAAGATCTATCTCAAGCAGCACAAGTGCAAGGATGCGATCGAGTGTTTCAACCGGGCAATCGGGCTCAACCTCTACTACGGCGAGCCCCACCTCAACCTTGCCTGCGCGTTTCTCCTCAACACGATCGTGAAAGAGGATTACGAGCTCTCGCGGGATATCGACAAGGCCTTCACGAGCAATATCGAGCGGGCGACACAGCTCGATCCCTACCTCGTGCATGACCGCATCGAGGAGGCCAAGAAGCTCTTCGGGGAAAAGGATTACACCGGCGCCTTTGAAGCCCTCGAGACGGCGAGGCAACAGTCGGTGCGGGGAGGGATCGACGACATTATCCTCGACCTCTACATGATGCTTCTCTACGACGGGGAGGATTTCCAAGAGGAAGGGATCGAGAAATTCCTCGACCGGGTGCGGGAGATTGTTGACCAGAATCCCACCTTTGCCGACGGCTACAACAGTCTCGGCATCCTCTATACCGCAAAATGCAAGATATTCATGGACAGGGCGAGCAAGGCTTTCCGCAAGGCCCTGGAGATAAACACCAATTACCATAAGGCTCAGAAAAACCTGCGGTTATCGGAGAACGACCGACAGGGCATTTTTATCCTTCTCAAGGCATTATTGGACTAAAGTTTGCATACCAAGAACCGGGGTTAGTACAGGATTGGACAGACGATGGATAGACTCATTATCGATGAAGAACTCGTAGACAGTGTCGTTGTCCTGAAGCTCCACGGGATCGTGGATTCGGGGACGGCGCAGTTCCTCGAGGACAAATTCAACGACCTCGTCGCTTCGAACAACGTGCGAATCGTTGCTGATCTCGGCGATGTGAACTACATCAGCTCGGCGGGATGGGGCATTTTTGTTGGAGAGATCAAAGGGATCAGGCAGCGTAGCGGAGATATAAAGCTCGCGGCAATGCACCCCGACGTGCGGGAAGTATTCGACCTCCTCGAATTCAATACGCTTTTGAAGCCGTATGCGACGAAAGAGGAGGCGCTCTCCGCCTTCGCGGCGCATCAGAATACAAGAATTGATGATGCATGAAAGGAATTGAGAATGGAAGGGATCAACGTATCGTTTTCGAGACCTGAAAACAACCCGGATGTGTCGGTGCTTTCCGTTCAGGGGTACGTCGATACCACCACGTCGGCCGAGCTCGAGGAAAGCCTGAAGAGGCTTCTCAAGAAGGGTCGTTTCAATATCGTCATTGATCTCGGCAATGTGAACTATATCAGTTCGGCCGGCTGGGGCATCTTCATCAGCGAGATCAAGTCCATCCGCGAGAACGGCGGCGACCTGAAGCTTGCCTCGATGATCGGGGACGTCTATGAGGTCTTTGAGCTGCTCGAATTCCAGACGATTCTCCAAAGCTTCGATACCGTTGAAGAAGCGGTGAAGAGCTTCAAGAGCGCTCCGACCGACAGCGGCGCCAAGTCCGTCGATCCCGGCGGTGACAACAGGTCGTCGGGCAACGGCGGCGCGCGTGTGATCAGCACCCACGGGAACAAGGCCGAATAGAGGCGTTTCCTTCCCGCGGCGCGCTCAAATGCCGCACGACCATCCTCCCTATCCGCTCCGCTGAAGTATCGACCTGGTTTTCGATTTTGACACACGTCCCCCTCTCTGATACCATTCATTGAGCGGAGGATTCACGCGAAGCTATTCCACTCCCACGCGCTCAATGATTGACGAGCGGGAATCGTGGATGGCCACTATCAAGACGAATCCAATCTTCGACGGCGTTCGATCGAACCCGCGGTTCACTGTGCTCCTCAAGAGGGTGAGTCTGGAGAAATGATGGGGGTGTGCCATTCCCGGCATTCCTGAGCCAGAAGATGCGCGCGACCGACTTGCGCGGCTGCAAGCCTGCATATGATATTAGGAGAGATACGGTCCGCCTGGAACGCGCAAGGAAGAAGCTGATGCACATCGAGCTCTTGAAAACACTCGTCGCGGCCGCACTCGTCGTCTTCACGCTCATCGCGTACCGCCGAACGTTTCCGCCGGTGTCAGCCGCACGACGTGCTCTTCTCGTCGCGCTGCGGATCGGGGCGTTTGTACTCCTCGGGCTCCTGCTGATCAATCCTGTATTCGTTTCGAGAAGAACCGAGATAAGAAAACCACTTGTTCTCGCGCTCCTCGATCACTCCCGCAGCATGGGAGTCCGTGATTCCGGCGGAACAGCGAGACTCGAGGACGCCCTCGGCCGTGCGGCCGGACTTCGACGCGATCTCGCTGGCTCGAAGGCTGATTTCGAGGTCATCCCCTTCTCGGGCGCCCTTGCGAGCGCACCTCTTCCCCCTGACAGCACGGTCAATGCCGATGGGGAGGGCACCGATGTCTGGGGCGCTCTTGAAGCCGCCCAGAGAAGGTACCGCTCGCGCAATCTCTCGGCAATCGTTCTCCTCACGGATGGGAGGGTCACGCGGGGGATGGTCATGTCCGGACCGGACGTCACGGTGCCGGTATATACGGCCGGATTCGGCGATACCCTCGCAAAGGCCGATGTCTCGATCGAGGAGGTCATCGCCCCCCGGGTCGCATACAAAGGAACGAGGATCCCGGTCGAGGCGGTGATCCGCGCGTCGGGGTTCAGGGGCAGGACGCTCGCGCTGCGGCTCCTCGAGGGGGAAAGGGTAGCGGACAACGCCACCCGTACAGTGAAGAAGGATGCGGAAATCATCAGCGTCTCGCTGGGCTACGCGGCCGACCGGGAAGGGGAGCATCGGCTCTCGGTCGAGGTGCTGCCCGCCGCCGGCGAGGAGCACCGCGAGAATAATCTCGAATCGTTCCGGCTCAATATCCTCAAGAACAAGGTGCGCATTCTCTATATCGATCAGTTTCCCGACTGGAACATGACCTTCGTGCGCGATCTCGTCAAGCGATCGGAGCGGCTCGAGGTCGAGACGGTCTCTTGGATCGCGGGCAGGGGATTCGTGATGAATCCGGGAGAAAAGCCATGGGCGTTCCCGGCGAGCGCCGGCGGGCTCGGGAGCTACGATCTCGTGATCGTTTCCGACGACACGAAGCTCTTCAACGCGCGCGCGAATGCGGAAGCGCTCGATGCGTTCGTCAAGGCGGGAGGGAGCGTTCTCTTCATCGCGGACGAGAATTCTCCCCTCGGCCGGGCGGGGTCGTTCGAGCTCCTTGCGAGCCTTCTTCCCGTTCAGCGCGTGATGAGCCCGCGCATCGAGTTCGCCCAGAGCTTCGTCAGGGTTTCGGCGGAAGCCTTCGATGACCCGGTCGCCTCGATGCTCGCAGAGGACGCCGGCCTCGATGCCATGCCGCCGCTTTCG
>Ga0315288_10003203_pt1 | contig 20900 bp, 18 predicted proteins | sample YL17G11_20_MG_FD_203454 | JGI IMG/M metagenome (GOLD analysis project Ga0315288, IMG submission 203454) | Sediment microbial communities from Yellowstone Lake, YNP, Wyoming, USA - YL17G11_20 | ecosystem: Environmental > Aquatic > Freshwater > Lake > Sediment | place: USA: Wyoming | collected...
GGGGGGGGGCGGGGTGGGGGCGCGGGGGGGGGGGGCCCCGGGGGGGGGCCCCGGGGGGGGGGGGGGGGGGGGGGGGGGGGGGGCCCCCCGCGCGCGCGCGCGCGCGCGCACCCCACGCCACCACCCTCCCCCCCCCCAGGCCCCCTACCTCAAGCGCGCCGACCCCAACCACCTCGTCACCCTCGGCGCCGACGGCTTCTACTCGGCCGCGTCGTGCCTCGCCGAAGGCGGCAACCCGTTTTTGTGGGCGGGCTTCACCGGCACCGACTTTCTGCCCAACCACGCCGTCGACGGGGTCGACTACGCCGCCATCCACCTGTGGCCCGACAACTGGCAGCGGTGGGACCCCGCGTTCGGCAAGGCGTGGCTTGACGGCCACATTGAAGGTCGGGGGAGGGAGAGAGGAGAGGGGTGGGAAAGCTCGATTTTGCTCGCGCCGCCGCCCACACACCCCTCCCCCATCCACCTCAGGCGCTCGTGCCCTGGGCAAGCCCCTGCTGCTGGAAGAATTTGGCAAGGGCGTCGGCGGCAAGGCGGTCGGCGGGGAGGATGACCGCACGAAATGGTTCAACCAGACCTACGCGGCCGCGTCCGCGTCCATCAAAAACAGGGACGCGCTCAAGGGCGTCATGTTTTGGCGGTGGGCCGCGCTCGGCGGCGGCGCGGCGGGCGGGGAACTGTCGGATTTCGACAAATCGGCGTCGATCACGGCCGACTCGCCCGCGTTCCGCGACGTGGTCAAGCCCTTTGGCGCGCTCGTCGACGATTCCAAGGCCTCGCTGTGCGGCGGCAAGGCCGCGCCGCGCAAGGCGGCCGCGGCCCCGGCGCCCGCGCGCCCCGCCGCGGTCGAGACCGCGTCCCTCCCCCGCCGCCGCCTGTCGGCCGCCAACAACCCCGGCCCCGACTTTTTCAAGGCGCCCAACCCGGCCGACGCGGGGCTCGGGTGCAACGCGGCGTACGGGCGCACCGACGGCGACGCGGCGCGCACCGTGTCGGCCAAGTCGGTGTCCGACTGCTGCGCCGCCGCCAAGGCCGCGGGCGCCACCGCGTGGTCGTACTGCTACTGCGACGCGGGGTGCGCGGACAACGGGGGGGAGAAGGTGGCCAAAGGGTCGTGCCAATTCAAAAACCCGCCGCACCCCTACTTTCAACCCGCCGTCGCGCTCGGGTCGGGCGTCGGCTGGGTGTCGGGCGCGCCCGGCGCGGTGACGGTGCTCGCGCCCTTCAAGTGCCAGCTCAAGGGCGCGGGCGGGTGCGCGGCGGACGCCGACCCCGCGACGTGCGCGCCGGCGGATTTGAAGAAATCGGTCGCGTGCGCGGACGACACGTGCAAGGCGGAGCAGAAGAACGTCGACGGCAACCTGCTGGTGTTTGACGTCAACTCGGCGGCGGAAACGCCCTCTATCCTGACCGCGGCCGACTGCTGCGCCGCCTGCAAATCCGACGCCGCCTGCACCGCCTGGACTTTCTGCCCGCTCAAGGCCGGCTGCGCCAAAGATTGCCCCATCTACATCGCGTCCGCCGCGCCGGGCAAAGGGTTTGGGCCGTACGGAAAGTGCCAAGGCGACGCCTTCCCTCATCGGGCCTGCTCCCTCAAGTCCATGCCCGACGGCAGGCACACGACGACGGCGGCGGGGCCGCACCAGCCGTGGGTGTCGGGCGTGGTGCGCGGGAAGTGATAAAGGGAGGGGGTGTGGAGCGGGTCTGGGGCCGCCCCGTCGCCGCGGCGGCCTCGACGCGCGCCTGGCGGCGCTGCCGCGCGCACTGCGCTGCGCGCGGCGCCCGCCTCGCAATCGTGGGCGGTGGGGAGAGTGAAGAAGGGGGCGACTTTGGCGGCGCGCGCACCGCGGGCTGCAACGGTCGGCGATCCCTCTAAAACGCAAGCGCAGCCTCCCCAATGTGTGGGGGAGGCGTGCGCGAGCCCGCGGCGGGGTGGGGACAGGTTTTCGGGGCGGGAGGGGGAGGACGCGGCCGTGGCAAAGACCCAAACTTTGCCCCAAAACAATTCCCTCGTCCCCCCACCTCCCCGATCAAATCCTCGCCTCCACCCCCTCGTCGGCCGCAGGGACGCCGGCCTTGGACGCGACATCACCAGCTTCCAGAGCGGGCGCCTCGGCGGGCGCGGCGGGCGCCGCCTCGGTGGGCGGCGCGGGCGGCGGCTCGGCGGCGGCGGCGCGGACCACTTTCTTCGGGCCCGCCTTCCTTTTGGGCAGAGGCTTGAGCGTGGGAGCAGGTGGCGCGGGGGGTGCAGCGGGCGCGGGGGTGGGCGTGGGCTCGACGGCCGCGGTCGCTGCGGGCGCGGCCGCCGCCGTGGCCGCCGCCGCGCGCGCCAGCGCGCGCGCCGGCCCCGCGCCCGGCGCGGTCGATCCCCACTTGCGCCCCGGACGCAGCGGGTCCGGGCCCCGGCCGAGGGCGCCGCCGCCGGCCGCGCTCGCCCCGACACCCGCCACCTCCTCTCCAACACCCCCACACCCTGTCATCAGCCGGTCCCAGTGCGCCCGGCAGTCGGTCAGGGAGAACGGGCGCCCGTGGCGGTCCATGTAGGCGCGGACGAGGCGGAGGAAGGTGTTGGTCGCGCCGGCGAAGGCGTCGTATCGTTGGCACCCCGCCACGAAAAGAGCGTCGTCCGCCTTGGTCCAGGTGGGCGGCGGAAGGGCCGCGAGGGGTGGGGGGCCGCCCGCGCGGTCGGGCGGCGGCGGGCCGGGCGCCGCCGCGGGGGCCGCGGCCGGCGGCGGCGGCCCCGCGCCGCGGCCGGCCCGCGCCGGGAGCCGGGGTAGGGGCGGCAGCGGCGGCGGCGGCGAGGAGGAGGCCATGGTGGTGTGTGGGGGGGGGGGAGGCGAGCGGCCGCAACGCGTCAACGCTCACAACGGCACGCCCGCCCCCGCCCCTCTCCCTCCCTCTCCTCTTGTCATCACTTGTCCTCGCACTGCACAAACAGGGCGGCCTGGGGCGCGAGGCCGGCCGCGGCGAGGGTGGCGCCGCGGTCGGAGAAGACGGCGCGAGGCACGGGGCGCACGAGGGCGTAACGGATGGAGGCGTGCGCCTCCAGCGAGTCGCACCAATCGTAGACGGCCTAGGGTGAAAGGGTGGGGAGGGGTGGGCGGGCCAGCAGCGGCAGCGGCTCCCTCGGTTCTCCTCCCTCCCCATTCTCACCTGCAGCGCCGCCCCTTCATCAAACCGGCGCGTGTGCGTCGACCCATCCCGCAACCGCACCCGGATGGCGGCCGTGCCGGGGGCGCCGGGCTCGGGCTCGGGCGCGAGCGCGGACCGCGCGGCGGCGCGCCGCGCGTCCAAAGTGGCGGCCGCGGCGCCGGCGCGGGCGGCGGCAGCGGCGGCTGCGTCCGCGGCCTGGCGCGCCGCCTCTTGCTCCGCCGCGGCCGCGGCCGCCTCTTCGGCCGCCGCCGCCTCGCGCGCCGCGTCCGCTGCCCTGTCTGCGTCGAGCGCCGCCCGGTACTCGGAATCCTGCTCATCCCGCAGCGCCCGATCCGCGTCGCGCGCCGCGGCTGCGGCGCGTGCGGACGCGAGGGCGGGGCCGTGCTCGGCCAGGGCTGCTTCCAGCCAGCGCGCCGCGCGCGGCGCATTGACCGCGCCCTCCGCCGCGGCCAGCAGCACGGCGCGCGCGCCGGGGCCGGCCATGAGGGCCATGTAGGGAAAGGCGCGCGCTTTGAGGGCGGACGCGAGGGCAAACGCGTCGGCGCGCGACACGTCGCCGCCCCAGCACACGCACTCGGCCGCCGCGCGCCCGCCCACGGACGGGTCCAGCAGGACCGTGTCGCAAAATGCTGACGTGTCATCGTGCCGATATGCGTGGAGGTACACGAAAAGCGGCAGGTGGCGCGCCGCGGCGTCGTCGGCCGCTGCGCGCCACGGCGACAGCGCCCACGGCGGGCCGCGGGCGCCGTGGGCGGCGCGCCAGGCGTCTCCAAAGTCGGCGGCGTCGGACGTGGGGTCGGTGTGGGTCGCGGGGGCGGGCAGGGAGCGGCGCGAGGCGGCGGCTGACGACGAAAGGGGCGGAGGGTCGGACAGCCGGCGCGCTCGCGCCGCGGCGCCACCCTCACCCCCACCGCCCGCCCTCGTACCTCGCAACGCGTTCATCACAGAGCGCGGCAGGAACGCGCCGCCCGCGGCGAGGGCGAGGGTGAGCGCGGCGCGCGCGGCGCGCGCGGCGACGCCGACGGCGTCGAGCGGCAGCCGCAGCAGGGCGCCCAGGGCGCCACCCCCGGGGCGTGACCCGGCCGGCCGCGGTCCGCGCCGCGGCGCGGGGGGCGGGGGAGGGCGGCGCGCTCCGGGCCGCGCGCGGACGCCGCCGCCAGCGTCTGTGGGGAGCGCGAGGGGTCGGCGCCCGCCGCATCCGCCCTCGTCAACCCCCGCGACACACCCACCCCTCTCCTCTCACCCGTCGCCAACCCGAGCGCGACGCCCTCGTCGCCCGCCGCGGCCTCGAGAAAGAAGCGCGCGCGGTCGGCGGGCACGCGCGCCACGGCGGCCAACCGGGCGACGGCGGCTTCGTCCACATCCATTGAGCGCGGGGGAGGGGGGGCGCGGGGCGCGGGATGCGCTGTGAGGCGGCGCCGGCGCCTGCCGTGGCCAGTGCCGCTCTCGCGTGGCCCTCGCCGCCCCTCCCCGGGCGATTGCGATGCGCCCGCCCGGCGTGCAGCCACCAGCGGCGGGCGTGCGACACGCGCCGAGCACGGCGGCGCGGTCCGCATGCAGGCGCCGCACCGGCGCGGCGTCGCCGAGGCTTTCCGCCGCCTCCAGGCGACGCGGCGCGTCAATACTTGACGCGCCGGCGCCGGTGCCGAGCCTGGAGAGGGCGCTGGAGACCGCGGCGCGCGCCGCCTCGCTGGCGGCCGCGGCGGCGATGGTTGCGGGCGGCTTGCTGCTCTCGACGCCCGCCGCAAGGTGCGTCATGATGGAGCGGCGTGTGTGGCGACGCTGGGACGCACCAAAGCCCACCACCACCACCCCGTCTCTCCCAGCGCGCGCACCGTGCCCGTCGACCGCGCCGTCCTGGAGGCGCTCGTGCTGCAAGACACCCGGGTGCGGGTAGCGGCGCTCAGCGACGTCGATCTGGCGGAGCTGGTGGAGCGGCTGCCGGCGGGAGGGCCCGTGGCGCGGCCGCCGCCGCCGCCGCCCCCGGTCGAGGCGCGTGCGCCGCCGCCCCTGGTCGAGGCGCGCGCGCCGCCGCCCGCCGAGGAGCCGGTCGAGAGCGACGCCACGGCTTCGTTGCTGAGGTCGTCGGGCGTGGGGCTGCCTCCTGCGCCCGCGCCGGCGCCCGCGGCGCTCTCGCTCTCCCTCCCCGCCGCGCTCACGCCCTCCGTCGTCGCCGGTGGGGTCGCCGTCATCGCGGGCGCGGTCAGCCTGGCGGCCGCCGCGCGCACGCTGGGCGGCGGGGGCGAGGCGGTGGCGGAGGCGGCAGCGGAGGCGCCGGCGCCGACGCCCGCACCGTCGCTGCGGCCGCACGCCGAACGGGGGTCGCCGCCGCCCGCCCTGGGCGCGACCGCCGTGCCGCCGCCGCCCGGCGGCGAGTCGGGCGTGCTCTGGACGCGGCGCGGCGGCGGCGACGGCGGCGGCAACTCGCCCGTCGCCCCCGCGCGCTCGCGGCCGCCGCCGCCGCGCGTGCGCGCCGCGGCGACGCGGGACGCGCTGCTGGACAACGTGGATGGGACGTGAGGGAGGGGCGTGTGTCGGGTGCCGTTTGTTTTTTTTGCCTTCGCCACTATTCGCCGCGCGACCAACAACGCCCGGTGCGTCCCCGAGCGCCCTCCGCCCGCCCCGCGTGTCAGCACATTAGCTCGGCACCAGAGGCATTGTGGCGGGGCGCGGACCGCCGCGCAGCGGCCGCGCAGCGCGCGCGCCCCAAACATCCAAGATTGACGCCGTCTTTATCTTTTTCCCCGTTCTCCAGCCGCCCGCCCGCCCCTCGTCATGGCGCTCGAGGCCGAGGCACGCCTGCTGCGCAAGGTGCGCGGTGTGGGGAGGGCAATGCGGCTGCACGCATCCCTCCTCCCCCCCAGCCGCTGTCCGGCAGCGGCCTGCTCACGCCCTCGGCCCTCCCTCCTCCCCAGTATTTCGGCGCTTCAAAGTCCTGCATTGCCACCTTCACGCACCTGGCGTCGCCCGCGGCGTCCGCGCTGCGCGCGCCGCTCGCGCCCGCCACGCTCGCGCCGGCGCCCACGCCTCGCGCGTCGATGACGCCGCTGCGCCTGCTGGCCACCCTGGCCGGCGGGTGGGCGCGCCGGTCCGCGGCGGCGTGACGGTTTTTTTCCGTCGCTGTTTTCTCTTTTCGTTCTTCCCGCACACAGCGCCCGTGCGAGCCACCGCCGCCACGGTGGTGTCGCGGCTAGTCGCGACGGCAATGCCTTGTAACAAGAGACCGCCCCGGTCGCACGGCAGCCTGCTGCGGCGCCGCGACTCTCGCGTCACTCCCGCGGCCGCGGCGGGGCGCGCGGCCCACCCCCAACCCCAACCCCTTCCACCATGGACACCGCCCCCCGCACCACGCACGTGCCCGCCGCCTACGCCTCCCTCGCGGGCGTCGTCGCGCGGCGCTTGTACGCCGGCCCCTGCCCGCCGCCGGGCGGCGTGGGGGACGCGCCGGAAAAGGGGCCTGGGTCACGCGCCAAGGTAGGGATGAGGGTGGGAGGGGAGGGGAGGGCGCGCGTGGCGGCAGCGGGCCGCGATTGGCCAACGCCACCCCCTCTACCAGATCCCGCCCGCCGGCCTCGGCGTCGTCCTGCTCGACGCCCTCGCGTCCCGTGAGTGGGCCAAGGAGGACGACCTGGCGGCCGCGCTCGGCGTGCACCCCAAGAGCGCGCGCCGAGCGCTGCGCTTCCTCGAGTCGGAACAACTCGTCGCCCGCGAGCACCGCAAAGAGGTCAAAGCGGCGGGGGCGAGCGGGGGCACGGCGGCTGGGGCGCTCTCCCTGTCCCCGACCGCGTCCGCTGCCGACTCGGCCGCCGCGACGGCGACGGCCGACGGCGCCGAGCTGCCCCGCCCCAAGACCCAAATCCACTCGTACGCGTGCATCGACTGGCCGCGCCTGCTCGACGTGGTGCGCTGGCGGCGGCACGCGGCGGCGGCGGCGCTCGCCGCGCGCGCGGCGGGCGCCGCGGCGGTGCTGCGCTACGACTGCCCGGCCTGCGGCAAAGCTTTCGACACGCTGCACGCGGCGCGGTTGATCGACCCGGCCGACGGCGAGTTTCACTGCGACGGCGAGAGCTGCGGGCGGGCTGTGCTCGTGGCGGCGGGCGGCGGCGCGCGCGGCGCCGAGGCGGCGGAGGCCGCCGCCGCCCTGGAGCGCGCCAACGCGGAGTTCAAGGCCATCGACGACGCGCTCGCCGCGGTCGACGACGCCCTGGCGGGCGGAGCGGAGGCGCCCGACTTTGGGGGGTTGGGAGACTGGGCCGTCGCCGCGGCGGTGGCCGCCGCCGCCGCGCGTGGCGGCTCCCGCCCCGGCGCCGCCGGCGAGGCCGACGTCGCGGTCGAGCTCGGCGCGACGGCCGGCACAGTCGCCCCCTCCGGCCCCGGCGCGCCAAAAGAGCTCCCGCCGTGGCTGCGCGCCGCGGCCGCCGACGCGGCGGCCGGCGCCGCGCCGACCCCGCCGCCGCACGCGCCGCCCGAGGCGCAGGCAGCGTACGCGGCGGCGTACGCGGCCGAGGTGGAGCGCCGGACGGCGGCGCGGGCGGCGGAGGGCGGCGGAAGGGACCCGAAGAGGGCGCGCGTCGACGGCACCGAGAAGAAAGAGGCGTCGCCCGCGGGCGACGCGGGGGAGGAGGTGGCGCCCGCCGCCAAGGAGGAGCCGGCCGCGGGCGGCGACGACGACTGGGAGAACGTTTGAGAAGAAGACGAGGGAGGGGGCGGCGTTGTGTTTTGTTGTTCGTTCTTTTTGGGGCCGCCCCGCCTGTCACCGCCCCCCGCATTTCGGTCACATGCCCGCCGGAAGGGACCGCATCAGCACAGAAAACGACCCGTTCCCACCCCCGCTCCCTGAAAACAAGGCTTCACGCAACGCCGTCGCGGAAGAAGTCGTCATAGGTCGCGGAGGGCCGCCCGTCGTCGTCCAGCAAGCCCAAGGAACGCAGACGGCGTTCTTGATAGTATTCCAGGGCGGCGAGAGATTCCCTGCGCCCGGAAAACCAGCGCGCGGCGGCGAGCAGCGCGTCGCGCTCGCCCGACCGGGCGCGCACCGCCATCGCCGCCCGCCGGGCCAGCGCGCCGCCGGCGAGAGCAGCAGCGTCCACAACAGCATCGCCCGCGACGCGGGCGGCGGCGGCGGCGCAGCCGTCGGCCATCCCCGCGCAGACCGCAGCTTCGTTGGGCGCCGACACCGGGTCCTGCAGGAACCCCCACACCTGCCCCGCAAACACGGGCTCCAGCAGGAACGCGTCGTCGTCCCCCAGGTTCATGAGGCGGAGGAAGGCGAGGGAGGCAGCGGGAGGGGGCGCGTCGGGCGCGAGGGAGAAGGTGGCGGACTCGCCCAGGCCCGCGGCCTCGGCCACCGCCACCTTGTCATCGAAGAACCGGTCGCCGGGGGGGAGGGCCAGGGTGAGCGAGTAGGCGGGGGCGGGGGACAAAGGGTCGAGCGCGCCGTAGTCGAGGAGGACTTGCGAGTCGGACCGCCCGGGGCCCGCGTCGAGGGTCACCGGGTCGCCGGGGGCGAGGTCGGTCGCCGCCTCAAGCCGCGCCACGCGGCCGCCGGTGCCCAGGGGCCCGGCCGCCCCGAGCCGCAGCGCGCCGCCGCGGCGCGCGTGCGCGGCGAGGTCCGCCCCGGGCACGATGGCCGCGTCCGCGCCGTCCAGGGGCGCGTGCACCCTTGCCCGCACGGTGGCCGCCGCCCACGCAAAGGCGGCCGCGGAAAAGGCCGCCTCCGGGAAGAGCGCGCGGTCTTTTGAGAAAATGGACGCGTCCAGCTCGGCAAAGCGTTCCGCAAAGTAGGCCCTGTACCCCGCGACGCCATCACCCACCTGGGTGCCGGCCAGCTCTGCCAGTTCGGCGTCCGACCAAAAGACGGGCGCATCGGGGTCGGCCGGCAACGACGCGGCATAAGGCGCCAGCGCGTCCCCCGGGTCCACCCTCGCTCGCAGCAGCGCGAGCGCGATGCGCAGCCAGGGCTCGAGGCCGGCCGTCGCGGGGCCGACAGGGGACGCGGCGACCGCGGCCGCGCCGATCCACGCCGCTTCCGGCACCGCCAGCGCGGGCGCGCCCCGCGGCAGCGCGCGCGCGGCGGCCAGAGTGAGCTGCGGCGTCACGACGACGGCGGCCTTGTCGGCGGCCAGCGCGCCGCGCGCGACGAGCCACGCCGTCAGCCCGTCGGCGAGCGTCGCGGCGGCGGCGGTCGCCGCCCGCGCGGGCCGTCGCCGCGGACGCGACGGGGTGGCGCCCGGCAGGGGCGCGCGCGCGGACGCCCGCATTGGGGAGGAAGAGAGAGGGGGGAGAGATGACGCGAGCCGGCGGCGGGCGGTGGTGTCAAGTTGCAAGAAGGAAAGTGGGGGGCCAAGGCCCCCCAAGACTTCAAAGCGCGCGCGTGGGTGCGTACGGGAAAGGCGGGGTAGGTATGCGTGCGCCGGGGGCGAGGGCGGCGGCGGGGGCGTGTGGGAAGAGGGGCCCGCCACCGCCGCCGCCCTCGCCCCCCGCGCGCAGCGGCCGCGCCCGCCCGGGAGTGGCTTGCGCGCAAGCCGCCCCCGGGACGGACTCGAAGACAAAAAGGTGCAGGCAAGCAAAAGCACGGCCCCGCTCACTCGCGCGGCGGCCGCGGCGGCGCCCCCGCCCCCGACCCTGCGACGCCCTCGGCCGGCGGCAGCGCGGCGACGACGGCGGCCAGCAGTTGGCCGGCGGCCAGCAGGTGGGCCAGGGTGGGGGCGGGGTGCTGCAGGCCCGAGTCGAAAGGGGAGGGGGCGTGCCACGGCGGCGGGAGCGCTGCGCCGGCGGCGCCTCGACCTTCCCCTCCACCCCGCGCCCCGCGCCCCGCGCCGCGCCACGAGTCGTCAACGAGCACCCGGCGCCGCCCACCGCGCCCGCGCTCGGCCCAGCGCCCCTTGGGGCCCGACCAGCCGGGCGGCGGCAGGCCGCGCGCGGCCGCCGCCTCGGCCGCGCCGCGCGCCATTTCGGCGCGCGCCAGCACGGCGGGGTCGGTCGGCGGCAGCGGGCGCCCGGGGGCGTACGCGTTGAAGGAGACAAAGACGGCGTGGCCGGGGAGCGGGTCTCTCGGCGGGGCGCCGGGCGCCGGCGGCACGCGCAGCGCCTCGAGGCGCACCGCGCGCGACGACGCCTCGCGCGGCTTGCCAGGGGGCGACGGAGAGCGCGCGCCGTCGCCGCCGTCGAAGGCGGCGAGGCCGAGGGGCGCGCGGGGCGGGGAGGGCGGGGGGCGCGCGCCGCGCGGGGGGCGCGCGCCGGGCGGCCCCGCCGCGCCGCCCTCGCCGGCCGCCCCGCCGCCCTCCTTGCCCCCTCGCCCCCCGCCAACGTCGCCAGGGTGGCCCATGGTCGCCCAAGGAGGGGCGGCCGTCGGACCGCGCCTCTCCAGGCTCGGCGGCACGAGGGCCACACGCAAAGCGCCCGCTTCTCGGCGGTCTCGGCGGTCTGGCTGCCCGCTTTCCGCGGCGCGCGCGCGGCCCCCGCGCCGGCGCCGCCGCCCTAGACGCTGCGGGAGGTCGCTGGGCGCGTCGCCCGCGGCGGGCGGCGCGTGGGGAGCGCGCGGGCGGCGCGGCCGCGCGCGGCGCGCGGCCGAATTCGGGTCGGCGCGGCGCGCTCGTCCCTCGGCGGCGGGGCCGGGGGGCGGGCTCGGCGGGCGCCCGAAGCGGGGCGGCCGCGGGTGCGCGCGCCGGCGCCGCGGCGTGTGCGCTTGGGTGGCGCGCAGGCCGGCGATGGAGCGGGCGCCGGCACGCCAGCGTGCACGGCCCGGGCCGCCGCGGCGCTCGCCCGCCCTCGAGCACGCGCGTGGCGCGTCGCGACCCAACCGAGGGGGGCAGGCGGTCGCGCGCGTGGGCGGTGGCGCGTCGGGGGACCGCGCGCCGCGGGGCCGTATCGCGCCGCGCGGGCGCGGGCGACGACTCGCCGCGGCGGAGGGGCGCAAGCCGCGGGGAGACGCCGGCATCCCTCGGAGCCACCTCCCGCGCATTCACACGACCGCGCTCAACGCCCTGTGGGCCTGGCGGGGCGGTGGCGGCCTTGATTAAAAACAAAAATCTGGGTTCTTCTTATTTCTCTGTATCAGGTCTTCTTCCTGTGTGGCCCCCCCGCCCGGACGCCCGCGCGCCCGCGCGCCCGCGGCGCGCGCCCTCCCGCCAACGCGCGGCCGTCGCCAATTGCTTCCAGCCTGTGGTCCGACGCGCGGGGGTGCCGGGAGGAAGGCGACAGCTCCAGATCGGGCTTTGGTCCTGGGCCCGTGGTGGCGCGTCAGCTCATCGCGACCCGCGCGCGCACGCGCGGCCCCTGTGCCGCCGCCGCTGGGGCGCCGGACACGGCGCGCGCGACAAAAAAAAAGGCCGGATTGGCTTGCCTGTGCAATTGTCGGCCAATTAACAAGAGAGCCCGTGCTCCCAGTGTGCGGCGCCCGCCGACCGCCGCGGCCGCGGCGGGCGCCCTGTCGACCCGCCCGGGAGTCTGATGAGCGCGGAGTTTTTTTGTTTTGTTTTCGGCTGGCCGAAACTCTGGGCGCAGCGCGCGTTTGAGCGCGGCGCAGAAAGTGCCGCGACGCCCGCGTCGCGCACCGCCCCCACGGCGGACACCGTCGCCCGCCCGCGAACGTGCACCTGTATTTTTTGGGGCGCGGCGGGCCCAAACGGGCGGGCGAGGCTCGAGGAGGGGCTGAGCGCCCTGGCCTGAGCGCAGGGCCGTGCGGGCGCCGGCCCGCCCGCCCGCGCGGTCGGCGCGACTGTCGCACGGTTGCAGAGCATCCCTGATGTCGCGCGGGCGCCCAGCAAGGGGGCGCCCGTTTCGGGTGGCGGCGTAGGCAGGGCGGGGTCGCGCGCGCGCCCTGCGCCCGCCGCGGCGCGCCGATGACGGTTGCCTGCCACCGCGCGCGGTCGATCGAGGCCGGGCCGGGGCCCTGTCGGTCGGTGCCAGTGCGTGTTTTTCGCGCGCGCGCCCACCGGCATCACAGCTCCGCGACCGTCCCCCCTCCCTCCCCCCCCCATGGGCGTCGCCAGCGATAGTCCCCCCCCGCTTGGCGGCTGGTCCGGCCCGCGCGCCACGCTCGCGGGCGCGGCCGCGCTGGGCGGCCTGCGCGAGCTGCGCGCGCCCGCGCTCGCGGCCGCGGGCGAGTGGGGGAGCAAGCTGAAAGCGGTGGTCAAGCTCAAGCCGCACGTGAGTGGAGAAGGGGAGGGACGGTGCGGCAGGTGCCCGCCGCGCGCGATTGGCGCTGCCCTGCGCCCTCGCGCGCCGCCCGCCGACGCCCGCCGCGCCGGCGGTGGTCGCGGGAGAGACGGTCGCGGCGGCCGGCGCCGGGAGCGCCGGCGGGGGAGGGCCGGGGCGTGGCCGCGCCCCGCCAAAAAAAAGCGCGCGCCCGGCCAACGCGCCGCCCCTTCTCTCCTCCCTTCAGGGCCCCGGCGTCTCGGACCAAAACCTAGCCGAGCGCGTCCTCAACCTGGTCACCACCGCGCCCTACGCCATCCTGGCCGCGCGCCACGCGGCCGCCGCGCGCACGCCCGAGCGGCGAGTGTACGCGGCGTCGCTCGCCGCGGTCACGGCGTGCGCGACCGCCTTTCACGCGACGTCCGGCCGCGCCAAGGAGCTCTCTCGCAAGGCGGACGTGTGGGCGATCGCGGGCGCGGCGGCCGCGCTGTCGAGGGTGTTGCACCCGAAAGCGGACGAACGGCGGCTGACGCACGTGGCGCTCGCCCTCACGCCCCTCCAACCCTTTGCCGTCATTGGCGCGCACGCGGCGGTCGCGGAAGTGGAATTTGCGCGCGGCGCGATCCACGAGCCCGACCTGCGCGCGCCGTGGCGCGCGCACGTGCTCGCCTCTGCTCTCGGCCTCACCGCCTGGTGCCTCGAGGACGTCGACCCCTCCCTCCCCTTTATGCACTGCGCGTGGCACGTGCTGTCGGCCGTGGGCATGGGGGCGACGGAACCGTTGGTCGCGCGCGCCGAGGAGCGGTTGCTGGCCAAGAGGGCGCGGCGGCGGGGCGGGGCCGCGCCGTGACCGGTGGGCGCCCTTTGGTTTGGTTCTTCATTGGTCCAGAGGGGTCGTGCGCGTGGAGAGCACTGTGTCGGCGCAACCCCCGAGAGGGGCGCGACAACGACGCGCCTTCATTCCTCCCTCCCTCTCTCGTCTCTCCTCCCTTCTCCCTCCCCGCCCTCGGCGCCTTCACTGGTCTGGCGCGCGGGCGCGGAGAGCGCTGCCGGCGCGACTGGGGGCGTGTCGGGGATCGCACGCCGTTCACGCCTCGCCCCGCTCGCCCCTCCTCTCGCCCCCCCTCAAATGTCCACGTAGAGCGCCACCCGCGCCAGCTCCCCCACCGCGCAGTCAAACCGGGCGGCGCGCTGCTTGGCCGAGAGTTTGCCCGACGGGCCGCGCGTCGCGCGCGTGTCGGCGACGGCGAAAGTGGCGCTCTCCGGGCCGCCCTGCCCCTCGCCCTCGTACGTCACGATGGCGGGCGACGAGCCCAGAGTGGTGGCAGCCGCAGACCCGGGCTCGGGCGTGACGGCGAGCGGGAGGCCGGCGAAGCGGGCGAGGTCGGCCGGGAGGCGGAGCGCGCGGTCGGCGCCCGGCGACGACGCTTCCACCTCGACCCCGCCTGCCTCCTCCTCGCCCAGGGCATCCACCAACGCGGAGTTGAACGCGCGGGAAAAGGCGGAGACGTCGGCCAGGGAGGGGGAGCCGGTGGGGGACGCGCGCGCGTCGAGGCGGACGGCCACGCGCTTGGCGCCCCCGCGCGCCGCGCGGAACGAGTAGAGGGCCAGGCCCAGGCCGGAGACCGTGGGGTCGGCGTCCAGCACGCGCCGGGCGGCGGCGAGCGCGGCGGCGCCCCTGGGAGGAGGGGCGGGGGGTCGCGGGGCGACGGCGCGGCCGGCGCCCCAATGCCGCCACCTCCTCTCTCTTCTCACCACGCCGCGCCGCCATCGTCCACGTCGGCCATCTCTGGCGCCTCCGGCGCCTCCTCGCCGGAGGAGGATGGAGGGGCGGCGGACGCGGCGCGGGCCGCCGGCCGCCGCGGCGGCCGCGGAACGGCGCGCGCCGCGGGGAGGCGAACGAGGCGGGCGGCGACGCCGCGCATGGCGAAGACCGAGTGCGCGGCGGAAGGGGAGAGAGGTGTGACGAAACCTTCTAACACCGCGCGGCCGCCTCTGCCAAAACCCCCCTCATGAGCCCCCCAACCGCCGCCGCCGCCGCGGCGCCCGCGTCCAGCGCATCCTCCAGCGCGTCGGGGAGCCAGGCGCCTGTGGCGGCGGCCTGGGTGAGGAGTTCGGGGCCGGCGCCGCCGACGGTCGCGGCGACGAGGCCGCCGCCGTCGGAGGATGCGGTTTCGGCGGCTGTGGGGTCAAGGAGCAGCCTTCCTTGGACCCTCGCAAACGATGCCGCGCTCACCAGGCGGTCCATCGGCACCCCCGCGTCGGCCAGGGCGAGGCACGCGGCGACGACCGCGGCCGCGGTTTCGGAGCCGCCCGCGTCGAGCACCACGACGCAGACGTCGGCGGTGAGCCGCGGGAACTCGGCGACGCGCACCGCGGGCAGCAGGGCGGCGGCGACAAGGGCGGCAGCCTCTTTCTCGGCCGCCGTCGGCCCGCGCGCCCCCGGGTCGCCCGCGACGTCGCGCGCCGCAGCCGCGGCCGCGCCCGCGGCCCGGTAGTCGACCGTCAGGCGACCGTCGGGGCTGAAGAACTCGCGCCGGTCGGTGGCGTCGCGCGGGCCGTAGCTAGAAGAGGGAGGAGAGAGGGAGGGTCGGCGGAGCGAAGAAACGGCGGAGGCGACCCCATCACCCCCTCTTCCATTGCTCACCACGCCGCCATGACTTTTGTCCCGCCCAACTCGACGTAGGCCGAGCCAGAGGCGTGGGAGTGGAGGCCGACCTGCAGGACTAAAGACAAGAGAGGTGGGGAGCGACGCTGTCGGCCCCAGCGCCGCCTTCATCTCCAGGCATTTGCCAGCGACCCCCCGCGCCCGCCACACCCCCTCTTCACGCACACGCTCGCCGCAGTTCCTCGTCGCCGCGCCCGTCCGCGCGGTGGCCGCCCGCGGCGAGCGCCGAAGGGGTGGCTGCGGGTGGGAGGGGGACGCTCGTCACGCCGCCGGCCGCCATTGGGGGCCAAAGGCGCCGCAGAGAGTGTGAGCGCCGCCGGCCAACCGCGGCACGCACACACCCGCGCCCTCCAGCGTCGATCGGTGCGCTCGGGCTCGCGCATTGGCGCCCCTCGCGCCCTTCACGCGAGCGTGCAGGGGAGTGCGGCCGCCGCGAGGGCGCCCAGGGCTGCGACGTTGCCACCCAACCCCCGGCCTTCCTCCCACCAGGCCCGCGCGCCCCCTCCTTCCACGATGCCCGCCCTCTCGACCCGCACCCCGGTCGCCGGCGGCCAGCGCGTCGCGGTGGCGCGCGCCGCGCGGCCCCCGCGCTCGGCCGTCGTCGTCCGCGCCGCGTGCGTGGAGGAGGCGGGGGGGCGAGGGGTGGGCGTCGCTCCGGGGTCGATGGCGCGCCGCCCGCGGCTCAAAGGGGGGCGCAGGAGGGGGCGCGCGGCGCCCGACGCCGACCCTCTTTTCTCCTCCCACCCTCCACTCCCTCAGCAAAGAAGCTGACATCGCGACGCGCCAGGCCGAGGCGCGCGCCTGGATCACGCCGTGGCTGACCAAGGCGCAGGGGGGAGCGGTGCCGCCCAAGAAGCCTGTGCGGCCCGCGGCGGCGGCCGCGCCGGCGGCTGCGCCGGCGGCCGCTCCGGCGGCCGCGCCCGCGAAGAAGGGCGGCAACGGCGCCGTGGCGGCGGGCAAGGGCGAGGCGCTCGCCGACGGCTCCGTCATGTACCGCTTCTGAACGAGGGAGAGGAGAGGAAAGAAGGAGAGGGCGGCCGGGGCGGCGCGGGCGGCGCGCGAGGCGGGCCCCGCGAGCGCGATTCTGTGGTGCGCGCACACCGATCCTACCTTGCTGGTGCTGTTTCCGTCCCTCTCTGCCGCGTCAGGGTGGCGGGTTGCAGGACGGAGCGCGAATGAAGAGACGAAGAAAACTCTCTCTCCCTCTCTCTCCCTCCCCTCTCAGAACGGGTCGAGCCGCAGCGGCATGGCCAGCGCGCGCGTGTTGGCCCCCACAAAGTCGGGGCGCAGCGGGGCGCGGTCGCAGGGGTGCTGGTTGGCGGCGGGGGAGATGTGGCGCAGGGTGCCCGCGCCGAGGGCCGCGCCCCAGCCGCAGAGCAGGGACGCCACGATCACTTGCAGCATGATGATCAGAGGAGAGGACCCGGCCGGCGCGTGCGAGAGCTTGAGCGCGTCCCGGTCTGAAGAAATAGAAAGAGGACGGGGAAGCGGGCGTCGGCGGCGGCGCGCGCGCCCGCCCTTTCCACCACCACCACCTCTCTCTTCTCTCTCTCTCTCACGCTGAATCATCTGGGCCGCCGCCGCGACGAAGAGCGCGCCGCCCGCGGTGGCCAAGTGCGACGCGCGCGGCATCGGGGCCGGCAGGCGATCCTGGGGCAGCGCGAGGGCGGCACGCGAGCGTCCGCGCGGGGCGGCGGCGAGGCGAGTGGCGGGCGCGGGCGCTGCGCGCGCCTTCCCCACTCTCTGCCTCACCATGCGCCTCGCCCGCCCCTCCGCCGCGCTCCCGCGCCCCGCGATCGCCCGGCCCATCGTCTCGCGCCCGACGCCGGCCGTGGCGCCGACGCGCGTGGCCTTGCCCCCTCTCTTCGCCGCCGCTTCGGGCACCGCCAAGATCATCGTGACCGGGCGCCACGTCGAGTTGACGGACGCGCTCAAGGAGTACACGGTAGGATCGGGGGAGAGGGAAAATGGGGGTGGGTTGAGGCCGTTGGAACGCCGCGCACACCATGCGCGCCGCGCGCGCGGTCCGCGCGGCCGCCAGCGCCGGCGGCGCCGGTCGGCGGACTGTCGGCCGATGATGGTCTTTCCGCCGACGGGCGGCCGAGGGTCGGGCGAGGGCGGAGGGGGCGCGATTCGCCTGCTGACCGCGCGAGCGACCCCAAAACGCGGCGGCGCCCTTTTTCCCACCTCCCTCCTCCCTCTATTCCAGAACGACAAAGTGTCCAAGGCGGTCGCCAACTTTGAGTCGGCCGTGCGCGAGATCGATGTCCGGCTCTCGGTCGCGGGCGGCGACGCAGGCAAAGGGGCGAGGGCGCAGCGCGCGGAGGTAGGGCGACGGGGACGGAGGGGGGTACCGCCGGTCCCGCTTGGCCTGCCCCTTGCTGCAGGGCCGCGCCCGAGGCCGCGGGATGGGGCGGGGAGAGCCGGTCGCGACCGCACCCGCGACCCCTTTTTTCTTCTCCTCTCTTTTCAGGTCACCATCTACACCCACCGCCACGGCGTGGTCCGCGTCGAGGACGTAGAGACGTCCGCCTACGCGGCCGTCGACGTCGTGTGCGACAAGGTGCGTGGGAAGCTGAGGCGCGTCAAGGAAAAGGCGATCGCGCGGGGCCGCTGGCCGGGCGGCGGCGGCCCGCGCGGGGAGCGGGTCGCGGAATCCGTGGAATTCAGCACGGACGACGAGTCGGGCGATGAATGGACTGGTGGGGCGGGCGCTGCCCTCCCTGTAGAGGACGAGACCGTTGTGCGGGAGAAGGCGTTTACGGCCGAACGCATGACCGCGTCCGCCGCCATCGAGGCCGCCGTCCAGCTGGGCCACGACTTTTACGTGTACGCCGACGACGCGGCGGGCGGTTTAAGGGTCGTTTACAAGCGGCGGGGCGGGGGTTATGGCGTGCTCGTGCCGACGGCGGCGGCGCGCGAGTGAGGAGAGGGGTGGAGGTGGTGCTTGGGCCGGGCTGTGTGGGCTGACTTTTGGTCTTCGGCTCGGCTCCTCTTCGGCCGACACGTGGCGGGAGGGAAAGAGCGAGCGGCACACAGGCGGGCGACGCGCTCACAACCCGCCCGCCGCGCGCGCCCACGACCCGCCCGCCGCCATGTCCAAGCTCATTGCGCTCGCCCTCGTCGCCCTCGCGGTCGGCGCCGCGGCCGAGGGTGAGCACGGGGGGCGCGGGAGCGCGCGCGCCCGCGCGCGGCGCGCCGGGCGCCGCGGCCCGTTTCAGGCCCCGAAACCGCGCACCGGGGCCTGCCTCGACGCCCTGCCGCTGCTCTCGTGCGGGCGGGCGGCCCGCGTCCTCCGCGAGCCGCCAACCCGCCCCCCAAACCTGCACACAACACGCAGATCGTCGCCTCACGCAGTGGGGCTGGAAACCGTGGTTCGGTGGGGACTCCGGTGCCGCCGCCGCGGCCGCTGCTGGCGGCGGCGGCGGCTGGGGGCCCGGCGGCGGGGGCGGGGCCGCGTCGTCGGCCGCCGTGGCCGGTCGTCGCCTCGCTTCCGGTGCGCGCCCGCGTCCTGCGACGCGACCCGCCCTCTACCTGCGCCGCGAGCGCGGTGGTGGGCGCCCACGCTCCCCCCTTCCCCCTCAGTCGACGACGCTCACGACCGCACGCTTCTCCAGTGGGGCTTCTTTGGTCCCGGTTTCGGCGGCGGATCTGCTGCAGTGAGCTCTGTGGCGGCCGGCGGCGGCGGCGGCTGGCCTTATTATGGTGGGTGGGGCGTCGACGGCTTTGGCGGCGGCGGCGGCGGCGCGGCGTCCTCCGCGGCCGCCGGCCGCAAACTGCTGGCCGGCCGTGAGCTCATGGAGGGCAATGACGGGCGCCACCTGACGCAGGGCGGCGTGCCGTGGTGGGCGTGGCGCCCGGGCGGCGCAGCGTCGGCGGCGGCCGCGGCCAGGTGAGTCGAGGGTTGAGAGAGGGCGTGGTCGCCGGCTCGGCGCCGAGCCGGGACGCGCGAGGGACGGCGAGGGCGGCGGGCGGCGGAGGAGAGGGGAGGGCGGAGAAGAGGAGAGCCGCGCGCCGACGCGCGCGCGCCGTCGCGCGCCCTCCCGGCTCGAGCCCGCGCCCGCACCACCTCACTCCTTCAAACCTCGCAATTCTCAGCGGTGGCGGTTTTGGCGGCGGGGGTTCCGCGGCGGCCGCGGCGGCGGCCGCTGGGCGCGGCGGCGCGGCGTCGGCGGCGGCCGCCGCCGGGCGCCGCCTCTCCGAGGCCATGGCCGACCGCCTGCACGCCGTCTGAAGCGGCGAGGCGGCCTGGATTGAATGAGTGAGGGGGCGAGGAGGGACGGCGCACGAATAAGCGCGGCGGTCCGCGGCACGGGGGGCCGCCCGTGTGACGCGAGCGGCGCCGCCCAAGATGGCACAAGGGGTCGATTCGCTCTCTCTCTTTGTCTCCCTCTCTGTCTCTCGCGGGCGGGCGGAAAGGGTGAGGACGGGAGCGAGGTCGGCCTTGCTCGCGCGCCCGCCGCCGCGCTTCACCACTCTCCGGCTGACGCCCCGTCTCGCCGCCATGAAGTACTCCTCCGCCGTCTCCAGCTCCCGCCGCAAGAGCCGCAAGGTACGCGCTGGATGGCGTGCCGGCGGGAGGCGAGGCGGGCAGCGGCGGCGCGGCGCGGCCGCGCCGCCGATCGCGGGTGCCGCGCGCCGCGGGAGCGGTGTCTCGCGGCAGCCGCCGCGCACTGCGGCCGCAATCGTGCCGCGAGATCGGCGCGGCGGCGGCAGCCGCCCGAGGCGGGCGCGCGGCCGCCTGCGGCGGGCCGGCCGCCGCGACGCGGCGGCGGCCGCAGCGGCGTGCGAACGGCGCGGCGCCGCCTCGTTCCGCCCGTCCCCGCGGCCGCGATGTGCTCGACGCCGGCCGCGGCGGCGGCGGCAGCCGCCGGCGCGCTCGCGGCCCGCCCCGGCGGCGGCGAGGCGGCACGCGCCGCGCCGCCTCGATCGCCGCCCCGGAGCCGCCGCCGCCGCGCTCGCCGCACCGCGGTCGGCCCCACGCGTCGCCCGCGCCCCGGCGCGAGCACAAAGACCGCCCGCCGACCCCCACCCTCCTCCCTCCTCAGGCCCACTTCACGGCCCCGTCCTCCGAGCGCCGCAAGCTCATGGCCGCCCCCCTGGCCGCCGACCTGAAGAAGAAGCACGGCGTCGCCCGCGTCCCCGTGCGCCGGGACGACGAGGTGACGATCGTGCGCGGGACCTTCAAGGGCCGCGAGGGGCGCGTCACCGCCGTCTACCGCAAAAAGTGGGTGCTGCACGTCGACCGCGTGACGCGGGAGAAGGTCAACGGGCAGTCCGTGCCGGTCGGGGTCGACCCGTCCAAGTGCGTCATCACCAAACTCAAGCTCGACGGCGACCGCAAAGCCCTGCTCGCGCGCAAGGCGGGGGGCGCGGGGGGGAAGGGCAAGTTCACCGAGGCCGAGGTCGAGGCGATGCAGGCGGTCGAGTGACGGGAGGGGGTTGCGGTGTGGGGGGAGGCGTTCCCCTTCCCCCGCCCTTTCCCTTTGCCCCGGTTTTCTGGGCCGGCGCCGCGGCGCCGGCCGCGCCTCTGTCACACATAAAAAAAAACAAAAGGTTCGTGGGGTGGGGAGCGTGGCGGCTGCGACGCGCGCGTTGGTGGGAGCGTGGCGGCAGCCGCGCGCGCCTCTCTCTCTCCCCTCACTCCGCCGTCGAGGCGCCTCCCTCCCCTCCCGCGCCGCGCGTGTTCCCCAGGTGAGATGGCGACCCGAGCGGCGCCCTCCCCGCCTCCCCGCCCCCCCCTTTCCCCCTCGCAACTCGCGCATCGCGCGTGCGCCGCCGCCTCCACCCCTCGCCGCCCGCCTCGCCCCGGCGGGGATGCGGGCTGGCAAAGGCAAAGCCGGTGGCGAAAGTCACAGCCCAGGGGGGGGGGGGGGGGGGGGGGGGGGGGGGGGGGGGGGGGGGGGGGGGGGGGGGGGGGGCGGGGGGGCGGGGCGCGGGG
>Ga0315288_10003205_pt1 | contig 20890 bp, 22 predicted proteins | sample YL17G11_20_MG_FD_203454 | JGI IMG/M metagenome (GOLD analysis project Ga0315288, IMG submission 203454) | Sediment microbial communities from Yellowstone Lake, YNP, Wyoming, USA - YL17G11_20 | ecosystem: Environmental > Aquatic > Freshwater > Lake > Sediment | place: USA: Wyoming | collected...
TTTTAAAACACGATACGGTCTATGGCCCTGATGAAAAATCGGTTGAAATAAAAAGAGGGAAATTGGGTGTTGGCGGCAAGGAAATAAAAATTCTTCAGGAAAAAAACCCGGCAAATTTACCGTGGAAAGAATTAAAAATTGATGTTGTCGTGGAATCAACCGGCGTTTTTGAATCGCACGAAAAAGCGGCGGCCCATCTCGCAGCCGGGGCCAAGCGGGTGGTCATCACGTCGCCGGCAAAAGACGAAATTACGCCGACGGCCACTCCCAATGTCGGAGAGGAATTTTTAAAACTGGATAAAATCACTTCCAACGCTTCCTGTACTTCCAACGCGGCGACGCCGGTTATGGCAATTATGGCGAAAAAACCGGGCATCAAGAAAGCGATTTTAAACACCGTTCATGCTTATACGGCGACCCAAGGAATAGTTGACGGACCCGATAAAAAAGATGATTTTAGAAGAGCCAGAGCGGCTGCTCAAAACATCGTGCCTTCAACTACGGGCGCGGCCATCGCGGCCACCCGGGCGTTTCCGGCGTTAAAAGGGAAATTTGACGGCATTTCATTGCGGGTGCCGGTGGTTTGCGGCTCTATTATGGATTTCACGTTCATTGCGGCCCGAAAAACTTCGGAAAAGGAAATAAATGGAATTTTCAAAAAAGCGGCAAAAGAAAAGGAATGGCAGGGAATTCTGGCGGTAACCGAAGAACCCTTGGTTTCAAGCGATATCCTCAAGACCTCTTACGGCGCTATTATTGACTTGGCGATGACCAAGGTTGTTGACGGCGATTTGGTTAAGGTCTTGGCATGGTACGACAATGAGTGGGGATATGCCGCGACTTTGCTAAAACACGTCTTGGCGGTATCCCAGCTGTTATGAGCATTAAAAATAAAGTTATAATTATAATTTTAGTTTTCGCGGCGCTAATTGTTGCAGGTTTTTATTTCGGCTACCAAAAATATTTTTTGCAGAAAACGGAACGAACTTCGGAACTGATAGTGGAAAAACCGGCTGAAACCACTAAACCCGAATCGAAAAAGCCGCCGGTACCGATACCTCCTGCTGTGCCGACAATGTTGTCAGGATACGAACTTTATAAAAATTCGGAGTTCGGGTTTCAAATCCAGTATCCTGAAACTTGGAATATCGCCATAGAAAACATTGAAAATGTAAGAGGAGAACAAACCAAAGGGTTTTTCTTTAAAAAGCCGAATAGTGATCTTCGTTTCGCCATTCTGCCTCGCGACGGCTTAAGTTACGGCCTGCCTGACGGCGGTATTACTGCCAAGATTGTGATTAGCGGCTCTGCCGGGTCCCAAACCCAATATACTTTGACGGATGGCCGTCGCCTTCTCTTGGTGCACCCACAATACGCGTTATTCAATTGGTCTGAAGACATTGGCAGATTGGATGTCATGTCCAGTATTGAAGACCCGGCGGGTGATTTTAAAATTTTCAATCAGATGCTTCAAACGTTTAAATTTATAACTCAACAATAATATGCTTTACATTGGCTCCGACCATCGTGGCTATAAATTAAAGAGTACTCTTAAAGATTATTTGGAAAAACTTGGTTACGAATCAGAAGATTTGGGCGCTTTTGAATTGGACCCGGAGGATGATTATCCCGATTTTGCTTTGGCTGTCGCTAAAAAAGTGGCCGAAAACCTCGAAGAAAATAGGGGAATATTAATTTGCGGCTCTGGCGTCGGCGTTGATGTTGTCGCCAATAAAACAAAGGGTGTCCGCTCCGCGCTCTGTTTTGACGCTAAACAGGCAAAAATGAGCCGTAATGACGACAATACTAATGTTTTATCCTTGGCAGCTGATTTTATAAGCGAGGAAAAAGCCAAAGAAATCGTTAAAATTTGGCTAAAAACCCCTTTTTCGGGCCAAGAACGCCACCAAAGGCGAATTAATAAAATTAAAAATTTAGAATAATATGCCAACAAAAATAAAAACAAAAACAGAACCAAAGGATGTTTTTATGCATCTTTTGGCGATTATCACGCTTTATTCAAGCGTTACCGCTTTTTTGATTCTGGTTTTCCAGTATATTAATGTTTTGATTCCCGATCTCTTAACTAAAGATTATTATCAGTTACAGAGCTACTTTAGCGGCATCAGAATGTCTATCGCATCTCTCGTGGTTATTTTTCCCGTTTTCGTGTGGGCAAATTATTTTCTTAACAAAATGTACAAAGGCGAGCCGTCAAAAAGGGACTTAAGAATCCGCAAGTGGCTTTTAAACCTCACGGTTTTTGCCGCCGCTTTGATTATCATCGGTGATTTAGTGGCTTTGATTTTCAATTTTTTAAACGGCGATTTAACAACTAAATTTGTCCTTAAAATCGCTGCAGTTTTCTTCGTTGCCGCTTCGGTTTTCTTTTATTATTTCTGGGAACTTAAAAATTGGTCAACCCATTCGGCAAGCTCGGAGTTGATTAAAAAAATTTTTATTTATACGATTATCGCTATTGTAGTAGTGGCAATCGTTGCCGGGTTTTTCCTTATAGGTTCGCCGAATAAAGCGCGATTAACAAAATTTGACGAGCAGCGAGTTTCCGACCTTCAAATTATCCAGGGCCAAATAATTTATTTTTGGCAAAATAAAGAAAAACTTCCGGCAAAACTTGATGACTTGAAAGACACCATAAGCGGCTTTAATCCCGGCAAGGATCCGGAAACCGGCGAAAATTACAGCTATGAAGTCAAAGGCAAGTTAGAATTTTCGCTTTGCGCCGGTTTCAATCTGCCGAGCCCGGAAGGCGCAAAACCAGTTGTGGAACTTCCGACTTATCCGCCGCAATATATTCCTTCTGGTAGCGATTCTAACTGGACTCACGCCGCCGGCAATATCTGCTTTGACAGAACTATAGACAAGGATTTATACAAACCGTTAAAGAAGTAAAGCCGCGAAATCTTTTTTGAGAATTTCTTTATTGGTGCCGTAGATGGCGACGGCGGGATGGTAGAGAGGAACTATTTTTACTGAACCATAGGAAGTTTCGGCGGAAAAAATTTTTCCGTGGATTTGACTTATGGATTCTCCGCTTGTGGCGAATCCGCCTTTGGTGGACAATCCGAATTTTTTCATTATATAGGCCATAGAAAAGCGGCCGAGTGTGGCAATTACTTCTGGCCGGATTATTTCAATTTGCCGATCTAAAAAGGGCGCGTAAAATTCTATTTCATCAGGTAAAGGATCGCGGTTCATAGGCGGCCGGTCTTTGACGATATTAGTTACATAAACTTCTTTTCTGCCGATGTTGATAAAGGCCAAGAGTTCGTCTAAAATTTTGCCGGCCGCCCCGCAAAAGGGGCGGCCGGTTTCTGCCTCGTTTTTTCCCGGCGCCTCGCCGATAAACATTATTTTGGCATTATGGCTGCCTTCGCCGATAACAGGAAAATATTTGTTTTTAATCCGGTATTCGTAAAGCGGCGAATCTTTAGCCGCCACAATTTCGTCTTTTATTTTTTTCATTTGTCCAGTTTTGTCTTCCATGGGGTTAGTATACAAAAAATTTTATTGTAATGCCAAATTTTATTTTCTATTTTTTTCTATTTTCAATAATCCCAAACTATTGCGGCCGCAGTAGTTTGGGATTACTAAGATGTTAATCGTCATTTGACTTTAAAAGGCCCTTGTGATAGTATTTAAAAGTTCTTTTTAATTTTGATAAAATATAATTTGGAGGTCAAAATGAGCGACGGTCCTTCTCAAGGATACGAAGCTGAAAGAAATCGGAAAGCAGTCGAAGATTATTTAAGGGCTATTGAGGTATATATTAGAAGGCCCGATAATGCTGGTTTGTTTTTTGCAGTAGATACCGGAGTAAAAGCCGGAATCAAGAGCAGGACAGAGGTGAGAGAATTTTTGGGGCGTCTTCGCGAAGGGGATAGATTAGAATGGGCCAAGCTTTTTTATAGAGCACTAAATAGTGCGCGCTTAAAGAATCTTAAAGAGATTTCTCCATTTGCAGATAAAATGCTGATTATAAACCGTTACGGTGAGCAACGCGTTATAGGTTTTGATGTTTCAGCACCCCCCATGAGTTCTAAAGTGTTTGTTCTGCCCATGCCCAGTTCTGTTGAAATATTTAATATAGAATAGATTCGAAATAAAAAAATTTATCCCGCCTCGCGGGATTCTTTTTTGTAAAAAATTTTGTTGATTTGTTTTTTTGTTGTAAAATAAAAACATGAATGGAAACCAAAATGGAAATGGAAAAATTTTTTCCGCCCAAGGCGGATCCGCCTCTGGCGGAGAGCCGAAAAAGTTTTTGTTCGTGTCGCTTGAAAGCTTGAGCGGCGATTTGGCGTGGCAGTTGAAAAAAGAAGGCCACGAAATCAAAGCATATATAAAAGCTAAACATGATGTCGATGTTTATAACGGTTTCATTGATAAGGTTGATAATTGGGAAGCACATAAGGATTGGGCTGATGTTATTGTTTTTGATGATGTGGAATTCGGCGAAATCGCCGAAAAATTGCGTCACAATGGAAAGTTGGTGATTGGCGGCAGCGTTTATACCGACCGACTGGAAATGGATCGCGATTTTGGCCAAATGGAGCTTAAAAAGTACAACGTTAACATTCTGCCGCAATGGCAATTTAACAATTATGATGAAGCTATTAAATTTATTGCAATCAATCCAGAAAGATATGTTTTTAAACCGAGTGGCAACACGCCGTCATCCGGAAAAGGCCTGTTGTGCATAGGTCAAGAGGAGGATGGCAAAGATCTTTTAGAACTTTTGAAACAAAACAAAAATATTTGGCAAAAAAAGGCACCAGTCTTCCAATTGCAAAAGTTTGTTTCCGGCGTTGAAGTGGCGATTGGAGCGTTTTTTAACGGCAAGGATTTTATTATGCCGATTAATGTTAACTTTGAGCATAAAAGAATTTTTCCTGGAGATATTGGCCCGCTGGCAGGTGAAATGGGTACTCTGATGTTTTGGAGCGAACCGAATTATTTATTCAAAGCAACTTTGGAAAAAATAAAACCGGCGCTCATTGAATCCGGCTATGTCGGTTATGTTGATATTAATTGTATTGTCAACGGCAAGGGCATTTATCCATTGGAATTTACAACAAGATTTGGATACCCGACTATTCAAATCCAATCCGAGGGGATTTTAACTCCGATGGGGGAATGGCTTTATAGATTAGCCAGGGGCGAAAGTTTTGAACTTAGAACCAAAAAAGGTTTTCAAATCGGAGTAAGAATTCTGGTGCCGTCCTATCTTGTGAGATCTTCTGATAAAGAAACGGTTGAATTGTACAAAGACTTGCCCATTCTTTTTAAAAAACCGGATAATCTTGATGGCATCCATATTGAAGATGTTAAAAGAGAAAATGGCGTTTGGAGAGTTGCCGGAACATCGGGCTGTCTTCTTGTTGTAACCGGATCGGGTTCCACCGTCAGCGAGGCGCGGCAACAGGCCTACACGAGGATAAAAAATATTATGATTCAGGACATGTTTTATCGGACGGATATAGGGGTAAAATGGAGTATTGATAGTGATAAACTTCAAACCTGGGGTTATCTATATTAAAAATTTTCAATTTTAAATTTTCAATTTTTAATGATAAAGCTGATCACAGAATTAGGCGAAAATGAATTGAAAGGTAAAAAAGTTCTGCTTAGGGTTGATTTTAACGTGCCGGTTGAAAATGGAAAAATTACGGAAACCTACCGAATTAAGACGAACAAAGAAACAATTGATTATTTACTTAATCGCGGCGCTAAAATTACGCTTTTAAGCCACATTACCAGTGTCCCAGGTTTTGAGCCGCTGATAGATCAAATAAGGGTAATATTAGGGACTGGGAATTTTTCTTTATTTGAAAATATCAGAAAATTTGAAGGTGAAGAGAAAAATGATGCCGATTTTGCCAAAGAACTTGCCAAGTCGTTTGATATTTATATAAACAATGCTTTTTCGGTCTCCCACAGAAATCATGCCTCACTAGTTGCCATTACTAAATTTTTGCCTTCTTTTGGCGGTTTTCTGTTGATAAAAGAAATCGAAAACCTTAAAAAAGCGGTTGAAATGCCAAAAGAAGGCAAAACATTGATTTTAGGCGGGGCGAAAATTGAAACCAAATTTCCGGTTATAAGCAATTTTGTTGGCAGAGCTGAAAATGTTTTGGTCGGCGGCGCTATCGCCAACGTGTTTTTTAAAGCCAAAGGCATTGATATTAAGAAATCTTTAAGTGATGACAATTTTTTAGAAAACGCCAAAAAGTTTCTTGAGAACAATCCCAATATTATTATTCCCGAGGACTTTGTTTTTTCTGGTGAATCTATTTTAGATATTGGAAAAAACACCACCAACCGGTTTATTGATGTAATTCGTCGCTCAAAAATGATTGTGTGGAACGGCCCTTTGGGGAAGGTTGAAATGCCCGAGTTTTCTCATAACAGCGAAGAAATAGCTAAAGCGATAATTAAGTCCGGCGCTTTTTCGGTTGCCGGCGGCGGCGATACCTTGGCTTTTATTGAAAAATTGGGTTTTATGGAAAAATTCAGCTATGTTTCCACCGGCGGCGGGGCAATGCTTGAGTTTTTAGCCGGCAAAAAACTGCCGGGGCTTGAATCACTAGGTTATTATAATGAATAAGGCCTTTAAGATTTTATTTTTAGTCATTATTCTGGTTTTTTCAGCATTTTTAATTTCTACCATGAAGTTGGAGTATTCGGAGATTGCTTTACCAGTTCCAGAAATGAAAAATCCTGTTCAAAATGCTACTTCTTCGGCATTTGGGAATAACATTGAAACCATAAAGCCAAAACAAGCGGCGACACCGTTTCCGGCCCCAAAAATTTTGCTTCCGTCGCCAATCGCAGAAGTTTCTTCCAAAACTTTTGAGGAAATTATAAACAGTTCGGTAATCCAGCTTTATTGCGGTTATCTTAACGAAGACGGGACGAATTTTAGCGATATTTCCCGCGGCACAGGCATTATTATTGATTCTAAAGGCGATATTTTGACCAATCGCCACATAATTTATGACGAAAATTTCAAAAAAATACGGACCGACTGTTTTGTTTTAAAAAGCCCGTTTCCAAATTCCAGATCAGAAAAACCAAAGATTTATTACACGATCCAGGTTATAAATTATCCATCTCAAGAAAAAATCAGCGAGGTTTTCAGCAAAGATAAATATTATAATGATTTCGCAATTTTAAAAATCGGAGAAAAGCTGGGCGGTTCTCCGCCAGAGGCGGATCCGCCTCTGGCGGACAAAATCAATCTGCTTTTGCAGGTAGATTACGCTTCAGAAGCCGATTATGCGGTTTTACAAAGTTCCACAAGCACTTTTAATTATCTTCCAATTGATTGGAATTATCAGCCGCAAAACGATGACATTTTGATTACTTTAGGTTATGGCATTGATGCCAGCCATATTGCCAACCAGATTACCTCAACAGTCGGCCGCCTTGCCGGAAATATTGATATTAATAAAACAGGAAAAGCGCAGATATTACTTATTGAAAGCAATGCTACCAGTGGTTTTTCAGGCGGTGCCTTGATTAATCCAAAATCCAAAGGATTGATCGGCTTAATCAGTTGGATAACCTCAGGCGACATTACCGGTAAATATACCGTGGTGATTTTCAGGGATTTTTTAAAAGATATGATGATGGGTGAATTGGATTTTAATTTAAAATCGTTATAATATGAGTACAAAGTTTTTTAACAATTTAATATTAGATAAAACGAGAGAGGTGAATTATGATTGATAATGTGGGAAAAGATCTAAAATTTCCGGAAGGGTTTTTATGGGGAACCGCAACCTCGGCTCATCAGGTTGAAGGCAATAATCATAATGATTGGGCCGAATGGGAGAAATCTGAAAGACGGATAAATTATTTGAAATCCAAGGGATTAAATCCGGAAAATTATATTTCTGGAATCGCTTGCGACCATTACAATCACTATGAGGAAGATTTTGATTTGGCAAAAGCGATGAATAATAATGCTCACCGTTTTTCTATTGAGTGGTCGCGGATTGAACCGGAAGAAGGAAAGTTCAATCGGGCGGAGATTGAACATTACCGGAAAGTTATTTGCGCCCTTAAAGGGCGAGGGATTGAACCATTTGTGACGCTTTGGCATTGGACAATGCCGGTTTGGTTTGTTAAAAAAGGCGGATTTGAAAAGCGTGAAAACATAAAATATTTTATCAGATTTTGTGAACGCATGGCAAAAGAATTTTCAAGCGAGGTTAAATTCTGGATTGTTCTTAACGAGCCAATGGTTTATGCCGGGATGTCTTATTTTCGGGGCGACTTCCCGCCGCAGAAAAAAAGTTTTTTTGCATCATTATGGGTAGTTAATAATTTAGCAAGAGCGCACAATTTGGTTTTCAAAGTAATTCATGATATTGATAAAAAAGCTATGGTTGGCATTACCGCGTCAGCAAATTATTTTCAAGGCTGGATGGCGCCCGCAATGAGTTGGGTTTGGATTTTTCGGTTTTATAACAAGATAAAAAATCATCAGGATTTTATCGGCTTAAATTATTATTACCGCCGCTTAGTAAAAGGTTTTTATTTTGATATCGGGGAAAATTCTCGTAGCGACATGAATTGGGAAATTTATCCAAAAGGTATTTATTATGTTCTGAAAAATTTAAGCCGATATAAGAAACCTCTCTATATAATTGAAAATGGCTTAGCCGATGCGCAAGATAAATACCGTGCAAAATTTGTTATTGATCATCTAAAATGGATCCATAAAGCGATTTCTGAAGGTATTGATGTTCGCGGCTATTTCCACTGGTCGCTTTTAGACAATTTTGAATGGGCCTACGGCTTCTGGCCTCGATTTGGCCTGGTTGAGATTGATTATTCCGCCAAAGGCGGATCCGCCTCTGGCGGAAAAACTCTTGAAAGAAAGCCGAGGCCATCAAGCTGGATTTATGCCGAAATTGCCAAAGCCAATGCTATAGGGAAAAGATTATGACTGAATTCACAAATTTTTTCCTTAAAAACTGGATTTTAATTGTTATTCTTGGACATTTTTTAGGCGCTTTATCAAGCGTTCTGTCTAAAATTATAGTCAGTGGTTCGGCAAACAGAAATCCAATCGAACCCGCTCCCTATGCGTTCTACAGCGGATTTTTTGGGATAGTGTTCTTTTTACCCGCCTTGATTTTGAACATTTGGTTGGATTTCGTCAGTTTAAGCCTCTTGGCGGCTTATATCGGAATAATAGCCGGAACAATTTGGATTTTAAGTTTGCGGCCTCTTTATCATGTCTTGACCCGCCATGAAGCATCGCGCGTCATAACTATTTATGCCGCCGCATTGTCGCTTTTTACTTTTATTGTCACCTATTCTTTTTTAGGCGAAAGATTAAATAATATTCAGTTATTTGCCGTAGCTTTGCTTATTTCCGGCGGCATATTGGCCTCAATGAGGCAATATGAAAACGGCGGATTGGGATTAAAAGATATTGGACTTACGGTATTAGCCGGTTCCGGTATCGCATTAGGGTTGGTCTTGCTTGGCATTTCATATGGCTTGCAGGGATTTTCAACTAACTGGCAAAATTTCTTGAGCGGATTCACGTGGCTGACAGGCGGTTATTTTCTGGCTTCGGTGATTTTTTATTTGTGGCCGGGACAGAAAGATAAAATTTTAAGTGCCGATATGAAGCCGAGCTGGAAATTATTCTTTTCCGAAAAAGTTCTTGGCACTTCCGGCTCTATTTTTATCAAATACGCAATTTCTCTGATGAGCGCCACGCTGGTCAACGCGTTTGAAGGAACGAAACAACTTTTTGTTTTGATTCTGGCAGGAATCTTTTCATTCTTTTATCCCGGAGTGTATAAGGAAGAATTGAAAGGCGTTGTTTTATGGCAGAAAATCATTGCCGCCGCTCTTGTTTTTTCCGGAATATACTTATTAATCCGCAATAGTTAATAAAATGATTAAAACCGGAACAATAATTATAGCTGTAATAATTTTATTTCTAACTGTTATCGGAGCCATACATCTCGGAGGTTTTTATTTTGACCGGCGCGATTTTTCCGGCGACAAAGAACCAATCTGGGGGGTCAGCTTCCGTCCGGCTTACGCCATTTATTTAGGCCTTGATCCGAAAGAAACGGCATTAGCGATTTTTGACGATCTCAAGGTAACCCATATCCGCCTGATTATTCCCTGGGGAGACATCGAAAAAACAGAAGACATCTTCGATTTCTCATTTTTTGATTGGTTTATTGACGAATCCTCAAAACGCGGCATTAAAATTATTCCAAATATCGGCGAACGCGTTGCCGGCTGGCCGGAATTCCATATTCCGGATTGGGCTATTCAACTTCCGGAAGCAGCAAGGCGTGAAAAACTTTTAAAAACAGAGGCAGTAATAGTTAACCGCTACAAAAAATACTCTGCGTTTTCCGAAAATATATGGCAGGTTGAAAATGAATATCTTTTTCCATGGAATAAAATTGCGCATTTAGAAAAAGAACTGGGAATTAATCTGTGCGGCGATCCTGAATTTCTAAAAAGAGAAGTTGAACTTGTAAAAAGACTAACCGGCGGCTCGGTGATAATCACAGATTCCGGCGAACTTTCCGATTGGAGAAAAACTTCAAAGATTGGTGATTATTTTGGAACAACTCTTTACAGGACTGTTTGGCAGAGAATCTGGCGAAAATGGGGGTTCCCGCTTTATTACGGATATATTCCGCCATTTACTTGGATTTCTCCAGCTTATTACTACAGTAAAGCCGAAAAACTAGGATTAGATATAAATAAGGTTTTTATTATGGAGCTTCAAACAGAACCGTGGGTTCGCGACGAAGCGCTGAAAGAAGTTTCTATTGAAGTTCAAATGAAAGCCTTTGGGGCTGAAAAATTTAAAGATAATGTTGAATATGCTAAAAAAACCGGTTTTCCCAGAGTTTATCTCTGGGGGGCCGAGTGGTGGTATTACCTGAAGGTCAACGGCCATCCGGAAATTTGGAATGAAGCCAAAAAATTATGGAACGCTAAACGTCCCTAAAATCGCACTCAGCGCGATGGCAGTAAATTATCTGTCTTTGACAACCCTTCTTTATTTATAGAAGGGTTTTATTGTTTGCAACATTTACTTGCTATCGCTGGCAAATGCTGCTATTTTATAAATATTAAAATTTTATGAAAACAAGAAATAAAATAAAAACAAATAAGCGACTAGGAACTTTTCAAAAAAAATTATTACTTTTGATTTTAGGCAGTTTATCGATTGGCCTTTCTTATAATCCCCATCAGCAACTTTGGGTTTTAAAGCAAATGCGGCGCGAATGGAACAGAATAAATAGAGAGTCGCTTCGGAGGGCCGTTAAAAGTTTATATAAAAGTAAATTGATTGATATGACAGATGGCGATGACGGCTTGGTGAAAATAACTTTGACTGAAAACGGAAAGCAAAGAGCTTTGGAATACAATATCGACGAAATAGTTATTAAAACTCCCAAAGTTTGGGATCGAAAGTGGAGAATTGTTGTTTTCGATATTCCGGAAAAATTTAAAAAAACCAGAGAAGCAATGCGCCAACATTTAGAGCGGCTCGGTTTTTATAAATTACAGAAAAGTGTTTTTGTTTTACCATATGAATGTTGCGATGAAATTGAATTTTTAATTGAGTTTTATAGTATTCGTTCTTATGTTAGACAAATTGTGGCTGAAAAAATTGATAATGAATTGCATTTAAAAAAAATTTTTAAAATTTGATCTATTCTGCAGTATTTACTTGCTATCGCTGGTAAATGCTGCGGGATGGAATTGTTTAGCAAGAAAACTAATGTTATAATTATTGATAGTAAATTTTTAGAAAAATTAGCGACCATATGAACAAAAGAAGAGATTTCATTATAGGCGTAGATATTGGCGGGACAAATATCCACGCTGTTTTATTTAAAAATGGCAGAATTTTAAAACGAATAACTATTTTGACGCCAAAAAACCTTAAAGAATTCTTAAACAAGCTTGAAAAAACTATCCGTGAAATTATCCCACAAAGTGGCAAATTTTTGGGAATCGGCTGCGGCATCGCGGGCATTTTGGACTTGAAGAAGGGTACGGTCTTAAAATCGCCGAATCTTGAATTTTTGGACGGTTTTAAAATTAAAGATTGGATGCAAAAAAAATTCCATTGCACTGTAAAAATTGACAATGATGCACGCTGTTTTTTGCGCGGTGAATATTTGTTTGGCGCCGGCAGGGGATATGAAAATCTTGTTGGCATAACGCTTGGGACGGGTGTTGGTGGAGGGATAATTATCGGCGGTAAAATAGTTTATGGCGCGAATGGTTCTGCTGGGGAAATCGGGCATATGATAATAAATAGTGAAAAAGATTTGGAAGAGACAACTGTAAAACAAATGAGAAAATTAAAATTTTCAAAAATGGCAGAGAAAAAATTTGAAAAAAATTTAGGAATTGGTTTTTCTAATGTTGTTAATATTTTAGACCCCGAGATTATTATAATTGGTGGTGGAGCTGCTGAAAATATAAAAACATTTCTGCCAAAAATTAAAGCAGAAGCAATCAAATCCATCATTTCCCCCAAAAGCCGGAAAAATGTTAAAATTTTAATGGGGAAATTAGGCGAGGATGCCGGCGCCATCGGGGCCGCCGCGCTTTTTAATGACAATCAATCCTAATAAAACTATTTTGGATGTTAAAAACCTGACCGTGAAGTTCGGGGGATTTGCGGCGCTTAAAAATGTTTCTTTTTCGGTTAAAGAAGGGGAGGTTTTGGCGATTATCGGGCCTAATGGTGCCGGCAAAACTGTCTTATTCAGGACGATCCTCGGTTTAGTGCCTTACGAGGGAGCGATTAAATGGGCTCCGGGCGTTAAAATTGGTTATGCGCCGCAGCAAATTTACGCTGACCAGCGAATTCCTATAACAGTTAAAGAATTTTTTGCTCTTAAATCGGGCCGAAAAACTTCAATTTTTCATGAACTTAAGGCCGTCGGGTTAAAACCGGATATTTTAAACAAGCAAATCGGAACGCTTTCCCGGGGCATGTTTCAAAGGATTCTTATAGCTTGGGCGCTTTTAGACCATCCCGAAGTGCTTCTTTTTGACGAGCCGACTGCCGGCATTGACGTCTCGGGCGAAGACACGATTTACAATCTTCTCCACCGGCTGCAAAAGGAGCGTCATTTAACCTTGCTTTTAATTTCCCATGATTTGCATATTGTCTTTAAATATACCGATAACGTTTTGTGCTTGGCTAAGGAAAAAATGTTTTTAGGAAAACCGCATCAAACTCTGACGGAAAAAACGCTTGCGGAACTTTATGGCGAATCCGCTTTTCACGTCCATGATTAATTTAAGTAACAATTTCATTTGGGTTATTTCTTCCGGCGCGGCCGTGGCAATTGCTGCCGGGTTTTTGAGCAGTTTTGTAGTAATAAGGCGGATGGCGCTGGTGAGCGATATTTTGTCTCATGTGGCTTTGCCGGGTATTGCTATGGCGCTTCTTTTTAATATTGATCCATTTTTAGGGGCATTAACATTTCTTATTGCGGCTTCTTTGGGGACTTGGTTTTTTGAGAAAAAAACCCATATCCCGTCAGAAGCTATTATCGGAGTTTTTTTTACTGCCGCGTTAGCGCTCGGCGTGGTTTTAATACCCAATGAAGCACTCGTTGAAAGCTTATTCGGTAATTTATTTTTGGTAACTTTTTCCGATGCCTTGATGATTATAATTGTTTCGGCGGTTATTTTTATTTCCCTTGTTTTATTGGCTAAAAAACTTTTGCTTTCCATTATTTCAAAAGATCTGGCCAGTTCGGTTAAGGCCAACCCGGATTTAATTTCGCTTCTGTTTTTTCTTATTTTCAGCGTGGTGGTGGCGCTCGGAATTAAACTTATCGGGACGCTTCTTATGGGCGCTTTAACAATTTTGCCGGGAGTAACGGCAAGAAATTTAAGTTGGAGTTTTAAGTCCTATGCGGTTTGGAGTGTTGTTTTAGCGGTTGTGATGACGCTTTGCGGCATTATTTTTGCCAATTTTTTAAATTGGCCGCCCGGCCCGACAGTTATTTTAACCGGAATTATACTTTTTGTTGTTTCTCTAATATTGAGAAAATCATGAATGGAAAAAAGATAGTGAATTTTCAAACCAAAGATGGCGTTAAAATTGTCGGTGATTTTTTTTCCGCCCAAGGCGGATCCGCCTCTGGCGGAGACAAAAAATCAATTTTACTTTTACATATTCTTCCGGGCGATCGCCGTGATTTTAATGAATTCGCGGAACTCCTGTGGCAAAACGGTTATAATGTTTTAAATATTGACGAAAGGGGACACGGTGATTCCGAGGCCTGGGCAGGGGAAGTGGGTTCTTGGCAAGAATTTACCCAAGCCGATTACGATAAAATGATTTATGACATTGAAGCGGCGGCTGATTGGCTAAAAAATAAAATTTTCGGAACCGAATTGGCGGTTATCGGCGGTTCTATAGGCGCTAATTTAGCTCTCCTCTACGGTGCAAAAGCGCAACCTAAAGTTGTTGTTGCCTTGTCGCCCGGCGTTGATTATCACGGCGTTAAAACTGAAATTGCTTCGCGCAATTTCAGGCAGAGTTTTTTGATTGTTGCCAGCCGAGACGATTCTTATTCTTTTGAATCTTCGGGGCGGCTTTTTGAAATATCGGGGGCAAAGAATAAAGAATTTATAAAATACGAATTTGCCGGCCACGGTACGCGGATGTTTAATTCCGAACCGGAATTAAAACAAAGAATTCTGGATTTTCTGGCCAAAAATTTTTAGATCCAACTTTAGATTCTAGAGAGATTTGCTATTTTCGTCATTATACTATAAACTTTCATAATTGCAATTATGAAAGTAAAATAGGTTTATGGTAAAAGTTAACCCCAAAAAAGTAAATAATTTAGATCGCATGAAATATTTGGACTTGTTATGGACTAGTATTGCCGGTCTCAAATCAAGAGAAGAGACTAAAAACTTCTTCAAAGATTTGCTCAGTGAAAGTGAAGCAATTATGTTATCACGCCGAATTATGATTGCTAAATATCTTTTAGAAAACCTGACTTATGACGAAATTAAAGCTCGCATGAGAGTGGGGGATAACAACATTGCTAAGGTTCACAGTTGGTTGATAAGCGGTTTTGGCGGTTATGAAAAAGCCATTAAAGAATTCAACAAAGCGCTTGATAAAAGAGGAGTTAATAAAATACCCGCTATGCCTTATTCTTTTGAATGGCTAAGAAAAAAATACCCATTACATTTTTTATTGTTTAATTTATTTTTAGACAAATCCAATAAATAAAAATACTTTCATAATTGCAATTATGAAAGTAAGATGATTTTGGGGCGGGTTTTCTTTTTAAATTAAATCCGTGTTAAAATTTCAGCATGAAATTGTATAGTTTTTCTGTTTTATTTTTACTTATTGTTATTTTAATATCCGGTGTATATATTGCCGGAAATTTTAATTTCTTAAAGAAAATTCCGGCGGCTATTTTAAATATTTTTCAAAATAAGGAATCACAACCGGTAAACAAACATCTAATAATAAGTCCTCAAAAAGGGGTTTATTCTACCGTGTGGACCGCTCGCGGCAAGCAGATTAATAACTTGATCCGGGTAGCTGATCAGACGGAAGTTAATGCAATTGTCATAGATGTCAAAGACAGTGGTACTTACATAGATGAGTATACTAAGCAGGCAGTTGCCAAACTCCATGAAAAAAATATTTATGCTATCGCGCGGTTAGTGCTTTTTCAAGATAGTTCGCAAATAAAAAATCATCCCGATTGGTACTTTAAAAAAGCTGACGGTTCACTTTGGCAGGACAATCGCGGCTGGTATTGGATGGATCCGACCAACCGGGAAGCTTGGGATTACAATCTCGCGGCCGCGAAAGAAGCGATTGACGCCGGTTTTGACGAGCTGAATTTTGATTACATACGTTATCCGGGTTTTAAAAAGGATGATGACGTGGTTTTTCCCGCAGTTTCAAAAAGCCAAGTTATAAACGATTTTTCCGATTATTTCACTTCGGAACTTAAGAAATACGATTCCGGCATAATTCTTTCAGTGGATTTGTTCGCTTATAATATGCTAAAACGCGATGATTTGGGAATCGGCCAGACATTTACCGAAATTTACGGTTATTTTGATTATGTTTCTCCGATGATTTATCCTTCGCATTATTTACCCGGGAATTTCGGGTTTGAAAATCCGGCTGGACATCCTTACGAAGTGATTTTGGGCACGATTGAAAAAGGAAAGGTGCAGCTTTGGGAGAAGTCAGCCGCTGAAGTCGGAACGACCACGCCAGCGATGGTCAATCCGATTTTTGAAAAGCGCCTTAAGAAACTCCGCCCGTGGCTTCAGGATTTCAATATAGGTGCAACTTATAATGCCGAAATGATTAGAAAAGAAAAACAGGCGGTTTATGATGCTGGTCTTACCGCCGGTTGGCTTCTGTGGAACCCAAGGAATGTTTATACGGAGAGCGCTTTGGATAAGTAAACCTAACAAGTAAGTTTGACAAAATGCCACAAATTATGGTATTTTATTTTTACTAGATTCTTTAAAAACTGAAAAAGGGGAACAAAACATGGCGAGAAAAGCATTGATTATTGTTGACGTACAGAATGATTTTTGCCCAGGCGGAACATTGCCGGTTCCTGATGGTGATAAAGTTGTTGAGCCGATTAATAAAATGGTTGAAATAGCTAATAGAAAAAAATGGATGGTCATTCCAACGCACGATTGGCATCCGCGCGAAACATCGCATTTTGCAGAATTTGGCGGTCGTTGGCCAGTGCATTGCGTACAGAACACAGAAGGCGCAAAGTTTCATTCCAGTTTACATTTAACAGAATTTATTTTTCTTGTTTCGAAGGGAAAGAATAACGATGAAGATGCTTATTCCGGCTTTGATGGGTTTTTCTTAAATTCACCTCTTCTGATTCTGCTTCAGAGTGCAGGAATAGATACTGTTTATATCGGCGGTCTTGCTACGGATTACTGCGTTAAAGCGACGGCGCTTGACGCGGTAAAATATGGCTTTAGAACATATCTAATTCTTGATGCTTGTCGGGCAGTGGATATTCATCCTGGCGATGGCGATAAAGCGGTTGAAGAAATGAAAGCCGCCGGCGTAATTATTACCACTTCCGAGGAGGCGCTGAATGAAGAAAGATAAACCTATCATTGATAGTCCACTTGATACAGATATCTATAAACATACTATGGGACAGTTTGTTTTTCTACGATATCCAGATGTCCTGGTGCGCTATGCTTTTAAGAATCGCACAAAAGATGTAAAACTCGGAAAATTAATTGACTTAGATCAGCTTCGTGAGGAGTTGGATCATTTTAAGAATAAGGTTTCCTATAACAACACTGAACTTCATTATCTACGAGGCACAAATGAATACCAGGAACGGATGTTTGTTGAGCCGTATCTTGAATTTTTGAAAAGTTTAAAAGTGCCTGATTATGATTTGGAAACAGTAGATGGCGACATTAAACTTGAATTCGCTGGTAAATGGTCTGAAGCCATATATTGGGAAGTTCCGGCTTTGAGTATTATAAATGAGCTTTATACTCGCGCGGTTATGACTCCACTCTCTCGATTCGAGAAAGAACTAGTTTATGCGGAGGGAAGACGACGTTTAGCGGAAAAAATAAGAATACTCCGTAAAAGACGAGACATTACATTTGTTGATTTCGGTACGCGTCGGCGATTCAATAAAGATTGGCAGCAGTATGTCATTGAAGTATTAAAGGAAGAATTACCTGATCAATTTCGCGGAACATCTAATGTGAAATTTGCCATGGATATGGGGCTTGTGCCGATGGGCACTTCAGCTCATGAGCTGAATATGGTGATGACTGCTGTTATGCACGGGAGCGATGATGAAATTCGCCTGTCACAGAAAATGTTTCGCGATGAATGGTGGGACCAGTATGGTTGGGGACTTTCGATTAATCTTCCGGATACCTATGGATCAAAATTCACCTTCGACACTATGACAGCGGAAGAGGCGCACGCTTGGAAAGGTTTCCGACATGATTCGGGACCGCCGCAACGCTTCGCTAAATGGGTACTTGGGTTTTATGAAAGACGCGGTGTGGATGCTAAAGAAAAAATAATAATTTTCAGTGATGGGCTGCGCGTAGAAACAATGATTGGTGCAGCCGACTATATCCATAATCAAATTCGCTACACATATGGCTGGGGGACGGATGAGGCAAATGATTTAGGTATTAAGCCGGTGTCCATTGTTGTGAAACCAATTGAAGCGAATGGCATTGGGCTAGTCAAGCTTTCGGATAATCCTGCCAAAGCCATTGGCAAACCAGAAGATATTGAAGAGGCAAAACGGATTTTTGGGTATGATGGGGGTGTTTACGAAGAATGTGTTTATTAAGTTAATTTTTTTTGAATACGGGCAAGTTGCCCGTTTTTTTGTTGCCTCTTGCATTGTGGATAAGTATTTGATATAATTGCACCACATTATGAATAGAGTAAAAACAAACCAAAACAAAGGAGGCGGATCCGTGTAGTTCTGTTGTGCTTATTTTAGCAGATTTGAAGCCGCTTCCCAGCGGTTTTTTGTTTCTTTGTAGCTCCTCCGACGCTCGCTAAAAGCGAGATCGGAGCCCCGACCGAAGCGTCGGGGTTGACCAAAGCAATTTATTCGTGTAAATTGCTTTGGCTGGTAGTTAATGACAGTAATTTGAAAATTGAATAGCAGGTATAAATAAAATTATACAAAACTCGTGCTTATGCACGGGATGAGTAGGTTACTAAGAGCATATGGTGGATGCCTTGGCACAAAAAGGCGATGAAGGACGTGGCGTGACTGCGAAAAGCTTCGGGGAGCCGTCTAGCAGGCTTTGATCCGGAGATGTCCGAATGGGAAAACCCATGGCGAGTAATGTCGTCATATTTTCTTCCGTAAGAGAAGAAAAAGCAAACCCGGGGAAGTAAAACATTCTAGTACCCGGAGGAAAAGAAAAGAAGAATCACTTTATTATTCACGGGTCCGGATAGTCGGGCTCATGAATAATATTGTGATAATATTCCCCCAGTAGCGGCGAGCGAAAAGGGAGGAGTCTAAACCGCATAAATTCAATTCGTCATTTGGCGGAAAGAATTTTTGCGGGGTTGAAAGAAGTGATCGTTTTCTCGCTTTGCGAGAAAGGAGAGTCCTACAAACTGGGAAATTGATTAGTCAAATGGTTTTGGAAAAACCAACCAAAGAGGGTAATAGTCCCGTAGGCGAAAATCTTTTTCATACTCTCTGATTATTCTCTTAAGTACCGCGGGGAAAGATTGCCCCGTGGGAAGCCGGGAGTCCTACACTCCCAAGACTAAATACTTTTTGTGACCGATAGTGAACTAGTACCGTGAGGGAAAGGTGAAAAGTAGCCCGGTGAGGGCGGTGAAATAGACCTGAAACCATATGCTTACAAAGAGCGGGAGTCCGCTTGTCTGCGCAAGCAGGCAAGGATGACCGTGTGCCTATTGAAGAATGAGCCAACGACTTTATAGGAACGGCTCGGGTAAACCCCATTGGGGTGAACCCATAGGGAAACCAAGTCTGAATAGGGCGTTTTTTGTCGTTTTTATAAGACCCGAAGCCAGGTGAGCTTACCATGGCCAGGCTGAACCCCGCAGAAATGCGGGGGGAGGGCCGCACCCACTAGCCGTGCAACACTAGGGGATGAGCTGTGGTACGAAGTGAAAAGCTAATCGAACCTGGGAATAGCTGGTTCTCTCCGAAATAGTTTTAGGACTAGCCCCGAATGTTTCTTATTGGAGGTAGAGCACTGGTTGGTTCTGATTGGCGCAAGCCAGCTGAACCAGTCAAACTCCGAATTCCATTAAGTATAGTTCGGGAGTCAGTATTCGGGGGCAAAGCTCCGGATACGAAAGAGCAAGAACTCGGACCATCGTCTAAGGCCCCTAAATTTTGGCTAAGTGTAGAAGGAAGTGATGTGTCGAAGACAGATAGGAGGTTGGCTTAGAGGTAGCCATCCTTTAAAGAGTGTGTAACAACTCACTATCATATCCGCCGCAAGGTGGATTGACACATTGCGCCAAAGATATAACGGGACTAAGCCAAATGCCGAAGACATGGATCTCCGACTTTACGTCGGAGGTGGTAGGAGAGCATTTTTAGTGCTGCGAAGATTGACCCGCGAGGGCGATTGGAGCGCTAAGAAGAGCAAATGTTGGCATGAGTAACCTGCAAGACCGGTGACAAACCGGTCCGCCGAAAGCCTAAGGTTTCCTTGGCAATGAAAATCATCCAAGGGTTAGGCGGTCCTAAGGCAATGGAGAAATCCGCAGCTGATGGACAGACGGTTAATATTCCGTCCCTGCTTAAAAATTCTATGGAGCGACGCCGCTTAGTATATTGGGCGTGTTATTGGATTTGCGTTGCTGGCATGAGGGAGCTCCCAAGTGTTGGCAAAATTTATCATCTCGGTGATGAAAATTCAGTAAAGCAAGCGGCCAAGAAAAACTTCCGTGAATATTTTTAAGCATCCGTACCAAAAACCGACACAGGTAGGCAGGGCGAGTAGCCCACGGCGAACGAGTGATTCGTGGTTAAGGAACTCGGCAAAAAAGCGACCGTAACTTAGGGATATGGTCTACCCCCTTAATGGGGGTCGCAGCTAAAGATTCCCTGGCGACTGTTTATCAAAAACACAGCTCCCTGCTAACTCGCAAGAGGATGTATAGGGGGTGATGCCTGACCTATGCGAGAAGGTTAACGGTGGAGGTGGTATTTCTAGCAATAGAGGTACTGCTGATGCCCGAAGCCCTCGTAAATGTCAGCGATAACTATAATCGTTCTAAGGTAGCGTAATTCCTTGTCTGGTA
>Ga0315288_10003206_pt1 | contig 20888 bp, 12 predicted proteins | sample YL17G11_20_MG_FD_203454 | JGI IMG/M metagenome (GOLD analysis project Ga0315288, IMG submission 203454) | Sediment microbial communities from Yellowstone Lake, YNP, Wyoming, USA - YL17G11_20 | ecosystem: Environmental > Aquatic > Freshwater > Lake > Sediment | place: USA: Wyoming | collected...
GTGCCGAAGATCTCCGAGGAGCCGCACTTCCTGGACAAGACCCGCGCGCGCAAGGGGCGCGCTGGCGGGGAGTTCTCCTTCATCTGCGTCCCCATCAAGCTCGGCCGCGAGGTCGTCGGGGCGCTGAGCGCCGACAGGCCGGCCTCGGCGCCCGAGGCGCTGCAGGAGGATGCGCGGATCCTCTCCGTCGTCGCCTCCCTCATCGCGCAGGCTGTGAGGCTGCGCCAGTCGGCGCAGGAGGAGCGCAAGAGGCTCGTGGAGGAGAACCTGCGGCTGCAGGAGGAACTGAAGGATCGGTTTCGACCCTCCAACATCATCGGGAACTCGAAGGCGATGCAGGAGGTCTACCAGCTCATCGCGCAGGTGTCCAAGAGCGACGCGAGCGTGCTCCTGCGGGGCGAGAGCGGGACCGGCAAGGAGCTGGTGGCTCACGCCATCCACTACGCCAGCCGGCGCGCCGCCCGGTCCTTCATCAAGGTGAACTGCGCCGCGCTGCCCGAAAGCGTGATCGAAAGCGAGCTGTTCGGGCACGAGAAGGGCGCCTTCACCGGCGCGGTTGCGGCGCGCAAGGGGCGCTTCGAGCTCGCCCACGGCGGAACGCTCTTCCTCGACGAGATCGGCGACCTCTCCCCGGGCGTCCAGATCAAGCTCCTGCGGGTCCTGCAGGAGAGGGAGTTCGAGAGGGTCGGAGGCATGGAGACGATCAAGGCGGACGTGCGGCTCATCGCTGCCACCAACAGGGACCTCGAGACGCTGATCGAGAAGGAGCTGTTCCGCCAGGACCTGTACTACCGGCTGAACGTCTTCCCCATCCATATCCCCCCCCTCCGCGAGCGGCGCACAGATATCCTCCTGCTGGCCGACTACTTCGCCGAGCGCTACAGCAGCGCGGGCGGCAAGAGGGTGAGGAGGATCTCGACGCCGGCCATCGACATGCTCATGGCCTACCACTGGCCCGGCAACGTGCGCGAGCTGGAGAACTGCATCGAGCGGGCCGTGCTCCTCAGCGACGACGAGGTGATCCACGGCCACCACCTGCCCCCGACCCTGCAGACCGCGGAGGCGAGCGGCACGACGCCGCGCGGCACGCTGCGGGCGACCCTCGAGCGCGTGGAGAGGGAGCTGCTGGTCGAGGCGCTGAAATCCTCCAGGGGAAACATGGCCGCTGCCGCCGAGGCGCTGGGCATCACGGAGCGGATCATGGGCCTGCGCGTGCGCAAATACCGCATCGCCGCGAGGAGGTTCCGCGCATAGCAGCGCGAAGCGCTGCGAACCGGCGCCCCCGCCGCCCGATCGCCTGGCTCCTACCCGATCGCCGTGCCCCCCGCTTCCCCGGTGCGGATGCGGATGCACTCCTCAAGGGGCATGACGAAGATCTTGCCGTCGCCGATCTCCCCCGTGCGCGCCCCCGCGATAATGCCGTCGATTGTCGGCTGGACGAACGCGTCGTTCACGGCGATCTCGAGGCGCACTTTCTTCAACAGATTCACCTCCTCATCCACACCGCGGTAGGATTCGTGGTAGCCCTTCTGCCTTCCGCAGCCCAGGGCGTTTGTGACGGAGATCTTGAAGATCTCCCTTTTATACAGCTCCTGCTTCACGTCGGTGAGCCGGAAGGGCTGGATGTACGCGATGATCAGTTTCATGGCCGCCTCACATGTTTGTGAAGATCTGGAAGCCCGAGTACGCCTCCATGCCGTGCTCCCCCAGATCGAGGCCTCGCATCTCCTCCGCGCGCGAGACCCGGATGCCCATGATGGCCTTGATGAGTAGCCAGGCGACCAGCGCGATCGAGAAGGTGAACGCCGCAACGGCGAGCGCGCCCAGCGCCTGGACGGTGAGCTGGCGGAATCCTCCGCCGAGGAGAAGTCCGGACGAGAGGGCCGGCGAATCCACCCCGATCGCCGCCGCGACGCTCCTGTCGGCGAACAGTCCCACCGCTATCGTGCCGAACAGGCCGTTGACGAGGTGGACGGACAGCGCTCCGACCGGGTCGTCGAGCTTCAGCCTGTCGAACATCACCACGGCGAGCACGACGATGAGCCCGGCCGCGGCGCCGATCGCGAGGGCCGAGGGAACACTCACGTAGGCGCAGCCAGCGGTGATCGCCACGAGGCCCGCGAGACACCCGTTGAGGATCATGGAAAGGTCGGGCTTGCCCAGCAGGAGCCACGCGGCCACGGTCGCGGAGAGCGTCGCCGCGGCCGCCGCGGCATTCGTCGTCACCGCAATGTGCGCTATCGCTGCGGGGTTCACTGCCATCGTCGAGCCGGGGTTGAACCCGAACCATCCGAACCACAGCACGAACACCCCGAGGGTCGCCAGGCTCATGTTGTGTCCGTAGATCGGCTTCGCGGCGCCGTCGGGCTTGTACTTCCCGATCCGCGGGCCCAGCACGAGAACGCCAGCGAGCGCCGCCCATCCCCCGACGGAATGCACCACCGTGGATCCGGCGAAATCGAACATGCCGATCGAGGCGAGCCAACCTCCTCCCCAAATCCAGTGCCCCGTGACGGGATATATCACAGTGCAGAGGATGGAGGAAAAAATGATGAAACTGAGGAACTTGATCCGCTCGGCAACCGCCCCTGAGACGATGGTCGCAGCCGTGCCGCAGAAGACGAGTTGGAAGAAAAACTTCGCCCACAGTGGAACGCCCGTCCAGTTCAGGGCACGGTAGGCGCCGCTGTAGGCATCGGCCATTGCGGGGCTGTTGTCCAGCCCGCTCACGGCGAAAAGGCCCTGAATCCCGAAAAGGCCGTTGCCATTGCCGAACATGATGCCGAATCCGAGGCAATAGAATGATAGGGTCGACACCGCGAAAACGATGAAGTTCTTCGCGAGGATATTGACCGTGTTCTTCGCCCTGCAGAGGCCCGACTCCACCATCGCGAACCCCAGATTCATGAAGAAGACAAGGAATGCTGTGATGAGCACCCAGAGGGTGTCGATCGCGATCCTGAGGGACGGTCCATCCATTGCGGTTCTCTCCTTGTATCGAGTTAAGATGCAACCGGGCTGCAAAAACCATGCCGGTGCGCTCCCTGTCGCTCGAACGGGGCAGAAACAGGGTTCCCCTGCATTTCGGTAGGGATTTTCGCCTGCCCGGGAGCGTGTCTCGAGATAGGAGGAGGCCGGGATGGAAACACGAAAGACATTTTCGTAGGCTCGTTCTTGATTCCCTACATTTCCGTCTCGCGGGTGTTCTACCACGGGCCGCAGCCTTCTGGCGGATTGACACTCCCGATGAAGTCGTGTATTTATTAACTTCTTGAATATTTATGCATGGCGGCAATTCGCGCTCGGCCGTGCAGCCGAAGGGGAGGCTCAATGCTGGAGCTGAGGAAGGGAATCGACATTCTGGCCGAGGTCGGAGGGGTGAAGACGATCGTCGAGGCGAGGAAGGTCTTCGCCGCAGCCCTCGATGAGGCCAATCGCGCGAAGCTCGCGACAATCGGCAACGAGGAGGCGCTGGTCCGCATCGCGAACGCGATCTCCATGTGCCGGCCCGACGCGGTGTTCGTCATCGATTCCTCGCGCGAGGACAGGGAGGCATGCCGCCGCATGAGCCTGGACGGCGGCGAGGAGACCCCCCTCGCCATGCCCGACCACACGATCCACTTCGACCTGCCTGAGGATCAGGGCAGGATGGTCGACCAGACCTTCTACATCGCCAACGAGGAGGAGGAGGTCAGCACGCTGGCCAAGAAGATGCAGCGGGCGGAGGCTCTCCCCTACGTGAAGCAGACCATGAGCGGCATCATGAAGGGCAGGACAATGCTGATCGGCTTCTACAACAGGGGCCCCATCGGCGCCCAGGCCGCCATCCCGGGTCTCATGATCTCCAGCTCCGCCTACGTCCTTCACAGCGGCAACATCCTGTACCGCAACCTCTTCGACAGCTTCGACGCGGAGGCCGCGCGCGCCGGGGTCTTCTTCACCAACGTGCACAGCCAGGGGACGAACAGGTCCGAGGACATCCCGAAGGCGCGCATCTTCATGGACCGCAGCTGGTTCACCACCTTCAGCATGTACTGCACCTACGCCGGCAACACCCTCATGCTGAAGAAGGGCAACCACCGCTTCGCCGTGGACCTGTGCACCTACTCCAGGGGCGAGAAGGAGCTGTCCGAGCACATGTTCATCACCGGCATGACCGGCCCGGGCGGCAGGAAGACCTTCTTCGCGGGTGCTGCCCCGTCGGGCTGCGGCAAGACCACGACGGCAATGGTGGGCACCGACTTCATCGGAGACGACCTCGCGCAGCTGTGGATCGCGAAGGACGGGACGCTGCGGGCGGTGAATCCCGAGTGCGGCATCTTCGGCATCGTGGAGGACCTGAACAGGGAAGGCGATCCCTATCTGTACAAGTGCCTGCGCGAGAAGGGCGCCGAGGTGATCTGGTCCAACGTGCTGGTGGATGACGAGCGGGTCCCGCACTGGACGGGAAGCGCAGAGCCTGCTCCGGCAAGGGGGAGGAACTTCCAGGGCGAATGGGTGCCGGGCAAGAAGGACGCCAACGGCAAGCCGGTGCCCATCTCCAACCCCAACGCGCGCATCACCCTGTCCAACAACGCGATCGGCAACTACAACCGCGCAGTCGCCTCGGATCCCGCGGGCGTGCCCATCAAGGTCATCACCTACAGCGGTCGCGACAGCGACACCATGCCGCCCGTGTGGGTCGCGAAGAGCCCCGACCACGGCGTGGCGATCGGCGCCTCGATCCTGTCCGCAGCCACTGCCACCGAGGTGGGCGCAAAGGGAGTGAACAGGCAGCCGTGGGCCAACTCGCCATTCATCCCCTGCCCCCTCGGCGACTATATGGAGGCGCAGTTCATGTTCTTCAACTCGAAGAAGTTCTCCCGGGAGGGCAGGCCCGTCATCGCGGGGCTGAACTACTTCCTCACCCACGGCGCGCGCGGGGGCACCGCCGAGGGCGACGCGAAGAGGCTGCTGGGCGAGAAGCGCGACGTGAAGGTGTGGCTCTCCTGGCTGGAGAGGTACGCGCACGGGGATGTGGGCGCGATCGAGACGCCGATCGGCTGGATCCCGAGGTATGCGGACCTCGCGGCCCTCTTCAGCGAGTTCATCGGGAAGAGCTACCCGAAGGTCCTGTACGACAAGCAGTTCTCCTTCTACCTGGACAACATCGTCGCCCGGATCCAGCTGCAGGAGGATGCCTACCGCAGGGAGAAGAAGGTGCCCGGACGCATCTTCGAGGTCTACGAAGAGCAGCGGAAGGGGCTCGCGGCGCTGAGGGAGAAGCACGGGGCGATCGTGAAGCCCGAGGACATCGAAAGGTTGCCCTAATCGCCGGTTTGGGTTTTACTATACCACGGTGGAGCAGATCTCGAACGAGATCGGCGTCGGGTACTCCGATCGGGACATCAACGCGATCCTCGAGGCAATAGGCCGCGATCCACGGCCGTACACGCGCCATTTCAGCCAGGGGGAGGATTTCTTTCTCAAGCTCGAGAACGAGTTCGCGGTGCCCCATTTCCCTATCCACCATGATGTGCGCCGGGCCGAGCCCAGCGCGGAGTACCTGGGCGCGCTCTCGAAGGTGCTGGACCAGGTGGCGGGGCTCGCCCCCCAGGCCCTGAAGGACCTCACCTACTTCTTCGATCCCGCCGAGATCCTGCGGCCCTGCTTCTACAAGCTGTACCGCATCGAGGACAGCTCCTACCTGTACCTGCTGCGCGTGGACCTGGCGATGAAGGGCTCCGACAGCACTGTCGTGCACCGCGGTACGAACGACACAACGGCGATGTTCCGATCGCGGACGCTTTTCCTCGAGAACACGGTGATCCCCCTCTCGGACGTGCTGCGCGATGAGGATGGGCGCGTGAAGGCGTTCAGGGTCCGGCAGACCATCTCCCAGACCTGGATCGGCGAGTTCGGCAGGGGCTACTTCCAGCAGGGGATCTGGATGGACCTCGACCTCACCCGCTTCTTCAGCAGGTTGTTCCTGCCCGTCGGGCGCAGGACCTACCCCTTCTACCCCTTCCTGTGCAAGTACAAGACGGTCTGCGAGTCGGTGATCGATCTGTCCCCCGAGGGGCGCACGACCACCATGCCCTCCCTCCATCGGGCGATCGGCTTCCTCCTGCCCGCGATGGAGGCGATCCAGTCTGAGATGCGCCACGGCGGATTCACGGAGGACATGAGGATCTTCCGCGACCTGAAGGCGCGGGTGCCCGAGGCGTGGTACGCGCCGTGGGAGGGCATCCACGTGGAGTCCTACCTGAACGAGTCGGAGATGAAGGAGTTCCGCATTGAGGATTGATCCGAAGGCGATCCCGGGCATGAAGGTCACCGTCATGGGCCTGGGGATCAACGGCGGGGGTCTCGCATCCGCGCAGTTCTTCGCCCGGCGGGGCGCCGAGGTGACGGTGAGCGACCTGCGCGGCAGGGAAGCGCTCGCCGTCTCACTCGCGGCCCTGGAGGGCCTGCCGGTCCGGCTCGTGCTGGGCCGGCACGAGCAGGGCGATTTCGAGAAGGCGGACCTCGTGGTGAAGAACCCCGCCGTCTCCCCCGGCTCCCCCTTCCTCCAGAGCGCGCGCGACCACGGCGCGGCGGTCGAGACCGACCTCTCGATCTTTCTCGCCCTTGCGAAAAATCCCATCCTGGCGGTCACGGGCTCCAAGGGGAAATCGACGACGGCATCGGCAATCGCCTTCGGCCTCGCCCGGGTCGACCCGGGCACGAAGCTGGGAGGAAACATCGCCGTCTCCCCGCTCTCGTTCCTCGATGAGCTCCGCGGGGGCGCGCCGGTCGTCCTGGAGCTCTCCTCCTGGCAGCTGGGCGACCTGCGGGGCAGGGGCCTGCTCACGCCGGTCGTCTCGGCGTTCACCGTGATCCTCCCCGACCACCTCGACAGGTACCCCGGCATGGCGGAGTACGTGTCCGACAAGAAGGCGATCTTCCAGGAGCAGCAGCCCGGCGCAAAGGCCGTGTTCAATCTCGACGATCCCTGGCAGCGCGAGTTCCCGCGCGAGACCCGGGCGACAAGTTGCTTCTACTCGGCGGGCCCGCTCCCCGACGGCCTGCGCGGCGCCTGGCTGGAGGGGTGCGAGGGACGGGCGCTCATCGCGGAGGGGAAAAAGGCGCCGGCCGCGATCCTCGGCTCGACGCGGGTCCCGGGCGCGCACAACAGGATGAACCTCCTGTGCGCGGGGCTCGCGCTGCACCTCTTCGGCGTGAAGGCGGAGGTGGTGCGGAAGGCGCTCGCGGAGTTCCCGGGCGTCGAGCACAGGATGGAGATGTTCCGCGAGTGGAAGGGGATCAGGTTCTACAACGATTCGGCCGCCACGATCCCCCATGCGACCGCCGCGGCGGTGCGGACGCTCGAGCCGCCGCTGGTCCTCGTCGCCGGAGGCACGGACAAGAACCTCGACTTCTCGCCTCTGCGCGGCCTTGCGAGAAAGCCGGATGCGATCGTGCTCCTGGCGGGAACGGCGACCGAGAAGATCCGCGCCCTGCTGGACGAGGAAGGCGTAGCCTCCGAGGGGCCCTTCGACAGGCTCGGCCCGGCGGTGGAAGCCGCGATCGCGCGGGCCAGGGCAGGCGGCGCGGTGCTGTTCTCGCCGGGGTGCGCCTCCTTCGGCATGTTCCTGAACGAGTTCGACCGAGGCAGCACGTTCAAGCGGACGGTATTGGAATTGACGCAGCCCTGAGGGGTTCCCGCAGCCACGGCTCGAACACGTCGTTCCTGTACTCGCCCGTCCCGTCGTAGGTCACGTTCACGACAGGTACCCCCGTCACCTTCTCGATGGTTCTCGACATGGCTTCCGTGATCAGGGAGGGGCAGCAGAATGCCGGGCTCACCTGGACGAACAGGCGGATGTCCGGGCGAGCGTGCAGGAGGTGGAAGATCTTCCGCAGATTGTCGGAGGATTCCCCCGCGTGCTCGGGGCGCAGGCCGAAGGAATCCCGCAGCCATCGCGCCGCGCCGGGGTCCACGGGGTGATCCTCCTCGAGGAACTTCTCGAAATACGTACGGTAGCGCGAGGCGACAGCCTCCCCCACCGTCCAGATCATCTTCGTGCTGAGCCAGGTGGAGTAGTCGCGCATCTCCAGCCATCTGCGGAAGTACGAGCCGATCATGATCCGGTAGTACTCGATCAGGGGCGTCGCGATGACCTCACCTCCCGCCCTTTCGATCGCGCGGATGAGTCCCTGGTTCATCACGTCGTTGTCGCGCACGTACATGTCGCCGAAGATCGCAACCTTCGGCCGCGGCTCGAGCGACGTTTCTATCGCATCGAACAGGCCGACGACGGTCCGCAGGGCGGAGTCCTTCGAGGCCTTGCCCTCGAAGGCCGTTGTGAGCACCTCCATCGCCCTGTCCAGGGCGCGGTCTGTCGCTCCGGGCTCGCGCTCGTACGGACGCAGCCGGCAGCTCACCCTGCGCAGGAGCCCGCCCACGAGGGCCGCGCGGAACGCGTTCAGCGCCGCGCGCAGCGATATCTCCGAGAGGGAGAGCTCGCCGCAGTAGACTTCGGCCTTCTCCATGCCGCCGCCGAAGGACTCCAGCAGGCTCTTGGTGAAGTGGGGGAACATCGTGATGTTGCACGACAGGCCCATCTGGGGGATCCAGAGCGCGGTTTTGCCCGGGTCCAGGTCGTGCTGCCGCACATAGTCGACGAAATCCTCGGCGATGATGTTGAGCGGGATGCACTGGCCCGTGTTGTGGCGCATCGCCTTCCTGATGATCACGGGATCCTCGCGCAGCGCCTGCGCATCGATGCCCTCGCGTCTCAGGCACGCGGCCATGAGCGGATTGAGAAGCGGATCCCAGATGGGGAACAGCAGCCTCTTGCCCTCCAGCGACCTGGCCAGCCGGGGGTTGACGGGCAGTCGGGGAGACTCCCTCGCGGACCTGTAGCGTTCCCGCTCGCCGGCCGGGGCCGGCATGGTCGCGCAGGGCGAGGGCCGGCCCCGGCGCGAATGGTTGCGGAAGGAGGCGACCCCCGCTTCGATGCGGGTCTCGTAGCCCGCGGCGGAATCGTGGTCGTCGAGCTGGAGGATCAGGTAGGGCTTCCCCCGCGAATCGAGGAGGCGCTTGAAGTACTCGATGGCGAAGCTGTCGGGCGAGCACTTGAAGGAGGTCACGAACACGGGATACAGATTCGGCGTGTTCGCGGCGACGCAGGCCACTTCGAGGTTCTTCGCCGCGGATCTCCAGTGCACCGCGGAGAGAAGGGGCGCCACCTCGGCGACGTCCTTCCGATCGTAGGGGACCATGTCCTGGAAGAAGGTCTTCACGCCAAGTGAGCCGAAGATCTCGGGGATCCCCTTGCTCATTTCGGGACAGAGCGCCGTGTAGGGCCGGCCGATCAGCACGACCCGGGGCTCGCCGTCCCGACCCATCTCCTCCCGGAAACTCTTCTGGAGCCTGCGGATGCCGGCCTCGTGAAACGCGATCGCTCTGTCGAAGGCGCGCGCGACTGCCGCGGGGGTCAACCGGGGAACGCCGGCCCCCGCGAGGGACTCGTACAGCTCGCGCTTGCAGCGGTCCTTCCACTTCGAATAGCTGACGAGGGGGGTGAGGCAGCGTTCCCGGAACCGCCCCTCGCCGATGCCCGAGGCGAGCGGCGAGGCGTACTGCGTGTAGGAGCAGTACATCCGCCGCCCCCTTCCATCGGGATCACTCTCCTCGAAGAAGAAGGGCAGAAAGACGAAGTCGGCCTTCTCCAGCAGGTGCGTCACATGGCCGTGCAGCGCGGCGACCGGCGCGCAGAACTCCGCACCTGCAACCTCCCGCCCGCGCGCGACGGCGTCGGTCACCCCCTCGCTCGCGACGAACGGGATAGAGAGCGACGAGAAGAAGCGCTTCCAGAGCGGGAGGGTTTCGAAGAGGGCGAGGGCCGCGGGGATGCCGATCACGGGCGCCCCGCCCGGCACCCGCTTCGGGCTTCGCTCGACTCCGAACACCCTGCGCCGCTCGGCCAGGAGGTTGAACCCAGAACGATTTCTGCTCACGAAATGATCGGTGGCGTAGTCCCTTCCGCAGAGGAAGCCGTAGGCGACCGTCTCGCCGACCACTGCCGCAACGCTGATGCGGCAGTGGTTGCTGCACAGGCCGCAGGTCTCCGCCCGGACAGGAATCTGCTCGCGCAGTCCCGCGAGCCCCCGGAAGCTCGAGACCGCCCTCGCATGCTCCCTGCCATGCGCCTCGCGCGCACGCTCCTCCAGCAGCAGCGCGGCTCCGAGCGCGCCGGTGAGGTGGCAGTAGCGCGAGACGAACACGGGCTTGCCCAGCCCCTGGGCGAAGGCGGCAACGAGCGCCTTGTTCCTCGCCGTGGCGCCCTGGAAACAGACTCGGCTGCCGATCGCCGCCCCGCGAGCGACCTTCGACAAATAGTTCTCCCGGACGCTGTACAGGGCGGCCGCGAGGATCTCGTCGGTCGAGAACCCCTGGGCGAGGAAGGAATTGATGTCACGCTCCATGAACACGGCGCAGCGGTCGCTCGCCAGGGGGGCGCGCGCGCCGCGCACCCGCTCCTCGTAGCTCGCCAGGTCGCAGCCCAGCCGGGCGGCCTGCTCCTCGAGGAAGCTGCCGGTCCCCGCCGCGCAGACCGTGTTCATGTGCGAGAAGGTGACTATGCCGTCGCGCATGGTCGTGAACTTCGCATCCTGGCCGCCGATCTCGATGATCGTGTCGATGCCCGCGTCAAGCTCGTAAGCGGCGCGGGCATGCGCGGTGATCTCGTCCACGACGAGGTCGGCCCGCACGATCGCGCCGATGAACTTCCTCCCCGCTCCCGTTGCACCGACGCCGATGAAGCGGAAACGGAGGCCGCTCCTGGTCTCGAAGTCCTCCATCGCCTCGCAGAGCGCCTGAGTCGCCGCGAGCGGCGAGCCGAGGGTGCGGGTGTAGAACCCCGCGACGGGCACCTTCGCGTCGTCGACGATGATCGCCTTCGTGCTCGTCGAGCCGATGTCGATCCCCATCCGGACCGAGACCTCGCGCTGTGGGAGCGGGTTGGCGGCAGCCCCGGCATCAGGCCGATAGACGTCGACCTCCACGGCGTGCACGCGGGCGTGCGGACCGCTCGCGAACTGGTAGCGCGTCTCTTCGGGAGCATCGCCCGCAGGAGCGTCAGCCGCTGCCTGGGCATCGAGATCGAGCGGCGCAAAGAAGTACTGCCGTGAGTCGTCCGGCGCGGAGAGAATCCCTTCGATGCCGCCGCGCAGGTCCAGGGGATCGCCCGCCCCAGTCTCGCTCACGGTGAGCGCAGCGCCGAGCGCGCCGAGCACGGGGGCGAGCCTGTGGGAGGCGACTCGGATCCGGAGGATCTCCTGCAGATGCCCGCAGACCGCCTCGTTCAGGGCCACCCCGCCCGCGAAGACCAGGGGTTCCCTCGGCTGCTCTCCTCCCAGGACCGTGTCGACGATGTTCTGCGCGAGGCCTCTGCACAGCCCATCGCAGATTTCCTCGAGGGAGCAGCCAGCCTGCTGGGCGTGCACGAGGTCCGTCCGCGCGAAGACGGCGCACCGCGTGGAGATTCTCGGCGTCGGGCGGACACTGGCAAGCGCGCAATCGGCAAGCTCCTCCACCCCGTTCAAACCGAGCCGCCGGGCCTGCTGGTCGAGAAAGCTGCCCGTGCCGGCCGCGCACGACGAGTTCGATTTTATCCCCCTATAGCCCCCGTTCTCGTCCAGACGGATGAGCCCGAAACGCTCCCCGCCCACGAAGAGGATCGAACCGACTGCCGGGAAAGCGCGCAGGCAGCCCGAAATGAGGGAAACCTGCCAGTCGACGGTGCGGACGCCGCGCAGAAGCGAAGGGCTGCCGGAGGTGAGGGCGACCGCCGCTGCCGCTGGCGCATCCAAGCCGCGGACCATGGAGGAAAGGGTCTCCCTGATCCTGCCGCGGTGAGGGGCGTAGGCGGTCCGGGCGTCCCGCACACCCCTGCCCGCCTCGGCCAGGGCGCAGGAGATGGAAACCGAGCCGATGTCAATTCCCAGAACTGCCGAATGGGGCATAGGCTGTCACAGTACTCGAAGGGCCCCGATCGCGCCAGCCCTTGAGCACCAGTCCTCAAAAAGAGAGCCCCCGACGGCTGCCGCCAGGGGCTCTGCGAGTCGCGGGAACGGACGCCGCGCCTAGTAGTTCTCGGCCAGCACCTCGTAGAAGGCCTGGGGATGCCTGCAGGCAGGGCACTCCTTCGGGGGCTCGGTCCCCTCGAAGACGTACCCGCAGTTGATGCAGTGCCACTTCACGGCGGTCTTTTTCTTGAACGCCTCACCCTTGTCCACGTTGTCGATCAGCCTGCGGTAGCGCCCCTCGTGGAAGTTCTCGGCCTTCGCGATCTGCTCGAAGGAACGGGCCACCTCGGGGAAGCCCTCGTCACGGGCGATCTTGCTGAAATCGGGATAGATGGTCGTCCACTCGGCCTTCTCGCCCGCTGCCGCGGCCCGGAGGTTGGCCTTGGTGTCCATGATAGCCCCTGCAGGGTAGGTCGCCGTGATCTCGAGATCGCCGCCCTCGAGGTGCTTGAAGAACACCTTCGCGTGTTCCTTCTCGTTGTCGGCGGTCTCCTGGAAGATGTTGGCAATCTGCTCGTAGCCCTCTTTGCGAGCCGCGCTCGCGAAGTAGGTGTAGCGGTTGCGGGCCTGCGACTCGCCGGCAAACGCCTTCAGCAGATTCTGCTCTGTTTTCGTTCCCTTGATCGATTTCGCCATTCGCTCCTCCTCGTCCGGCAAGGATACCCGCCGGGCCCCCCCGCTGTCAACGCCGCACCCGCCCGCTCACGTCTCGATGCCGACCCGCGCGGGGACACCCCGTGAAAAATAGTGGCGGATCTCCCGCATCTCCGTGACCAGGTCGGCGCGCTCGATCACCCTCGGATCCGCTCTGCGCCCCGTGATCACGATCTCCATCCTGCCCCCGGCGAGGTCGACCAGCGCGAGCAGCTCATCGACGCTGAACAGCCCGAGCCACGCGGCGATGTTCGCTTCGTCCAGGACGATCATGTCCCAGGCTCCCGACAGGATCGCCTCCCTCGCGGCGGCGAGCCCCTCGCGGGCAGCCGCGATGTCGCTCGGCGTGGGGGCATCGGTGATGAAAAGGCCCGTGCCGTACCAGTGGACCTCGATCCGCGGGACGAGCAGGGCGAGGGATGCGAGCTCGCTGGAGCTCTGGCCCTTGGCGAACTGCGCGATGAAGACGCGCATGCCGGCCCCGGCTGCCCGAAGGGCGAGCCCGAGTGCGGCAGTGGTCTTCCCCTTTCCGTCGCCCGTGTAGACCTGGACGTATCCCCTTTCCATCGCCATTGACCATTCCTCCGCCGGAGGGTATAGGTGTTCCACCAATGAATATCAAGACCGGACGGATGGGCGGGAGGCGCGGGCTCGCGGCTCTCCTGTTCCTGGGCTTCGCAACCTACGGGAACGTGGTGACGATCTTCGGAGCCACGCTGCCGCGAATCATCGGCGACTACGGATGGAGCTATACGGTGACGGGGATCGTCCTCGCGGCGAGCGCCGTCAGTTTCTTCCTCACGACCTTCGCGGCCGGCTTCCTCATCGAGACGATCAGGCCGGGACCGCTGCTCGTCGTCGGCCTCCTGCTCGGGGCTGTTTCGATCAGCCTTTTCGCCCGGTGGCCTTCCCCGGGCCTGAACATCCTGCTGAACCTCGCTGTCGGCGTCTACATGGGGATCGTCGAGGTGATCACGAACTACGAAGCCATCCGCATGGAAACGGGGGGAAAGAGCAGGCTGATGAATCTCCTCCATGCCGGTTTCAGCCTCGGCGCGATCGTCGGCCCGCTCGTCGTGGGTGCGATCCTGCGGGCGGGCGGCTCCTGGAAGGCGATCTACCCGGCGAGCGGGGCGCTCCTGCTCGTCATGGCCTGCCTCTTCGTCGCCTTCCCGTTCCCGGACTACGAGAAACGAGCGGAGAGGAAAGCCTCCCGCGGTCTCAGGCTCGCCAAGGAGCCGCTGCTCCTGCTGTTCACCGCCGTTATCATCCTGTACGTCGGCTCCGAGCTCGGCGTCACGAACTGGGCCTCCGAGTATTTCGTACGGATCCTCGGCGCGCCGGCTTCGACGGCCGCCTTCGCCGTCTCGGCGCTCTGGATCGGGCTGCTTGCCGGACGCTCCCTGCTCTCCCTGGCCTACCATGGCACCCGGCAGGAGATCGTCCTGCTCGTCCTCTCCCTCGTCTGCGCCGGATGCCTGCTCGGGTTCCTCGCCGTGAGGGGGAGCGCCGCGGGGCTGGCGATCGTCTTCGTCCTGGGAATGGGATACTCGGGGATCTACCCTCTGATCATGACGCTCACGGGCCGCGCCTTCAAGTCCAGCGCCGCCGTGGGGATCGTGACCACCGGCGCGGGGCTGGGCTCCTTCTCCTTCCCCTTCCTCCTTGCGGGGATCGCCGAGAGGTTCGGCCTGCGTACCGGCTTCCTCATGCTCGCCGTGCTCCCGCTTGGCATCGCCGTCGTCGCGGTCGTGCTCACTCGCTGGCTCCCGCGGCGTGAACAGGAGCGCGAGCAGAAGCACGGCCGGGCTTGACTTTCGCCGTCCTTTCGCAGTATCCCTTAATACGACGAAACCTCGTTATTAGTAGAATATTCCATCGCGATTCCACTTCAGAAAGGGGCAAAACCGTATGAGCGCATCGAAGTTCGTGTACCAGTTCGGAGGCGGAAAAGCCGACGGCAACGAGAAGATGAAGAATCTCCTCGGCGGCAAGGGAGCCAATCTCGCCGAGATGGCGGGCCACCCGGACCTCAGGCTGCCCGTCCCTGCCGGTTTCACCATCACAACCGACGTCTGCGTGCACTTTTTCAAGAACAAGGGCAAGTATCCTGCCGGGCTGGACGCCCAGGTCCTCGCCGGTCTGAAGCATATCGAGAAGATCATGGCCCACAGGTTCGGGGACCCCGAAAACCCGCTTCTGGTCTCCGTGCGCTCGGGCGCGCGAAGGAGTATGCCCGGCATGATGGAGACCGTTCTCAACGTCGGCCTCAACGAGAAGACAGCCGAGGGCATCATCAAGGCCACCGGGAACCCCCGATTCGTCTACGACGCCTACCGCCGCCTGATCCAGATGTACTCGGACGTGGTCATGGAGAAGGCCGAGGGAATCGAGACGGCCGAGGGGATGGGCATCCGCCAGCAGCTGGAGCGGGAACTTGAAAAGATGAAGCGCGCCCGGGGTGTGAAGCAGGACACCGAGCTCACCGCGGGCGATCTGAAGGAGCTGATCAGGATCTACAAGGCGAAGATCCACGAGGTCCTGGGCAAGGATTTCCCCGATGACCCGATGGAGCAGGTGTGGGGCGGGATCCGAGCCGTGTTCCAGAGCTGGAACGGCAAGCGCGCGATCTCCTACCGCCGCATCGAGGGAATCCCCGATGAGTGGGGCACCGCCGTCACGGTGCAGGCCATGGTCTTCGGCAACATGGGCGAGGACTCCGGCACCGGCGTCGCATTCACCCGCAACCCCGCGACCGGCGAGAACGTGTTCTACGGCGAGTGGCTGCCCAACGCTCAAGGCGAGGACGTCGTGGCGGGCATCAGGACGCCGTACCCCATCAACGAGGCCGGCAAGACCGAGCATACGGCGAGCCTTCCCTCCCTCGAGAAGCAGTTCGCGAAGATCTACTCCGAGCTGCACGCGATCGAGCTGCGCCTCGAGAAGCACTACCGCGACATGCTCGACCTGGAGTTCACCATCGAGAAGGGCAAGCTGTGGATGCTGCAGTGCCGGGTGGGAAAGAGGAACGGACCCGCGGCGGTGCGCATGGCGGTGGACATGGTCAGAGAGAAGCTGATCGGGGCCGAGGAGGCGGTGACGCGCGTCAGCGCGGCACAGCTGGACGAGCTGCTGCACCCCATCATCGATCCCTCGAAGGAGCGCGAGACTCCCGTGCTGGTGAAAGGTCTTCCCGCCGGACCCGGCGGCGCCGTCGGCCAGGTCGTCCTGACCGCAAAGGAGGCGGTCGAGTGGACCAAGCAGGGCAAGAAGGTGATCCTCGTGCGCGAGGAGACCAACCCCGAGGACGTCGAGGGCATGCGCGCGGCGCAGGGCATCCTCACCGCCCGCGGCGGCATGACCTCGCACGCGGCTCTCGTGGCCCGCGGCTGGGGCAAGTGCTGCATCGTGGGCGCGGGCGACGTGCACGTCGACGTGACCGCGCGTCAGATCGCCGTGAAGGGCACCACGGTCCGCGAGGGCGACTGGATCACGCTGAACGGCACCAAGGGAACCGTGTACGTCGGCGCCCTCCCGCTGATCAAGGCCGCCGGCGAGAACCCCGACTTCGTCGCCTTCATCGGCACCTGCGACAAGGTCAAGAAGCTGGGCGTGCGCACCAACGCGGACACCCCCCAGGACGCGAAGAAGGCGCGCGAGTTCGGCGCCGAGGGCATCGGCCTCTTCCGGTTCGAGCACATGTTCTACGGCGAGGGGTCCGACAGGCCGCTGTTCCTCCTGCGCCGCATGATCGCCTCCAAGACCGAAGCCGAGAGGCGCAGGGCGCTGGAGGAGATGTTCCCGTTCATGAAGGATGACGTGAAGAGGACCATGGAGGTCATGGACGGGCTGCCCGTCACCTTCCGCTTCCTCGATCCCCCGCTGCACGAGTTCGTTCCCACCCGCGTGGAGGAGAGGCAGCGGCTGGCCACCGATCTCGGGATCTCACTCGAGGAGTTCAACAAGAGGGCAGACGGCCTGCACGAGTCCAACCCGATGATGGGCCACCGCGGCGTGCGCCTCGGCATTTCCTACCCCGAGATGACCGAGGTCCAGACCCGCGCCATCCTCGAGGCGGCAGCCGAGCTTATTCAGGCCGGCAAGAACGCGCGGCCCGAAATCATGATCCCCGTCACCTCCACCATGACGGAGATCGTGGACCAGAAGACGATCATCGACGGCGTCTACGAAAAGGTCCTGGCCAAGTTCAATCTCTCGAAGACGAAGCTCGTGCTCGTCGTGGGAACCATGATCGAGATCCCCCGCGCGTGCATCACGGCGGATGAGTTCGCCAGCGTGTGCGAGTTCTTCTCGTTCGGGACCAACGACCTGACCCAAATGGGCTTCGGGTTCTCCCGCGACGACATGGGCGGGTTCCTGCCCACGTATCTCGAGAAGAAGATCCTCCCCGCCGACCCGTTCCAGACCATCGACCAGGACGGCATCGGCGAGCTGATCAAGATGGGCATCAACAAGGGCAGGGCGGTGAAGCCGAACCTCAAGATCGGCATCTGCGGCGAGCACGGCGGCGACCCCGAGTCGGTGAAATTCTGTCACCGGGCGGGGATGAGCTACGTGTCCTGCTCGCCCTACCGGGTGCCGCTGGCGAAGCTGGCCGCGGCGCAGGAGGCAGCGGCTGACCTGGCGGCTGCGCGGAAGCCGGCCGTCAAGGCTGCCGTGAAGAAGCCCGCAGCCAAGAAGGCGCCCGCCCGCAAGCCCGCTCCCGCAAAGAAGCGGGCAGCGAAAAAACCGGCTGTCCGAAAGGCGTCGGCGAAGAAGGTGGCGGCGAAGAAAGCACCTGCACGGAAAGCTCCGGCGAAGAAGGCTTCCGCAAAGGGCAAGAAGCGCTAACTGCCCGCTGACCCTGAGATCGCGGCCCCGCCTCCCCTGGGAGGCGGGGCTTTTTCTTGACCGGGGGTCCGCTCTGCACTACAATCCCCGCTATGAAAATGACCGCAAGGAAAACCATCACGATGTTCCTGCTTGTCCTCCTTGCCTTTCCCCTGGCCAGCCAGAGCATCCCGATCATCACAGTGCTGGATTTCAAGACCAACAACATCTCGGCGAACGACATGCGGTCGATCATCTCCCTGCTCTCCTCCGCCCTGTTCAAGACAGGCAGGTTCAGGGTCATCGACGTGACACAGCGCGATACCCTGCTCAAGGAGCTGGAGTTTTCGATGAGCGGGTGCACGGACGAGTCCTGCCAGCTAAAAATCGGTAAGATGCTCTCCGCCGAGCAGATCGTCGTCGGGGACATCGCGAAGGTCGGCACCCGCTACATGCTGTCGTCGAAGATGCTGCAGACCGAGACCGCCGGCACCCTTGCCAGCGCCGACGGCATCTACCCGACCATGGACGCGCTGGTCGACGATCTGTACGCGATCGCCTCGACCCTCGCGGGGGGCGGGGGGCAGAAAGCGGCGGCCGCTGCGGCCCAGGGTTCGGCAACCCAGGCCGCGCTGCCCTCCCCCCAGCTCGCCGCCCAGCCGCCCGTTGGCACCCTGCGGATCGCGGTGTTGGCGCCCCTCACAGGGCCTGCGCCGACCTTCGGCGTGTCCACCCGCGACGGCGCGCTTCTCGCCATCGAGGAATGGAACGCCAAGGGCGGAGTCCTTGGAATGAAGATCACTCCGATCGTCGAGGACGGCCAGTGCGCGCCCGCTCCCGCCCTGAACGCGGCCAGGAAGGTCATCGAACAGGACAAGGTGCACTACATCGTTGGCGAGGTCTGCTCGGCGGCGTCCATCCCCGTGTCCGTGTACACGAACAGCAAGAAAGTCATCCAGATCAGCCCGATCTCCACCAACACCGCGGTCACCGTGGACAGCACGGGCAAGACCAAGGAGTACGTGTTCCGGGCCTGCTTCATCGACCCGTTCCAGGGCCTCGTGGGCGCAAACTTCGCCATCAAGATGGGCGCGAAGAAGGCGTTCCTCATGATCGATCGGACCAACGGCTATGGCCTGGGGCTCTCGGAAGCCTTCGAGAAGTCATTTACAGAAAAGGGCGGGAAGATCGTGGGCAAGGAGAACTATACCGCCGCTGACAAGGACTTCTCGGCCATCTTCGCGAAGGTGAAGCAGACCAGTCCGGACGTCGTGTACCTGCCGGACTACTATCAGATCGTCAACCTCGCCACCAAGCAGGCGAAGGAGAAAGGGATCACCGTTCCCTTCATGGGCGGCGATGGATGGGATTCCTCCGACCTCGATCTCAAGGCGACCGATGGCGGATACTTCACCAACCACTACTCCCCCGACGACACCCGCAACGAGGTCGTGACCTTCAGGGCCGCCTACGGAGCCACGTACAAGGACGAGAGGGGCGAGGCGAAGGTTCCCGACGCTCTGGCGGCTCTGGCATACGACGCCTCAAACATACTGATCCAGGCCATCAAGGACGCTGGCGCGGACGACACCGCGAAGGTGAAGGCCGCCCTCGAACGGCTTCGCTTCAGCGGGGTGACCGGGCAGATATCGTTCGACGGCAAGCACAACCCCGTGAAGTCCGCCACCATCTTCATGGTGAAGGACGGCAAGGTCAGGTTCAAAGCGAACGTCGCTCCTTAGCTGGTTCCCAAGCGGCGCCTCAGCGCTGCGCTTCGCGCTCCGCGATCAGAGCGTCCACTTCCGCGACCTCCTCGGGCGTCAGGTCCCAGTCAGCCGCACCGACCGTCTCGCCAACCTGCTCGGGCCTGCGCCCGCCCACGATCGCAGCCGTGACCTCGGGCCTGCGCAGGACCCAAGAGATCGCGAGCTCCCCCACCGTCCTGCCGGCGCGCGCCGCGATCGGCCGCAGCTTCTCGACCAGCGCGAGGTTGCCCCCGAGGGCTGGCTCTGCGAAGAACGGGTTCCTCCCGCGGATATCGTCGGTCGGCAGCGACTGGACCCGTTCCCGGGTGAACGTGCCGGTGAGAAGGCCCATCTGCATGGGGCTGTACACCACGACGCCAATCCCATTGGCCGCGCAATACGGAAGGATCTCATCCTCGATCCCTCGCCGCAGCATGCTGTAGGGAGGCTGCAGAGACGCGATGGGGTGGATGGCCTGGATCCTCGCCAGCTGCGCCACGGAGAAGTTCGAGACCCCTGCGTGGCGGATCTTCCCTTCCTTTTCAGCCTTCACGATCTCGCCCCAGGCCTCCTCGATGTCCGGGTCAGGGTCGGGCCAGTGGACCTGGTACAGGTCGATGTAGTCCGTCCTGAGACGGCGGAGGCTCGCCTCCAGCTCGCGGCGCACGCTCGCCGCTTTGAGGTTGTGGATGATCGCCCCGTCCGCCCCCCAAACGAGGCTGCACTTGGTCGCGAGGATGACCCTGTCCCTCCGGCCCGCGATAGCCTGGCCGACGATCTCCTCCGAGTGACCCAGGCCGTAGGCCGCTGCCGTGTCGATCCAGTTGATGCCGAGGTCGAGGGCACGGTGGATGGTCGCGATGGAATCCCTGTCATCCTGCGCGCCCCACGCATACTGCCAGCCGGGGCCCCCGATGGCCCACGAGCCCAACCCTACTCTCGTCAGTTCCAGGTTGGATTTCCCGAGTCGTCGCTTCTTCATGCCACACTCCTCTCCTCAAGGATACCTCCGGGGAGGGGCGGTCGGCCACCTTCTGCGGGGGAGCGGCCTTGCGCGTGGCCCGCGCCGCATCCTATTATCGATGTGCGATGAAAAAAATCCTCCTCGTGGGCCTTGCGCTCATCCTCGCCGCGACCGCGCTGTGCGGCTCGGGCCGGCAGGAGACGACGCTCATCGTCTCGTACACCGCTTCCCTCAACGGGAACCTCGACGGCTGCACGTGCCGCGCAAACCCGCGCGCAGGCCTCGTGACGCGCGCCCCCTGGCTCCGCTCCCGTTCGGACAGGGACGCCTCGCTCCTGGTGGATGCGGGCGACCTTTTCGACACCTGGGCCGATGACCTGATGCCCGGCCTCATCCTCGACTCCTACGCCGAGCTGGGCTACGACGCCATCGCCGTGGGCGACCAGGAGTTTTCCAACGGCGCTGCGGCCCTGCTCGCCCTGAAGACGGGGCGCCGCCTGCTGTCCAACAACCTCACCATCTGCCCCACCGGCGACTCCTGCGCCATCTTCTCGCTCGCCCCCCTGTACGTGCAGAAGCGCTGGGGAAAGGCGGGAATCTGCGCGCTGATCGACCCGAAGGTCTTCACGCGGTATCCCGAG
>Ga0315288_10003207_pt1 | contig 20884 bp, 17 predicted proteins | sample YL17G11_20_MG_FD_203454 | JGI IMG/M metagenome (GOLD analysis project Ga0315288, IMG submission 203454) | Sediment microbial communities from Yellowstone Lake, YNP, Wyoming, USA - YL17G11_20 | ecosystem: Environmental > Aquatic > Freshwater > Lake > Sediment | place: USA: Wyoming | collected...
GCGCGTGTGACGGCGGGCCTCCCTCTGCTTGCTCCGCCTCTCTCGCTCCCGCTCTCTTTCATGGTTCCGTCCGCGCGCGTGGCGTCGCGGTTACATGGCGGCCCCGGGGGGGCGGGGGGGGGGGGGGATCTTGGGTCTCTCTTTTGGCGGGCCCGCTTGTGGGGGGATGGGGGGCGGTGCGTCTCGGGCGCTGGGTCGCGCTGCGGGAGCCGCCACCAATGGGGGGGGATTGGCGGGGCCGCGCTAGTAAGAGGGAGGGGTTGTGGGGGCTTGGGGGCAGGGCGGGTGGTAGCCCGCCCGCGCGGCGGCCGCCGAGAGAGGGGCGACCGCGCGCGCGTGCGGCGCTCGATGAAAGGTGGCGTGCGGGGCGGGGGGGTGGGGAGGGTCGTTCAGGGGGGCGTGCGACGGTGTGGGGGGGGTGAAGGCTACGGGGCGAGGGAGCGGAGCGCGCCGCGCCGCGGCCGCGGCCGCGGCCGCGGCCGCGGCCGCCTCACGCGCGCCGCTGCGCGGCGGCCGCGGGCGTGCCCGCGTGGGGCACGGGGTCGGGGCCGACCACGCGCGGCGCTCCCGGCTCGGGGAAGACGGACGCGGCGGGCGCGATGTTGGCCAAGCACTCCTCGATGAGGGGCTGCAGGGTGGAGAGGGGGGAGGGCGGCGTGGGCGGCGGCGGCCGCGTGCGCGCGCGCGCGCGGCCGGGCCGCCGCGCCGGCACACCGCCACCGCCCGCCACCCAACCCCCCGCCCCCCACCCCCGGCCCCCTGCCCACCTCTGGCACTTGCAGCCGGGCGAGGGCGGCTTTGAGGTGCCCCGCCACCGCCCAGAAATGGTCGCGGTTGGCGCCGCTATGCAGGATGATGCGCGAGTGCGCTTCCGCCACCGATTTCCCCAGGTATTCATCGGGGCCGCCAAACGCGTAGCACAGGAACTGGACCTGCTTGAGCCTGAGGCGGGCCATGTCGATGCCCTCGAAAAAGGGGGCCAGCGACTCGTCCGCCAGAATCGCGGGGTAGAAGACGTCGACCGCGTTGACGAGCGTCTTCATGCCGCCCACGCGGTCGAAGAGGGAGGGGGCGGACGACGTGGCGGCGGTCGCGGCGGCCGCGACGTCGGCGGCTGGCGCGTCGGCTTGCTTTGCGGCGCCCTCGGCGCCCAAATCGGGCGCGACGGGCGTGGAGCCCATTTACAGGGAGCGGCGGGGGTGTGTCGGGGCTCGGCGGCGGGCGAAAGGGGCGCGCTCGCCGGAGGCCAGGCAAATGCGGCGGCCGGGCGGCTCGCGCGGTGGCGGTCGAGTCCGTGCGAGTGCGACTAAATGCACGGGCGAGCTTCGAGGGGGCGCTACGGGGCGCGCGAGGCGCGGGGCGCGGGAGTGGAGAGCGCGGGCCGGGCCGCGCGCCGCCGGCGCCCTTGTTCACGTAAAATAAAATAAAAGGGCGACGTGCCGCCCTGCCCGCCCTTTGCGGCCGGCGCCGCGGCGCCGTCCGACCGTGCCGGGAGCCCGCAGCGCGATCCCTGGTGGCCAGGGGAGCGCGTGCCGAGTCCGCGGCCAGAGTCGTTTCTCTGCGCCTGCCGCCGTCGCCCTTCTTCCCGCACACCCCATTGTTCCTCCCTCCCCGGGCGGGCGCATCCCGCCCTCTCCCCTCGCCACCATGGCAACGTGGCGCCGGTTCGCCCTCTTCGACGCCGCCCCCGCGCGCTCGCCCGCGCCTGCGCCCCTCGCGGCCGCTGCCGGCTCCTCCTCCGGCCTCGCCGCCGCATCGCCCGCCGGGCGCGTCACCCTGATGACCGGGGCCGGACTCGGGGAGGCCGCGGCGACGGCGGGGCCGGCGCACGCGGGCGGCCTGCGCGCAATGGCGGTCGTCGAGGTGAGAGGGAGGGGAGTGAGGTTCCCGCGCTGCCCGCGGCGATGCAGGCATGGCGCGGCGCGCGGCGCGCGGCGGCGGGCGCGTCGGGGAAGCCCCCCACCTTCGACCCGCCCTCCTCCTCCCAGCCCCCTCCCGGCACCCCCTGCTGCGTCGCCACCGTCGGCCTGGCCGACGCTGCAAGCGCAGCATCCGCCGAGGTGCGCCTGTGGCGGCCGTCGGCCGACGACGCCACCCTCCTCGTCCCGTTCGCAACCCCCCTGCGCGTGCACAGCGGCGCGGCCGCCGCCGCCTCCCCCCCCACCGCGCTCGCCGTGTGGGCCGGCGCCTGGCCCCGGGCCACGGTTGCCGTGGGCGGGCGCGACGGGCGGGTCACGCTCCTCACTTTTGCCGTCGGCGCGTCGGCCGCGCCCGCGCGCCTCGCCGTGCCCGGCCGGGCCGGGAGTGGTGGCGGGAGTGGCGACGGCGGCGTGACCGGGCTCGCGTTTTGCGTCGTGGCGCCGGAGAGCGGCGAGTGCGCTGCGCCCGCCACGCCCCCTGTCCCCTCCCTTCTGGTCGCCACCCCCGACGACGTGGCCTCCATCGACATCAAATCCGGGGGGCGCACCCCGGTGGACGGCGCGGGCGGGGAGAGCGGCAAGGTGGCGGCGGCGGCGCCGACGCGGGGCGCGGGCGGCGGCCCTTTCGCCGGCGGCGGCCTCGCCGTTGCGCGGTCCGAAGCCGTATACCTCTACGACGGCGACGGGCGTGGCGCCTGCTTTGCCCTGGCGGGAGAGAAAGCGGGTATCGCGTGGATGGGGGGGTGCGTGGCCGTCGCGGTCGCGCGAGCGACGGGCGCGGCCGACGCCGGCGCCGGCGCGTCCACCTCCACCCCTCGACCCCCCACCGCCACCGACGTCCTCGTCTTCGACCCGCGGCGCCGCCTCATCGCGGCGTCGCTGGCGCTCGACGAGCCTCCCCTCGCGCTCGCGCCCGTGCGCGGCGGCGGCGCGGTCGTCGGCGTCGGCGGCCGCGTCACGCTCCTGACCCCCCGCCCACTCGCCGCCCGCCTCGCCACTCTGGCGTCCCGGGGCGAGCACGACGCGGCGCTGTCGCTGGCGGCCGAGGAAGGCGCGCCAATGGACGCGCTCGCGTCGCTGCGCCGCGGCGCGGGCGACGCCGCGCTCGCCCGGCGCGACGCCGCGGCGGCCGCGGCGCACTATGCGGCCGCGGTCGACGCCGGCGACGACCCCGCGCACGCCGTGCGCGCCCTGCTTGACGGCGACCGCGTGGCGGAGCTCGCGACCTTTCTCCAAACCGTCGTCGCCCGCGCCGCCCGCGCCGGCGGCGGTGCCGCGGCCGACCACACGACGCTGCTCGTCGCGTGCCTGTGCGCGACGCGGGACGGGGCCGCGCTGGACGCTTTCCTCGACGCCGCGGCCCCCGTCCCCGGCCCGCCCGCGCTCGACGCGCGCGCCGCGTACGACGCGTGCCGGGCGGCCGGCTTTGGCGCGGCTGCGCGCCGCATCGCCGAGTCGGCGGGGGAGCCGGTGTGGGTCGTCGACTCGTTGATGGACGCGCCGGACGCCGACGCCGACGGCGCGCCCGACGGCGCCGCCGCGCCCGGCACCCCGGCGAACACGACCCCCGCTCAAGCGGCGGCCGACCGGGTGCTCGCGTACGCGGCGACCCTCGACCGGCCCTCTGCCGCCGCGGTCGCCGCGCGGCACGGCCGCGCGCTGCTCGCCGCCCGCCCCGAGCCCGCCACCGCGCTCTTCATGCGGCTCACGACGCCGGACGGGGATGCGCCGCCCGCGCTGGGGGTGGGGGAGGCGGCGCGGCTCTATGCGGCGCGGCCGGGCGCGCTCGCACTCTTGTGCGAGTTTGTTCTCAACTCCGCGCCTCCCTCGTCCCCGCCCACCGACCCCGCCCTCTGGCACACCCTCCTGCGCCTCTACTTGGCGCCGCCGCCACAGCCACCGACCCCCGCCGGCGGCTCCGCGTCGCCCGACCCGCCGCTCGCGCCGCGCGTCGGCGCCGGGCTCGCGCTCCTGGCGCGCGGCTGGCCCCCCGGCCAACCGCCCGCGTACGACCCGGGCACCGCGCTCGTGCTCGCGCGCGCGTGCGCGGGCGACGCGCGGCCGGCGGCGTTCCTGCTTGAGCGGTGCGGTTTGCGGCGAGAGGTGGTGGCGGCGCACGCGGCCGCGGGCGACGCGGGCGCGCTCGTCGATGCCGCCATCGGCGACAGCGGCTCTGTTGCCGACGCCGGCTTGCTGGGCGCCGCGCTCGACGCCCTGGCGGGCATGGACGCGTCCGCCGTCCGCCCCGCGCTCCCCCGCCTCTTGGCCGCCGCCTCCGCCACCGGCGCCCTCCCCCCCATCGTCGTCCTCCAGGCCCTGGCCAAAGTGCCGGGCCTGACCCTGGGCGACGTGCGGTCCTTTGTGGGCGCCGCGCTCGCTGCCGACGGCGCGCGCGCGGCGGCCGACTCCGCGGAAGCGGATAGGTTGAGGGCAGACGCTGAACGCTTGCGGGCCGAGGCGGTCGCGTCCCGCACCCGCCCCCGCCTCTTTCAAGCCGCCCGCTGCGCGGGCACGGGCGCGCCGCTCGACGTGCCAGCGGTCCACTTCTTCTGCGGCCACTCGTTCAACGCCGCCGCGCTGGGCGACGCGGGAGGGGGGGCTGGTGGCGCGGGCGACGCCCTGTCCCTCGACCCGGAGTGCCCGCTCTGCGGCCCGGCCCAGCGCACCGTGGCCGCCGCGCGCGCCGCGGCCGCGGCCGGCCGCGGGAGGGACGACGCCTTTTTCTCCTCGCTCAAAGCCGCGCCCGACGGGTTCGACGCGGTGGCGGATTGGGTGGGGCGGGGGCTGCTGAGCACGGGGCGGTAGCGGGAGGGAGAGTGATGCGACGCAGTCGACCTCTCTCGCACACCTCTATGCGCCTGCGTCCCTCCTCCGCCCGCCGCCGGCCGCCGCCACTCCAGGCGGTCGCCGGCGATGTGAGCCGGCGCGCGGCCTTGGCCACGGCGGCGGCGACGGTCGTTGCCGCACGGCCGATGCCGGCGCCCGCCGCGCCGCTGCCGCCGGCGCCGCCGTCCGCCCCCGCGCTCGCCTCCGTCGCGGATGTCTACGCCGCGTGTCAATCGGCCATCGTGACCGTCACCGACGTCGCGCTGGCGGGCGGCCCGTCGGCCGCCGCGCTCGCGCCGCGAGGCAACGGGTCGGGCTGGGTGTGGGATGCCGACGCGCGCCTCGTCGTCACCGCGGCGCACGTGTTGGACGCGAGCATCGGGAAAGCGAAAGGGAAAGGCGGCGGCGGCGCGGGCGCGCCCGGCGCGCGTGCCGCACGCGTTTCCGTGGCGACCGCCGCCGGCGTCGTCGCCATCGTCGATGCCACCCTCGTCGGCGTGGACACCGACCGTGACATTGCCCTGCTGCAGCTGGCGCCGGTGCCGGGGGGGGGCGGGCTGCGCGCGCTCGCGCTCGCGTCTGCCCCCCCGCGCGTCGGCGACGCCGCCGTCGCCCTTGGCGCCCCCTACGGCTACGACCGGTCCGTCACCGCCGGCGTCGTGTCGGCTTTGGACCGCACGGTGGCCAACCCCGCGCGGGGGGTGGCTACGCAGACCGGCGGCCTGCCGCGCGCCGACCTGCAAGGCGCGTTGCAGCATTCCGCCCCGACCTACCCCGGCTCGTCCGGCGGGCCCGTGCTGAACGCCGCGGGCGCCGTCGTGGGCATGACGGTCGCCACTTTCGTCGACGGCGGCGGCGGCGGCGTCGCGCGCGCGGCGTTCGCGGTCTCCTCCTCCACCCTGCGCCGCGTCCTGCCCGCGATGGCGGCGACAGGGGCAGCGCCACCGCCCGCCGCCGGCCTGACCCTTCTACCGCCCGCGACGGCGGCGTCGTTTGGGGGGCAAGTCGTCGTCGCGGCCGTCGCGCCGGGGTCGCCCGCCGCGGCCGCGGGCATTCTTCCCACGAGGCGCGGGGCCGGCGGTGTCATTGCTGGGGATGCCATCCTGCGCGTGGGAGGCGTGCCGGTCGCCAGCGCGGGCGAGTTGGAGGCCGCACTCGACGCTGCGGCGGGCGGCGCGGCCGTCCGGGTCGACCTGCGGCGCGAGGGGCGCGAGGTGGGCGTGGACGTCGTGGTGCCGTGAACCGTGTGAATTCGGGGCGGAGCCAGCCTGGCGCAGCGGGACCGCGGGACGCGCGCGGCGCCTGTTGTCGGGCAACGCCCCTCCGCCGCCACCACTCCTCCCCGCCCACCGCCGCCCCTCTCCCGCTCCGGCCCGCTCCGCTTTCGCCGCCCCCAGGGCCCGTGTTGCATTCTTGGCGCTGCTGCTCCTGGCGGCAGGTGGGCAGGGGGGGGGGCGGAATGGGAATGTGGCCGGGCGCGCCGCCGCGGTCGGCGGTCGTCCCCCGCGGCGGCGCGCGCTCGGGCGCGTCCCCATCCCTTCTCGATTGAGCAGTACACGTGCATGAGAGTGAATGACGCCAAGCGGAGCGCGGCGCGCGCCCAACCACCGGTCCCGCGCCCGCGCCGCCAGACATGCGGCCGACGCGCCACCCCACCACCCCTTGCCCCCTCCAGCCGCCGCCGCCGCCGTCGACCCATCCATCGCCGACCCCTCCCACGTCGCCGCCCGCCCCGCGACGACCGCGGACGCGCACGCGCTCTCGGCCGACCGCGCGCTCGTCGTCGCCGCGCCCGCCGCGGCGTCCTCGCCCCGCGGCCGCGTCCAAGTCCTGCTGACCGGCGTCGGCAATTCGACCACTGCTCTGGGCGGCGGCGCCGCCCCCCGCCCCGGCCCAACCGCCGCCTTTCTCCCGTCGTGGCCCGCGGGCGCCGCGGTCGAGCTCCGCGGCACCCCGTCCTCCCCTGCAGACGGTCGCTGGGGCGCGCTCTCCCTGGTGGACGTCACCCTGGACGCGTGGCGGGGCGACATCGTGCAGCTGAGCGGCAGGCCGGCGGAAGCGGGGTCGCGCGGCGGCGCAGACCTCCGCGGCGCGACGCTCGTCGTCGTCCCAGGCGCCCCAGCCGTCGTCGTCGTGCACCCGACCGTGGCTGACGCGACCGCGGCGGCGCCGCCGGGCGCCGACGCGGCGGGCGCGTGGGCTGCCGGCGCGCGCGCGGCCGCGGTGGGGGGCGGCAGCCGCGCCGTGACGGCCGGCGCCAAGCCGGCGCCCGCGCGATGAGAGAAAAGGGACGAGGGGAGCCTCGAGGAGCGCGGGCCGACAACGGGCGACGCCACCCGCTCTCGAGGGCGGCGACCCTGGGACCGCGGCGGGACACGTTTGACGGACTGGAGGGCTGGGCACTGCGGCGCCGTGTGTGAATAAATACGCGGCGAGACGCGGCGCGAGAGAGAGTGACGGAGGAGGAAGAGCGCGGCCCCGACGCCGCGCCCGCCGCACTCTCCTCATGCGCCCGGTCGCCCCTCCCAGGCCTCGCCTGGCGCCGCCGACACGCGGCAGCGCCGCCCCGCCCCGGCAGCGGCCTGCGGCGGCCCAACCGCCGCGCCGCGGCGCCCGGCGATGGCCGACGCCGCCGCCCGGCCCCCGCATCGCCGCCGCAGCGACCGTCGACAACGCCCCACGCACCCTCTCGCGCCCCGTCAAGATCGTGGCCATCGCGCCCGCGGGCGCGCCGTCCCCCGTGGCGCGCGGCGAGGCGGGGGTGACCTGGGGCGACGTCCTGGCCCACGAGGCCGTGCGCCTCGCCTGGGCCGACGCCGGCCTGGGCATGATCGTGCTGGACGAGGGCGTCGAGGGCGGCGTGTTTGACGAGGCGGTGAAAGGGGCGGACGTCCTCGCGTTCGTCGGCGGCGCCCGCGGCGCCGGCCCCGCCGCGTCCCTCGCCGCCCGCCCGTCCGCCGACGCCGTGCCCACGCTCGCCGCGTTCGATTGCGCCCCCTCCGTGACCTCCCTCGCCCGGGTCGGGGGCGCGCCCGTCGGCGGGCCGCTCGCGCGCGCGCTCGCGCGGCTGCCGTGGTCGCGCTCGGCCGCGGCAGCGCGCGCGACGGCCACCGCACGGGCCTTCTGGGCGCGCGGTCATTCGGACGACGTTTTGACCGCGCTCCTGATCTTGGTCGACGCCGGCGTGGAGCGCGTCGCGCGGATCGACTCGCTGCGCGGCCGCGGCCTCGGCACCCTCGCCTGCATGCTGCGCCACTGCCGGGAGTCGGTGCTCGCGTGCGTCACCGACCCGGACTGCAAAGCAGGGCTCGACTGCCTCACCGCGTGCCCGCCAGGGGACCAGGTGGGGAGCGGGGCGCGAGCGGGGCGCTGGAGGCGTCCAGCGCGCGTTTCCGGGGGCCTCGTTTCCACCCTGGCCTCAACCCGGCCCCCTCCCCCCCTGCCGTCACCCCTCCAGGTCTGCGCTTACCGCTGCATCGTCTCCCACGAGTCGCCCGAGTTTGCCGCCTTCTCCCTCTGCGTCCTCACGCGGCACGGCTGCCTCGGGGTGAGCGCGTCCATTCCATCCATGCCGGCGCCGGAGCCGCAGGCCGAGTGGCGGGGCGAGGCGATGAGCGTCGCGGTTGGCCACCGCATCTTCGTCGGCTGGCTCGCCGCCGGCGACCCCTGGTCCTGGCGCGTCGCCGCGGGGCAAAATCCGGCGTACGACCAGTTTGGCAACCAGGCGCGTTGGAGGCGGGGGCGGGGGCGGGAGGCGGGCGCGACGACGCGGCGGCGCGCGCCCACGCCCGCCCTCCCGCCCGCCCCCCAGATCCAGCTCTTCTACCATGGCGCTGCCAAGGGCACCTTTTGGTACGACCCCGTGTTCCAAGTCACGACCCTGGGCGGGGAAACCGTGTGGCGCCGGCGCCACTACCGGGTGCGGCCGGGGCCGGCCCCGGGCGTGTTCCTGCTCTCGGTGCTCGACAACGGGGTCGTGTCCCAGGAGGTGTGGAGGATTGTCGACTGCCCCGACGATTTGAGTTATGCGCTGTTTGCGTACGTGGGCGCCGCCGCGGCGGCCGGCCAAGCCTACACCGGCGCCGTCCTCTGCACCCGCGACGGGGCCTGGCCTCCCGCCGTCCATGCCGACCGCCTGGCCGCGTCCCTGGAGCGGGCGGGCGTGAAAACGTGGGAGCTGTTTCGGGTGGCGTCCAGCGACGCGGCGGGCGCGCCCCTGGCCATCGACGGGCGGGACGCGGAGCCCGACCCGGTGCGCGGGCGGGGGTGAGGGAGGGTGGAGGCCGAGCGTCAGTGTGTTGCAAGGAGAAGGCGGAGCCGTCCCCAACCGTCACCCCTCCCCCCCTCCCTCGAACCCTGGCACCCTCAACCCCACCCGCGCCGCCGCCCGCGCCACCAGCGCCCTCTGCCCGCTCTCCCGGTCGACGCCGATGCCGTGCGAGGCGAGCAGGTCGGCGTGCGCGGCCACGGCGTCGACGAGGGACGCCCACTCTGACGCCAGGGCGGCCGCCGCGCCCCGGGACTGGGCGCCACGGGCCGCTGCCCCCGCCTCGGCCGCGATGGCGGCCACGAGGGGCGCGTGGGCCGGGCCCAGCGAGCGGCGCAGCGCGCGGATGAGGGCGCGGTGGGCGGCCGCCGGGGACGGGGGTGGGGGCGGCATGGTGGGTGCCAGGCGGTCGCGGCTCGCCGCGGGCGCGGCGGGCGGCCGCGGCGCCGAGTGTGGCGCCGAGCGCGGGCCAGCGGTTGCCACTCTGCCCCGTCGCCCCTTTTGCTCCATCCTCCACCGAGTGCGTGCGTGGGCGGGGTGCCGCCCCGGCGGCGTGGGACGCCGACGCCCGCCTGCCCGGATGCCGGCGCACGCCCGCGCGCGCCCGCGCGGGCCCGAGCGCGCCAGCCCGCCGGGGCGCCGATTGACCCCCGACCGCCCTTGGGCGCTCTTGACGCACGCATCGGTGGCCCTGTCGCGGTGTCGGGCCGGCATCGCGCCCCTCCCGAACCCCCCAGCCCACGCGCCAGCCACCTTCCCCCCCTCCCAGCATGAACCGCGCCCTCCTCTTCACCCTGCTCGCCGCGTGCGCCGTCGCCGCGCTGGCGTCGGACGAGTGCGTCAAGCTGGCCAACCAGCTGCAGGTACGGGGGGGAGGGAGGGAGGGATGTGCTCGGCGGCGCGCGTCCACCCGGCCCCCCAGACGCGCATTCCGCCCCCGACCCGCGTGTGGTGGTCGGCAAATCTCGCGAGCGCGCTTGCGAGGGGAGAAGGGGAGGATGCACCGCCAGGCGAGGCCGCTCTTGCGCCAGCGGCGCGCGGCTAGCTGGCGCCGCGAGAGCCTCGCCTCCCACCCCTCCTCTCCTCTCCTCCCCAGACCCCCGGCGGCCCGTGCACCCAGTTCGTGTCCCAGATCAAGCAGCAGCAGGGCGGCATCGCCTCCTCCTCGTGCTCCAACCCCGTCACCGTCTCCACCAAGCCGACGCCCGCCTGCTGCGAGGTCGCCCAAAAGTTCTCGTCCGCGTGCAAGTGCGACCAGGACGTGTGGAAGGCGTCGGGCAAAGAGCTGACGCTGGCGACCTACCGCGCGACGCAGGTCGGGTGCGGCGGCAAGTGCGTCGAGCCCAACGCGGTCGGCTGCTGAGAGGAGAGGGGTGCGGGGGGGTGCGGCAGCGATCACTGGGTCTCGTTCCGCCCCGGCGACAAGGAGGTATGAGTGAGAGGGGAGCGAGGGCCGGCGCGGCGCGTCGGGGCGGGCCTTCCTCCCGCCCTTGACGCGCGCACGCCGGGCGGGCGCCGCAATGCAACCACGGCGCCCGTCGACGCCGCGCGCGCTGACGAGAGAGTGTGCGTGTGCGTGCGTGCCTCGTTCGCAGCGACAACAGAAACCACAGCGCGGCGGGTCTCCGCCCTCTCTCTCGTCTCCCGCCTCTCCCCCTCCCCACCATCACCCCCGGCCCAGCACGCAGAGTGCGCCGTCCTTGGTGCCAAACACGAGGCCGCACCCCGGGCCGGGGTGGAAGGCCGCCGCGTTGACCTCGTGCTCCGCCGACCGCAGCGCAGCGGACCGGCGCAGGGTGGCCGCCTCGTATATCTCGAGCACGGTGTGCGAGGGAGGGGCGGTGGTCGGGGTGGGGGTTGTGGTGGCGGGCGCGGGGAGGGTGGCGCCGCTGTCGCCGTCGGCGCGCCCGTCGCCGCCCTCGCCGCCCAGCAGCAGGGACGCGTGTCGCCGACCGTAAGCCAGCAGGATGTGCTCCCCCGTGGGCGACCATTGCACCGAGGTGAGGCAGTGCGCGGCGCGCACGGGGCGGCGGGCGAGGACCGCGCCTGCGGCGCGCGGCCGGCTGCCGCGCCGCGCGGCAGCCAACCCCGCCACGCCCACCACGCGCAACTCATACCCTCCCGCGTCCGCCCTTCCAACAACCGCCAGGTAGCGGCCGCAGGGGGAGAAGTGGACCCCCATCTCGGAGCAGAGGGCGGCGTCGGCCAGAGTCAGAGCAGGGGTCGTGAGTGGCGGGGGCGGCGCGCCGCCCGCTCCCCTCTCCAACCACCGCGGCGGCGTGCGCCACAGGCGCACGCGCACCGCGCACGGTTGCTCGGCGCCGATGATGTCGACGGCGGCGGGAGGGGCCGGGGGCGCGGGCGGGAGCGGGGCGGGGGGGCGCGGCGGGGGCGGCGGCGCGGGCGCCGCGCCCGTGGGCGTCCCCGGCGCCTCCTCGCCCGCCCACGACGGGCGGCGCGGAAACGGGTCGCCCCCGGCCGGCCAGCCAGCGGGCGGCCAGCCAGCGCCGGCGGCCGGCGGCCACAGAGCCGGGGGCGGGGGCGGCGTCGGCGCGGCAGCCGCGGCAGCAGCAGACGCAGCCGCCGCGGCCGCCGGCACCCCTCCCCCTCCCGGTGGATCCACCACTTCAGCCGTCAGCAGCAGGGGCGCGCCAGACGGGTGGAACGCGACCGCGCGCAGCGACCGCCGCGTCCTCAGCACAGCGGTCGGCGCCTCCCCCCCGCCCCACCGCCACACGTGCAGCCGGTGGCCGGCCGCGACGGCGAGCCAGGCGCCGTCGGGGGAGAAAGCGAGGGAGGCGATCGGGCGGCCAAAGTCGCGCACAGCGAGAGGGGTCCCGGGCGTCGCCAACGACCAGACGCGCACCGAGTGGTCGAGCGAGCCCGAGGCAAGCACGCCAGGGGCGGTGGGGTGGAAGCGGACGACCCAGGGCGTGCGGCGGTGGCCCGCGAGGACGGCGACGGGGCGGAGGGCGCGCACGGACACGACCTTGACCGTGTGGTCGCCGCTGTGGGGGAGGAGAAGAGAGTGATGGGAGGGAGTGGGCGTCGGTCGCGGCGGCGGGCGACGCGCAGCAGCGACCCCGTCCGCCTCTTCCCTCTCCACGCACTGCGTCGACGCCAGCAGCTCCCCGTCGGGCGAAAACGCGGCCGCAATCGTCGACCGCGGCGGCGGCGACATGGGCGGGACGGTGGGCGCGAGGCGGGGGAGGGACGCGGCTTCGGCCCAGACCGCGAGCGGCGGCGCCGACGGCGGGCGGTGGCCGGGGGTCGACGGAGTCCCCGCCCGCCCGCGGGGGCCGCGCGTTTCGCGGTCGTGCAGCAGGTGGAGGGGGGAGGGGGCGGGGCGGCCCGAGGTGGACGGGCTGGGAAGGAAGAGGGGGGCGGTAGAGCGTCGGCACCGGCCACCCCGCTCTCCGTCCCGCGCCCGGCGGTTGAGGGTGCGCTCCGCGGCGCGCGGCGTCCCAGCGCTTGAAAGCGGCGGGTCTGGCTCACCCGCAGTCGACATCCATGGCCGCCGCGCCGGCCGGGGCCGCGGCGGGGGGCGCGCGGGCGCTGGGCGGGGCCGCTATGCAAGGAACTCCCGCATGGCGACCGGGGCGGGGGGGGCGAAGGCCCGGCGGGGAGAGTGTCGGCGGCACTCCGCTGGCGGCGCCCCTGCCGGGCGCTCGCCCACCGCCCGCCGCCACCGCCGCCGCCGCCGCCGCAATGGCGGCCGCCGCGCCCTCGTCCTTCACGCTCGACGTGAGCAACTGCGAGGGCGCCCTGTGCCGCATTTCGTGCGCCGCGACATTCCCGCTCCCGCCCCGAGCCCTCTGGAGCGTGCTCACCAACCCCGGCGGCAACGCGGCCGTCTTCCGCGACATCCGCGCGCAGACAGGCAGGACGGTCGTGAAGGAGGACGGCCGCGTCCGCGTCGTGCGCGTGGAGCAAGAGGGCGAGGTGCGTGTCCTTTTCCGCGGCGTCCGCTTCACGACGCGCCTCGAAGTCACGGAAGACGAGACGGATGAAGACGCTCTCGTGGCCATCTTCCGGCTGCTCCACTCGCCCGTCCTGTCGCACTTTGACGGGCGCTGGACGCTGTCGCCGTCGGCGTGCGGCGGCACCCTCGCGTCCCTCACGCAAGACGTCTCCCCGCGCGGCGTCCCGCGCGCCGCCGCGCACGTCCCGCTGCTGGGCGGCGCGGTCAAGGGCGCGTGCGCGCGGGCGGTGCGGCGCATGCTGGAGGATTTGGGGAGGGCGGCCGACGCGGTCGCGGCGATCGCGGAAGGGGAGGACGGGTGGGGGGGGGCGGTCGCGCGGCTGCTGGCGACGGGCGGGTGAGGGAGGAAGGGGTGACTGTGCGATCAGTCGGTGACGGTTCAGGAAGGGAGCCTCGGCGGCGGCCGCGACGCGAGCGACGCGCGCGGCGCCCGCACAGTCTCCCGCCCGCCCACACCCCGCCACCACCGCCGCCGCCACCAAGCCGCTGAAGTTGGAGCTGGCCATCGCCGAGGAGCAGGTGAGAGAGAGCGTGGAGGAGGGAGGCCGGAGGAAAGCGCAGGCACAAGCGAAACAGTGCGGCACGACCCCCGACGCCCTCTCCCTCCCTCCTCCCCTCGCCGGGGTCGGGCGCTGACCGCCATCGCGCAGAAGCTGCTGGCCTGACCTCACCGCCTGGCTGCCGCGCCAACGAGCGCGCGCAGGGCGGCGCCCTCGGGCGACGCCGCGAGCTCCGGGTCGGCGGCGGCCAGGGCGGCCAGGGCGGCTGCGGCCGCGGGCGCGTCGCCCAGCGCGGCCCGGGCTTCAACCTGGTGGGAGACGGTGCAAGAGAGGGGGTCGGCGGAGGAGGAAGAGGGGCCGGCGGCGGGCGCCGCGCACGTGCCGTCCGCCCACCCCGTCTCACCTGCCGCACGCGCGCCGCGGCAAACCCCGGCGGCGCGCACGCCGCCGCGTCGTCCGCGTCGGCCGCCGCGCCCGCCGCATCGCCGGTCGCGAGGCGGACGCCGGCCCGGTTGGCGAGGAGGAGGTGGCGGCCGCACGGGCCGGCCGCGCCCTCGAGTTCCGCCAGCCCGCGCGAGTAGTGACCCATGGCGCCCGCCAGATCCCCGCCTCGCGCCGCCTCGTTGCCGGCGAGCCGGGCGGCGACGGCGGCCGCGGCGGCCGGGCTCACGTCCGCGACGCCCGCCGCGCGCAGCGCGGCAAACAGGCGCGCCGGCGTCGCCACCCGCCCCGCCACCACTGGCGCGCCGGACGGCGGAATGAGGGCCACGTTGGGGCCGGAGCCGCAGCCGCCGAGGCAGCCGCAGCCGGAGATGGCGACGCCGGGAAGGGCGAGGTCGGTCGCCAGCTTCAGCATCGCGGCCGAGCCCTGCTTGCGGCACGACTTGGCGGTGCACACCCGGACCTCTGGGACGGCCGCAGCCCGCGGCGGGGCCGCCCGGGGGCGCATGATGGAGAATGGGATGGGCGGCCGCACAGCGCTGCGCCACACTAGGCCGCCGCCCGGCGCGGGCGGGGCGCCGCCTATCGCGCGCGACCCCCCTTGCGACGCCAGCGCCACCCATGCCCGCGCTCATCATTCACGCGGGCGCTGGCGACCACCCCCCGGCGTCCGACACGGCCACCAGGGCCGCCCTGGCCACCGCGGCGGCCGCCGGGTGGGCGGTGCTGGCAGCCGGAGGCGCGGCGGTGGACGCCGCGGTCGCGGCGGTCGCCGCGCTTGAAGCCGCGCCGGGCGTCAACGCGGGCCCCGGCGGCGCCCTGACAGCCGGTGGCGATGCCGAGTGCGATGCCTGCGTCGTCGACGGCGACGGCGCGGTCGGCGCCGTGTGCGCGGCGGCTGGCCTGGGCTCGCCGGTCGCCGTCGCGGCCGCGCTCGCGGCCGCGTCCCGGAGAGCGATCCCCGGCGGTTTGGTGGCTCCCGATTTCCTTGCGGGCGACGGCGCGCGCGCATGGGCGGTCGCGGCGGGTGTGCCGGGCTGTGCGCCCGACGCGGAAACGGCGCGCGTGTGGGGCGCGACGGACGAGGCCAAGTCCGCCTGGCGCGAGTTTCGGGGCATGGTGGTAGACGCATCCCCGCACGACACGTGTGGCGCGGCCGCCCTGGACGCGGCGGGACGGTCTGCCGCCGCGTGCTCGTCCGGCGGCGCGCCTCTGCGCCCCCCCGGCCGCGTCGGCGCGGCCGCCCTCGTGGGCGCGGGGGCGGCCGCGAGGGATGGGCGCGCGCGGGGCGCGACCGCGGCCGTCGCCGCGGCCGCGACCGGGGTCGGCCCCGCGGTCGCGCGGGCGCGCGCGGCCGCGGCGGCCGCCGACGCCCTCGCCTCACCCGCCGCCGCGTCCGGCGTCCTGGCCTGCGTGCGGGCAGCTTGCGCGGATCGAGGGCCGCAGGAGGGGGCGCCGGACCCCGCTGTCGGCGTTGTGGCCGTGTGCGCGCGCGCGGGCGGGCGCCGCGCGGAGCTCGTCGCCGCGCACGGCGCGGCCGCGCTCGCGTTTGCGACGGCGACCGCAGTGGGTGGCATAAAAGTGCATATTTTGAGGCGTGACTTGGGGGGGGATGTCGCGGCGTGGGGCGCGGTCGTCGACCTGTGAGCTCGAGAGTGCGCGCGCGCGGCCGCCGCGCTTCTTTTTTCCCACACCTCCGATATGTGCGCTGCCTTCGCCGCCCTCGTATTGTTCCTTGTGGTCGCCTCTGTGGCCGCCACCGACCCGGCCGCGCCGGCCGCCGTCCCCGCGCCGCCCGCGGCGCCCGCGCCCGCGGCGCCCGCGGCGACGGCCGCCGACGCGACCTGCGCCACCCTGCAGTCCTGGGGCCACACCGAGGTGCCCACCGTGGTTGTCGACACGGTCGGCGTGCAGGTGGGAGGGGGGGAAGGGGGCGCGGGGCGGCCGCGCGGGACGCGTGCGCGCGCCTTCGGTCGCCCGCGCCCACCGACCCCACCTCCCCACCCCCGCCCCCTTCCACATCAGCCCACGCGCAACAAAACGGCCGCCCGAGTCACTGTGTGCACCCCCGACGGTCGCGTCGACTGGGCCGGCGCCGCGCGCGCGCGCGTGCGCGGCGGCACCAACACCCAGCGCTTCAACCGCATCCTCGCCTATGCCGTCACCGACTTCAAGGCGGCCGGGCATGCGGACGAGCACAAAAGGGGCAAACAAGGAAAGAAAGGGGACGCGGCGGTCGACGACGCTAACGCGCCCGCGCGCGCGCACGCGGCCGGCCAGGCGGCCCTTCTCGGCATGCCGCCCGGGCGCCAGTTCATCCTGCTGGGCCAGGAGAACGACACCTTTGGCGTCAAGGGGTGGGCGGGCCTGGAGCTTGCGCGCGTGATGCCTCCCCTTGCCGGCGCCGCCGACCCGCCCCTGCGCTGGACGCCGCGCACCCGTCACGTGGAGCTATTCCTCGTCGACGGCGCGCACGGCCCCGCGCTGAGCAAGGAGGATTATCGGGGGGTGTACCTCCTCTCGGAGCACATCGAGCCCGGCCCCGACCGCGTGCGCGTGGGCAAGCAGGGGGCGCTCGCTACGTTCCTGCACGGCGAACTCGACCCGGTGAGGCTGGTGGGGGGGGGAGAGGGAGGGAGGGAGAGAGAGAGTGCTGCCGCCCACCCCCCCACCTCCCTCCTCCTCCCCAGGAGGGCACCCAGGTGTGGGGCCCGGTCACGCACAAGCCGTGGATGGTCAAGTACCCGACCGCCGCCAAGAACGCGGCGGCAGGGAATGTGTCGGTCGCCGGCGCGGCGCGCACGCTGGCCGGGTTTGAGGAGGGGCTCTACTCTCCGGCCCTGGCCTGGCGCGACTGGGCGGACGAGGCGGCCGCGGTCGACTGGTTCCTGCTGACCGAGCTGACCAAGGTGAGGGGTGGGGGGGGGTGGAGGAGGAGGGGGCGAGCGCGGCGCGACCGCTGCCGACCCTTCTCTCCCCCTCGACAGGTCGCCAAGCACTCCTACCACTCGGCCTCCTTTTGGCACATCCCCGAGGCCGCGGGGGACAAAAGGGTGGGCAAGCTGGTCATGGGGCCGATCTGGGGTAGGGGAGGGGAGGAGGAGAGGAGCGAGAGAATGGGCGCGCGCCGCGCGCGCCGCGCCCTTCCAACCAACTCTGTCCCCCACCCCCTCTCCTCTCCAGCCCAAGTCCAAGGCTTTGGCACGTGCTGTGGCTACCCCGTCGAGGGCTACAAAAACGGCGGCACCTCCACCGGAGCGTCGGGCGGCGGCGCTATTTCGCCCAACGGCTGGCTCTTCCCCATCTGCACCCGGGAACCCGCCCGCTGCCGCGTGCTGGACGGGTACGATGTCGGCAACGGCATCGCGACGTGGTGGGACCGGCTGTTCTTCAACGACGGCGCGTTCACCCGCGCGGCCGCCGCGCGCTGGCGCGCGCTCCGCGCGGGGCCCTGGGCTGACGCCGCCATCGCTTCAACGCTGGGCGCCAAGGCCGCCGAGCTGGCCGCGCCCGGCGCGCGCGCGGTTGCGCGCTGGCCCGAGGCGCTGGGCAAGCCGTGGCTCGGCACGCCGGCTGATCGCGCGGGCATCGTCGTCGGCGACGTCAAACAATGGACCCTCGCCCGCCTCGCCTGGCTCGACGGCGCCTGGGCGCAGGCGATGGACGAGACGATCCGCGCTGGGCCGTACCCGGAGGCGTTTGGGAAAGCGGCGGCGGCGTGAGGGGGAGGAGGAGAGAGAGGAGGGGGGGCGGCGGCGCGCGGACAGTGATGGCAGAGGGACACAACACTGCGCGCACATTGCTCACACACACACTCTTCTCTATGCCGCCACCTTGCGCGCCTCTTCGTACTCGGGCAGGGCGCCAACGCGGTCAAACCGGTGCGCGCGCTTCGGCGGCGGCGCGGCGGGCCCGGGCGCCGCCCTGCCGAGGCACTGGGGCCACCCCGGCCTCAACAACGCCCTCAGGTTGAGCGCGTTGTAGTAGACGCGGGTGACGGTGCCGCCCGCGGCCGCGACGGCGGCCGCCGCGCGTGGCGTCGCGGCCGAGACCTCGACATTCAGCGCCACGCCCAGCTTCGTGCACCCTTTGCCCAGGAGCTTGACGCCGTGGGCCGCCTTTTTGGAGACGGCGCCCGCGGCGACGAGCTCGCGCATGGTGACGCGCGCGCCGGGCGCAAACACGCCGGCCGCCACCAAGTCCGCCAGTTTCCCCACGTTGAGCGGTTCGTACGCCACCGCCCCGGGGTTGTGAAAGCCGCGCTTGGGCAGGCGCTTGCCGAGCGGCGTCTGGCCGCCTTCGAACGCGAGTGGCGGCGTCGCGCCCGACCGGGACTTTTGGCCCTTGTGCCCGCGGCCGCTCGTTTTTCCGCGGCCGCTGCCGATGCCGCGCCCGACGCGGCGGGCTTGGGCGGTGGATAGAGGGGCGGGGGCGAGGTCGGAGAGGCGCAGGAAGGTTGGGGAAGGGGGTGGGGGTGGAGGAGCGGTCGCCCGCGCTCCGGCCGCGTCGGTCGCGAACGAGCGCGACAGCAGCCCGGCGATAGCGCGGGTCGGGGCCGGCGCCGCCCCGCCGCGCGGCGCGGCGGCGGCCGCCGCGGACGCGACCGCGCCCGGCGCGGTGGCTGCCGCTCGGGCCAGAAGCGCCAGGGCGCCGCGGGCGGTCGCCATCGGCGCGGGCGGCGCCCGAAGGGAGTGCCGCGTTGCCGGCGCGACGCCGATCCCCACTCCCCGCGACCGCCGCCCGCCGCCTCCCCGACCGTGCCCCGCCCCGCCCGATCCAGCCAACCCGCAGCCTCCATGGCAACGCCGCCGGCGGCCCCTCCCGCCAACGACATCCTCTCTTTGATCGCCTGGCCCGCCCTGGAAGCCCTCAACGTGCGCCCCGACCGCGGCATCGACAACTCAATCAAGCAGGCAAGAAGGAGAAGGGGGGGGTGGAGGGGGACGGATGGTTGCGTCCTCCTAACCGCCGACCTCCCAATTCTCCTCTCCTCTTACACAGGGCCTGCGCGACGAGGCCTCCCTGCTGACGGTCTCCGACACGGACGAGCAGCTCCTGGTCACCATCCCGTTCAACCAGGCGGTGAAACTGACGAGCCTGGCCATTAAAGGCGACCCTGCCGCCGGCGCGACCGCGCCGCGCCGCGTGCGCCTGTTCGTCGACCGCCCGTCCCTGGGCTTTTCCGAGGCGGAATCGGATCCCGCGACGCACGAGTTTGTGCTGTCGGCGGCGGACGCGGCGGCGGGCGCCGCCACCCCGCTCCGCGCGGCCAAATTTTCGCGAGTGACCCAGCTCGCCGTATTCGTCGCCGACAACCAGGGCGGCGGCGAGGAGACGCGTATCATGTCGCTGGTGCTCGGGGGGGGGGCGGGGGACACGTTCGACGTTGCCGCGATCAAAAAGGTCGACGGCGAGTGAAAAAGGGACAGGGGGAGGAGGGGTGGGGGCGCGTGCGACACCGGGGGCGACTCTCTCCGACTCGTACGGGGCGCGTCTCTCTCGTGCGCGCGGCGGCTCGGCTTTGGGGAGCGCGGCTAGCCGCGCCGCGCGCGGTCCCCGCCACTCTACCCTCTCGGGCGCGCCTCGCCCACCCCTCCCTGCCCCACATGGAAGGGCTGGCCGACTACGGGTCGTCCTCCTCGTCCGACGGCGAGGGCGGCGAGGGTGCGATGCCCGTGCCGCATGCGCCCGCGCCGCCCGCGCCCCCTGCCCTGCCGCGTGCGGCCGACCTGTTCGGCAACGCCGACAGCGGCGCGGCTGGAGGCTCGGCGAGCGCCGACCGCAAGCGCGCGGGCGGCTCTGCGCCGGCGCCCGGGCCGGCAAAAGCCGCGCGAGCCGGTCCCGGCGCCGGCCGGGGGCGCGGCCCGGCGCCGGCGAAGCGGCTGCTGCCGCCGCAGCTGCGGGGACGGTGAGGGCGGATTGGTTGTTGGGGTGGTGGTGGTGCGCCGTGGTCGCCGTCGCGCGCCGCCAAACCCTTTCCCACTCCGCACCCCTCATCTTCTCTTCGCAGGGCCAACGTCGTGACGCAGGACTTGGACGCGATGGGCGTCGCCCGACGCGGGCGCGGGCGCGGGGCCTGAAATTTCTCGGCCCAAAAAGCGAGAGGCAGGAACAAGGGGGGCCGTCAGCGCCCACCCCGACGCACACCCGCGGCTTCCGCCCCTCCCCTCCCCCCCCGCACGGGGCCGCGGTTCGAACGCGTCCCCGCCCCGCGGCCGCGCCGGCGCGCCGGCGCCGGCTCAGCGCGGTCCGAAGGAGATGGAGGCCCCGCCCGAGGCGCCGGGCCTGTCCGCCGCCCCCGAGACCGCCCCAACGCGCAAGCGGTCACCTTCCGCCGAGGGCGGGCCGCCCGAGCGCAAGCCGCGCACCGCCGGCCTCGCGGCGACGCGGGGAGCCGCCGCTTGGGCGCGCGTCGCGGCCCGCTTGCGCGCGCAGGCGGAAGAAGAGGTAAGGAGTGGGCGTTAGGAGGGGGAGGATGGTGGCGGGTGGGGAAGGCGTGGGCGTGGGGGCGGCGTCGGGCCCCAACAAGTCCCTTTTCGGTCTCTCTCAGACCGCCACCGTCGCGGACGACGCGGCGGACGCCGACCTGCTGCTCAATTTCGCGCGCGCGGAAAAGCCCAAGGTGGGGGGGGAGGGAGGAGGGCGGAGGGTGCGAAGAGGGGGGGCGTGCGGCGCGGCGGCCGCGGGCCGCGAGCGGCGTCAGAGCGCCGACGCGTGGCGTGGCGGGAAGCGGGGAGCGCCCAGCCCACGTGCCACCTTCCTCTCCCTCCTTCAGCCCGCCCGCGGCCGCGGGCGCAAGGGCGCCGGCTCCGCCGCCGCGCCTGCGGCGCCCGCCCCCGCACCGGCGGCCGCCGCGCCGCCGCCGCCCGCGACCGCGCTCGCGTTCCAGCACCTGGCGTCCACGCCCTGGGCCGCCGCGGCGGCGGCCGCGGCCGCCGCAGCTGCCGCG
>Ga0315288_10003208_pt1 | contig 20884 bp, 12 predicted proteins | sample YL17G11_20_MG_FD_203454 | JGI IMG/M metagenome (GOLD analysis project Ga0315288, IMG submission 203454) | Sediment microbial communities from Yellowstone Lake, YNP, Wyoming, USA - YL17G11_20 | ecosystem: Environmental > Aquatic > Freshwater > Lake > Sediment | place: USA: Wyoming | collected...
TTAGTACAATAAGATTGATAGTCAGGATGAAAATAAGATAGAAAGTGATGAGCAGTAAAATATATTTTATATTTAGCGTAAGAGATGCATATTACTAAAGATTTCTTGCTTTTGGCACACGCCCTAAGGCCTTGCCCTACATCTTGTGTTGTATTTTTTGTAGGGCGACCCTTTCCCGCTTCGCTCTCGCGCCCGCTCATACAGAGCGAGGTCTCGCCTTTGGCGGAAATGCGAGGCGAGAGGTTTGCATTTTCATCGTTATTGACGTTTGAGATTACCCCAGCGACAAAGTCGTCTTGCCAAAACAATATGCTCTGTATTCTCTGTGACTCTGTGTCTCTGTGGTGAATGTTTTTTCGGAGATTGCCACGACCCGAAAAAGAATCGGATCTCGCAAAACAACATTTTTTATCCGTATTCTCCTGTGTTTACCCGTGGTTAAAATAGTTTCTTCACTCGCCTTTGACGGATTCAGAATGACAATAAGGTAAGATTGCCACGGTATCTATCTTAGGCGGATTACTTCGTAATGACATATTTCTGTGTTTATCCGTGCTGTTCTGTGGTTACTATCGTAATAAATTAAATAAAAATATCTTGACGACTTCATATTTTTCTATTATAGTTTTGTTTGTGCCGACATAGCTCAGTCGGTAGAGCAGTGGTTTTGTAAACCTCAGGTCGGGGGTTCGAATCCCTCTGTCGGCTTGTATTCCAGTTGTTCGTTTTTAGTTGTTAGTTTTTGGTTTAATTACTAACAACTAATCGCTAACAACTAACAATTGTTTCGGACAGGTACCCAAGTGGCCAACGGGGGCAGACTGTAAATCTGCTGTCGATAGACTTCGGAGGTTCAAATCCTTCCCTGTCCAGTTTAAATGATTACAGTGATTTTTTATCGATTACAGCGATTATCGTTGTAATCAGTTTCTATCACCGTAATCTAACGAAGTTGCGGAGATAGCTCAATGGTAGAGCTTCTGCCTTCCAAGCAGAAGGTTGCGGGTTCGAATCCCGTTCTCCGCTTTATGTATATTTTATTCGCAGAGACCGCTGAGAATGTATGATAAATTTTGATGTCTTTGCGAATGAAGTTATAAGGTTAAAAATATTGAAACGGAAGTAAATCGTTTCATTTTTATATATTTTGTAGAACTGAGTATTTGTTAAAAATAATTATTGACAAATTGTTAAAAATCATTATAATTATAGATTGTATAAATTTGCCCATGTAGCTCAGACGGCAGAGCACTTCCTTGGTAAGGAAGAGGTCGTCGGTTCGATTCCGACCGTGGGCTGTAAAAGGTGAGAAAATAATGAATAATATGAAAATAAAATATATTTTATCGGGAGGCGATAATGGCCAAAGCAAAGTTTGACCGTAAGAAACCCCATATCAATGTGGGAACAATTGGACATGTTGACCATGGTAAGACCGTATTAACATCAGCAATTACTAAAGTTCTTTCCCAAAAGGGATTAGCACAGTATAAAAGTTACGATGAAGTAGCTAAAGCAAGTATCTCGCAAGGACGTCGTGATGAAACTAAGATTTTAACCATTGCAGTATCACACGTTGAATACGAGAGTGAAAAACGTCACTATGCCCATATTGATTGCCCAGGTCATGCTGACTATATTAAAAACATGATTACTGGCGCGGCTCAAATGGATGGAGCAATTCTTGTTGTTTCCGCCGCAGATGGTCCTATGCCACAAACTAAGGAACATGTGCTATTAGCAAGACAGGTTAATGTGCCAGCAATCGTTGTCTATCTCAATAAGGTAGACTTAGTAACCGACCCCGATTTACTTGATCTTGTAGAATTAGAGGTTCGTGAAATTCTTCATAAATACGAGTTTCCTTATGAGGAAACACCAGTAGTCCGCGGCAGTGCACTTAAGGCTATGCAATGCGGTTGTGGTAAAGCAGACTGTCCGGACTGTAATTCGATTATGCAATTGGTTAAAGCCATTGATGATTTTATTCCCGAACCAGTTCGCGAAGTTGATAAACCTTTCTTGATGCCAATTGAAGATATTTTCACAATCACCGGACGCGGAACCGTCGTTACTGGTCGTGTCGACCGCGGTAGATTACTCCCTGGAAAAGAAATTGAAATTACCGGATTTGGCAAACAGTGGAAAAGTGTTGCCACCAGTCTTGAAATGTTCCGTAAAACCCTTGACGAAGTAATTGCCGGTGATAATGTCGGTATTCTTTTAAGAGGCGTGGAAAAAGACGATGTTATCCGAGGTATGGTGGTCTCTACTCCTGGAACGATACACCCACACATGAAATTCACCGCGGAAGTCTACGTGTTAACCAAAGAAGAAGGCGGACGCCATTCACCATTTTTCCCTGGTTATCGTCCGCAGTTCTACATTAGAACAACTGATGTTACCGGTTCGGTAAAATTACCGCAAGGTGTTGAAATGGTCATGCCTGGTGATAATGCTAATCTTGAAGTTGAACTTATTACGACCGTAGCATTAGAGGTTGGTTCTCGTTTTGCCATTCGAGAAGGTGGAAAAACCGTTGGTGCTGGTGTTGTAACCAAAATCATTGAATAATGCGACCGAATATCGCCCTTTCTTGCAAAGAATGTAAGAATCGTAATTATACGAGCACGAAAAACAAGAATAGTCAGGAACGATTAGAAATCAAAAAATATTGTCCCTTTTGTAGAAAACATACAGTGCATAGGGAAGTAAAGTAGGCGTGTAGCTCTAACGGCTAGAGCACTGGATTCCAAATCCGGGGGTTGGGGGTTCAAATCCCTCCACGCCTGTATTAAATTAAGTGTGAATATATATAAACGAATTAGAGAATATATAAGAAACGTTGTAAGTGAACTGAAAAAAGTCAGCTGGGTTAAACCGCGCGATTTATTTCAAACCACAGTGGTGGTGATTGTTCTTTCGTTGATTATAGCTATTTTTATCTTGATTTTTGATTTGATTTTCTCTCGGTTACTGCATCTAATTCTAAGATGAATACGTTTAGACCTTTTACCACAGAGATATCACCCGAATCGGGTGTGAACTCTGCGTTCGCTGCGGTTATTACATCTTCTTGTCGGATTAAAAAAGTAGACAATAAAATACACAATGACTTTCGAACCGAGTATCTAGTTTAACCGATGAAATATTTTGTTGTACATACATATACTAAACAAGAAAAAAAGGTTGCGGATATCCTTAAGAAAACGATTGAACGACAGAATTTACAACATCTTTTTAATGTTGAAAATATAATCGTGCCGGTTGAACATATTACGAAATTTAAAAAGGGAAAATCCGCGCCGACCGAAGAAGAACGCAGACTGTACCCGGGATACATTATTGTTGAGATGGAACCGATTGAAGAAAGTTTCAAGTTTATCAATTCATTGCCGGGTGTAACACATCTTTTAGGAACGAAAACACAACCGACACCCTTGGACGAAAAAGAGGTAGCGGTAATTAAAGACCAGATCGAATCGGGCAGTAAGAAATTGAGACCAGAAGTTCCATTTAATAAAGGCGAACCGGTTAAAGTAACTAACGGACCATTTATGGGTTTTTCGGGAACGGTTGATGAAATTTTCCCAGAACGTCGGCGTATTAAAGTGATGGTTACCATCTTTGGACGACCGACACCGATTGATTTGGATTTCTTTGAGGTGCAGGCAATTTAATTATAATTATGAAACCCCGGATGAAACGGATAAAAGAAATAAAACCACTGAGAACACTGGAAACAAAAGATTCAGTGAATGAAGGCAAACAGAACGCAGAAAAACGCAGATGGAATTGGATTGTATCGGATAAAAATCTGCGAAAGTCTGCGTCCCTAAACTCCAAGCCTTCAGTGGTTAATAAAAAATCTGCGAACTCTGTGTCCTCTGCGGTTAAATTTATTATAGGAGAGTAATTATGGCAAAAAAAATAACGGCAGTTGTTCGGCTTCAAGTACCAGCTGGACAGGCAACACCAGCACCGCCAGTTGGTCCTGCTTTAGGACAACATGGTGTTAATATTATGGAATTTTGTAAGCAATTTAATGCTCAAACCAAGAATCAGCCACCAGGAATTATTATACCAGCGGTGTTAACGGTTTATCAAGACCGAACATTTACTTTTATTACTAAAACACCACCGGCTGCGATACTTTTGAAACAAGCCGCAGGAATGGCAAAAGGTTCGGGTGAACCAAATCGAAATAAAGTTGGCAAAATCACAAAGCAAGCAATTAAAGAAATCGCAACCAAAAAGATGGCGGATTTGAATGCCAATGATATTGAAGGTGCAATGAAAATTATCGAAGGCACAGCCCATGCAATGGGACTAACCGTGGAGGAATAATGGCGATAAGAAGTAAACGGTATCGAAATTTAGAAACGAAAATCGAGAAAAAAACCGCCTACACAATTACCGAAGCCGTGCAAAAAGTTAAAGAAACCGCCAATGCCAAGTTTGATGAGACGGTTGATTTAGCGGTCAATCTCGGTATCGACCCGAAAAAACAAGACCAGACCGTGCGGGGCAATGTGTCATTACCATTTGGTAGCGGAAAAGCGATTCGGATATTAGTCATTACTCGAGGCGAAAAAGAGAAAGAGGCTAAAGATGCCGGCGCGGATTACTACGGATTCGAAGAATATATCGCTAAGATTAAAGAAGGCTGGTTAGATTTTGATATTGTCGTTGCAACTCCAGATGTGATGTCAGAATTAGGTAAATTAGGTAAGATTTTAGGAACAAAAGGTCTTATGCCTTCACCTAAAACCGGCACGGTAACGTTTGATATTGCTCCAACCGTAAAGAGCCTGAAGGCAGGTCGAATTCAGTTTAAGTCTGATAAAACCGGTAATGTTCATGCAATTGTTGGTAAAGCATCATTTACACCAGATAAACTTGAAAAGAATATACTTGCCGTAATTTCCGAATTACAAAAAATTAAACCGGCATCGGTCAAAGGACAATTTTTACGATCCGTGACATTATCCGCGTCCATGGGACCGGGTTACAGATTAGATATCAAAGAAATTACAGAATTAGCGCGGAAAGAATAAGAGTGACCACGAATAGCACGAAATTGAACAAATACCACAGAGGCACAGAGACACAAAGGGCACAGAGTCCTTTCTCTATTTTTTCTCTGTGACTCCGTGTCTCCGTGGTGATATTTCTGTGATGTAAAAATTAATTAAAAGGAAATTTAATTATGGTAGCAAATGAAAAAATACTAAAATTAGATGAAATCAAGAAAATGGTTGCGGGTGCGAAAGCAATCTATTTTGCGGACTGCAGTCGGATTAAAGCAACCGATATCACGAGACTGCGCCAGAAATTAAGCGGTGTCAATGCGAAAGTAAAAGTCGTCAAGAATCGTTTAACCAAAAAAGCGCTTAACGAATCCGGTATTGCCGGGATTGAGAATTTTCTAACCGGACCAACCGCACTGATTTTATCGTATAATGACCCACTCGTGCCAGCCAAAATGCTTAAGGATTTTTTAAAAAAGAATGTTGAACTTAAAATCAAAGGCGCCTATTTAGATAATGCGGTCTATCAAGCGAGCCAGTTTGATTTTCTTGCACAATTACCATCAAAACCGGAACTAATATCGGAAATTGTCGGCTGCTTAAGTCAACCAATCAATGAACTTGTATTTGTATTAGAGTCTTTAATCCGACAACTTGTTTCTGGGTTAGAAGAATTAGCAGAGCTCTGTACCGGAAAAGATATCTGCTTAAAAGAATAAGAGTGACCACGAATAGTACGAAAGAAGAAAAGATTACCATGAATAGCACGAATATTTTATATAATTCTTTTTTTATTCGTGTCGTTTGTCTTATTGGTGACAGTCGTGGTAAAAAGATTCATTATTTGTGTAATCCGTGGTAAAAAAATAAATAAATGGAGGAAAAAATGACAACGAAAAATAAAGAATCAGTCGAAACAATTATAAGTTCGATTGAAGGATTAACCGTAATCGAATTAGCTGATTTGGTTTCAGCTTTAAAAGAAAAGTTTGGTATCACCGGTGCAGTATTTGCACCATCCGCCGCCCCAACTGGTGCCGCACAATCGGATGCAGCAGCTCCTGCCGAAGAAGTCAAGACTGAATTTACCGTAACATTACTAACGGTGGGTGATAAGAAAATCCAAGTCCTTAAAGAATTGCGGACTTTGACCAACCTCGGTTTAAAAGAAGCAAAAGATGTCATTGATAAGACACCTTCGACCATCAAAGAGAGTGCAACAAAAGAAGAAGCTGATAAAATTAAGGCAAAATTAGAGGAGGTTGGCGCAAAAGTGGAGGTTAAATAATTATGATCTCAATTAGCACGAAATTGAACAAATACCACAGAGGCACAGAGACACAAAGGGCACAGAGTCCTTTCTCTATTTTTTTCTCTGTGACTCCGTGTCTCCGTGGTAATATTTCTGTGGTGAAGGAGATATTCAGAATATGGAAGTGAAAGATTTTTCTAAGACACAATCTACCTTAGAAATTCCCGATTTACTTTCCATTCAACTAGAATCGTTCCGAACCCTTCTGCAAACAGGAGTTCCAGTCGAACAACGTAAAAAAGAAGGATTAGAAGCGCTATTTAGGGAAAGTTTTAGCATTGAAGATGTACGGAAAAATTTCCAGCTTGAATATGTCCGCTATGATTTAGGAAAACCAAAGTATTCCCCCGAGGAAGCAATTGAAAAAATGGTCTCTTATACGGTTCCTTTAAAACTTACCCTGCGATTGCTAAAAAAAGAATCGGAAAAAGAAAAAGTTAAAGATATTGTCGAAGAAGAAGTATTTCTGTGCGAATTACCATATATGACCGACGGCGGAACATTTATTATCAATGGCATCGAACGGGTAGTGATTAGTCAATTACACCGTTCACCGGGACTGTATTTTTCTCGTGAAGGTGAGGAATTTTCTGCACTGCTAATTCCATATCGTGGCGCTTGGTCAGAATTTGTCGTTGATAAACATAATATTCTCTCAGTTATTTTAGACCGTCGACGTCGTATTGGTGCCGCGACATTTTTTCAAGCAATGGGATATTCGTATGAAGATATCTACAAAACTTTGTTTACAGTTGCGGAACGTCCCTTAGTGGTCGGACAAATTATTGCCAAAGCTATCTATGACGAGAATCAGGTTTTATATGCGGATACCGGTGAAACTGTAACCGAGGAAATGATTGAATCGCTCGAATCGAAAAAAATCAAAAAGGCATATTCGATTGAAAGTCGTGACGTTGGAGTATCGATTATTACCAAAACGATTCAAGCTGACAAACGGATGCCATTGGACGAAGCGGTAAAGAAAATATACATACGATTGCGTAATATCGTCCCTCATTCAACTGAAATCGCAAAAAATATAATTTTAGGAATGTTATTTGACCAAAGGCGGTTTGATTTAGGTAAAGTCGGGCGATATAAACTGAATCGACGTATCGGACGTAATGTGAGTTTGAACAATACTGGTTTGGAAGCTGAAGATTTCTTTATGATTATAAAAAAACTACTCGAACACAAAGAACATCGATTAGCACCTGATGATATTGACCATTTAGCAAATCGACGAGTCCGACGGGTCGGGGAACTTTTAGAAAACCAGTTTCGCAATGCAATTGTACAGTTAGTTCAAAATATCAGAGAACGGGTTACTTACCTTGACCTGAACAAAGCAACACCCAATGATTTAGTTAATAGTCGAATTGTCGCTAATGCGGTAACTAAGTTTTTCACGCAAAATCAACTTTCGCAATTTATGGAACAAACCAACCCATTAACCGAATTAACTCATAAGCGTCGAATTTCTGCCTTAGGACCAGGTGGTTTAACAAAAGAAACCGCCGGTTTTGAGGTCAGGGACGTACATTATTCACATTACGGTAGACTTTGTCCGATTGAAACACCAGAAGGTCCTAATATCGGATTAATTGCAACGGCTGCGACATTTGCCGATATTGACCAGTTTGGATTTATTTCTACGCCGTATTGGAAAGTAAAAGATGGAGCAGTAACGAAAAAAATCGAATATTTAAATCCTGAAGAAGAAGAAGAATTCTGTATTGCTCAGGCCAATACACAATTAGATGAAGAAAGAAAATTTCTCAGTAAAGATATTGTTTGTCGGAAACAGGGCGATGTAATTACCGTCACACCGGATAAAGTTGATTATATGGATATTACACCGAAGCAATTATTCGCGCCATCAACGATTATGATTCCATTTTTAGAACATGATGATGCCGACCGGGCATTGATGGGTGCAAACATGCAACGACAAGCCGTACCTCTATTACTCCCTGAAAAACCGTTAGTAGCAACCGGCGTAGAGGGTAAATTTGCCGTTGCTTCAGGCACAGTATTAATCGCACCGGAGAGCGGAGAGGTAATTAAGGTTGATGCTTCAAATATTGTTCTAAATACAGAAAAGGGTCTTAAAGAATATAAGTTAAAGAAATTTTTAAAATCAAACCAATATACATGTCTTTCTCAAAAGCCGGTAGTAAAACCAGGGACTAAGGTGAAAAAAGGCGAACTATTAGCGGATGGTCCAGGGACCGATTCCGGACAGCTTGCTTTGGGACGAAATGTGTTAGTCGCTTTCATCCCCTGGTACGGTTATAATTATGAAGATGCGATTATTGTTTCCGAAGACCTCATAAAAGGAGATCAGTTTAGCTCGGTACAAATACTCGATTTCGAGCTTCATGCACGAGATACAAAACTTGGACCAGAAGAGATTACTCGAGATATCCCTGGAGTTACAGAAGAAGAATTAGCGACACTTGATGAATTCGGCATTATTCGTGTTGGTGCTAAAGTTGGTCCAGGGGATATCTTGGTTGGCAGGATAACTCCCAAAGGTGAGACCGAATTTACTCCCGAAGAACGTCTACTAAGAGCGATTTTTGGTGAAAAAGCAGCTAATGTCCGAGATACATCATTAAGAGTAGAACCGGGTGTTTCAGGTATTGTAATTGACCGACGAATTTTATCACGTCATTATAATGATACGTTAACCAGAAGATTAGAAACAGAAAAAATTGATGAAATTAAAAACCATTACGACCAACGCAAAAAGTTTTTTGCTTCGGAATTAGACCGTAAGATAAGTTCATTATTAATTGGTGAAAAAGCTCAAATTAATGTTCGCGACAATAAAAATAAGCTGTTACTGAATACGGGTGAACAATTTACTGAAGAATTTTTCAAACCTGGCACAGGCAGGGAATTTAGAGTGTCGAAAATTAAGCATCTGAACCGAATGATTAAAGATAATAAAAAGACCAACGAAATCAAATTAGCTTTTGAAGAATATGAAAAAACACTAAAGACACTCGATAAAAACCAAAAAGCTGAAATCGAAAAACTGTCACGTGGGGATGAATTACCACACGGTGTCCTTAAATCACTAACAATATTTATTGCTCAAAAAAGACGGCTTTCGGTTGGTGATAAGATGTCTGGTCGACATGGCAATAAGGGTGTTGTCAGTAAGGTTTTACCACGAGAAGATATGCCATATCTCGAAGATGGTACGCCAGTCGAAATCATCCTTAATCCATTAGGAGTACCGTCACGTATGAATATCGGACAAGTTTTAGAAACACATTTGGGTTGGGCAGCTAAAATTCTTGGTTATCAGGCAATTTGCCCGATTTTTGAAGGAGCAACCGTTGAAGAAATCAAAGCTGAGTTAAAAAAAGCGGGATTACCCGAAGATGGTAAAGTAAGAGTTTGTGATGGTCGAACCGGATTACCGTTTGATAAAAAAGTTGTGGTTGGCTACATTTATGTTATGAAGCTAATCCATATGGTTGATGATAAAATCCACGCACGTTCCACCGGGCACTATTCACTAATTACTCAACAGCCATTAGGTGGCAAAGCACAATTCGGAGGACAGCGCTTTGGCGAAATGGAAGTCTGGGCATTAGAAGCTTATGGGGCAGCCAATACACTTCAGGAAATGTTAACAATAAAATCAGATGATGTTGAAGGTCGCGGTGCGCTCTACAACGCGTTAATTAGAGGTGAAAATCCGCCATCTCCCAAAATACCAGCATCTTTTTCAGTGTTAGTTAAAGAACTTGCTGGTTTAGGTCTTGAATTAGTTCCGGAAAAGGAGCAAAAATGATGGAAAAGGATTTTCTTGATTTTGATGTATTGAGATTAAAAATTGCTTCTCCAGAAACAATCCGTAGTTGGTCAAGTGGCGAAGTAACAAAAGCTGAAACAATCAATTATCGAACCCAGAAACCGGAGCGCGATGGTCTTTTCTGCGAACGTATTTTTGGACCAGCTAATGATTACGAGTGTAACTGTGGTAAATACAAAAAGATTCGATATAAAGGTATTGTTTGCGACCGATGTGGTGTGGAAGTTACTACCTCTGCGGTTCGCCGCGAACGGATGGGGCATATCGAATTGGTAATACCCGTGACAAATACAATTTTTTATCAGGTGCCACCATCAAAGATTGCTTTAATTTTAGGTCTGTCATCAAACGAGATTGAAAGTATTAATAATTACGAAGTATACATTGTATTGGAAAAAGGAAACTCACCGTATAAAAATTTAGATTTAATTGCGGATGAAGAGTATTTACAAGTTAAGAATCAGTATGAGGGATTTGTTGCTGATACCGGTGCTGGCGCATTAAAGTATATTCTTAATCGGCTTGATTTAGATGACCTTGCGGCGGAATTACGAACCAGGATAAAACTCGAAGTTTCACGTCGTTTTTCATTGCTACGCCGTTTAAGAGTAGTTGAAGCTTTTAGGAATTCAGGAGCTAAACCGGAATGGATGATTTTAGATGTACTACCAATAATTCCGCCCGATTTGCGTCCATTAGTACCTTTGGATGGTGGAAGATATGTTACTTCGGATTTGAATGATTTATATAAGCGCGTTATTGTTCGTAATAACCGACTCAAACATCTTCTAAGCATTAAAACACCTGAAATTATTCTTAAAAATGAGAAACGGATGTTGCAGGACGCAGTTGATGCTTTATTTAATAATGAAAAAAGGACAAGACCAATTCGTGGGAAGGGTAATCGGCCCCTGAAATCATTGTGTGAGATTCTACGCGGTAAACAAGGACGTTTTCGGCATAATCTTTTAGGTAAACGAGTTGATTATTCAGGTCGTTCGGTGATTGTGGTTGACCCGAATTTGAAATTGTCCCAATGTAGTCTGCCGAAAGAAATGGCGCTCGAGTTGTTCAAACCAATAATTATTCGGCGGCTGGAAGAGAAAAACATTGCGGAAGGTGAAAAAAGCGCAAAACTTTTATACAAACGCGAGACACCAGAAGTATGGGAGGTTTTGGAAGAAGTAACTAAAGAACATCCGGTAATTCTCAATCGTGCACCAACATTGCACCGTGTTTCAGTGCAATCCTTTTTCCCGGTTCTATCGGAATATAGAGCAATTGGTATTCATCCAATGGTTTGTCCACCATTTAATGCCGATTTTGATGGTGATACGATGTCAGTCCATATACCATTGACTCCGGAAGCAATTTTAGAATCAGCAATACTACTGTTATCAACAAATAACGTTTTATCGCCAGCCCATGGTCGTCCTTTAATCGCACCATCGCAAGACATTGTTGCGGGTATTTATTATTTGACTAAATCGCCAGCAACGAAATCGAAAATACTAAAGATATTTAATGATTTCATGGAAGTTCGGATAGCTTGGGAATTAGGGGTAATTAAAACCCATACGCTGATTGAATTTCGCTACCAAAAAGAAAAAAAGGAAATTAGCCACAGAGTCACGGAGGTCACGGAGAAAGTAAAAGGCGAAAGAAATTCCTCTGTGGGCTCTGTGTCACCGTGGCAAAAATATGAAACAACGGTTGGACGAACGTTATTTAATGAAATCTTGCCCGACGGACTTCGTTTTGTCAACGAAACATTGAATAAGGAGAAAATTAACGCTTTAGTCGACCAATGTTTTCGGCTTTATGGTACCGGGAAAATGACGGAAATGTTAGACAGGATTAAAGATTTAGGGTTTGTTATTTCAACCCAATCCGGTCTTTCGATAGGTATCGATGATGTGGTTACACCTCCCGAGAAGTATCAAATTTTGAGAAAGAGTGAAAGTGAAATTAAAAAGGTTTATAGTAATTATAATCGAGGCTTGATAACCGACAGCGAAAAGTATAATTTAGTTGTCAATATCTGGACCTTAGCTACCGCGGAAGTTGAAGAAGTATTGATGGCGCGCCTGGCTAAAGACCAGGATGGTTTTAATCCGATTTTTATGCTAATTGACTCGGGTGCGCGTGGTTCAAGGACACAAGCATCTCAAATCGGTGGCATGCGGGGTTTAATGGCGAAACCGCAAAGAGGCACAGTTGGGGAAGAAGTTATCGAAACACCAATTAAAAGTTCGTTCCGCGAAGGCGTATCAGTATGGGAATATTTTATATCAACTCATGGCGCCAGAAAAGGTCTTACCGATACCGCTCTAAAGACCGCGGAAGCGGGTTATTTGACCCGTCGTTTAGTTGATGCTGCGCAAGGGGTAATTATTGCAATAGATGACTGCGAAACTATTTTGGGACAAGAGATTACTCCATTGCGTGAAGGTGGAGAGGTAATTGAACAGCTTTCGGAAAGAATTGCAGGTCGAATCGCTTTGGATGATATACGGAATCCTTTGACCGAAGAGGTTATCGTACGGTCAGGTGAAGAGATTACCGATGAGCTAGCCGACGAAATTGAGAATTCAGGCATTGAAACTGTTCGCGTTCGTTCGGTTTTAACCTGTGAAGCGCTAGAAGGACTTTGTGTGAAATGTTACGGGCGAAATTTAGCAACCGGCAAATTAGTCGAAGTGGGTGAAGCGGTCGGTGTAATTGCTGCACAATCAATTGGTGAACCGGGAACCCAGTTAACTTTGAAAACATTCCATATTGGTGGTATTGCAACACGAATCGGTGAGCAAACTAAAGCAATCGCAAAATTCGATGGCAAGATAAAATTAGAAGAATTAAAATTATCGAAGCGGAGTGACGGAGAAACTGTAGCTTTACACTCGGGTAAACTTCTTTTAATTGGTGATGGTCGAGCATTACCGTTTAGCGTTCCGAAAAGTGCCATCTTACGAGTTGAAACAGGAGCAAATATTGTCGAAGGTACAACTCTTTTTGAATGGGACCCATACTCCATTTATATAACCGCAAATAAAAAGGGTCGAGTTAAATATGAAGATATTAAGCTGGGCATAACTTTGTCCGAAGATATTGATGAACGGTCAGAACGCATGGAAAGAATTATTATTGAAGACCGTGAACGACGCTTGCATCCCCAGATTCTGATTGTTGATGAAAAGGACAATGTAATTGAAAGACACTCTTTACCATCAGGTTCTTATTTGATTGTTGATAACGGCGCATCGGTACTGCCCGGTGATATTTTAGTAAAATTATTGCAAGAATTCAGCAAGACCAAAGATATTACCGGCGGTTTGCCAAAAGTAGCAGATTTATTTGAAGCAAAAATTGTTAAAGATGCAGCAGTGATTTCAGATATTGACGGTTCGGTAGAAATTGGTGAACCAGAAAAGGGTATTAGAAAAATTAAAGTGATTTCCGAAGGTGGAAGTTTTAAAGAATATGAGATTCTATATGGTAAATACCTCTTAGTCGTTAACGGACAGGAAGTGAGGGCGGGCGATAAACTTTGTGAAGGGTCGGTTGATCCACACGATATTCTTCGAGTAAAAGGATGGCTTGCCGCACAGGAATTTTTAACAAATCAGATACAATCGGTATACCGATTACAAAAGGTAAAAATTAATGATAAACATATTTCCGTGATTGTACGACAGATGCTGCGAAAGGTTAAAATTGAAGACCCGGGAGATTCAAACTTTATCGAGGGAGAAATTGCCGAACGCCATAAGGTATATGAAGAGAATCTACAACTAACTCAAGAGAATTTAAGACCAGCAAATTACCACCCAATTCTTTTAGGAATTACCCGAGCTTCACTTTTAACCGAAAGCTTCTTGTCGGCAGCATCATTTCAAGAGACAACCAGAATTCTTTCCGAGGCTTCTATTCAAGGAAAAAAAGATAGATTAATCGGTTTAAAAGAAAATGTGATTGTCGGTCGATTAGTTCCAGTCGGAACCGGATTTAGAGAATTTATCTATAAATCAGTACAAAATGAAGAAAAAGAAAAAAAACAGGAGGCAGTATAAATCATGCCAACAATTAATCAATTAATTCGTAAAGGACGCAGACAGGTTCAGAAAATATCAAAAACACCGGCACTTGATAGTAATCCACAAAAACGCGGTGTCTGTACACGCGTTTATACCGTAACTCCTAAAAAGCCAAATTCCGCATTACGCAAAGTGTGTAAAGCACGATTGTCCTCGCATTATGAAGTTACCGTTTACATTCCCGGTGAAGGACATAATCTTCAAGAACACTCAATCGTCTTAGTGCGTGGTGGACGGGTCAAAGATTTACCAGGTGTTAGGTATCATGTAATACGCGGAGTTTTGGATACAGCCGGTGTCGAAAATCGAAGACAAAGTCGTTCACTTTATGGTGCAAAAAGACCAAAAGCAGCTACCGCAAAATGAAAAGAGTAACCACGAATAACACGAAAGAAGAAAAGGTCACCACGAATAGCAAACCTTTAACCACACGATTACACAAGACGACGCAGTCGTTGCGAGCCCGTTTCGGGCGTGGCAATCTCCAATCTCAAAGCGAGATTCCTCGTTTCACTCGGAACGGCGTCTGTGAAATCTCGTGGTTTTCTTATCGGTGTTTTCAGTGGTTAATTCTTTTATATATAGTGTTAATCTCGTGGTCTCATTAATTTTTATTCCTCTTGACAAACTTTAAGTTTGGGTCATACTTTATTAAGATTTAAGGAGAAATATTATATTTGGTGGTAAAAAAATGCCACAGAGATACAGAGGACACAGAGAAAAAATCGAGCTGATGTCGTTTGATGATGTCGTTACGCTCCATCTACGCAAGGCGTCCCATCTATGCTTTGTGTCAATCCTATCAAAGTGGTTGGAGGATTTTATGAAACAATTTAAAATATTATTTTTATTAACTGCTCTCTCCCCCCTGCTCTCTGCTTTCTTATTTGCCCAGCAGGGTTCAATGGATTGGACATTAAAAACTGATACAGCAGCATGGACTGCCCGACGTGAACATGCATCCGTTGTTTTTGATGATAGAATCTGGGTGCTGGGTGGTAATGCTAGTGATGATAGCCGAAAAAATGATGTCTGGTATTCTTCAGATGGAGCAAACTGGACTTGCGCAACTGAATCAGCCGGCTGGTCGAGAAGAAGAAATCATGCCGCAGTTGTTTTTGATAATAAAATGTGGGTGCTTGGAGGATATAATCGCACAAATGATGTCTGGTATTCTTCAGATGGTATAAACTGGACTCAAGCAACTGCTTCTGCTGCTTGGGCAAGGAGAGATGGTCATGCAGCAGTTGTTTTTAATAATAAAATTTGGGTGCTCGGCGGATATGTAACTTCGACCGGCAGAATGAATGATGTCTGGTATTCAAGCGATGGCGTAAACTGGCTGTTGGCAACCGATACAGCAGGATGGTCGAAAAGAGATAATCATGTTGCAGTTGTGTTTGATAACAAAATTTGGGTGATTGGAGGTTATGCTGTGGATGGTGGTCGAAAGAACGATGTTTGGTATTCATCAGATGGTATAAACTGGACTTGTGCAACTAATTCAGCAAGTTGGTCAGAAAGAGAACAACATACTGCAACTGTATTTGATAATAAAATCTGGGTGCTGGGCGGTAATGGCAGTCGAAAGAATGATGTCTGGTTTTCTTCAGATGGTATAAATTGGACACAGGCAACAAATTCAGCCGCCTGGTCAAGAAGATATGAACACACGGCGGTTACATTTGATAATAAGATGTGGGTGATGGGTGGAAATGCAAGTGATGGTGGACGGAAAAATGATGTCTGGTATTCGAAAGGTAATATTGCTACTTTGATTTCTCCAAATGGCGGCGATACTTTGTATGGTGGAAATACTCAAATTATTCAATGGCACACAAATCTTACTACCTTTACACAATTTCGATTACTTTTTTCCATAGATGGTGGTTTGACTTATCCAGATACAATCGCGAACAATCTTTTGCCAAGTGAAACAACCTATCAATGGACTGTGCCATTTATAAATGCGAGACAATGCCGTGTGATGGTTCAGGTTGTCAATAATGATTCAATCCGAGTTCAGGATGCGAGTGATTATAATTTTATAATTCAGACCGTATATGTTGTCTCGCCTAATGGTGGTGAAATTTATGCGGGTGGAACGAACCAGATAATTCAGTGGCGCACTCTTTATCCGGTTACACTTTGTTATCGCTTATTATTTATCCGCGACCCATACACTGAACCAGATACAATCGCGGACAATCTCACGTTAGTCGATACTTTGTACAACTGGATTGTACCGTTGATTAATTCCGAATACTGCCAGGTTAAAATTCAAATGAAAGATTCGAGCGGCAATGTCGTTTTAGAAGATTCCAGCGATAATGAATTCACAATTCAAACAATCGCAGTCATATTACCGAATGGTAATGAATTCTGGCAAGGTGGCAGTAATAGAGTGATTAAATGGCGAACATATACGAGCATAAGTTTTTCCCATTACCGACTGCTACTTTCAAGCGATGGTGGATTAACCTATCCTGATATAATTGCTAACAATATTGCCACAACTGAATCAACTTATATCTGGCAGGTTCCCAATCTGAATACAATTATGGCACGAGTAATGGTACAGATTATAAATGCGTCCGATTCGGCACTAGCAAATGATGCGAGTGATGATAATTTCACGATCGATTCTGACCCACCGAGTGCATTTAGTCTGTTATTACCTTCAAACAATGGTTGGACCGGAAGAAACCTAACATTTGCTTGGCAACCAGCAATAGATAATTTTGCGATGTCCTATTATCAATTATCAATTGCCATTCCCAATGAAACGTTAAGCGTGAATGCTTATGATACGACATATACCTCGATTGAAGGTGGAAACTGGACTCAAGCGACTTATTCAGCTGGATGGTCACCAAGATATGGTCATTCTTCAGTTGTCTTTGATAACAAGATGTGGGTTTTAGGTGGCGAGGGCGAAGATGATGTGCGAAATGATGTCTGGTATTCTGTAGATGGCGTGAACTGGACACAAGCAACTGCTTCGGCAGGTTGGGAGCCGAGAGCGAATCATACATCAGTGGTTTTTGATAACAAAATATGGGTGCTTGGTGGTTATGATTATAATTATGATGACTTGAACGATGTTTGGTATTCAAGTGATGGCGTGAACTGGACACAAGCATGTTCTTCATCTTTTTGGTCGCCAAGATATGGACACACCTCAGTAGTCTTTGATAATAAAATATGGGTGATGGGCGGAGAAGATTATGATGTGCGAAACGATGTCTGGTATTCTACCGATGGTGTGAACTGGACACAAACGACTGCTTCAGCCGAATGGGACCCAAGAGAGGGACATACATCGGTCGTTTTTGATAACAAAATGTGGGTGTTAGGTGGTAATGATGTTTACAGAAAAAATGATGCATGGTATTCAAATGATGGTGTGATCTGGATATGTGCAACACCTTCTGCTGAATGGTCGCCAAGGGCCGGTCATACATCTGTCGTCTTTAATGATAAAACGTGGGTAATCGGTGGTGATTGGTCAAGTGATGTCTGGTATTCTTTAAATGGTATAAACTGGTCATGTGCATCGCCGTCGCCAGAATGGTCAGCAAGAGATGGACATACCTCAGTCGTTTATGATAATAAGATGTGGGTAATCGGCGGAGATTGGCTAAACGATGTTTGGTATTCCTCGCTTCCATTACATTTGCCAGAAGGAACCCATAACTGGTGGGTTACCGCATTTGATAGGGCAGGAAACTCGCGGCGTTCGACCGAAACCTTTTCAGTGCGAATTGATACGGGTTTGCCAACCACGCCAAATCTTATATCGCCGACGGACAGTGCATTAATCAACGATTCAATGATGACATTTATCTGGTCTTCTGCTTCTGATATTTTGAGCGGAGTTATGAGTTATTGTTGTCAAGTTACGACTACCCCCGACTTTACATCTGGTGTAACTATAACACTCAGCGATACAACATATACATGTTCACTCAACGATTCAACTTACTGGTGGCGTGTTTGTACAATTGACAGCGGAGGGAATAGAAGTAGTTGGTCAAGTGTCAGAACTTTTACAGTTCAGACAACTGGCATCGAAGAGATTGCTTCGCTACCGCTCGCAATGACACTTGGGATAAAAATATATCCTAATCCTGCTAAATCGCAAACTGCTATTCATTATACATTACCGAGTAAAGGTAGAGTTACGCTTCTACTCTATGATGTCACGGGCAGATTGATTAAATCTTTGGTAAATGAAGAGAAGAGACCGGGAATCTATAAGATTTCGTTAAATACTAAACAATTATCAGCTGGAGTTTACTTTGTATCCTTAAAGACCGAATCACCAAAACGAATAATGAAGAGATTGGTGATAGTAAAATAAGAAAAAGATTACCACGAATAGCACGAATTATTTTTAACCACCGATTGGACGGATTTAACGGATTTTTCTTTTCTCCGTCTAATCAGTGTAATCCGTGGTTTCATTTGAAGCGAATAGCACTAATAAAAAACATAATAAACATTCGTGTCATTTGTTTTATTCGTGTCATTCGTGGCAAAAGATATAGAAAGTAAAAAATATTCAATACAAAACCACCGAAGGGTTTAAGGAATTTTCTTTTATGCAACGTGTGTTATTAGCACTCAGTGTTTTTATGATCTTACCGCTTTACGCTTTACCACAAACATTATACTCACCGATTGTCATTAATGAAGTAATGGCAAATCCGAAAGGAGCATCTGGAGCCAATGGTCCAGAAGACCGTAATGAGTTTGTCGAACTATATAATATCGGTCCGGATTCGGTTAATATTAAAAACTGGTATATTTTTGACTTTGATGCAAGGGATAATATTATTGCCTGGAATGATTCAAGTTTACTTACTCGTTATCCTAATGTTGTCATTAATGAAACTTTAATCCCGCCATTCAGCTATACTTTAATATTAGACCCAGAATATACTTCGGCCAATGCGGTCGGTGGAGAAATCCAGCCCTATAATTTTCCTGATAGTCTAATAATTTTAACGGTCGGTAATACAACGATTGGAGATGAGTTATCAACTAATGACCCGATTCTTATTTATTCACCTAATGGTGATAGTTGCAGTTTTGGAACGCCATTTGACTCTTTAGATGGATTTCCTCCGATAGATTATGGTTCAACTAATGACGGACTTTCATGGGAAAGAGTTTCACCTTGGGCAAAAGATACTATATCTAATTGGATTCGTTCCTTGGATTCAACTGGCTCAACCCCGGGTCGAGAAAATAGTGTATTGTCTTATTATGACCTGTCGGTTGATAGTATATACAACACACCTTCATTAATTACTCTTAATGGACAGACAACTGTTTCCATTGTAATTTCCAATATTGGTTATCAACCAGCTTATTATTGGAACTTGCATGTTTTTGATGATGTAAATAATGACAGCATTGAAGACACTAATGAACAATTACATTTCCAATACGGTATGCCTCTTTTCGCACAAGCGGAAACGACAATCAGTTTTATCTGGGACTCAGTATCCACTGGAGAGCATTCTGTCTTTGCTGTAGTAAATTTCTCTGAAGATAGAAATTTAAATAACAATCGTCTGCATAAAATAATTAGTGTTTCATCTCCTGACACGAACAACGGTCGTTCGATACTGATTAAAAATATCTTTAGCCCGGATAATGATGGTATTGATGATAGTCTATTAGTGCAATATAACTTTACTGAAGCCAACGGCAAATTAAACATTTCGATTTATAATATGAATGGACAACAAATCCGACAATTAATTAACCAGAAGATTTCAGACAAATCCGGGATTGTTGCCTGGGATGGTAAAAAAGACAATGGACAACTTGCACCGATTGGGATTTATATTATTTATTTGGAATACAAGACGAGTAAAACAGCGATAACTGAGAAGACCTCTGCTGTTTTAGCAAAAAGGCTTTATTGATTACCAATCGCATTCTGTCATTTAGGAAAACCACTGAACTCTGTTAGAAATAAAATGATGTGGCAGAGAAGGATTGTCATTGATGGAATTGATACAAAAACTATCGGAATTTCTAACAGGGTGAATACACAGAAGACACAGAAAAGATATACCACAGAGGCACAGAGACACAAAGGGCACAGAGTCCTTTCTCTATTTTTTCTCTGTGACTCCGTGTCTCCGTGGTGATATTTATGGTTTTTGGGGCTTGTGCCATTGAAAACAAGCCCCATTCTATAAACAGTTTTGAGGATCTTAGGGGTGCGCGACCCCTACCCCTGCCTAATCTGCCACAGATAAGCACTGATAAAAAAAACAGAAAAGATTACCACGAAAGCACGAAAAAAGAAAATAGCTACAGATGTCGTTGCGAGCCCGTTTCGGGCGTGGCAATCTCCAATTGAGATTCCTCGTTTCACTCGGAACGGCGTCTGTGTATATCAGTTTAGCCCTGCAATTTTAGGCAACATCTTGAAGATTATAGCGTAAGGATTGAGTTTTATTGAAAAGTTTTCTTATGTCGGGGGCGTGCCCCGGGCACTGTAAGTGTTCAGTATTTCGGTAACATTTTTTAAGGTATAATATAAATAAAAAGGACATTATTATGTTACCAACAATAAAAAACGGGCTAACCGCCA
>Ga0315288_10003209_pt1 | contig 20883 bp, 13 predicted proteins | sample YL17G11_20_MG_FD_203454 | JGI IMG/M metagenome (GOLD analysis project Ga0315288, IMG submission 203454) | Sediment microbial communities from Yellowstone Lake, YNP, Wyoming, USA - YL17G11_20 | ecosystem: Environmental > Aquatic > Freshwater > Lake > Sediment | place: USA: Wyoming | collected...
TGAGTTCTGCAAAATCGCAGGTAATCAACAAACGATTTTTTCTTTTCTAAGCAGGCCTAACCTGCAATTTTGCAGAAGCCTTTACCACTTTACACAAGACATTCTCAGGTCATTTATTCATCTGCACTTCCAACAGACCGATTATACAGAATCGGCACGTCCAGAGCAAGTACCCCGCCGCGCCCCCCCCAAAATGTCCTCAGGATTCTCTGTAGAGACACCCTGAGAAACGTCTTGGCCGGCCCGAAAAAGCCGAAAGGGCTCTCCGAAGCAGATTCGGGGCGATCTCGGCTATCCTGTGAGCGCGAAGCGGCGATCAGACCCCATGGCGTGGGGCGTTGGCGCCTTTGGCTGCTTTGCCTGCGGGCAGATATTTCATATACTTTGGCTGGCACGTAGAAGTTGTAACAGACTGCATAATAAGAAGCATATCTTCTGACAAGGCGGAAATGTAGCCCGCCGACAAATCATTTTCCACAAAGCGGCGCAGCGGTGCACGAATTGTCTTTATGACGGTCGCTGCCGGCTGCCAACGGACTTGTCCGCCGCGGCGGACAAGTTGGGAACGACCGCGCCTGTGTTCATAGCAGGGTCGGCTGCGCACTTTACGGGATGTGATATATGAGACATCGCTTGGCCTGTTTTTCAGTCATAGCAATCGTTGTAGTGTGCAACTTGCAAGTCTGCGCTGCGGGTGAGGGCCGGACAGACGGTGAGCCGCTATGGAGCGTGGCCGTGATTACGGATACTCAGACCCCGGACCGCGAGCTGACTACAGCTCTTATCGACGGTCTCAAGCAAGCCGGGCCGGATATGGTCATCCATACGGGGGACACCGACTTTGAGTGGTCGAACGGATTCACCCTGAGCGCCGTGGCGGATTTGGTATGGAGCGAACCCGGCGGGATCGAGTTTCACCTGGCGCCGGGGAACCACGATTTGCGCGGCGGGGCGCTGAAGGCGCACTTGCGCCAGGCCGCGACGCAAGGGACTTTCGGCATAGGAAGGTACGCTGCACTGAGCAACCAGAAATACTCTGGGGCCCGCCCGGCGGTATATATCACCGGTGCGGCATTGCCGGCCTGGAATCCTGAAATTGCCAGTCACCCGGCCTGGCAGGCCGAGACGAATGTAAAGTTCGCTGACTGGGGGGATTCTTCGGAGTCCTGCCGTTACGTGTTCAAGAGGGGAGGAATTCGCTTTATTGTATGCGATTGGTCCTATAGCAACGACCAGCGCGAATGGCTCCGCAAGGTCATTATGCAGCCCGACGACAGCTCTGTTTCGATAGTGCTGCACCATGCGCACTTTATGAGCAAACTGACGCGGTATTTCGAGGGCCTCGAAGGGCGGCACAATGTGAAACTGGTCCTGTCCGGGCACGACCATAGATACTGGCGCGAGAGCCGAGACGGGATCACGTACATTACCGGTGCGGGCATCGCGCGGAGCAAACGTGACTGCGATGCTATGGTGCTGCAGGTGTATAAAGATCATCTGCGGTTGGACAGGTACGTCATCCCCGACGGCTCACGGCGGCCGACAGTCCGTGCGCCCGAACCTATATGGACGTGCGAAGGGGAGTTCAGCGAGTACCGCAGACCTGATCTGCCCAAACAGAAACCTGCGTACGTCAAGGATTCGGGCCTTGCTTATGGCGTATTCTACGAGCAGTCCAAATAACATATAACCACTGCGGTAATAAGATGTTGCGGTTTGTTTTGAATTTTGAGTTTTGGTCATTTGAATTTGTCCTTCGACGGTGCTCAGGATGGTGAGCTTGTCGAACCATTTCGGATTTCGGATTCTTGTCCTGAGCGAAGTCGAAGGATAGTGCTTCGGATTTGGTTGCGGCCACAGGCCGCGCCAAGTCCTCTGCGCTCTCTGTGGCTTTGAAAAATCCGGGTTAACTATTGCATTCTCGCTCCTTTGCCGTCGCGCGTCAGTCCCTCAATTCTGACGTTGGTCGAATTCTGTTTGGCAACCGCCTCCGCTCCGTCTTTAAGGCCGATAATTTTTACGTTCTGCAGCTCAACATCATCGCAGTTGCGCAGGGTGATGCGAGGTTTCTCCGCCACAGGTTCGTTGATAATCGTGAGATTCTTGATGCGCACGTGAGTCGTGTTCGATATCAGAACGGGGTCTGTGCAATTCCTCGCCGTGAAATCGCGGAGGGTAAGGTTCGCGTGCCCGATGGGTCTGTTTGCGGTGCGGATAACATGTTTGCAGCTCACCGCCGTTACATCTTCGACCGTGACGTTAGTGTTTGGCGCGCTGGGCTTGGTTTTTCCCTTCTGCACAGCTCCGTGATCCTGCACGTCAATGGCATAGACGGCATCCTCGGCACGGACGTGGCGAACGGTGATGTTGTCCGCCCCATCGCTCACCTCGACCGCGCCACGGAGATAACCCTTCTTAAGGCTGACGTTCTCGACCGTCACGTTGCGTATCCGCTGCCCGCCGCACCCGCCACTGAGGGAAACGAGATCGCGTCCCATCCGAAACCCCTCGATGTCGCGGATGACGCCGCCCACGATGTCTCCGGCGCCGTCATCCGGCGTCACGTTGATGCCGTCCTTCGTGCCGTCCCAAAACTTGCACCGCTCGACACGAAATTCCCCGGCCTTGATGTGGATGAGCGGGGCCCGATCCTTCTGGTCCACCGAATCGTGGTTCCCGTGCATCTCGAGGTCGCTGAGCCTGACGCCCTTGGCCTCGACCACCATCAAAGGCGTGTTTCCCAGCTTTTCAGGAAGTCTGGCTTTTAGGCCGCGCAAGGTCATCGCTTTGGCAATTGTAATAGTCCTGGCGACCACCAGCGGTTCGGCCTGTTCGCAAACGACGACGGCGCCTTCCGGCGCCTTGTCGAGCAACGCCTGCAAATCCGTCTCCCCGCCGGTGAACTTGAACGTCGGCGATTTCGCGCTTGACTCTTCGATGAACCAGACCGCCAAAGACAGGACTATGCAGGCTATCAGACAGCGGTTAAACCATCTTACACCGGCCAATTGCCCTTCGGTCTTTTCCATTCTCTCGTCAGTTGACATAATCGCCTCCTTTCCGCCCAAGAACCGGCGGACAAGTTTGTTTTGGATGTTTAGTTCCCACAACCTGGTTCCGCGCCGGTCTGCCACTAACATCAATCATACGGCGCCAAGCCGTGCTTGACCTGCAAATATAGAAGACGCGCGTCGGCGTCCCGACGTTCTATGGTGTGATGATGTCACTGTGTCCTCTCGTCCTTTTCTGAATCACTTCCATAGTTGTTCGCTGCGCGGAATTTCTCCTTTTATCATTCTTTCAAAGTCAAACAGTAGCTCCCTAAGCTCTTCAAAGTTCTTACACTTAACGAGCTTGTCTGTCAATACTTGTAATAGATTACATTCTTTGCTGAACAACCAACCCTGCAAAAACATTGCGTCTTCTTTGTAAATTGCCCACACCAGATTCTTAAAATTAAGCATACTCATACAACTCCTGTGAGGGGGCAATTTCCATATTCTTATTCCCGAACAGTACACACCTCTGTATCTTAGGAATATGCGAATGTCGAACTCAGGGAAATTTATTATTGCCTGTCTGGAGCTAAGTCGCTTGATTGTATTCACACCTTAGCACTCCCTTGATGGTCATCATTCAAACTCCGTGGCTCTTAATGCTTTCCGTATCTCAATTCGCCATTCTACCAATCGCGCGTCCCACCTACAAGCACAAATTCAGCTAACAACCACCCCGGGGGCCAACACGGGCCCCGGCTGAGGTCGTCAATTCTGCGGCCCGCTGGACGCCCTCTTGCGTGCCTGTGTGTGCTGTTCGGTCTGTTCGCCGGGTCGTGTCACCTGTGTCGCTCTGGTTCTCATTTGCCCCCGCCTGTGGTTGTTTGTACGAGCGCCTTGACAGCCGGCCGGATATTGTGGTATTATTGATAGTGTGGCGTGCAGGAGCACCGATTATGAAGTTAAGTGTGAAATCCCAGACCTAAGAAGTAGGGCTATCCAACGAAAAACGTTTGCCAGAATATCTTCATCGGCGTCATTTACTTATATATCATAGTGGCTTCTATAGTCTTTGTGCCTTACTACAATTGGAAATACGCAAAGACACACGGCTTCGTAAAATGGATTTTCTTTGGTGAAGTGGTGGCAACTGCAAAAGCCGCTGTATGGCCATATTATGTATTTCTCCCTACTCCCGTTAATCGTTATGATTCACCTGATGCTAACCATTTCCGCAATTCAAAAAAGGCTTTCGATGAAGCCTTAATGGTTGTAGATAAAGTCGGGGATGTCACTAAATTGCAGTCAGACCTAAAGGCCAAATTTGCAGACCTTCTAAGGCTTGCGATTGCCGAAGCAAATCAGGTACGACTGTTGTATCTGCAAGAGGCGCATCCTGATTATCCCAATATGTATGAAAAGAAATATAAATATGGAATGAGCCTTATGCTGCAAGGAATCGAAACTAACAACACCGCATTAGTTTTAGAGGGAGCATATACGTGTAACGAATTTTCAGATTGGATTCGCGCACACAAAAGTGAATTTTCGCTTTAACAGGTATGACCCCGTCTGAGATTGACGATTTGAGGTGTGGTTACGGTTGTTTTTGGTAGCGGTTATGCGGCTATCCAAAAATGCTTTTCAGGTCGTCGATAGACAATCCGCATTCCTTTGCTACGTTGACCAAAAGCAGAATCAGTCCCATAGTATCCTTGATAGAGCTTAACGACCCTTTGACCTTTTGCAGGAATGTTCTTTCTTTCGTCCCCTCGCCAAATTCGGGCAGCTTCTGGTCTATCTTGCTCTGAACCTCAAGCAGCATTTGCACGTGGACGGACTGACTTTGCTGTTGGGTCTGACTAATAACTGTTGATGGCATGCCAGTAAACGGGGCGGGTTCATCAGGGAAGTATTTACCGTGAAGTTTCGAAATCAGACCGCCGATTTTAGCTCGGTATGTATTGGTATCAAGAAATTTTTTCCCACCCCCACCGGATTGCCCGGGAGTAAGACCGAATCGCTCGTAATTTTCGCCAGATACACGTGCCAGTTCATTGATTGTCTCGTTTATCTGTTCCCACAAAGCTGGGTCACCAATAAGGTACTGCTTGTCACTGGCGGGAGCTTGGGACAAATAACCCTGCAATTCAGAATAAATGGGCCTAATGTTTTCTTTGTCTGCCATTGTTAGCGAGTATTATACAAGGTTCCTCCGTCGATTCAACCATTCTTGCCACAAAAAACCGCAGGCTGGCTCCGGTATGCCCGGCTGAGATTGTCGATTTGAGGTGTGTTTACGAGCGTTCTCGATGAGGCCCGGGCGTGTTTAGAACCCCAGCCCTATTCATAAGTGTTGCTCAAAAAGGTCGTAGGGAGGGCCAGCCACCCATTTTTCCGTTCTATTCGGCTCATCTATTTCAACCACCCTTCATCGAGTCCGCCGCGGCGGACCGCCCCTTCGTCCGCCAAGCAACCCCGCCGTAGCCGGATTTCAATACCCCAAGGTTCCTCGGCGGTCTCCGCGATCTCCCTGTCCCTTGGGGATGCGGTTAATGAGAAGCCCCCCCCAATTCATCCGTGTTAATCTGTGTTAATCCGTGTCTAATCAGTGAAATCTGTGGTTTACTTTCTTTCGCGCAAACCTGTCCTGAGCCTCCCTCGTCTCCGCATTCTCTAATCTACTCATGATCTTACGTGCCTCTAAGGCACCCCATCTACTCATTCTCTCTCCGCGGTCTCCGCGATCTCTGCGGTAAATTTTGCGAGTTTTTCCAATCTTCTCTCTGTGCCCTCGGTGTTCTCTGTGGCTTTATTCTTCATACCTTTCCATTCTTGTGGCTAATCCAATAATCTGTGTTAATCTGCGCCAATCTGCGAAATCTGTGGTTAAAATTAACTTGACATCTAACCTCAGATATAGTATAATACTCATCAAACTAACATAATGGAATCATATCAGTAAAAGGCCGGAAATCAAAACATGCCGGACAGAAGAATCAAACGACAGCCCCACCCAGATAGAACTCGTGAAAACTCTTGGCCAACAACAGTCTGTGCTCATCTGCGGCAATCTGGGCAATCTGTGGTTCTCTTAGTGCCCTACTGTCTTAGTGGCTATAAGTCAATTATGCAAAACGAACCCAATTTCCGCAACGCCAAAACCAACACAACCTCCTGTACGCGCTGTCATTCCGACCGAAGGCACGCTACCAGCGTGCCGAAGCGGAGGAATCTACTTCAATACTCTCGCCATCTCCCAAACCGCCTATTTGGCCCAATTTACCAAAGAATCATCGCCTGTATTATGCAAAACAAAGCCAATTTCCTAAACGATAAACCCAACGTAACCTTCTTTGTCGCAAGGAATTATGAAAATAAACCACCCTCGCCCGATCCCAGAAAACAAACCCAATCAAACCCAATTCTCCCGCCCCGCCGGGTTCTTGGCCAAAAAACGCAGGATATAGCGGTTCTGCGAGGGTTTATGGGTCGTCTGCAGGATACAGCACAGAGGATGGGGACGTTTTTCGTGTCGTTTGCCGCAGGAAGTATGTTTCCTATACTTTAGGTATGGAGAAGCAAAAAGTGAAAATTAGGAACGGCTTCACATTAGTTGAAATACTTGTTGTGGTTGTGATACTCGGCATCCTGGCAGCGGTAGTAATTCCTCAGTTTTCTCCCGCCGCCACGGAAGCCAAGACGTCAAGGGTGGCCTCGGACCTTCAGGTGATGCGTGCGCAGATTGGGCTGTACAAGATTCAGCACAACGATCAGCTCCCGGGCACTGCCGGCGTCAGTTTTGAGGATGCCATGACCAAGAAGACGGACGAGGCCGGCACCCTGAACCCGGCCGGGATCCGCGGCCCTTATACCCCGAGGATTCCGGTCAACCCGTTTAACGAGCTGGACACGGTGGATATAGACGGGGCTCTCGGCGGCGGCTCGCACGGGTGGTATTACAGCACCACAACAGGCGGTTTCTACGCCGACACAGACGCTCAGACCAGCTTGTAGAGATTCCCCAATCCCAAGGCGAGCAGTAGGGTCGAGCGCCGGGGAGGCGGGCTGCCTCTGCGAGTTGGTCGGGGTCACCGGGTGTCGCAGAATGGCGCACAGGACAGACCCGCAAGCGTGATGCCAACGCTCAGCGTTTTTATCTCTGGGCCGCCTGGTAATACTGCATCGCCTGCGGCAGGAGCGCCTTGATGTTCCTGATTCTGGTCGTATCGGCGGGGTGAGTGCTCAGTATTTCGGGCGGCGCGGACTTATCTTTGCCGGCGGCGGACATCCTTTCCCAAAAATTCACCGCCTCGCGCGGATCGTAGCCTGCCATAGCCATAAAGATAAGGCCCAGATGGTCCGCCTCGTTTTCGTGGACCCGGCTGTACGGCAGCAACACGCCGTACTCAGTCCCGACGCCATAAGACTTCATAAAGAGGCTGCGCGTCTGCTCCGGTTGTTTGGCCAGGGCCTGTGATAAGGCCGTCCCGCCAAGCTCAACTATCAAGCCCTGGGTCATTCGTTCGGCGCCGTGCTTGGCGATTGCGTGAGCTATTTCATGCCCCATCACCACGGCCAAGCCCGCCTCGTTCCCGGCTACGGGCAGCAGGCCGCTGTACACCACCACCTTTCCACCCGGCATACACCAGGCATTTACCGACGGGTCCTCAATGAGATTGAATTCCCATTTGTACCCCTCCAGTCGATCGGAGAGGTTGTTTTCGTTGCAGTACTTCTCGACGGCCTTCTGGATTCCGGCACCGACGCGTTTAACCATTTGCGTCTGCCTGGCATCGCTGCTCAACTTACTCTGCGAGAGGACCTCGCCATAAGACTGAAAACTCAGCGAATTCATAACCGAATCCGGCACCAGGTTGAACTGCTTCCTGCCGGTAATGGCCACCTGGGAACAGGATGATATTAGGAGGATAAGACTAAAGGCAATGGTCAATCGCGATTTCACAGTAATGCTCATTGTAATTCTCCTTTCAACACAGCTAAATTCGGCCATCTCTTACGTCGCCGGTTAAACATGCTCACTCTCGGCAATCAACGTCTGACAAACATACTGCCGGGCAGTTGTTTTATCAAGCCCTTGAGCCTAAGCGAAATCAGGGCCGCACTGACGCCGCCCGGCGTTAATTCGGTATCGGCAATTACCTGTTCAACGTGCTTTGGCTCTTTGTCGAGGCAGTTGTGAATGGTCCGCTCATCGGCGCTCAGCTTCAATTGCTTTGCATCGAACAAGGGCGCTTCGGCCTGTGCGGCCGCATCCGCCGCGGCGCGGCTTGCGTGGGGTTCGAGCTGGTCGCCTATGTAGCCGAGCGCCTCCATCACGTCTCCAACGGATTCTATCAGGCGAGCGCCCTCTTTTAGCAGCTTGTGAGTGCCCTGGCTCAAGGGCGAATCAATCTTGCCGGGAACGGCCATCACCTCGCGGTTGTAGTCCAAGGCAGCTTTCGCGGTAATCAGCGCCCCGGAATTGAGGCCGGCCTCAATTACAATCGTGCCAAGCGACAGGCCTGCAATTATCCTGTTGCGCGGGGGGAAGTTTTCCGCCAGCGGCTCATAGCGCAGCGGCAGCTCGCTGATGCACGCCCCGGATTCGGCGATAAGCTCGAACAACTTTTTGTTCTCCGGCGGAAAGATGTTTGCCAGCCCGCAGCCCTGCACCGCGATGGTTCGTCCGGCGGCGGCCAACGCGCCTTGATGCGCCAGGGTATCTATGCCGCGGGCCATACCGGAACATATAGTGAAGCCCGCTGAGGCGAGAAAGTGGGCGAATCGGGTGGATTGCTCCTGTCCGTACAGGCTGCATCGTCGGGAGCCGACTATCGAAATCGCAAGGTTGTCCTGCCGAGTCAGACTGCCTTTAACATAGAGCACTGGCGGAGGGTCGTATATCTGTTTTAGCACGGGCGGATAGCGCAGGTCCTCGAAAGTCACCAGCCAGACGCCGAGCTTCTCGGCCAGGGCCAATTCATCCGCGGAGTCGAATTTGTCGCGCGTCGCGGCGATTCGCTCGGCGGTCTTGAGGCCGATGCCATCGACCTTGGTCAGTTCGCTCACCGAAGCGCCCAAGGCCCGGTCGGTCGAGCCGAAATGCCTGATGAGCTTGGCAAAAGTGACCGGGCCGACGCCATCGGCGCGTATCAACTTTAGCCACTTTTCGATGTCGCTGGAATTGGACTGTGTTTTCGCCATAAGTTTGGCTCTCTCGGAAAAATTCTCAAGCCGTGGAAACCCGCACCAGACTTGACCTGTGCAAGCTCCGTGACTGCGCATTTAATCACGAGGGACACGAAGGGGCAAAGAAAAAACTACACGTCAAAAAGTCCGCCTGTGGCGGATAAACTCCATGCACAGTTTCAGTGCAGAAATCAAGAAAGGTCTTTTTACCGACTACGCCCTGGGCAACAGATTGAAAATCCTTGTGTCGGCGGCTCAAATTCGCCCCTGCCCATTCGTTTTTAGCTCAATAATGAGGGTTTTTCTTCCTTTTGCACCTATCTTAGCACTACTAAAACCCCTGTGCGTCCAGAATGCGCCCACTTTGAATTGCCAGTGAATCATACCTCCGTGATAGGTGAGTTGGGTTTCAGGGGAAAATGAAGTATTGTGACCATCTCAAAAGGGACTATTCGCCCCTGCCTGAGAGCAACACACTCACTTCTCCGTTGCTCCTGTTCTGAGTAGGAAGCACTCCCTACTCATCCTATCTCAGAACAGCAGAGCACGATTCTCAGTTGCCTAATTTGACAATTGGCCTTGGTTGTGGTAGAATGTGCAGTAGGCAGGATTGCGAGAGCACCTCTGCTGATTTGTCGTTGGTCGAGGCGTCTGTACCGCCAATAGGCGGCTGAAGAATGGCTCCCCGACAGCGAGGTCTTCGATGTTGGGAGGCTGGAGGTTAGAAGAATGAGCGAGACGAGAAGTCTAAGCCTGTTGGGGAGAATCACTGTAGCGATGGTAGTCCTGGTAGGTAGGCTCAGTTACTGCTTGGGGGAAGGTCATATACGTCGATGACGACAGGCCTGCGGACTTCAACAACATCCAGGCCACAATCGACATTTTTCATTTATTGGAAATGATTGGTTGAGGATAGAAGAGTAAAATGACACTTGAAAAAATAATAAATGGTTTTAGAAAAGTGAAAAACAGCTTGAAAACAGCTGTAGCCGTTGGAGCTATTGGCTTAGCTTTAGCACTGCCAGCTAAAGCTACTGAATATGAGATAATTAAACTACCAGCTTACAGTTCTTTGTGTCATGATAGTCGTTATTGTGCTGGCAATACTTACAGAGATATTAATAATGATGGAGAGCTTGTAGGAGATACTTTTGATTATGCGGATTATTATTATCAGAAAGCCTTTCTGTACAAAAACGAAGAAATAATATTATTGAATTTAGAAGAAGATTTTGATGGAGCAGCTGTTGCTATTAATGATCGTGGGGAAATACTGATTAAAGGTTATGTTGGATGGCTTCTTGATGGTAGAATTTGTAATGAGGATTATAAAAGCTTTATTTACAAACCGGGAGAAAGAATTGAACTGGATTTCTTAGGAGAAGATATGAATAATAATGGAGAAGTTGTTGGAGAGCATTATTTATGGGCAAAAGGAGAGACAATTGACCTAATAAAAGATTTTAATGATTATCCTCCTGATGTTCCTTTTTGTGACGAGGATTGTAAACTTAAATGGGAAGCTAAAGCTATTAATGATAATAACCAAGTTGCCGGAACATTACTTATTGGGGAGGAGTATGGGGATTGTTATGATTTTGATACATCTAATATGGCAGCATTCTGTTGGAGAGAGGGAAGATTAACTTTTCTTGAGCGCCCAACTTATATGAGCAATGGTAAATTGAAATACTATGATACTTATGCTTGTGACATTAATAATAAAAATCAGATAGCTGGACTTATGATAAGAGAAAGAGATGATCATCCTATATTGTCTAGGATATGGTATGCATGTATGTGGGATGAAGATGGAAACATTACTCAACTGGATACTGATTATAGTCTTGCTCGTGCTATCAACGATAAAGAAGAGATAATTGGAGTATCATCGAAATCATTTGAGGATTACTATCCGCAATATGCTGTTTTATATAAAAATGGAGAGCGAATTGAATTAGACAGCTGTCTTCCCGAAGAATGGAGCCACTTAAGTATGTGGGACGTTGCAAAGATAAACGATAACAGCCAGATTATTGTATGGGGGCACTGGTATGATGGGTTGTATCATGGCGGGACTTATCTAATGACACCCATATCAGCAGATTTAGACAAAGATGAAATTGTAAATTTTGAAGATTTTGCAATTATGGCGGGGCAGTGGCTTGAGGAGAAAGAATAATGAGCTTGGAAGAAATAACATATAGGATAAAGAAATCTGCATTATCTGTTGGTTTGGCAGGAGCATTGATGCTTGGAAGTGTTGAAGATGCAAGGGCAGAGAAGGGTCTTTCACGCCGACTCTGGGCCTGAGTTTTCTTGGCGGGTGTCTTGCGATAGTCATGTTTTGGGCAATTTGCAGGAGTCCCAGGCCCCCCCTACTCCCCGATCAACCCCTCCAGCCCATCCACAGCCTTCCTACTGTTTTCAGGATTATTCTTAATGTAGAATCTCATCGCCAAAGGGTCGTTTTCAGCCAGGCGTCGAGCAGCGCTGCGATGTCTTCCATATCAACGGCGCCGTTTTTATTGAGGTCTCCCGGAATGGCCATACCGGCGGGATATCCATCTTTTGTCTGGTAGGCAAAATCTTGTGCGTCAACGATGCCGTCGTTTGTCAAATCCGCCAGCAGACTCCACCGAAGCGGCGTCTTACTCGCCTCGGCAGTTCCCCCGTAAGCCCCGATATTGATACGTCTGTTGAACACGCCGAATACCTCATCTTCCAAAAGACTGCCCGGGTTCCCCGCATCAACACACCGACTGGTTACAACATCGAGCACCCAGCTTCCTCTATCGGGATCCCATCTCCCGGTCCGCGACCTCAGGTGATAGTCGCCGCGTATAGGATTCACAAAGCATGGGTCCGCTTGGATATTGCCGGGACCCAGATTAAGCTCAGACGGCGAACCCTGCACGTGCACAGGAGGCTCCCACCGAGTATAGGACACATTCACTATTGCTCCAGCCCCGAGTGTAATTCCATCGTTGTATAGAATACAGTTTTCTATGGTGGTTGTTCCGACAAGGACTCTTATTCCCAATCCATCCCTGCTGTTTGCAATCGTGCAGTTCTTGATCAGACCGTGGCAGCCGTCAATTACAGGGTAGAGTCCGGCGCAGTACATGTAGTTATTGTCTGCAAACAGGCAATTGCTAACCAGACCGTCGCAGAATTTTAGCACCGTGCCGCAGTCGCCGCCATTCTCCTGGAAAACGCAGCGGCTGATTGTGGCGCGAGTGTGAGCTGCAATGGGTGGTTCAAGAGAACCATCATTGCCCCTGACATAGCCGTTAATGTTGAATCCCGCAAGCACGCAGCTTGAATCCTCAGTCCCGCGAAACACCACCGCCGGATACTGCGAATCGTCGAAGTCGATGGATGTGGAGGCAACGACACTTGAATCTGAGGGATCGGTGCTTGCTACAGTTATGTTCTTGCCGGAGAAATTGATACATTCCTCATAGCGTCCCGGATAGACTACTACGCTGTCTCCATCGTATGCCGAATCTATGGCCTTCTGGATAGTTGCAAAGGCCTCGTCCGGCGTCAGGCCGGCGTTGCCGTCGCTGCCCGTATTCGCATCGACGTAGTAGGTATGGCAGAAGGCCGTTTGATGAATGGTGATAGTGTAGTCCGGGTAAACCGGCACTGGGTCGTCGCTCTGGAGAGTCAGCAGGACATCGCCCGCAGCCTCACAACGAAATTGTATTCCACCAATAAGCAGTCCCTCAAGCGGCTTCGCCGGGACCCTGTTGTCCGCCAGGACAAACCTGCTCAAGTCACTGAGGTCTAGGCCCGTGGAGTCGCTGAACGCCGTCAAGGTTTCCTGCGGCGTCTTTCCCATAGCCACAGCCAATTCTTCGAGGTCCCAGTACTCGGATGCATTGCCCTTGTACTGGAGTGTATGGCCGTCAATCGCGCCGGGGCCTTCAATGAAGATGAATCCTTCCAGAGGCTCCGGCGTCATACCGTCGCCGCGGATATCGAGTGTTGCCGTATCGCCGTGATTCAACCATACCTCGGCGCCGGGCAGGGCGATTTGGCCATTTACCCAAATCTCCAGTTGGGCCTCCGCTGCCGAGGCCAGGCACAGAGCTACCGTCAAGATGAGCACTTTCTGCTTCATTTCTCGCCTCCCACGGGGTAATCACATAATCGGCCGGTCATTCCCTCTGCCACCGGTCGTGCGCGGAAGAATCCGCATCGTTCAGAAGACCTGACGCCGCCATTACCCGTACACAAATCAGTCGCCCTCGCATCTTGAGGTCGTCCTTGTCTCAACTATATAAGTTCTGCAAAATTGCAGGTAATCAACAAACGATTTTTTCTTTTCTAAGCAGGCCTAACCTGCAATTTTGCAGAAGCCTTAATAGCAACTATTAAGGACGAGGTTATTATACGCTGGCCTCGGCCCGTGAATCAAGAAAAAATGGAGCAATCCGCGACAAAGTAGAAAAAACGGCAGAATTCCTCGGACGAATTTGATAAGATAGCTCACTCCACGGCATCCGTTCGTCTGTGGGGATGGACAGCAAAGCATAAGAAAGTGAGGAATCGTTCATGTCGATCATTCATCGTACACCGACGCTTTATCGAGTGCTTATGGGTCTGGCGTTGCTGGCGGGGTTGGTCCTATCGCCCGGCGCGCTCGCAGGCCCGCCTTCGGATGGGCGGCTTGATACCGGCTTTATGCCGCGTAGTATCGACCTTCGGCCGGCGTTTGAGAGATGGGGGCTTGGGCCGCGAGTTCAGGGCGGGCGGAAGACCTGCTCGGTGCTTACAGTGGCGGGAGCCCTGGAGTACGCGCTGGCGAGCAAGAGGGGTGCAGGGACACGGTTGAGCGCAGAGTTTCTCAACTGGGCCTCCAACCAGGCCCTCGGCACAACGGATGACGGCAGCTTCTTTTCGGATTTGTGGAAGGGATTCACGATCTACGGCGTATGTGCGGAAGAGGATATGCCCTATCAGAGCGAGTTCGATGCAGGGCTAAGCCCAAGTCAGAAAGCGGCGGATCACGCGCGGGAATTGCTCGATGCCGGGATCCGGCTGCATTGGATCAAGCCGTGGAATCCAAACACGGGATTGACCGAGGATGAGTTTCTTGCAGTGAAACACACGCTCAAAGGGCAATGGCCGGTCTGCGGGGGCTTCCGCTGGCCCAAAAACGTGCGGTGGAAAGACGATGTCCTCGAAATGGCGCCGCCGGATGGTGTTGTCGATGGACACAGCGTATTGATTGTCGGCTATCGAGATAATGCCGATCAACCGGGCGGGGGCGCGTTCATTTTCCGCAATTCCAACAACAACGGGCGCGACGGCTATATGACATACGAGTATGCCCGCGCTTATATGAATGACGCTGTGTGGATTGACTATGAAAACGACGCCCCCCTGCAAGCCGCCGCGCCGTCCGCCGGGGATTTGCTTGGGCCGCTGAGCTTGTGGCCGAAGGGGAGAAACCGGCGGGTTTCAAGCAACCAACAGCCCGATTGGCACAGCGAAAACCTCGATATGAACTGGCTCATGCCCGGCCAATCGGTCGATATGCCGGTGCTCGATGGTCCAGGCGTCGTCACACACATCTGGTTCACGAGCCATTCCGGCTGGGTGGGCGAGCTGAACTGCCTGACGCTGCGCATCTACTACGACGATGACAATGAGCCGGGCGTGGAGGTCCCGGTGGGCGATTTCTTCGCCGTCGGACAGGGAAAGCCGGCCGTGGTCAACAGCATCCCCGTCCAGGTCTCGCCCACCGGGTCGCTAACCTGTTACTGGCGGATGCCTTTTCGCAAGAAGGCCCGTATCGTGGTGACCAATGATAACCCGGACCGCTCGACCGGACTCTATTGGCAGGTCGATTGGGTGCAGTTAGAAGAACTGCCTGCCGAGACACCGTATTTCTACGCGCGTTACCGACAGGAATATCCGGCCATCGAGGGCCGCGACTACCTGCTGGCCGACCTGAAAGGCAGCGGGTACTACGTCGGAACGGTCATGTCCGTAACGATGGGGCAGGACGGCTGGTTCGGCGAAGGCGACGACTTCTTCTATATCGACGGCGAGGAGGTCCCAAGTCTGCAGGGAACCGGCAGCGAGGACTACTTCAACGACGCCTGGGGGTTTCGATCTCGAACCGGCCCGTGGTTTGGCCAGCCCCAATGGCAAGGCTATGCAGCGGGCGACAGCGGGGTCTGCTACCGCTGGCACTTGCTCGATCCGGTGCATTTCAGCGAGTCACTCAAGGTCGCCATCGAACACAAGGGCAACCGGGATGAGTCGGAAGACGGCTTCTTCCTCGAGCGGCCCGATTTCCTCAGCAGCGTGGCGTATTGGTATCAGACAGGCAAGCCGAAGACCACCTTCCCGCCCCTGCCGTCCTGGCGCGAGCGACGCGTCCCCTGGCAACATTACCACCTCGTGAAGGCATACCGCTATGCAAAAACCTCGGGCAAGACCAAGGTGGAAGTGCAAACGCAGGGCTTCTTCGGCGCTCGGCCCGTGCTCGCCTGGCCCAACAAAAAGCCCGGCGCCGTGCTCACTCTGCCGTTCGAGCTGCCCGAAGACGGCCGCTTCGCCGTGCGCCTGACCGCCGCCAACGGTCCTGGCAACGGCGCATACGACGTGGAATTGGACGGCAGGAAGGTCCTCACCGCGGACTTCCGCGCGCCGGAGGATGCCGAGGCGGATTTGGCGCTCGGGACCCACGAGCTCAAGAAGGGCAACCACACACTTGCCTTCCGAGCGACTAAAAATGCCGACCAGGCTGGACCATTAGGCGTCGAGGTCTTACGGCTGTTGAAGCTGCCGCCCGAGGCCAAACGCACCGAGCGCACGCACCACGAAGCCCACTTCATCCGGCTGGGCATCGGGCGGGCGCTTTATGCGTATAAGCTGGCATTCGATACGCTGCCGGATTCGCTGGAAACGCTGGTCGAAAAGGGCTTCATGTCGGCGCGTTATCTTCGTGACGAGAACAGCCTGCCGTTGAAATCCTGGCGCGACGGCGACGCGATGGTCGTCGAAAGCCCCGGCAAGGACCACTGGAGACATAGCTGGAAGGGCCTTGACCCCCGACGATAAGGCTGTTCAGCGCAGTTTAATGCTGCAAAAGACCTTTTTCGCCTGAAAATCCGAAGCACTAAGCACGAAATCCTAAACAATATCAAATGACCAAAATGCCAATTTCCAAAACAACAATCCGCTCATTCAGCGATGTTGGCCCTCTATCGTTTTGGCAATTAGTGTTTTGAATCTGTTTCGAGTTTCGACATTCGGATTTCGAGTTTCTTAATATGAGCGAAAGTGTTCACATAACAAAGACTTATGTTTCTCAGCAGATTCTGATTCGTGCTGCAGTGCTAATCTCAGATCACAATTTCCAGCCCTCTCGATACGGCGGATTGATGAACTGATTCGCTTCGTCGCTATTCGTGAATCGCACGGCCTGGGCGTCCCACTCCAATTTTGTGCCCGGCATCTTCAGGGCAATGACGCCTACCATGGCGATTTCACTCAGCGGCCCGCCGTAGGAGAAATCGGACCCCGCCTTGCGGCCTTCGCGGATGGCGCGGAGCCAGTCTTCGTGATGCCCCTGAACCCTCGGGATTTTCTTTTCCGGCAACGTGTATGCCTTCATCGCCGTCTCGGGGATGATCCGGACGCCGCCAGCGCCGTGCGAACCGTACATAATGACGCCCTTGTCGCCATAGACGTAGGCCCCCGTATCGGTGCTCTTGCGCTCCGGCTCCAGCTCTTTGGCCCGTGGAATCTTCTCGGTGCCGCTGTGCCAGACGAGGGTGACGGGTCCGCGTTTGTCCCTGGCGGGGAACTCGAAGGTTATGACGTCGCCCCTGGGGTAGGCGTCGCCCTGCGTCTTAGGGTCGTAGTCTTTGACCTGGGCCTGAATGGTCTTCGGCGCACCCAAGTCGAGTGCCCAGAAGACGGGATCGACAACGTGGCACAACCAGTCGCCGAGCGTGCCGTTGCCGAACGGCGTCCAGCCACGCCACGCCCCCGGCAGGTAGGCGGGATGGTACGGCCGCTCCTTCGCCGGACCGAGCCAGAGGTCCCACTCCAACTCGGGCGGAACATCGTGCTTCTCGCTCAGCCGCGGCAGTGCGTCGATGCCGGAGTTGACGGCCGAGCAGCCGCAGTGAATCGTGTGGACGTTGCCGATGGCGCCGTCCCAAATCCACTCACAAAACAGGCGGATGGTCTCGTAGGAGTGGCCCTGGTTACCAAGTTGTGTCACCACCTTGTGCTCCGCAGCGGCCTTCATAAGGGCGCGGACCTCGCCGACTGAGTGCGCCAGCGGCTTCTCGCAGTAAACGTGCTTGCCCCGCTTGATGGCGGCCATGGCCGCCACGGCGTGGGTATGGTCGGGCGTGCCGACGACCACCGCATCGATCTTATTCTCCATTTCGTCGAACATCCTGCGGAAATCGCGGTACACCTTGGCCTCGGGAAATTTCTGGATTGCGGAGGCGCGCCGCAGGTCAACGTCGCAGAGGGCAACGATGTTGTTGCCGCCGGACACGGCATCGATGTCGCCGCCCCCCATTCCGCCGGCGCCGATGCCGGCGATATTCAGTTTTTCACTCGGCGGGGTCTGGCCCGCGCCCAGCACATGACGCGGCACAATTGTGAACGCCGCAGCCGCCCCCAAACCGCCGCGCAGAAACTCACGCCTTGAAGCCTTCTTGCTGCCCTTGCTCATAGCAAAAACCTCCGGAATACTTCGCGCGCCGCCGCAAATGTGCACGGCGAGACCCCCGGCAGCGCTGCAAGGCCTCGTCAGCCTGTTATCATACCACATCGGGGCTCCCACCACAATAGCAGGGACGGCGACTACCTGCTGACCGATAATCGAGCGCTGGAATAGCGATGATTGCGGTCGGCCCCAGGTCAGGACAGAGCCGTGGAACTCTTGCCGGGCCGAAACGATTCTGGCAATGGTAATCCAGAACTCCCCAATGCCCAAGAAAACCTCCTTGCCGAAGGCAAGGTACTCTCTTAACCGTAAAGCGAGATTGTCCAGTTCACGCTGAACCAGCACATTATCACTTCTTGCTAAATCGCCGAGGTGCGGCAGATTTAGTTTTTCACGGAGAGCTCTGTGGAAGAGAAGAATACTAATCTTCTTTTAGCTGCTTGGTTTTTTCTTCAACAGAAGCTGTTGCACCAGAACTAAAATGCTTCATCAAAGTAGCAGCCAATCCTTCGACGCCATTTCCACCACCAGCAACAAGAACTTCAGGGACTATTTTCATGTTCTTTTCAGCCAAAGCGGCTACGACATTAACAACAGCTGTTTGAGTTTGTCCTAAAGCTCTGACCTGCGCTTCATAGGCTTTAGCTCGTGCCATTCCAACCGCTTCCACTTGTGCACCCTGAGCTTTGCCTGTCTGCTCGACATAAGATGCCTCACCTCTGCCTTCAGCCTCTCGCGCTTCAGCATTGTTTGTTTTTATATCAATGCCAACTTGAGACTTGGCAAGTTCAGCCTGCATGTCAGCCGTTCCTCGAGATTTTTCAGTGAGGATCCTCTGCTCTTGAGCTTCCTGCTGCATCTTGTATGTTGCTTTTTCCTGGTTGGCGATTTCTCTGTCAGTTAGCACATTTACAAGAGCTTCAGGCAGAATAACGTCCTGGATGTAAACACCTTTTGTTTCTATTTTATAATCCCGCAGTTTCCCTTCGATGTGGAGAAAAGCTTCTTCCTGAACTAATTGGCGCGTCTCAATAAATTTTATAGCAGGCATACTTTGCATCTTGTCTCTGAAATGGTTTCCAACGGCTGCCTGAAGCACTTCATTCACCAGGTTTCTCATTGTTCCAACAATAGAAATGACCTTGGGCGCCTGGGTATCAGCAACATGAATCTGCACTTGTAAGTCAATCGTGAATATAAAACCTTCTCTGCTCTTTGCAACAATAGACTTTAAATGCTGATCCAACTTATGCGCCTCTGAAACAGCTTCCGCCCAGTTAAGCGTTAAAATGCATGTTGGAACAATCTCCGCTCGATAGCAGTGAGGATTTATCGGATATTTGCCGGTCCTAATAGGCTCTTCCCAAATTCCTCTATGTCCTGGTTTAACTAATGTGCCGAATTTAAACTCAGAACCAGAAGTATCCTCAGAAACCAAACCGACGTATGACTTAATAACAGCTACCTCACCCTGCTCTATAACCAACATCGGAACGCGGTCTACAGAAACAAGGAATGGATTGAGATTGTAAGCACCATAAAGCAGAGGATCATGTTGAAGCCCGATTCTACCGCCATTATCCAGGAATGCTTGGAAATCCTGATAATTATTGTGCAGTTCGTTCTTACTTCCAAGCACTGCTTCAATAAGATGCGAATTGTCAACTCCTGTTTTTTCCAATTCTTCGATATCGGAAAAACCTCCCAATCTGCCGGCAATGCTGCCAGGAGGAAGAGGCTGGCCTTCATAAGTTGTGATAATACCAATCATGTCAAATGCACCTTCTCCTCCTGACTGAGGTTCAATTCTCACAACATTTAAGCATTCTGGCTCAAGTCCAAATGCTTCTGGTGTCAAATTACCTTTCCTGTGTGCTAAATCCTCTAACTCGGGCGATACGGGAATTCCATAGGTCCCATTTTTAGTAATCACTAAAAATGCAACAGGATGCATTGGAAGTAATGTTCCTGGAGGAAGTACAGGCCTCTGAACGCCTTTCTGCCCACCCTTCTCAACGAAAAATTTTAAGTCGGTAAAATTCTTAAATTCGGTTTTGTACTCTGCGGATTTCGCACCGATAGGCAAAGGCTTACCAACTTGTGCAATCACAACACCAATTTGCCCGGCCGGAATCTGAACCCACGGAAATTTTTTCACACTATAAGAAATCCAAAATTTCCATCTCCATCCAGGCATAAGCAAATCTGTTTGGTAACCTGCTTCTCCATTAAATGCAATCGGATTATCTTCTCCAAGTTTTTTCAAAGAAAATCTTTTTGTCACTAAACCTACTTGTGTGGGGCCGATTATCCGAATTGAAGGGAAAATGAGAATCGCCAAAACAAATACCAACACAATCCATGGTAAAAAGTGTAAGATTAAACTTAACATAATACACCGCGAGCCTTTCTTTGAAAAGTTGTTAACCGGGATTTCACATATAATCTTGTATATCCTTGCTTAGCTACCCCGCTAAGCCTTTCGATTCCACAATCGTTAAGATGGCAAGGCCATAATACCAAAATCTCCCTCGATCTACAATCGTCAAAATGGCAGCGCCATAATCTGAGTCTTATTCGCTCGATGATTTCACAGAATAAAGCATGCCTGGCCCAAATAAAATAGGTATAGCGTCCCCAGATTTCACAGATTTATATCTGATGCGCCTGGAGCGTCTTGTCAGGCTGAGTATTACGTCTTATTCTCACCGATGACGCGATAAGCGAGCGCGCCCAGCACAGCACCGATAATCGGAGCAACCCAGAACAGCCACAGCTGTGCGATTGCCCAATTGCCGACAAACAAAGCGACGCCAGTACTACGTGCGGGGTTTACCGACGTGTTGGTGACCGGGATGCTGATCAGATGAATCAACGTAAGCCCCAGGCCTATGGCCAGCGGGGCGAAGCCCTGTGGCGCCCGCTTGTCGGTCGCTCCGAGAATGATCAGAAGAAACATCATGGTCATGACAATCTCGGTAA
>Ga0315288_10003210_pt1 | contig 20877 bp, 13 predicted proteins | sample YL17G11_20_MG_FD_203454 | JGI IMG/M metagenome (GOLD analysis project Ga0315288, IMG submission 203454) | Sediment microbial communities from Yellowstone Lake, YNP, Wyoming, USA - YL17G11_20 | ecosystem: Environmental > Aquatic > Freshwater > Lake > Sediment | place: USA: Wyoming | collected...
GTTGACTGGATTACGGCTTTTAGAATATCGCCGTTTTCGTAAATTGTTGAAAAAATGATGATCCCTGGGAATGTTTTAGGCCTTAATGCTCGCAATCGCCTTTTTTTGTCCTCGAATAAAAAAGAGGGACGGAAAATGGCCGATTCCAAACTTCAAACAAAAAGATTATTAAGAAAAAACCATCTTCCAACCCCAGCCGTATTGGCCATCTTTAGAAGCCCTCGGGATATTATGAACTTTTCTTGGGAAACTTTACCAGATAACTTTGTTCTCAAACCTTCAAAGGGTTTTGGCGGGCAAGGAGTGATGATGATTAAAAGACGAGCCAAATGGGCAGGAGAATGGTATTTGATGGATGGAAGATTAATTACCACACAAGATTTAAGATTTCATGCTTTAGAAATTTTATCCGGCCGGTTTAGTCTTAATAATGGTTATGATGTTGCCTTTGTTGAAGAAAGAATCAAAATTCAAAAAATCTTTGCCAAATATGTCTGGCATGGTGTGCCAGATATCCGCGTTATCGTTTTCAATAAAGTTCCGGTGGCAGCTATGTTGCGTTTGCCGACTCGAGAATCACAGGGTAAATCTAATCTTCATCAAGGGGCCATTGGTGTCGGAGTCGATTTGGCCACCGGAATTACCACTCATGGGGTTTTAGACGGCCATTTTATCAAATTTATTCCAGAGACTAAAAGAAAGATAAATGGTCTAAAAATACCTAATTGGAGTAAGATTTTGTCTCTAGCTGTCCAGACCCAGGAAGTCATTCCGGCTTTAGGTTATTTAGGGGTGGATATTGTTTTAGACAAACATCGCGGTCCGATGATTTTGGAATTAAATGCCCGGCCGGGTTTGGAAATTCAAAATGCTAACCTTGCCCCTTTAAAAAAAAGATTGGAGAGGGTGGAAGGCTTAGAGGTTAAAAATGCTGAACATGGAGTTAGGATTGCCAAATCACTTTTTGCCGAACGTTTTGCCGATCGGGTGATGGTCGAAGAAGGAATCAAAACGATTAAAGTTTGGGAAAATGTTAAAATTGTTACTGGCGATAAGAAAAAAGTTGAAGTCAAGGCTAAAGTTGATACCGGCGCTTGGAAAACCTCAGTTGACAAGGATTTAGCCGAAAAATTAGGGATTCTTAAGGCGAGCAATGTTTTATGGACCAAGACTTATAAAAGTTCCTTGGGTGAGGAGAAAAGACAGGTGATTAATTTAACTTTTTTTCTGGCGGGAAGGAAGATAGAAACCATTGCTAATATCGCCAGCCGAAAAAATTTACGCACACCTTTAATTATTGGACGCCGTGATTTAGATGGGTTTTTAATTAAACCAGAAAGGAACTGATGAAAAAGCTGTTAATTTTAGTTGGTAAAATCGGCCCTAAAAAAGAATTCTTTACGGAATACATTGCGAGAAATTTGCCAAAGGATAATAAGGTGGTTTTAGCCAGATTTTCGGATTTGGTTTTTATCATTGAAGGCAAAAAATTAGAAGTTTTTCTCGACGGAACAGAATACAAAATCGAAGATTTTGACTTGGTTTATTTTCGCCGCGCCGGTGGCACTTTTCTCTCTTCGGCGGGGACATTGGCAGTTTGTCTTAAGAAGTTGGGAATTAGATTTTTTGATACCACCTTTAGGGATATTGGTCCGGCTGGTGATAAGTTGACTTCATATCTTAAGTTGTCTTTGGCTGGTTTGCCGACCATTCCAGCTTATTTTTGCTGGCATAGCAAGATTGAAGAAAAGAGACAAGAAATTATGGGTAAATTAGGTTTGCCTTTAGTGGCCAAACAACTTTCTTCACAAAGGGGCAAGGGAGTTTTTTTAATTAAGAAAATTGATGATTTTAAAATTTTGAATAAAGATTTTCCGGAAGGTGAATTTCTCTTTCAAAAATTTTATCCAGGCAAGGACGAATACCGCCTGCTGGTTTTAGGTGAAGTAATCGGTTCTTTTGAAAAAAAGTTGGAGATCAGCGCCAAGGAATTTCGTCACAATGTTGGTTTGGGCAGTAAAGAAGAATTTATAGATATCAGCAAAATTCCCGAAAAAATGAAACAGATAGCCATCAAAGCCGCCAAGGTCTTAGATATTCAAATTGCTGGTGTTGATATCCTGGTCGATAAAAAGGGAAAGATGTGGCTTTTGGAAGTCAATCGTGGCCCTGGTTTGACCTATGATCCTCAGATTTCACCGGAACTGGACAGCTTAGCTTCTTTTTTTAACCAGGAATTGAAAAAAACCAATGAGAGGTAAAATTGGGATTTGTTTTTCCAAAAAATTTGAGGACCAAAATCCTCTTGGGCATGTAGGGATTAAACTGCCGGTTTATCTTCGTTTTTTAGAATTTTGCCAAAAAGAGGGCTGGGAAACCTACATTTTAACATGCCGGAATTACCAGGGAGATGGTCTTTTTGCCGGCGCTTGGTTATTTGCCAGGGGCGAATTTAAACTTATTCCCAAAAAGATCAGAATTGATTTGCTTTATGACCGAACAGGAGGGGTTAAATTTCCGCCAAAAGAAGAGACCAAAATGAAAGTGGTCGACAGTAGAAATTTTAAATTGCTTTGCTGGGATAAATGGTTGGCTTATCGGAAACTTGGTAATTATATGCCTCAGACTTTTTGGGTTGGTGAGAAAAATAATTTAGCTTCGATTTTACCAAAAATTAAAACCGATTGGGTGGTTTTAAAACCCTACAATGGCCTAAGAGGGTTAGGGGTTTTTATTGGCCCAAAAAAAGAGGCGATGGGCTTTGAATTTTCGGGAAAATTTAAAAAATACATTGCCCAAGAATTTATTGACACTTCGGGAGGGATACCAAAAATTACCACAGGCCTGCATGATTTACGGGTTGCACTGTTAAATGGGAAACCGGTTTGGAGTCGTATAATAATTCCACCTCAGGGAAGTTTTAGTGCCCATACGGCGGGAGGAGGAATACTTAAGGAAGTTGACTACGAATTGGTGCCTGACTTAACGAAGAAAATTGTTTTAGAAATTACCCCAAAATTTTATCGAGAATATGATAATCCCTTCTTTAGTTTAGATTTTGGTTTTGATAAAAATGGTAAGCCTTGGCTTTTTGAAATTAATGACCAGATTGGTTTTCCCCTCTGGGAGATGAAAAAGAGAGATTTTTTTCTAAAAGAGTTAGTCAAAAATTTTGCCCAGAAATTAGAAAGAGTTAAATGAAAAAGATAGCAATTGCCATGTCGGGAGGCGTAGATTCAGGAGTAGCCGCGGCTTTGTTAGTTAAAAAAGGATATCAATGCACTGGTTTCCACATGTATTTATGGAGTGAGACGGCAAAAGACAAAAGATTTGAAAACAAATGCTGCAGCACTGAGTCTTTAGAAACGGCCAGAAAAACGGCTCATCAATTGGGAATATCTTTTCAAGTTATTGATTTTGCCAAGATTTTTAAAAAACAGGTGGTGGATTATTTTTTAGAAGCTTATGGAAATGGATTGACGCCTAATCCTTGTATTTTTTGCAATAAATTTATTAAATTTGGCGTCCTTTTAGATTATGTTTTAAAATTAGGCTTTGATTATTTGGCGACTGGGCATTATGCTAGAACGGAAAATGGGCATCTTTTGATGGGTAAAGATAAAGCTAAAGATCAGTCCTATTTTCTTTATAATCTTAAGCAAAAACAATTAGCTCATCTTCTCTTTCCGGTGGGTGGTTATCAAAAAAAAGAAGTTGTAGCTATGGCAAAAAAATGGCAACTTTCGGTGGCTCATCGACCAGAATCTCAGGAAATTTGTTTTTTGCCGGAGAATGATTACCGACCTTTTTTAAAAAGACATATCGCCAAAAAGATCATCCCTGGAGAAGTGGTCAATGTTCAGGGTAAAATTATAGGAAGACATCAAAGTTTGCCTTTATATACGATTGGTCAAAGACATGGTTTTAACGTGGATCGTCAAAACCAAACGCCTATTTTGCCCCCTTACTATGTGATTGGTAAAAATATCAAAAAAAATCAATTAATCGTTGGTTTTGGGGAAGAAGCGGAGAAAAAAGAATTTGAGGTAAAGCAAGCTAGTTGGCTTAACCCTTTAACTCAAAATTTCTTAAAATGTCAGGTTCGAATTAGACATCAAGGAAGTTTATTGGGGGCGAAAGTTGAGAAGCAGAAAACGAAGCTAAGAGTCATTTTAGATGAGCCTGAACGAGGGATCGCCTCTGGTCAAGCAGTTGTTTTTTATCAAGGAGAAAAAGTCCTAGGGGGAGGTTTAATTCATAATTGACAAGAATGAAGAAAAATGATTTAATATCTTTATCTATGACTTAAAGACTTTGCCAAGTGAAGTTAAGGGTTTAACCCCGCTTGGCGGGGTTTTTTAGTCAAAAATTGTCCTTTGACAATCAAGAAGTGGTAGGAATTTTTTGAGAATTTGATCCTGGTTCAGGATGAACGCTAGCGGTGCGCTTTAGGCATGCAAATCGAGCGGGGTTCACAAGAACCCAGCGGTGGACGGGTGAGTAACACGTAGGAATCTACCTTTTGGTGGGGAATAGCTCCGCGAAAGCGGAGGTAATACCGCATAACTCCGCAAGGAAAAAGGGCTTAACTGCCCGCCGAAAGATGAGCCTGCGTCCTATCAGCTTGTTGGTGGGGTAATGGCCTACCAAGGCTTTGACGGGTAGCTGGACTGAGAGGTCGGCCAGCCACAATGCTACTGAGATACGGAGCATACACCTACGGGTGGCAGCAACTAGGAATCGTGCGCAATGGACGCAAGTCTGACGCCGCGACACCGCGTGGAGGATTAAGGCCTTCGGGTTGTAAACTCCTTTTATTTAGTCACATGATTGGATGAATAAGCACCTGCAAACTACGTGCCAGAAGCCTCGGTAATGCGTAGGGTGCAAGCGTTATCCGGATTTATTGGGCGTAAAGAGTTTCGTAGGCGATTGGCTAAGTTTTTGGTTAAAGCCCAAGGCTCAACTTTGGAAAAGCCAAAAAGACTAGTTAAATAGAGGAAATCAGGGGGTGCCGGAACACTCGGTGTAGGGGTGAAATCCGTTGATATCGAGTGGAACACCAAGGGCGAAGGCGAGCACCTGGGATTTTTCTGACGCTGATGAACGAAAGCTAGGGGAGCAAAGCAGATTAGAGACCTGCGTAGTCCTAGCTGTAAACAATGTTCGCCAGCTCTCTTTGTTTTACGAAGGGGGCGTAAGCTAACGCGTTAAGCGAACCGCCTGGGGAGTACGACCGCAAGGTTAAAACTCAAAGGAATTGACGGGGACCCGCACAACCAGTGGAGCATGTGGTTCAATTCGAAACGAAGCGAAAAACCTTACCTGGGCTCGACATGCTAGTTGCATTCTGGCGGAAACGTTGGAAGCCTTCGAGGGTACTAGCAAAGCTGCTGCATGGCTGTCGTCAGCTCGTGCCGTGAGGTGTTCCCTTAAGTGGGGTAACGAGCGCAACCCTCGTCCTATGTTAAATTTTCATAGGAGACTATCCCGATTTTGTCGGGGAGGAAGCAGAGGATGACGTCAAGTCAGCACGGCGCTTATGTCCAGGGCTACACACATCCTACAATGGCGAAAAACAATGGGTTGCCAAACCGTAAGGTGGAGCTAATCCCTGAAATTTCGCCTCAGTTCAGATTGAGGGCTGAAATTCGCCCTCATGAAGTTGGAATTGGTAGTAATCGCGGATCAGCATGGCCGCGGTGAATACGTTCTCGGGTCTTGTACACACCGCCCGTCAAGTGAGCAAAGTCGGTAGCACCCGAAGTCTACCTTTGGTGGATTAAGGTGAGATCGGCGATGAGCACTAAGTCGTAACAAGGTATCCGTTCTGGAAGGAGCGGATGGATCACCTCCTTTCTGGAGTGATTTACGGTTACGTTTGGTTTATCTGAACGTAAGAAGTACACCAAAGTTTTTGATAATTCTCTTTTCAAAAGAATTATCCCTACCACCTCTTGGTTGTCAAAAAGAAAAACCTCCCTTAAAGGAGGTTTTTTGGTGGATTAAGGAATCAGTTAAGACTTAGATTAAAAATCTTTCTTTAAGAGGATATAGTTTCAGAAAACCTCCTTCGACAAAACTTAGGATAAATGGGCTTTTTTATTTTGATAAAATAAAAAGATGAGAAAATTAAACGTGGCGGTTATTCTTTCTGCAGGATTAGGCTTACGTTTTAAAAAAAATACTAATAGCCATCCAAAGCAATTAGCTAAAATTGCTGACAAAACTTTGTTAGAGCATATCCTTGAAAAATTCGAAAGAAACAAAAAAATAGATAAAATTATTCTTGTTGTAAATCAAGAAAGTAAAAAAATTCAAGAAAAAATCATTAAAGAAAATAATCTTAAAAAGGTCAAAAAGGTTGTTCTTGGCGGAGCAACAAGACAGGAATCATCAAAAAATGGAATTTTTGCCTGTGATCTTAAAAAAACCGGAAAAGTTTTAATTCATGATGCAAACAGACCATTTGTTTCAGATGAAATGATAAATAAAATTATTGATGCTTTGGATATTTATAAAGCTGTGACTGTGGCTATCCCTCTTGTTGATACACTCTTAAGAGTAAATAAAAAAAATTTTATTATTGATATTCCAAAAAGATCTCATTTTAGGCGCGAACAAACACCGCAGGGATTTGACTATCAAACAATTAAAAAAGCTCATTGCTTAGCGGTAAAAGAAAATTTTTATGAAGCTACTGACGATTGTGTTTTGGTAAAAAAATATAAGCTAAGTGATGTTTTTGTAATTCAAGGAGAAGAAGAAAATATGAAAATTACTTATCCCATTGATCTTCTCATAGCCAAGAAATTATTTCAGATTAAAAATTTAGGGTAAACTAGCTTCAGAAAGTCATCAAAAAGACGATTTTTTGATGGTTAAATTTAATTAAGGGCTCTTTCGATAGGAGTATCTTTGCTGGGAAACTTTAATTACCTTTTCCCGGTTTTGATTTTTGGATTGAGGCAAGGGTAGGGTATAGGCAAAAAATGGTCTTGAGGTGAGATTATCAACAGCCAGCTTGATAATAATCTGGAAGTTGGAAAGACCGACCAAATCTTTTTGGGTAAAAATACTGCCGAATTCTTTTTCCAAAATAAAGCCGTCTTCGGCACCGACCAGGAAAGACATTAAGGTTCCGGCATTGCCCAAGATAGCTTTTTGCACCGGCAGGTCGATTTGGGCCATATATTGATTGGCTAAGCAAAGATTCAAGCGGTATTTTCTGGCTTCGGAGAGGATTTTAACAAACGAATTGGTAGCAAAATTCTGGAACTCATCGACATACAAATAAAAATCTTTTCTCTGGGCTTCAGGAATATTCACCCGGTTCATTGCCGCCAGCTGAATTTTACTAATAATCATCGCTCCCAACAAAGCGGCGTTATCTTCACCCAAGCGTCCTTGTGATAAATTAAGAATTAAAATCTTACCTTCGTTCATAATTTTTTCCAAATCAATGGTTGATTTTGATTGGCCGATGATGGCTCTGATGGAAGGAGAAGAAACAAACTGGCCGACTTTGTTCAAAATTGGCGAGATAGCTTCCTGTTGAAGTCTGTCTGGCATTTTTTCAAACTCACTTTGCCAAAAGTTGCTCAAGACCGGATCGTTTAATTTTTGGATCGTCTGGCGCCGGAAATCCCTATCGGTGAGGATTTTAGGAATATCAACCAGAGTGCTGCCCGGAATTTGAGCCAAAGTTAAAAGGGTATTGCGCAGGATGTGTTCCAAGCGTGGTCCCCAGGAAAAAGCATAAATTTTGTAAAAAATCGAAATAATACCGGAAGCAACCAGTTCGGCTTGGGTTGGATCATTGACTTCCAAAATGTTAATCGCAAAAGGATGTTCCTTATCGGCCGGGTCAAGATAACAAACATCATTAATGCGGTGGGAAGGAACATAGTCCAATAAAATTTCCGATAAGTCGCCGTGAGGGTCAATGACGGCCAAACCGTGTTTTTTCTTCATATCATCAATGGCCATATTAGCAATGAGAGTTGATTTTCCGGTTCCGGTTTTACCGATGACATACATATGGCGCCGGCGGTCAGCTTGTTTGATGCCAAAGGTAATGACCCGGTTTTTATATTCTGTTCTGGCAAAAAAGTTAATATCCTGCTTCTGTTCATCGTTTAAGTTTAAAGAAACTGGTAGATTTTCCGGCGCTTCGGTTAAGACTTGTCGGCCCCAAGCGATGTTGGGGATTTTGGTTTGGGCACTGGGCAGATGCCATAAACTGGCTGTTTCGGAAACGGTCATAATTTGAAGTTTGGGGGTAAATTCAGTCGATCGTTGGCAGATGGCCTGTTTAAATTTGTTTTTCTTGATAAGTGGAGCTTTTTGAAAGACCAAACCATTGCCATCGCCCCTGGTAAAAATGGCAAAACTACCGGCTAAAGATTTCAAAATACTTTGATTGGAAGCCATAATTCTTAGGCCTACTCTTAAACCTTCTTCTTGGACTTTTTGGCGGATAAGAGTTTCACCCGGCAGCGGCCGGCGTTCAGTTTCACTGACTTTAATGCCCGCATCAGCGGCTTTTTGCGCTTGTCTTTGCCAGCCAGAGGGAGCTTTTTGAATGACTAATTGAAGCAATGTTTTATCATTTTCACTGCCTTTGGACATGACGGCCAAAAGACTCGCCAAAGGGTCGGTTTCCTGGAATTCTTTTAAGGTTTTCAAAGGGTAGTAAAAGCTGCTGCTTAAAACCATTTGGCCGAAAGAAAGACTTTCCAATGGCCAAGAGGGAAGATAATCACCAATCCGGCTTAAAACCGCCAAAGGATAGGAAGCTAAAATTTGGCTTTCAAAATAAGGTAACATAGATTCATTAAGCACCACACAAAAATGAATTTGCTGGCGTTCACAAACAATCTCCAAGGTCAAAGACTCTCCCTGACGGCCTTTAAGTTGATCCAAAAAAGAAGGAGAAGATAAAATACGGGTAAAGCCGGAGAAAAGAGGCATGGCTGATTCCATGGCGTATTCATTCTCGCGTGGGACTTTGATTTCCAGAATAATTTTTTGTTCCATTTTAAGTCTTAAGGCTCTTCCTCTTTTTATATTATAGCAGATTTTTTGCCTAGATTTTGCTTCAGATTTATGTTAAAATTTGCTAATTCGGACGGGTAGTTCAGTGGTAGAACGCTTCTCTGATAAAGAAGAGGTCCATGGTTCGATTCCATGTCCGTCCACTTAAAACTTTCCCTGGTTGACAGTCAGAATTTTGTCTGTTAAAATCAATCTCGTCGGTAGACAGCTTTTTATGAGAATTAGAATTCAATCCTTAATTAATAAGAAACGCTTTTGGCGTGGCGCATAGGGTTGATTAAAAGCACTTTAAGTGAAGCTGGCTCCGCCAGCTTTTTTAGTTTCATGGGCTCATAGCTTAGTTGGAAGAGCGCCTCGTTTGCAACGAGGAGGTCGGGAGTTCGAATCTCCCTGAGTCCACCGTTCTTTGAAAAGTGAATAGAATTCCTGCGAATAGCAGGAAAGTAAGATAAATCAAAGCTACTTTAATTAAAGCAGACAACGAATGTCTTGGCTGTTTGAGCCGAAGAAGGACGTGGCCGTCAACGATAGCGTCGGGGAGGTGACAAGCAACCTGCGATCCGGCGGTTTCCGAATGGGGAAACCCTCGCTTTAAGCGAATCTTGCGCAAGCAAGAGGGTAACCACCCGAACTGAAACATCTAAGTAGGGTGAGGAAGAGAAAACATATGTGATTCCGTGAGTAGCGGTGAGCGAAACCGGAAGAGCCTAAACCCAGATTTTTCTGGGTGTTGCGGGGCAGAAAACATGGGATTGGTTGAGGATAGGGGAAGGCCTTGGAATAGGCCGCCAAAGAAAGTGAAAGCCTTGTACTTGAAATCCAAAACCACTCTATTCTGTTCCCAAGTACCACGGGACACGCGTAATCCTGTGGGAATCCACCAGGCCCACCTGGTAAGGCTAAATACTCAAACAGACCGATAGTGAACCAGTACCGTGAGGGAAAGATGAAAAGTCCCTATGAAAGGGAGTGAAATAGAACCTGAAATTGTCTGCTAACAAACAGCCAGAGTTTTAACTTCGGTTAAAATAATGGCGTGCCTATTGAAGAATGAACCGGTGAGTTTTCAGGAGCCGCGAGTCTTAGCCAGTTTCTGGCGGAGGCGTAGCGAAAGCGAGTCTTAAAAGGGCGCTTGGCGACTGTTGGAAGACCCGAAACCGGGCGAGCTAACCATGAGCAGGGTGACCTTCGATGAAAATCGAAGCAAGGCCCGTACCGTTGTCTGGTTCAAAAGGCTCGGACGACTTGTGGTTAGAGGTAATATGCTTAACGAGCCCGGAGATAGCTGGTTCTCCCCGAAATATATATAGGTATAGCGGTGTTGTAAGTTTTGGTGGGGTAGAGCACTGAATGGTGTCAGGGTAGCAATATCTTGTCATCAATCAAACTCCGAATACGCCAAAATCAAACACTAGTCAGTCTTGCCGGGCTAAGCCGGTGAGTCGAAAGGGAAACAACCCAGACTCTCATCTAAGGTCTCTAAATTTTACTTAAGTGTGTTAAGGAAGTGAAGTTCCTAAAACACCCAGGAGGTTGGCTTAGAAGCAGCCATCCTTTAAAGAAAGCGTAACAGCTCACTGGACGAGGAATTTTGCGCCGCAAATTCAGGAGGCTAAAGTAAATACCGAAGATGGAGACCTGACTTTGTCAGGTGGTAGGGGAGCGTCAATATTGCAGTGAAGCCCAGCTGTAAGGCGAGGTGGAGTGATATTGAGTGAGAATGCCGGTATGAGTAGCGAGATTCCAGTGAGAATCTGGAACGCCGCATGTCCAAGGTTTCCCACGTAATGTTTGTCAGCGTGGGGTGAGTCGACCCTAACCCGAGGCCGGATTGGCGTAGGGGATGGATAACAGGTTTATATTCCTGTACTTTGGTTATTTCGTTATCAGTTAGGGAGTGACGGGATTTGATAAGCAAGATGTCATTATGATTTGGCATCCAGACAACAAGTCAGTTTTAATAGGCAAATCCGTTAAAATGACGGCAAGTTGGATGGAGAGCCCTGAGGTTTCGAAGGGCAATCTTGTTGATTTAAGTTTCCAAGAAAAGCTTCGTGACGAGAAATAATCAAAATCGTACCGCAAACCGACACAGGTGGACTGGACGAGTAGTCTCAGGCGGACGGGAGAAGGGAGTTTAAGGAACTCGGCAAAATAGCTGGACGTAACATTTGGAGATGTCCTACCCTGCTAGTCAGGGTCACAGCAAAAGAGTGTTTACCGACTGTTTAACTAAAACACAGGTCTCTGCAAAGGCGAAAGCCAAAGTATAGGGGCTGAGGCCTGCCCAGTGCCGGAAGGTTAAGGGGAGGTCATTTTTGGCTGAACTGAAGCCCCGGTGAACGGCAGCAGTAACTATAACTGTTCTACGGTAGCGAAGTTCCTTGTCGGGTAAGTTCCGACCCGCATGAAAGGTTTAACGAGTAAACAACTGTCTTAAACTCTCCCCCGGCGAAATTGAAATGGCCGTGAAGATGCGGCCTACTTACTGCAGGACAAAAAGACCCCGTGGAGCTTTACTACAGCTTGACATTGAAAAGCTTAAAGGGATTGTTGAGAATAGGTGGGAGTCTTCGGACGCCAGTGAAATACCACTCTTCTTTTTATGTTTTTCTCACCAAGATATGCTTGAAACGCATATTGGGACAGTGTCTGGTGGGTAGTTTGACTGGGGCAGTCGCTTGCTCAAGAGTAATGCAAGCGTACCAAGGTCGGCTTAGCGCGGATGGAAATCGCGCTGGACGTATAAAGGCAAAAGCCGGCTTGACTGCGAGACTGACAGGTCAAGCAGGAACGAAAGTTGGTCTTAGTGATCCTCGGATCCGTCGTGGTGACGGACCGGGCTTAACGGATAAAAGCTACCCCGGGGATAACAGGCTGGTCGTGCCCGAGAGTCCATATCGACGGCACGGTTCGGCACCTCGATGTCGGCTCAGCGTATCCTGGGGCTGAAGAAGGTCCCAAGGGTTGGTCTGTTCGCCCATTAAAACGCTACGTGAGCTGGGTTCAGAGCGTCGTGAGACAGCTGATCCTGATGACATATCAGGATGACATGAACTGTCTCTTCTTTCCGACTTAAAAAAATAATCTTTTTGTCCATAAAAATAAATGAAAGAATATAAATCTGACTATATGCTGGAAACCCTTGTTAATGTGTTTCTACTAGTATGTAATTAATATACTAGTAACAAAGGAACATCATTCATGGATATGAAGCAAGATAATCAGCAGGAAAGACTAGTCAATAAAATTGATTAGAATCCTCACAGGCCATACGTCAGAGCCGCCTTAGGCGACAAGATATGGTCGGACCCCCATAGTGATATGGGGAGTTGTGCAAAACAAGAAATGACACAACTTTAATAACAATAATGTCGGTCTCTATCCGCAGTAAGCGTTGGATACTTGAGGGAATTTGACCACAGTACGAGAGGACCTGGTTGAGGGAATCCCTGGTGTGCCAGTTGTTTCTATCAAGAGCAATGCTGGGTAGCTAAATTCCTAGTGGATAACCGCTGAAAGCATCTTAAGCGGGAAGCCGCTCCCAAGATGAGGTATCCTTTGCTCTGACTTTACCGTCAGGGCGTGGATCACCCGTAGACTACGGGTTTAATAGGCTGGAGGTGTAAGTGAAGTAATTCATTAAGCTGACCAGAACTAACGATCAAAAAAAGTAGCTTTACATCTTACTAATTCTATTCACTTTTCAGAGAATAAAAAACAAAAAAATTTGTCTCGGTGATTTGAGCGTCGTCGTACTACCCCTTCTCATTCCGAACAGGGTCGTCAAAGGCGACAGCGGGGACGATAGTAGTTCCGCAAGGAACGGCGAAAATACCTCATTGCCGAGACTTTTTTTGGCTAGAAATTGCCGAGACAACAAGATTCTCTTATTGCCGAGACATTTTTTTTGGGTTATAATAACCAAAGAAAATAATTTTTTGAAAGTGAGGTAAATGTGAGTGGTAAAATCAGTCAAGACCAAGACGGATAAGATTAAAAAGGCTTCTTCCAAAGCTTCGGTTTTCAATTCTTCCAAATCTTCCCTCAATGGAACTCGGGGTGAACCTCAAACTATGGATGAGCTGTTAAAGCAATCTGCTTATAAATTCTATGGTTTTCGCCGAGGTGATGTTATTGAAGGGATAGTTACCGAAAAAACCAAAAAGGCTGTTTGGGTTGATATTGGCACCAAAACTGAAGGTTTGATTTTAGACAAAGTAATCAAGGTAGCCAAAGACTTTGTCGAACAATTAAAAGTTGGTGATAAAGTGACGGTGGTCATTTATCAGCCCGAAAGCGACAATGGCCATCCGCTTTTATCTTTTAAAAATACCTTAAATGATTATCTTTGGGTTGAATTTGATGAGAAGTTAAAGAATGGTGATCCAATCAAAGTCAGGGGAAAAGAAGTTAACCGTGGCGGTCTGGTGGTGGAAACCAAAGGGATTGCCGGTTTTATCCCCACTTCCTGTTTCAGCGCTGCCTTTGTTGGCAACCCTGCTTCCTTAATTAATCGTGACTTTGAAGCGAAGATTATTGAAGTTGATAAAGAAAAAAACCGGCTGATTCTTTCAGAGAAAGCTGTTAGTGAACAGGGTTTAATCAAAGAACAGGAAGAAATTTTGAAAAAAATTAAAGTTGGCGATACTTTTGAGGGGGAAGTGACTGGCGTCATGCCTTTTGGTTTGTTTGTTAAAGTAAAGTTGGATCAAAAAGATAAAAAGACTAAGGAGAAGGAAATTCCGATTGAAGGTCTGGTTCATATTTCAGAGATTTCTTGGGAAAAGGTTGATGATCCGAGTAAGTTTTATAAACAAAAAGATAAAGTCAAAGTAAGAGTCTTAATGGTTGATAAAAAGAGTGGCAAGCTTAATCTTTCTGTTAAACAACTCCAGGAAGATCCATGGTTAGAGATTGAAAAGAAATATCCTTTGGAAGCCAGAGTGAAAGGTGAAATTACCCGTTTGGCTCCATTCGGTGCTTTTGTTAATTTAGGTAAAGGCGTTGAGGGTTTAATTCATATTTCCAAGATTCCTGCCGAAAAATCTTTAAAAGCTGGTGATAAAGTTAATTGTTTTGTGGAATCAATCGATAAGGCTGGAAGGAAAATGAGTTTAGGTTTGGTTTTGACGGAAAAACCGATTGGTTATAAGTAAAAGGCAGCTTTATGCCAAAAGTTTTAACCAAATTTGTCTGTCAACAATGTGGGGCGGAATCGCCGAAATGGTTGGGCCGCTGCCCAGAATGTGGTGAATGGAACTCGTTGGTGGAAACCTTCATCCCCACCACTCAAAAGGGGATGATGATGGAAAAGGGAGAATCTTTAATACCCCAAAAACTTTCTCAAATTAAATTTAGCAGTCTTGCCAGAATGAAAACCGGTCTTTCGGAATTTGACCGGGTTTTAGGGGGTGGTTTAGTCTCTGGATCGGTTGTTCTAGTGGCTGGCGAACCGGGTATTGGCAAAAGCACCTTGATGCTTCAATTGGCGGAAAAAGTCGGCGGGCTTTATGTTTCTGGAGAAGAATCACTCCAGCAAATTAAAATCAGGGCTGAGAGATTAAATATTAAAAAAGAAAATCTTTTCTTTCTTAATGAAACCGATGTGGATTTGATTAATGAAACTTTTAAACAAGACAATGAATTTAAAATGGTGGTTGTTGATTCTGTCCAGACTTTAACCACTCAAGATTTAACTGGCAGCGCGGGGGCGGTGGGTCAGGTTAGAGAATGTGCCGCTCGTTTGATAAGAATTGCCAAGAAAAAAGGATTACCAATTTTTTTAATTGGTCATGTGACCAAAGAAGGGGCGGTGGCTGGACCAAAAATCTTGGAGCACATGGTTGACACTGTTTTGTATTTAGAAGGGGAGAAATTTGGCTCTTTTCGGCTTTTACGAACCACTAAAAATCGTTTTGGCGCGACCGATGAGGTTGGGGTGTTTGAAATGACTGACAAGGGGATGTTGGGTGTTGAAAACCCTTCCAAAATCTTTTTGTCGCAAAGGCAAAAAGGAATGCCGGGTTCAATCATTGTGGCCACTATGGAAGGAACCAGGCCGGTTTTGGTGGAAATTCAGGCTTTGGTCACCCAAACTCAGCTGGCTGTTCCGAGACGAATTGCTTCAGGGATTGATTATAATCGTCTGCAGCTGATTTGTGCGGTGTTAGCCAAAAGATTAGGCTTGCCACTGGGTTCTTTTGACATCTTTGTCAATGTGGCCGGGGGATTAAGGATTGAAGAACCGGCGGCCGACTTGGGGGTCGCCTTAGCGATTTTTTCTTCTTTTAAAAATTTACCTTTGGATAACAAAACAGTTGTTTTTGGCGAGTTGGGTTTATTGGGGGAAATAAGAAATATTTCTCAAACCAGTCAAAGAATTAAAGAAGCCAAGCGTTTAGGTTTTACCAAAATTATTAGTCCTGATAAATATTCTTCTCTTAATCAAGTTGTTAAAAACTTCAAGTTTTAGCTTATCCACAACCAATAAATTTTGTTAAAAAAGGTCAATTTTGAAGCTAAAATTAATGGTTATTTTTCTATGGGTTTTACAAATTTTTCTTATTTTTTTCTTATAGGCTTGACAATTAAGAAAGTTTGTGGTAAAAACAAAGAGCATTACTATCGCTGGTGAGTTTGACGTCCCCACGAGTAGCAATGCTCTCTGCATCCGATTGTTAGGTCAGGACAGGTGATCTAACAATCAGTTTGAAAATAGCACAAGAAAATTTTTTTGTCAATAGGTCGAGAGGCTTTTTTAACAATTTTTATTAAAAATTGACTCCAACATGGAGGGTGAGATGTAGGGCAGGCGTTTCACCCTCCATATTGGGGTTAATCATTTTGTTTTGGCACTTGACAAGAGATTTGAGTTTCTGTTTAAATCAACTCAATTAGACGATTTTTCAATTAAGATTTTTGAAAATTCCTCATTGATTTCATTTTTTTTATGTTTCCTTGTTAAATCATGATGGCAACAAAGAAGGACTTAACTGTTGATGACGTGGTTGGTTCTCCAGTAGAGGAAGCTTCCATTCAAAAAGAAGAAAAACCCAGGGAGAATGACCAGGCAAATGGCTATAATTTTGATGGCGTGGTGGATAACCGCGTCATTCCTGACGCGGGTGTTCCCACCCAATACATGGAGGGAATTTTAGACGTTTCCCCTGAAGGCCATGGCTATTTAAGACCCAATTTTTCTCCCTCAGACCATGATGTTTACATTTCTGCCTCACAAATTCGTCGTTTTAATTTACGCCCTGGAGACATGGTTGGCGGACAGGTGAGAGCCCCTAAGGAAAAGGAACGTTATTATGGTCTTTTAAAGGTCGAAAAAGTTAATGAAGTCGATATTGAAAAACTTGACCAAAGACCCAATTTTGAAAGCTTATTGCCTCTTTATCCAGATGCTCAGATTAAGCTGGAAACCGGTAAAACTCCTTTATCAACCAGAATGATTGACTTGATTGCCCCCATTGGCCGAGGACAAAGAGGTTTGGTTGTTTCTCCGCCTAAAGCTGGCAAGACTTGGCTTTTAAAGGATATTGCCAATGGGATTTCGACAAATTATAAAGACATTCATTTAATGGCGGTTTTGGTGGGGGAAAGGCCGGAAGAGGTCACCGATATTTCCCGTTCGGTTAAAGGCGAAGTTATTGCCTCTAATTTTGATGAGCCACCAGAAGATCAAACCAGAGTTGCTGAAATCGCTCTGGAAAGGGCCAAAAGATTGGTGGAGATGGGTAAACATGTTTTTATCCTTCTGGATTCAATTACTCGTTTGGCTCGGGCCTACAACCTTTCCATTCCTACCTCAGGGCGGACTTTAACTGGTGGTTTTGATCCGGCCGCTTTGTATCCCGCCAAACATTTTCTGGGGGCGGCCAGAAATATTGAAAAAGGTGGGTCATTGACCATTATCGGGACAACTTTGATTGAAACCGGCTCCAGAATGGATGATTTGATTTACGAAGAATTTAAAGGGACTGGCAATATGGAACTCCATTTAGTCCGTTCTTTAGCGGAAAGAAGAGTTTTCCCGGCCATTGATATTCAACGTTCCGGGACTCGTCAGGAAGAACTTTTGTATGACAAAAAAGATTATCAAAAAATTGTTACCTTAAGAAAGATGATTGATATGTTAGGGGCAGAGGAACGAACAGAAATTATTCTGGATAGATTAAATAGAACCAAAAGCAACGGAGAATTCCTCAAAAACCTTAATACCGTCTAATTGACTTCATTTTGGCTCCATGGTATGCTGTTTGGGCGATGAAAAATTCTTCTTTGATAGAAGATTTAAGAAGTTTTTTTGTTAGTCTTTTTAACTACTTCAAAAACAAGATTTTAAGAAGTTTTCGCTGGGTGGAAGAGGTTAAATCTTCCTTGGCGGCGGGTTTATATCAACAAAGAGGTCGCTTGGTTCGCCCCTTTGTTCATTCCGGCATGGCTTTTTTAATCATTGGGGGAATAACTTTGGGCCCAGTTTTAATTGCCGAAAATTTAAACAATCCCTGGAAAGAAGAATCTCCCTCGGCCACCGTTTTAACGATAGCGATGGCGGAAACAGATACTTCAACTTTGATTTCGCAAAAACCCAGAGCCGAAGCAATTGAATATAAAATTGAACCAGGTGATACCATTTCGACTATTGCCGAAAAGTTTGGCGTTTCGGTTGATACCATTATTTGGGAAAATAATCTCAAATCAGTCAAGGATGTTAAAAGTGGTCAGACTTTAAGGATTCTGCCGGTTTCCGGGGTTTTGTATAAAGTGAAACCGGGAGAAACGATTTACACGATTGCTAAAAAACTTCAGGTTGACCCTCAGGTGGTGGTTGATTGGCCTTATAATTCTTTTGCCAATGATGAGACTTTTGCTTTAGACGTTGGTCAGTCAATTATGGTTCCAGAAGGTATTAAACCTAAGGAAACACCATTGGCACCGAAGCGTTTGCTTGCTACTATTCCCGGAACTGGGTTGGGGACAGGACAATTTGTTTGGCCAGTGGGTGGATCAATTACCCAAAATTTTTCTTGGTATCATAAGGCGATTGATATTGCCAATCGTAGTTTACCAGATATTGTTGCTTCTGATGGAGGAACAATTATTGTAGCCGGCTGGCCAACACCTTGGGCCTATGGCAATCACATTATTATCGATCATGGCAATGGCCAACAAACTTTATATGCTCATCTTTCACAGATTTATGTTTCTGTTGGTCAAAAGGTTGCCCGCGGGCAAACAATTGGGAAGATGGGCTCGACTGGCCGCTCGACCGGCCCTCATCTTCATTTTGAAATTAGAACAAATGGCTCAGCTCAAAATCCTTTAAGCTTCTTGAAGTAATTTACAGCAAGTTTGAGATAAAGTATAATGTCAGTATCAAATTTGGGGCCCGTGGTATAGTGGTAACACGCCTCCATGGCATGGATGAGTCAGGGGTTCGACTCCCCTCGGGTCCACCAAATTCAAAGGGTTTACCCTGAACGAAGTTGAAGGGGGCTATAGCTTAGTTGGTAGAGCGTGGCATTCGCATTGCCAAGACGCCGGTTCGATTCCGGCTAGCTCCACTTAAAAAATCCCATGATAGACTTACTTAAATATACCTACACTCTTCAAGTAAAAAAGATAAACTCGGAACTTAATAAATATTGGCAGCGTTATCAAAAGATTTTGAAAAATCCCAACTGGGAAAAATTAAACGAAGCTCGAGCCATTCTTTATTTATTGGGGGAGGTTTATTGCGAACAGATCTTTCCCCAAGCAATCGAAAGAAGATTACATTTGTTTAAAAACCGTTTATCCCTTGTGGGTTTTTTCTCGGCCATTGATGGAAACTCTAAAAAACTAACGGATTTAAGAAAAGAACACCTTTTTTTAGAATTGGAAGAATTTTATAAATCAGTCAAAAATTTCAAAAACAAATTTACCGGCGGGAAATATTATTTGGATGAAGAAAAGTTTATAAGCCTTTACAATAAATATAATCCCGACAAAAGTCTTAAGATAGGGTATCAAGGACGATTTAGAAAATAAATTTTTATGGAGTGGCTTGAGTAGTCGGACTAATTTCCGGAGCTGCTTGCTCTTGAGGCAATTCAATTGGTGGAGCAATCACCGGTGAAGGATAGGGTTGAGGCTCGATTAAAGACTCTTGAGTTGGGATAGGCTGTGGCTGAGTTTTTAATTCAGCCTCTTTGGTCACTTCTTGAGCGGGAATTTTTTTAGCTAAATCATCAAGCTCCGCCCTTGCCTTATTATAATCTTCAGAAGTAGTGGGAACTAGATTTAAGGTCATTTGCATCGCATCGTGGGCTTTTTGGAAATCACCCTTTTCGCGATAAGCTGCCGCCAGATTATAATAACCGTTGGCAAAATTTGGTTTAATATCAACCGCTTGCTGGAAAAAGCGAATAGCTTCATCGTAATTTTTTAAAGCGTAATAAAGACCACCTAAGTTTAGTCTTAAGCTAGGATTAACCGGATCAAGTTTGATGGCTTGGTTTAAGGCGGTAATGGCCCATTGATCCGCTCCCTCGGCAAAGTTGAGTAATTGGCGATAAATACCAGCCAAGTTTTCCCAATTAGTGACTTTGTTTTTATTTAAAGTCACGGCCATTTTAGCTTCTTTGATAGCCTGCTGAACTAAAACGGTAATGTTTTGCCGGTCTTGGTCAGTAATATCAGTTTTTTGGGCAAGAGAGAAAGCCAGGGCAAAATTGGTTTGAGAATAAACTAAGTGGTAAACATCATTATAGGGGCTAAACGTCAAGGCCTTTATTTGGTAATTGTAAGTCTTAATCCCATCATTCTGTTGGAGAGCATCTAATGATTTTTTGAAATAGATTTCTCCGGCCATTACTCGACCAATCAGATAAAAACTGCCTAAAGTAGCCAGAGTGACAACAAAGAACAAAATCCAGGGGGATGTTGAAGAGTTTTCGTTATAAACTGGCAGATTTTCTTTTTCGGCAAAAAGCAGACCCAAAAAAAGAAAGAGAATAAAAAGCAAAAGGAAATTAGGAAAAAGAAAAAGAAAAATGAAAAAGATGAGCAGAAGAGGACTAATTAAAAGAAGATTGGTTTCTTTTATCTGGCTTTTGAGGGTTTTAAAGATAATCCAGGCAAAAGCCGCCAAACCTAAAACACCAACCGTTGATAAAAGATGAAGATAATAATTTCCGGAAAAAGTGAAACGAATTGCCCAAAGATTAGTCAGATTATAAACCATAGGCCGAAGTTGGGAAAAAGCATCAAAAAAACTAGTTGGCCCAATGCCTAATAAAAACAAGCGCCAGCTTTTGAAAGCTTCAGCCGCAATGGCCCAAGAGATTGAAAAGGGAAGAAAAAGAGGTCTACTAACAGTGGAAAGTTGCCAGACAGAAAGACCCAAACCAACAACACAGATGAGAGAAGTTAAGGAATAAAAAATTAAAGAGAGGGAATTTTTCATTCTTGATTTGAACTTCCAATAAATTTGTAAACCACCAAGAGTTGAAACAACAGCTAAAAAGGTAGCTAGTGCCACCAAACTTCCAGTTGGGCTTAAAGAAGTCAAGAAAGAAGAAATTGTTGGAGTAATTTTAGCACTGATAAATTGATAAATGGCGAGTAATGATAAAAGGCTTCCGCTTATTGTCAAAGCTTTTAAAAAAGAATTAATTGACTCTTTTTTGATGTTGTTTACAATAATAAAGTAGAGGATAACCAAGCTAATAATTGTTCCGGTTCCCAGTGGTATCCAAAGGGTTTCCCATTTATTGGAGGCATTAAAAACACTGGAGAGAATAAAGACGCCAGCTAAAACTAAAACTG